>ERZ773062.46-NODE-46-length-123042-cov-10.474644_pt1 | contig 123042 bp, 116 predicted proteins | sample MGYA00580626_ERZ773062 | MGnify/ENA primary metagenome ERZ773062 (study PRJEB29015, sample SAMEA2738003) | human oral metagenome | biome: human oral; feature: human-associated habitat; material: dental | place: China | collected 2058 ... | reverse complement strand
GTCGATATGTTCGACTGCATCATGCCTACCCGCAACGGGCGCAACGGCCAGCTCTTCACGAGCTACGGCACGATCAATATCCGCAACGCGAAGTGGGCGCAGGAGTTTAGCCCTATTGACCCCGAGGGTACGTCCTTCGTCGACAAGCAGTACAGCCTGGCTTACCTGCACCACCTCATCCGCGCTGACGAGATCCTTGGGCTGCAGATCGCTTCGATACACAACCTCGCCTTCTACCTACGTTTGGTACGTGAGGCCCGTGAGCATATCCTCGCTGGAGACTTCTCCGAGTGGAAGGATAAGATGGTGCGTCAGCTCAACAACCGCCTCTAAGTTCCCACCCGAGTACGTCATGAGTACCACTCCCCACGAAGCTGAAGAACTCCAGCAGGAGCCGATCACCGATCAGGTCGATCAGACCGAAGCGTCCGAGCGTAGGACGCCTCCGCCCGTGATGAAGAAGCCGTACCGCCCTTGGCTGGGGCGGGTAGACTGGTACATCATACGTACCTTCATCTCCACGTTTCTCTTCTCCATCGGCCTGATCCTTGCGGTCGCAGTGGTCTTCGACGTCAACGATAAGATCACGGACTTCCTCAAGCCAGAGGTACCGCTCTCGGGGATCCTCTTCCGCTACTATCTCAACTTCATCCCCTACTACGCGAACCTCTTCAGTCCACTCTTCGTCTTCATCTCGGTGATCTTCTTCACCTCGAAGCTGGCAGCGAACTCCGAGATCATCGCCATGCTTGCCAGTGGGATGAGCTTCCGCCGTCTGCTCCGCCCGTATATGGTCTCTGCGACGCTCATCGCACTCTCGACCTACGTGCTCAACGGCTTCATCATCCCTTCGGGCAACCGTGTCCGTATCGACTTCGAGCAGACCTACCTCAAGTCGCGCCACGAGGTCTACACGAACAATATCCAGATCGCCATCGCGAAGGATACCTACCTCTATATCCGCGACTACGAGAGCCTGTCGAAGCGTGCCACGTCACTCGCCGTAGATCAGTTCAAGGGGCAGAACCTCATCTCCCGCTTGACGGCTGACGAAGCGTACTATGATACGCTCGACCACTGGAAGCTAACGGACTTCCACATCCGTCGCTTCAAGGGCCTTGAGGCTACTGACACGATTGGCTATGGCTTGGATACGAATCTGCGCATCAGCCCCGCTGACTTCCTCGTCAATGAGAAGGACGCTGTGAAGATGCGCAACGACCAACTCTCGCGCTACATCGACCGTCAGAAGGAGCGTGGCGCAAGCAACACCCGTCTCTTCCAGACGGAGCTGCACAATAGATATGCCGCGATCTTCTCCGCCTTTATCCTCACCTTCATCGGTGCGGTGCTCTCGGCGAAGAAGATGAAGAACGGTCTGGGGATCAACCTCGTCATTGGCTTCGCGCTCTGTCTGGCATACATCCTCGCCACCTCGCTCACTTCGCAGATCGCGAACGTCGGGCTGATGGCACCCTGGATAGCGGCGTGGATACCGAACGTGGCCTTCATCATCGCAGCCCTCTTGCTGTGGCGTAAGGCCCCCCAATAACTACGACTCATCATATGAAAGAAAAGATACAGCGCGCCGTCTCGATACAGAATCGCCGCGCACGCTTCGACTACGAGCTCCTCGATACCTATACGGCTGGGATGGTGCTCGTAGGTACGGAGATCAAGTCCCTTCGCCTGGGGAAGGCGAGCTTGGTCGACGCCTTCTGCTACTTCCATAACGGGGAGCTGTGGCTCAAGGGCGCCAACATCAGCGAGTACTTCTACGGCTCCTACAACAATCACGCCGCGCGCCGTGACCGCAAGCTCCTCCTCAATCGCAAGGAGCTTCGCAAGCTCGAGGCTTATGTACAAAGCCCTGGTGTGACGATTGTCCCCGTGAAGATCTTCATCAATGACCGTGGGCTGGCGAAGGTCGTCATCGCCCCCGCTCGAGGGAAGAAGGTCTACGACAAGCGCGCCACGATGCGTGAGCGTGATGACCGCCGTGAGATGGACCGTGCGATGAAGCGCTAAGAATTGCCCTGACCTATGCAGAAGATATATGACTTCATCGCCCAGCGCCCCTCGGGTGAACTGGTGCGTCTCTCACAGTTCGCCGGGAAGGTCCTCTTGATCGTCAATACGGCGAGCAAGTGCGGCTTCACTCCTCAGTTCGCAGGCCTCGAAGATCTCTATCAGCGCTATCGTGATCGTGGGTTGGTGATCCTCGGATTTCCCTGCGGTCAGTTCCTCGGTCAAGAGCTTAGCACGGGCGAAGATGCAGCTTCCTTCTGCTCGCTCAACTACGGGGTCTCCTTCCCGATGATGAAGAAGGTCCGCGTCAATGGCCGCTATGAAGACCCTATCTTCACCTACCTCAAGCGCGCTGCACGCGGTACACTCACCTCGTGCATTAAGTGGAACTTCACCAAGTTCCTCATCTCGCGCGACGGTAGCCGTGTCCTGCGCTTCTCTCCGATGACTAAGCCAGAGAAGCTCGCTCCGCTCATCGAGCAGCTTCTGGCAGAGCAGCCCATAGACCTCGAGGACTAAGCCTCACCTATCCTATAAGGCAGCCGCCCCCGCCACCCGTGCAATGCTTGCACTTCGGGTGGCGGGGGCGGCTGTTTTGTCTTGTGATATAAGGCGCTTCTCTTGATGTGTGTGCGATAAGGATCTGAAATGGGTGGAAGGAGGTATATAGCTTCGTGAGCTTTCTTCCTTAGGTACGTGCAGTATTATACGCTTGAAGATGGATATTTATACGATTAAATCAGGGAATTAATACGTATAAATCGGGCGATTAATACGTATTAATTGGCGGATTTATACGTATTAATTTTTGCTCTCACTCGTATAAGTCGTGGGTATCATACGTATTATCTCTCACAATACTCCTTAGGAGATGCGGGCATTGAGCTTAGGAGTAAATGCCGAAGGGCGAATGAAAGGATGAGTAAGTCCTTTCATTCGCCCTTCGTAATCCTACACGCAGTTTGCAAGGAAAATACTCTATGAGGCTTCAGACATGGAAAGAAGGCTGGAGAAGAATTACAAGAGCAGTAGAATAAGATAAAGGCAATAAGCGCATATTGCTGACTGGATAACGGCACTTGAGCAGAGATATATCTGTTTCAAGTGCTGTTCGTTTATTGCTAAGTTATTGTGCTTGGTCATTTTTTGATTCTGCGGCAAACTGTCCTCCTTTATATTCTTCTTTAAACTCTGTAACTGTCTGTCCCGTTTGTTTTTTGAAGAAACGCATTAGATGTCCTGGCTCCGAGAAATTGAATTCGTATGCCAATTCACTGGTGGTTTTGTTAGTGAAGAGTATTTCATTCTTGATTTCTGCAAGCAGACGTTGTTTCAGCAGATGTGTGGACGTTTGTCCATATTGAGCCTGTACAGAGGCATTCAATGTGATGCGGCTGATGTTCAGCATGGCTGCATAGTCGGCCACTCGCTGGTATTGGCGAATATGTTTTTCTAAGAGTTGTTTGAACTCAAAGGCATGGTAGTTCTTGGGGGTATCAAAAGGTAGATGGTACTGAGTAGAATACCTACGATTAAGAGTCATGAGCAGATAATGAAGTAAGGATACGATGATGTGATAGCTGTCGGCAAGAGGATGGCTGAGTTCTTCTTTTATCCGTACAAGCAAACGCTCGTATTCTTGTTGTTCCATAGCAGTCGCCGACAGATGGGGTGGGAAATCTGTTTGGTAGCAATAAAGCAAACGATAAGTAAAGAAAGGATCGGCAAGATAGGTTGAAAGAAAATCATCACGGAAAATAAGGAAACGATAATCCATTTGGCTTTCATCAATATGCCACTCCTGATGGATGTGCGGCGAAAGTATCAGCACCGTATTGTCTTTCAACGCGATATGTTGAAAGCCATAACGCACCCATCCGGATGCTTTCCTGAAGAAAAACAACTCGAAGAAGTTGGTTTTGAAAGACGGATACTCCATCAATACGCCCCGCAAACGCTCGTGTGTATCGGTATTGATGTTGAAGTCTACACCACATTCTGTTTTGCTGAAAGGGACTTGTGTAAGTTCTTGGGGATGAATCTCTGATTTCATGTGACAAATGTGCTAATAAATGATGGTTTATCAAAATGGTAGAACATATATTGTTAATGGTAGAATGTGCCTTTGTTCTGTGCGCTACCTTTGCACTCGTAATCAAAGCAAAGCATTATGAGAGAAATTCAAATCACAGAAAAGGGAGAGAACTTCACCACGGTGAACGTAGGTAAGTTGAGTGAAATTAAGGAATATGAGTTGGCTATGGGCAATTTCTCTATTCCGGGAAAGATGTTTGCCGGACATGCACTACGAGCAACAGGTGCAGAATTGTCTTTCCAAAGTCTTGCGGCAGGTCAAGATTATGGCACACGCCATGCCCATAAAACCCACGAAGAGCTTTATTTCATTCTTAAAGGTGAAGGCGTTTTCGATGTAGACGGCAAGCGATTTCCCGTTTCAGAGGGAAGCATCGTGAGAATTGCCCCCAATGGCAAACGTGCATTCAAGAACACAGGTAGCAGCGAAATGCTTGTGCTTTGTGTACAATATAAGGCAAATTCGTTCTCTGATGATGATGAGCCACTGAGGGATGGTATTATGCTGGAAGCCAATGTTAAACTTTAGTTGTAATAAGCAATGAATATCCAACAAGTAAGAAACGCAACGATAATCGTTGAGTATGGGGGAAAGAAAATTCTGATTGATCCTATGTTGGGAAAGAAAGGCTGCATGCCTCCTTTCCCCTTTAGTAGAAATCAACACCTGCGCAACCCACTTCATGAACTACCTTTTCCCGTAGAAGAGGTGTTAAAAGGTGTAGATGCGGTGTTGCTTACCCATCTACACGATGACCATATTGATGAGGCGGCCTATGAAGTGATACCTAAAGATATGCGACTTTTGGTGCAGGACGAAAACGATCGGCAGGTGGTGATGTCGCATGGATTTAATCATGTGGAAGTTGTCGGCGACAATACAAGGATTGGGGAAGTGAGCATACAAAAGGCCGAAAGCCAGCATGGTAATTTCATTATGAAGTATCCTGCCGGACATACGGCGGGTTATGTATTCACTCATCCACAAGAAAAGACGCTCTATCACGCCGGAGATACCATCTGGTATGCTGGTGTGAAGCGCAATTTGAAGCGTTTTCGCCCCGAGGTTATCACCCTTAATGCAGGTGGCAATGGTTTTCGCTTGGGTGGACGCGTTATTATGAACGATGAAGATGTGGTAAAAGTTGCTGCAGCTGCACCTGATGCAAAGCTGTTTGTGACGCATCTTGAAGGCGTGAACCATAATAGCGTGACGCGTGAAATGGTGAGAAAGCGTGCGGAAGTGGCAGGAATTTTAGACCGCGTCTTTATTCCTGAAGACGGTGAAACGGTAGAGGATTTATAAAGAATAAAGGAAGATATATGGTAAAAACACTCATTGGAACGAAAGAGGTGCGTGGCATCATGACCAAGTCCAACCTCCCTGTTGGTGGCTATTCGGTGAATCCATACGTGGGTTGCACCCATGCTTGCAAGTATTGTTACGCCTCATTCATGAAGCGCTTCACAGGACATAAAGAAGAATGGGGCACTTTCTTAGACGTGAAGCATTGGCCTGCAATCAAGAATCCGAAGAAATATGCCGGACAACGCGTGGTTATTGGATCAGTGACCGATGGATATAATCCCGAAGAAGCAACGTTCCTCAGGACACGTAAACTGCTTGAAGAGCTCAAAGACAGCGATGCAGAAATACTCATTTGTACAAAGAGCGACCTCGTGTTGCGCGACCTTGACTTGCTCCAGCAAATGAAGAATGTCACCGTATCGTGGTCAGTCAACACGCTTGATGAGACATTTCGTGCCGACATGGACAAGGCCGTGAGCATAGAGCGGCGTCTCGTAGCCATGCGAAAGGTCTACGAGGCGGGTATCCGAACCATTTGTTTTGTGTCACCCATCTTCCCCGGTATCACTGATTTCAAGGCTATTTTTCATGAAGTGAAAGACATTTGCGACCTCTTTTGGCTTGAGAACCTCAATCTACGGGGTAGTTTTAAGGCCAGCATTATGGGGTATATCAAATCACACTATCCCCATTTGTTCTCACTTTATGAACAAATCTATTTGCATAAAGACCGAACATACTGGAAGCAATTGGAGCAAGAGGCCGCGAAAATGGCGCAGGAGGCTCAATGTAAGTATGTGGATAATGAATTGCCTTACGAGCGAAGTCCCAAAGGACATCCCTCGATAGTGAATTATCTTTATCACGAAGAAATCAGAGGGTCAGGAAATACGGGTATAAGGAATGTTATACAATAAAATAGGTACGTATCTCTACTGTTGACAGACTACTTGGAGAATAACTACTTATAGGGCTTTCGGTATACTAGAAGGCCTCAAGAACATAGTTGTGCGTAGTTAGACGGTAGTAATAACCATTCCTACTTTCTGACTACAATACCATCCCTTTTCTCTCTCTCGTATAAGTCGTGGGTATCATACGTATTATCTCTCGCAATACTCCTTAGGAGATGCGGGCATTGAGCTTAGGAGTAAATGCCGAAGGGCGAATGAAAGGATGAGTAAGTCCTTTCATTCGCCCTTTGTAATACCTGTGGGGCTGGTGCCTCCTTAGATGAAAAGGTCGGCGATGATGCCGTCGGAGACGAAGATACCTTCGGGAGTGAGGCGAAGGGTATCATCGCTCTGGGTGAGTTGACCTCGGTGGAGGTGTTCGCTTGCGGCTTGTAGAAGTTCCCGCTTGGCACGCTCACCGAAGCGTGCCGTATAGTCTCCGAGCGGGATACCCCACTGCGTGCGAAGGCGCGTGAGGATGTACTCGTGCTGGAGCTCTTCGTCGCTGAGGTGCTCGGTCTCGTAGTCGCGCCTTCCCTCGAGGAGTGCACGGGTGTAGTGAGTGAGTGAGGCGACGTTGTGCGAGCGGGTACGTAGCCCGTCGAAGCTATGCGCCGACGGACCCAAGCCCAGATAGGGGACGCCCTGCCAGTAGCCCGTGTTGTGCCGTGCGTAGCGGTCGGGGAGGGCGAAGTTCGATATCTCGTAGTGCTCGTAGCCCGCAGCCTTGAGCTCGGAGATGAGGAGCTCGAAGAAACGCAGGCTGGCTTCTTCCGTCACGGGCTGTACCTTGCCCCGCTCGACAAGGCGTGTGAGTGCGGTGCCTTCCTCATAGATGAGATGGTAGGCGGAGAGGTGGGGGACGCCGAGCGAGAGGAAGGTGCGGATGTTCGTGAGCCATCGCTCCTCGGTCTGACCGGGTAGGCCGTAGATGAGGTCCAGGCTGAGATTGCGGGTGCCATGACGGCGTAGAGCTTCGACAGCGGCGAAGACTTGCTCAGCGCTATGACGGCGGTTGAGGAACGTCAGGTCGTCGGCGTGGAAGCTCTGCACGCCCATGCTGATGCGGTTGATAGGGAGTGCGCCGAGAGCCTGGGCGTACTCCTCCGTGACATCATCGGGGTTGCATTCGATAGTTACCTCACCCGTGCCCGTCAGCGGGTAGAGCTCGGTGATGGTGTCGAAGATGCGAGTCAGCTCCTCTGGTGTGAGGAGCGAAGGAGTGCCGCCGCCGAAGTAGATGTGCTCTATCAATGCGCCATCAGGGAGCTCCACACGGCGAAGGTGAAGCTCCCTTATGAGGGCGTCGAGGAAGTCTCGTCGCAGACGGCTCCCCGTCTGGGTGTAGAAGTCGCAGTACGAGCAGCGACTTGCACAGAAGGGGATATGGAGATAGAGGTTCATGCTACTTCCCACCAGCCATAGCCTTGAGGTCGGGAAGGCTGATCGTGAGTGCAGACGTGCAGGGGGTCGCTACGCCGAAGGTATTTACCGCTTCGACGCCGAACTCTATGGAGCTGCTGCCATTGAAGTCCGAAGCTACGAGCTTGCACTGTGGAGAGGTGAGGCGTGGAGCGAGGAGCGTCGCATGCTTTGCTCCGCTCTCATCGGTCGTGATGACCCAGAGGCGCCACGTCAGCGGAAGGTGCTTCGGTGCCTCGGGCTGCTGCCACGAGAGGATGACTTCGCCACGCCCTGCAGGCTTGAGAGCCAGCTCAGTAGGTGCCGCTGCTTGGAATGCCTTCCCACGAGCGAAGGCAAGGGGGAGAGCTGTCGGACGGAAGGCTTCGGCGATGATGCGGCGCGTCGCTGGGAAGCGGGCTCCCGTATGCGCTTCGCGGAAGAAGCATACGCCAGAGAGACCGACTTCGCGCTCCTCTTCGATTTGCTCCTCGATGACCGTCTCAGGCCAGCCCGTCTCCTCCACGCGGTAGGGTGCAAGCCCTGCCACGACGGGGATATAGCGTGCGACCTGCTCCTTCCATTCGCGCAGGAAGGGACTGTAGAGGTCATCGCGGTAGTACATCATCGGGACGATGAAGTCGACGAGCCCTTCGCGCCCCCACGTCTCGGGATCTTGATGCACGGACTCGTAGGCCGTCCAGCCATGTGAGCGACCGAGGTCTGCGATCTTACGTAGCTTGCCCAGTGGCGCTACACTCACCAGTGCATGCGAGCCGATACTCTGCAGAGAGTCACGTACCTCGCGGAGCTGCTGGGTGAGGTTGTTCCGTCGCCAAGCTGACTTACTTTCGTACTCCGAGCCATAGCGCATATAGGTGCCACCATCTGCGAACAGCTCCGCTCCCTCGGGGTAGCGGAAGTAGTCAAAGTGCACGCCATCGACGGGATAGCGTCGCACAAGGTCAGCCGTCAGATGCGTGATGTACGAGCGTACCTCGGGACGTCCTGGATCGAGGTGATAGGAGCCCTTGTGGGGGATCGCCCAGCCTGGGTGATCCGTGAGGATGGGGTGGGGAGCTCGCTTGGAGGACGAGAGTGGATAGGTGACGAGCCAAGCATGGAGGCTCAAGCCACGTGCGTGGCAAGCCTCGATAGCGAAGCGCACGGGATCGTAGTCTCCGAAGAAACCTTCGCCAGCGAAGCGCGTGGAGAGGGGCTCGTAGTCGGAGGGGTAGATGACCGTACCGCTGTGGCGGAGCTGGAGGAAGACCGTGTTGTAGCCATCGGCTTGCAGGCGGTCAAGGATACGCAGGAGCGACTCCTTCTGGCGGCGCACGCCGTCGGGCGTATCTGCCTTGTCACGGGGCCAGTCGAGGCCGTAGACGGTAGTGAGCCATACGGCGCGCATCTCCTCACGGATGGAGTCGCCTGTAGGACGAGTCCAGTGCGTAGAAGCTTCTTCTACGGGAGCTGGTGTGGAAACGGGGATCTGCTCTACGGGCTGCTCTATGGCCTTGGGCTTACGCGTACCGCAACCTGCGAGGCTGAGGGCAAGCACAGCACCGCCGAGAAGCAGGAGTTTCTTTGCTGAGGTCATCCTTTAGTGGTAAGCGATATTGTCGATCAGGCGCACCTCTCCGCAGTAGACGGTGATGCAGCCATGGGGGGCAGGGCTATCGCTCCAGGATGCGATGGGCTGTAGGCTGTCGGTATCGACGATCTCGAAGTACTCGACACGTAGGGTGGGGACGGCATTGATCTCGCGGGTCACACGCTCGATGAGCTCGGCAGGCGTCAGCTCACGCGCCCAGCTACGGCTCTCAGAGAGGATGCGGTAGATGGCAGGAGCGGCTGCGCGACCCTCAGGAGTGAGGCGCACATTGCGGCTACTGAGTGCCAGCCCATCGGCTTCGCGCACGATGGGGCAAGCGATGATCTCTACGGGGCTACCGATGAGACGGACCATAGCGCGGATGACGGAGATCTGCTGGAAGTCCTTTTCCCCGAAGTAAGCACAGTCGGGGCGGACGATGTCGAAGAGGCGGGAGACGACCTGCATGACGCCATTGAAGTGGCCAGGGCGGAAGCGGCCTTCCATAACTTCGGCTACGGCGCCGACGTCGAAGGTACGCTTATCCTCCTCGGGATAGATGGTGCTGACCTCAGGAGCGAAGAGTGCGCTGGTGCCGACCGAGGCGAGGAGCTCGCTATCGGCTTCGAGGGTGCGGGGGTAGGTCTCGAGGTCTCGAGGATCGTTGAACTGTGTGGGATTCACGAAGACGCTGACGATGCAGCGGTCACATTCGCTGAGAGCTCGCTTGACGAGGCTCAGGTGTCCAGCGTGAAGTGCCCCCATAGTGGGGACGAAGGCGATGCGATGCCCTTGCGCACGCTCCGCCGCTACGAAGGCCTGGAGGTCTTCGATGCTCTTATATACGTTCATTGCTATGGGTAGTAAGGTCTCGGTTTACTTCTTGCCGATGCTGTCCTGTGCAGCGAGGTATTCGGCGATCTGTACGGCATTCAGAGCTGCGCCCTTCTTGATCTGGTCACCGACGCACCAGAAGGTGAGGCCATTGGGCGTCGCCAGATCCTTACGCAGACGTCCCACGTAGACGGGGTCCTTCTCTGCGATGAAGAGTGGCATGGGATATACTTGATCCGAAGAGTCGTCCTGCAGGACGACACCAGGAGCCTTGCGGAAGGCTTCACGGACATCGTCCAGCGAGAGAGGCTTCTCCGTCTCTACCCAAATCGCCTCGGAGTGGGCGCGAGTCACGGGTACACGGACGCAGGTAGCGCTGACCTGCACGTCGCTGTGCATGATCTTGCGCGTCTCGTGGTACATCTTCAGTTCCTCCTTCGTGTAGTCATCGTCGCCGAAGACGTCGATCTGAGGGATGAGGTTGTAGGCGAGCTGGTAGGCGAACTTCTTCACCTCGGGCTCTTCGCCTCGGGCGATGGCCTTGATCTGGTCATCCAGCTCGGCCATACCACGGGCCCCAGCTCCGCTGGCCGCCTGATAGGTGGCTACGTGGACACGGCGGATGTGGCTGAGACGCTCGATGGCGTTCAGGGCGACGACCATCTGGATGGTCGTGCAGTTGGGGTTGGCGATGATGCCACGGGGACGCACGAGGGCATCGGCAGCATTGACCTCAGGTACGACGAGAGGGACATCCTCCTGCATACGGAAGGCGCTGGAGTTGTCGATCATCACGGCGCCGTGCTTGGTGATCGTCTCTGCATACTCGAGGGATACACTCCCACCGGCCGAGACGAAGGCCACGTCAATATCCTTGAAGTCATCGCCGTGCTGGAGCAGGCGTATCGTATATTCCTTCCCACGGAAGGTGATCTTCTTCCCCGCGCTACGCTCGGAGGCGAACAGTTCTAATCGGTCAATTTTGAGGGAGCGCTCGCTGAGGACACGGAGGAACTCCTGTCCGACGGCTCCACTGACACCGACTATAGCTACATTCATTGGCTGAAGTTCGGTTTGTCTCTTAGTAAATACAATGGCCAGCAGCTATCCTGAGCGCTCTGCTCGGGTAGCTCCTGTCCGCTTATCGTTTGCAAAGATACGAAGAAGCAACCGACCCTAATGCCCCGCACCGAAGGTGACACTGACGACTCTCGCGAGGAGTACCCTCATAGAAGGGAAATTCGGTGGAAATAAAAGGCTGTTGAAGCATCCACCCGAGGAGGTGCTGTGAACCTATATTGGTCACCGAGCTGACCTATATAGGTTGCTCTTCCGACCTATATAGCTTACCACATCAACCTATATAGGTCAGCTCAGTGACCAATATAGGATGGTGCGCCCGATACGTGATGGCTTCTTCTGAAGGGGGGCTGATAAGGGGGCCTTCTCTTGGCTTAGAGAAGTGTGGGGAAGAGGTGTTTGGCGGAGGTATAGAGCTGCTCGCGAAGGGTGGATTCGTCCAGAGCAAGAGCTTCGGATGCAGCCTGATAGACGGCTTGAATAGATAGCTCAGGGGCGTCGTCTGTCTCTAAGAAGGCTTGCCCAGCTGCATGAGCTTCTCGCAGACTCTCAGGGCGGAAGTGCTCGCCGAAGCTAAGGTAGAGCCCAGCGCGTAGGAGCTGACGTGCTTGGTCAAGTCCGCCACGGAAGCCATGGACGATCCAGGATTGCTTGGGCTGGAGCTCACGGCGAAGGTGAAGAAGTTCGTCTTGAGCGCGTACCAAGTGAAGGATGAGGGGAAGCTCCAGCTCTTCGCTAAGGAGAATCTGTGCGCGAAGGATCGGAAGCTGCTCGGCAAGAGTGGTGTACTTCGTGGCTTTGTCTAAGCCCGCCTCACCTAAGGCAATGACGCGGGGAAGCTGGAGGACTTCACGGAGTAAGGGGAGGGATTCCTCTCGGAGCTCCTCCGCTCGCCAAGGGTGGAGACCTACGCTGTAGTAGAGGGAGTTGTGGGAGGGGAGTGTGTCCACCTCAGAGAGGTAGCAGCTCAATAGCTCTACGGTGTCGGGCGTGGAGCGTACGTGGTGAGTATGCAGGTCGATATAGGGGGCGAGCTGCTCGGTCATAGCGGAGATAGATGTCGCTAAGGTACGGGGTCGTAGCCACTATCACCCCAGGGATGACAGCGCAGGATACGACGCACAGCGAGGTAGAGCCCCTTGAATGGCCCGTGCTTACGAAGTGCCTCGATGGCATAGGTAGAGCAAGAGGGTGTGAAGCGGCATGAGGGGGGCGTGAGGGGCGAGATCGCTCCCTTGTAGAAGTAGATGGGGAGAAGAAGGAGCTTCGTCAGTAGGGCTTTGACGAAGTCGAGTACATGCTTCATGCTTCTTCGTTAGTTGGCTCTTCCGCCTTGGGCGTCAGCTCCTCACAGATGCGGGAGAGTGCCTTGTCCATGCCACGATTGACGTCGGCCTGTGTGGGGAGCTCCTTCGCCACAGAGAGGAGACCGAGGTGGATGTGCAAGCCCAGAGCCTTAGCCAGATCAAGGAGACGGTGCTTATGTAGGCGGTAGCTCTCGCGGATGAGGCGCTTGACGCGGTTGCGCTTATTGGCTCGACGGAAGTACTTCTTCGCCGCTACGGCGAGGATGGCACAGCTGGGCTCTTCGCCCTCCCCGATAGGAGTCGTATTCACTACGACACGCAGTGGGTAGGCGATGAAGGCGTGACCCGAAGCAAAAAGGGCGTCTACATCTCGCTTGAGATGCAGACGCTCTTCTTTGCTAAGCGTATAGCGTAGGGGAGTGGTAATAAGATCTTCCACGATCAGCGAATGCTTCGCTCTCTAGAGAGCGACCTACTTGTTCTTTTCCTTGAGGTACTGCTCAAGGGCCATAGCCATCGAGGGGGCACCATCGGTAGGAGCGGAGAGGTCCAGGCGCAGACCAGCCTGCTCAATAGCCTGGCACGTGGCGGGACCAAAGCCCCCGATGAGGACCTTGCCCTGCTTATAGTCGCTGTGGTTAGCAAGCAGTGATGCCACACCTGCGGGGCTGAAGAAGATGATCATATCATACTTCTCCTTCTTCTCAGCAGCGGTGAACTTCTTGCTGACGGTGCGGTACATGATCGCCTTAGCGAACTGGAGCTTCTTGGACGTCAAGAGGTCGATGAGATCGTTCTTGTGATCCTCAGCCATGGGGAGGAAGTAGAGCTCCTTGCTGTGCTTCTGCATGATCGCTACCAGCTCAGCCTGCCCCCCAGCTTCGGGATAGAAGACCTTGCGCTTGCGGTAGACGATGAACTTCTGGAGGTAGTTGGCTACCTGCTCGTTGATGCAGAAGTACTTCATATCCTCGGGGATGGTGACACGGAGCTCTTCGCTGAGCTGGAAGAAGTGCTCCATAGCCTTGCGCGAGGTGAAGACTATCGCCGTATGATCAAGGATGTTCACCTTCTGATTGCGGAACTCACGTGGAGTCACCGACTCGACTTCGATGAATGCACGGAACGTAGCTTCGGCTCCGTAGCGCGCAGCGATATCATAGTAAGGGGACTTCCCCGACTCGGGTCGAGGCTGAGAGATTAGGATCGTCTTAATACTCATTGAAACGTAGTGGGAAGGAGGAGATCACCCCTCGAAAAGGAGATGCAGAGCCCTATAACGTAAAGGAAGGGAGCAATTTCGTGGGCGCAAAGGTACAAAAAAAGGAAGAGGGAGCCTGTAGAACCCTGTGTCAGACGGCGTATGACTTGTACTATGCCGAGTAGCTGAACCAGGAGTAAGACCCCTGCCGCAATGGCCCAAAGAGTGATCGTGGAGAGGGGAGCAAAGGTCAAGAGTGAGACCAGTGCCATCAGTAGAGCTCGCAGCCAATCTTGGAAGAAATAGTCTTGTGCCAAGAGGCCTCCAGAGAGATTGTCAAGCAGGATATAGCGCCAAAGCTTGAAGGAGAGCGAGCGGATATAGAGGAAGAGGTACATCCCCACAAAGAGCGCTGCCAGCGTGGTGAGGAGACCTATATAGTCCCCCTGCGGTATCAGCCCTTCGCGGCTCAGAAGCCTCAGGACCGTCAGCCCCGTCGAGAGGCTGCCTAAGACATAGACGAGGAAGCGGAAGAGTCCGTAGGAGACGAAGCGCGAGATATATACCGCCCCCGAGTCGGGGTTGGCTTGCCGACCTGCCTCCAGCGCCACACCGATGAGGCCTGGGGTGTAGACCCAGACGAGAAGGGTGAGTAGCCAGATGACGAGCTCGGTGATATAGCTGACGTTCGCCAGGGGCTCGAGGCGCACAAAGTCCATGCCTATCGTAGGGGGTAACCGTAGCCTACCCATCGCTCCCACACGCTACCGAAGGAGCATATGGGTACGATGGGGAGAGCTATCGGTGTACTATTTTATAGTAGGAGTGTTGCCTTAGAAGAGCTTCTCGGGATAGGCGCCCGTAGAGGCCAGAGCAGCGAGCTTTGCGACGACGTCGGGGCGGTCTTCGGCGTAGGTGACACCGAACCAAGAGTCTGGCGTGTCAAGGACTTCTACCGTAGAGGTGCCTTCTGCGACGAGGTGGTTGACTACGAGAGGGATGTAGTACTCGAACTTAGGATTCGTCTTCTGCTCGTTGAGGAAGTGGCAGAAGAGCTTCTCCGAGTGCTTGAAGTAGTCAGGCGTGAAGCCCCACATGTTCATCGATACAGGAGTATTCTCTTCGAGGAGCTGCTCCTGACCATTCTCGTCCGTGAAGGCGATCTTACCATCAGGGCGACGAGCGATAGAGGTACGCTCGACGACACCCGTGAGGAAGCCCTTGTCATCTACCTCGCAGACACCGCGTGCTACTGTGCCGCTTTCGCTGAGCGTATTGCCTACGCGGTAGCCAACCATGCAGTACTTGTCGTGGCTGTCGGAGAAGCTGCGGAGCTTGTCAGCCAGAGCTGCGAAGCCGTGGCGGCCATAGAAGTCGTCTGCGTTGATCACGGCGAAGGGCTCATTGATCACCTCTGCTGCCATCATGACGGCGTGGTTCGTACCCCAAGGCTTCTCGCGGCCCTCGGGTACAGTGAAGCCTTCGGGGAGCTTGTCCAGATCCTGGAAGACGACCTCAACAGGGATCTTGTGCTCGTACTTCGAGATGATCTTCTCACGGAACTCCTGCTCGAAGGTGCGGCGGATGACGAAGACGACCTTGCCGAAGCCAGCGCGGATGGCATCGAAGATCGAGTAGTCCATGATGGTTTCCCCTGAGGGACCGACTCCGTCGAGCTGCTTGAGGCCACCGTAGCGGCTACCCATACCTGCAGCGAGGACGACTAGTGTTGGCTGTTTCATTGCTTTGATTGTTATGAAGCTATTGCTTGTTGTATTGTATCTCTTGTTAGCGTCTGCCACGGCGGCTCTTCTTCGAGCTGTGGCTCTTGTGGTGGCTATGGCCCTTAGTATTCTTGGAGGCCTTTGCCGCAGACGTCGTCTTAGTCACCTTGGTGATGTGGAGCGTCTGCCCAGGGCGGAGCTTATCGGAGGAGATGTTATTGCTCTTCTTGAGCTCCTCGACACTGACCCCGTTCTTCTGAGCGATGGAGTAGAGCGTCTCACCAGGAGCGACGACGTGGGCCGTCGTCGTAGTGTACTGCCTGGGCTGCTCGGCCTTTCTGCTACGAGTGCTGCGGCGAGTGGGCTGCTCTTCCTCGGTGGCAGATCCTTCCTCCTCGCTGGCGGACTGGCTTCTCGTCGCAGAGCGAGTTGATACGGCGTTGTTGGGGCCTTCGAGGTTCACACGCAGCTCGGGTGAATTCACTTCGCTCCCTGCGCTGTCAAGCTTGAGGATGGCGGAGAGGGGGAGACGTACGGGATAGGGCATATTGTTCCCTGGGATGATGCCACGGCGGAACTGTGGGTTGAACGTCGAGATCAAGTCCGTCGATACCCCCGTGATCTCGGAGATGCGATCGAAGGTAACGCGATGATTCGCCGTGTAATAGTCCGTAGCCAGCGGGCGACCCAGCTGACGAGGATAGATGCCGTACTCGCGGTGGTAGTGCATCGCGAAGTAAGCTCCGATGAAGAGGGGGATATAGCGGCGCGTCTCGTTCGGCAGGTAGCGGTAGATGTCCCAGAAGTTCGGGCGATCGGTGTTCACACGACGAAGGGCACGGTTCACATTGCCAGGGCCACAGTTGTATGCAGCGAGGACGAGCCACCAGTCGCCGTAGATGCGGTAGAGATCCTTGAGGAAGCGGCAGGCTGCCTCGGTGCTCTTGACGGGGTCCATACGCTCGTCGACGAGGCTATTGACCGTGAGTCCGTAGATCTTACCCGTCGGGAGCATAAGCTGCCAGAGGCCAGCGGCACCAGCAGGTGAGATGGCCTTAGGATTGAGGGCCGACTCGACGATGACAAGGTAGCGGAGCTCCATAGGGAGGCCATTCTTGTCGAGAGCCATCTCGATCTCGGGGAAGTAGAGATCTCCGAGGGAGAGCATGGAGCTCAGGAGGCCACGGCGCTTGAAGAGGTACAGCTCGATCGCCTCACGCACGAGGGGATTGTAGCTGAATCGCATCGCGGAGGGCATCTTGTTGAGCATGCGTACATAGACGCTGTCAGGCGTGTAGGGGACGGACACGGAGCCGTAGCGGGAGCCTGTGCTCTTACCTGTAGCATTGCCATAGCCGGTGTACCACTGCTCCAGCATCTTCTCCACGTCCTTATCGAGCGAGGTGGGGAGGGTGATGGGATCAAGAAGGGCAGAGGCCAGAGTGAAGGGCGAAGCGATGCGTTCGGTGCGTCGCGTGCTATCAACCTGTGCGGAGAGGCTGGATGCCGAGAGGAAGAGGAGGAAGGCTGCCGAGAGGAGCTTGATGTGAAGCTTCATCGGGGAGGGATTTAGAAGGTGAGGCTACAGTTCACCCCCATCTGATAGGAGGGAAGACCGAGCTTAGGAAGTCCCACTTCGGGGACGACCCGTAGAGAGAGGTCGGGGCTTATGTCGAAGGTGTAGAGTTCGGCATCGACATAGGCATCGAGGATGGAGAGGCCGTAGACGAGGACCGTAGCGACGATGCTGAGGTCCCGATAGCGGCGGTAGAAGTCATTGCCTCGCTTGAGCGTGGAGCGCAGTGAGGACTGGTACTGCTGGTAGTCGGAGGCCTGCGCACCAGTAGGGGCGAAGACAAGCCAAGAGGTGTTGTGCTCGGGATCGGGCCCCGAGAGGTCGCGGTAGGCTGCGTGGTACTCCTGGTACTGGCGGTTATTCCACGTGATGGAGTAGTAGCAGGCCATGAAGGCACCCCACACGATGGGGAGCTTCCAATACTTGCGGTTGTAGATCTGCCCGCCACCTGGGAGGAAGGCCCAGAGGATGGCTTTGGTGGAGTTGGGCTGCCAAAGCGCCTGCTGCTGGATCTTCAGAGCTTGCTTCTCGAAGCTGGGAAGCGGCTCCTGCGTGCTGGGGGCGACGCTGTCGCTCGCAGAGAGGAGCGAAGGCATATCATAGGTCGTCGGCACGGGGGACTCCTGGCTCCAGGCCGTGGCATGGGGCAGGATCAGTAGGGAGAGGAGGACGATCAGGAGTCGGATGCGCATAGGGCGATGAGGCTTGCTGTAGAGCTACTGCTGGATACGCTCGAGGAGCTGCATGATGCGCTCGAGGTCTTCGTCACCAGAGAAGGGGATCGTGAGCTTCCCCTTGCCCGACGCGGAGCAGCGGAGGGTGACCTTCGATGAGAAGACCTGAGCCAAGTGGCGCTCAAGGAGCTTGAAGTCCTTGCGCTCAGCCTTCGCAGGCTGCTGCGGATGTGGTGTGGGGAGGGGCGTAGCCTCTGGCTCCTCAGCGATAGCGCGGGCAAGCTCTTCTACAGCACGGACGCTGAGGTGCTCGGTGATGATGAGGTTGTAGAGCTCGATCTGGCGCTCCGTATCCTCTACCTGCAGGAGGGCTCGGGCATGTCCCATATCGATGAGGCGCTGCGTCAGCCCAAGCTGGATCTCAGCGGGGAGCTGGAGCAGGCGGATGTAGTTGCTGATGGTCACACGCTTCTTCCCGACGCGCTCAGCGAGCTTCGCCTGCGTCAGACCATGCTGCTCAATGAGCTGCTGGTAGGCCAAGGCTATTTCGATGGCGTTGAGGTCTTCGCGCTGGATGTTCTCAATGAGAGCAAGCTCCAGCAGTTCGCCTTCCTGTGTCGAGCGGATGTATGCGGGGAGTGTCTTCAGGCCAGCCAGCTGAGCAGCGCGCCAGCGGCGCTCACCCGAGATGATCTGGTAAGAGCCAGAGGGGAGGGCTTGTACGGTGATAGGCTGTACAAGACCCAGAGCACGCAGGGAGGCTGCGAGCTCCTCGAGGCCTTCTTGCTCGAAGTGTTTACGGGGCTGATCGGGGTTGGGGGCGATCTTCTCCAGCGGAAGCTCTTGGATTGAGACGGTGCCTTGGAGGGCTGCTGATGCAGTCTCTCCTCCGAGGAGGTTCCCCAGGCCACGACCCAGGACATTCTTATTCTTTGCTGCGGACATCTACTTATTCTTGTTGATCAGCTCGGCTGCCAGCTGTAGGTGGTTGATGGCTCCACGGCTATCGGCATCGTAGAGTAGGGCGGGGAGGCCGTGGCTCGGAGCTTCGCCGAGCTTCACGTTGCGCTGGATGACGGTCTCGAAGACGAGGCCCTTGAAGTGGGACTTGACCTCCTCATAGATCTGGTTGTTTAGGCGTGTACGGCTGTCGTACATCGTCATGAGGAAGCCCTCGATATCAAGCTGTGCATTGAGGCGCTGGCGTACAATACGGATGGTGTTGAGGAGCTTAGAGATCCCTTCGAGTGCAAAGTACTCGCACTGCACTGGGATGAGCACAGAGTCTGCTGCTACGAGAGCATTGACAGTGATCAAGCCGAGCGAGGGGGAGCAGTCGATGAGGATATAGTCGTAGCGGTCGAGGATGGGTGCGAGGACAGAGCGGAGGATATACTCACGCTCTGAGCGCTCCAGTAGCTCGAGATCTGCCCCCGCCAGATCAATGTGCGAAGGCAAGAGGTCAAGGCCGTCGACGACCGTCTTCGTGATGGCCTCCGTAGCAGGCAGGCCAGAGCAGAGGCATTCGTAGATCGTCTTGCCTATCTGAGAGGCATCGATGCCGATCCCCGAAGTGGCGTTGGCCTGCGGGTCCGTGTCGACCAGGAGGACGCGCTTCTCAAGGGAGGCTAAGGAAGCTGCCAGATTGATAGCGGTCGTGGTCTTACCCACTCCGCCCTTCTGATTGGCTAATGCGATGACTTTGCCCATGATGCTCTATGTCTCTATATATAATGTATGCTGTCGGTATCATCGGCCTCTCAAGACCCTTTACTTGGGATGAGGGCAGACTTACCTATTTAGCCCACAAAATTACTACTTCTCACCGATATGTTTTCCTTGCCGTGGCTGAAAGGTGGGCCTCCGAGAGTAAAAGTCAGAGTACTCCCTTGAAGCTGAGGAAGTCGCCCTCTCACTTCGAACCATCATCTTCCCTCCCTCCGAAAGCTCTCAGAAGTGAGAGCGTAAGAAGAGCAAGCTAAGTGCTTGCCCAGGTGTCTTCGTGATGGGGGACGATGAACCTGTATTGGTCGCTGGGTGAACCTAAATAGGTCATCACGCTGACCTCTATTAGGTTGTTGCTCTGCGTAGGGATAAAAGTTGTGGACGAGTGGCAGATAAGTTTGAGCTACGTACGTGGCTCTAATATCCACGTACGTGGAGATTAGGATTTACGTACCAGGTCTTTAAGACTACGTGCGTAGACAGAGGAAACCCACTACGTGATGGCGCTTTTTCCTTCACGAGAAGGAGACTTTTCCCTCCGCTGGATAAGAGTAATACTTGCGAAGAGGCGAAGGGCTTGTGTGTCTCTTCGGAGAGGTGTGTCGGGGAGCTGGGCGTGCGATACCTTAGCACTTAAAATAGAGGATAGGACTCTCGGCAACAGTCTCATATAGATCCACGTCGCGATCAATATAAATCGTGAAGCGAACCAATATAGGTTTGCCCAGCGACCAATATAGGTTTCTACTTCCCCTCTTGCGAATGGGTATCAGTATAGGGTTACATTACCCCTGCCTGGACAAGTTACTGCTCTCTTAGAGAGCCGCAAGACGGAAGAGGAGTGAGCGCTCTTCTCGAGTGCCGTCGGGGCGGGTAAGTCGGATGTGCAGGAGAAGTGGCCCGTCGGCTGAAACCCCAACGAGACGAAGGGCTTCGGCGGGCATGGTGCGGAGGTTTTGGATCCAAGAGTCACGAGCGAGAGAAGTACCTCGTGCGAGAAGCTCACCCGTCAGGCGGTAGAGAGTGAAGTGACATTCGCTGTCGGGAGCACTATCAAGTAGGGCGAAGAGCTCTTCTGCAGAGATGCGCTCCTTGGGATTATTGCCCTTATCGCTACCACTACCCTCGGGAGAAGAGTTCTTTCTTCCAGGGGTAGCAAAGCCTGCCGAGCGCGAAGCTGCGTGCCAGTTGCCTGCCTCTTCGGTGACTTGATAGTCCTTTCGCTCCAGGGCGATGCCCGCCTTGCTTTTCATCCCCTTGGGGAGGATATTGCTATCGTAATGCAGGAGGTCGACTACCAGCCCATCATCACCGAGGAGAAGCCCTATGAGTCCGCTCTGATTGAGTAGGCGAGGTAGGCTGGCCTTCACGAAGGTCTCCCGAGGCGCATCAGGGTAAGCAGTCGCTAAGGCATCGGGATCTTTCGTCACGACGATGTAGCTACCTGCGGGGATAGAGCGTGGTGGGAGGGGTGTGATCTTGTAGGATGTGCCATCGCGCCCTGCCGCCAATGCATAGTCTCCCAGCTCACAAGGGGAGTCGCTGGCATTATATAGCTCGATGTATTCGGGGCAGCCTGCCTTGGGGTGTGGCATGACTTCGGAGAGAAGTAGACCGCGTCGGGGAATAGGTGTGGGTGTTGGGACAGGCTCTGGTCGAGGTGAAGTGCCCTCGTCACCTATGGGATCAGTCTCGCTCGCAGGGTAGATGCGGAGCTGTCGGAAGTGCCAACCCGTATGGTGCGTGCTGGTGAAGGTACAGCTGATACCGAAGGTGTTCTTCTCAGGGAGGATGGGGCGGAAGCCTTCCTCCTCGCCGATGAGCTCCCATTCTTGTTCACTGCCCGCTTCTCGCAGGTAGAGTTGCCAGCCAGCTTCGGCACTGTAGCGGACATCATAGTCCCAGCTGCCCGAGGCATTCAGTAGGACAGGACTGCTGATAAGTGGGCGTCCAAGAGGACTGAGTGTGAATTCTGTGGGATGGCTATCGCTTCGCCCGACCTTCACCCGCCTTAGATTGATACGCTGCTGACCTCCTTGCCCGAAGTCTAATGCCACATATTCGTAGCTCTTCCCCTCCAATGGCTTGATAGCACAGAGGAGGATCGTCGCATGGTTGTAGGCTGTGGGGATGAGATCAGTCTTCACCTGTCCGCACCAGATGGGACGCTCGGGAAGCAGGATATCCGTAGCGAGTGTAGCACTCCCTCGTGCAGGCTCCTTGGGTACGGAAAGATGCAGGGCTCCCCCAGCGATATGGTAGAGCTCTCGGTCATAGCGCCAGTGCTTCTCGGCGGGCATACCCTCGGTGGAGAAGTCTGCTTGCCATACTTGAGCAGAGGCGCAGAAGGGGAGGAAGGTGAGGAGAAGGAGGTAGAGAAAAGGGTAACGGTAGCTATACATCGGCAGCAATGTTGTGCTCCGAGCAAGCAGGACGGTGGTACTCAATCGCCGTCAGAGCGGTCATCACGGGGCGTACGTGCTGCTCGAGGATGTGCCGCATAGAGCTTCTTCAGTTGCTCGAAGGAGGTGTGTGTGTATCGTACGGTAGTGGAGACGGAGCTGTGGCCCATGAGCTCGCGTAGGAGCATAAGGTCTGCTCCAGAATTAAGCATGTCGGTAGCGAAGGTGTGGCGCAGGACGTGCGCACCTCGGCGGGAGAGATTGGGGACGGTAGCGAGTGCTGCGTGGGCTACCTGATAGACAGCACGGGGAGCCATCGGCGTACCCTTGCTGCTGACGAAGAAGGACTCCGTCGTGCCGAAGATAGAGGTGCGCAGGTGACGCCACGATTCGATCTCTTCGGCAAGACCTTTGCCGAAGGGGACAATACGCTCTTTGCGCCCCTTACCTAAGACCTTGAGCTGACGCTCGGTGGTGTCGACAGCTTGGTCACGTAGACCCGCGATCTCTGAGCGACGTAGGCCACACTCGTAGAGCATGGTGAGTATGAGGTGGTCGCGCACAACTCGCCAGTCCGTCGGGTCGACCTCCTCCGAGAGCATCTGCTCCATATCTTCGGTAGGTACGTAGACGGGGAGCGGGCGTGCAGCCTTCGGCGGGCGGAGGGCTTGGATGGGATTGCGCTTGATCTGCCCCGTCTTCAATAGGTGGCGGTAGAAGCTCCTGACCGAGGTGAGGCATCGCCCCACTGTCGAGGCCTTCAGCCCCTCGTCAAGCTTGACCGATAGCCAGCCTCGCACCAAGTCAAGGTCGCCCTCGGAGGGCACGAACGGCTCACCTAGACGCTCCTCAGCATAGGCCGTGAAGCTCCTGAGGTCGGACTGGTAGGTCTCGATGGTCAGGGGCGAGGCGGCAGCTTCGTGGCTGAGGTAGTCGAGGAAGGCGCGGATCGAATCGGTGGTAGGCGGCATCGTTGTGAGGACTAAGGCGCTAAGCGCTCAAGGCTCCATGTGCCGTCCTCCTGTAGCTCGTAGAGGAAGCGGTCATGCAGGCGGCTGTCACGCCCTTGCCATAGCTCGATACGCGAGGGGGTCACGGCGAAGCCTCCCCAGTTCTCGGGGCGGGGTACTTCGCGCCCGACGAAGCGGAGACTCTCCGCAGCAAAGCGCATCATGATGTACTCGCGTGAGGGGATGGGCTGGCTCTGCGGGGAGATGCGTGCTCCGACACGGCTCTTGTAGGGGCGCATAGCAAAGTAGGCATCACTCTCAGCAGCTGGTAGGCGCTCTATAGTCCCCTCGATGTGGATCTGTCGCTCGAACTCATGCCAGAGGAAGGTCAGAGCGACGTGGGGATTGGCTGCTATCTGCTTGCCCTTGCGGCTGTCGTAGTTCGAGTAGAAGACGAAGCGCCCCTCGAGGACCTCCTTCAGCAGTACGGTGCGCATACTGGGACGTCCTTCAGGAGTCGCTGTCCCTACGATGACGGCAGTGGGTTCGTTGACCTTAGCCTCTATAGCTTGGTCGATCCATGTGCTGACGATCTCGAGGGGATCGGCTGGGAGGTCCTTGCGGCTAAGGCTGAGCGAGGTGTACTCGCGGCGGATATTCTCTAAGTGTAGGTCCTTAGACATAATTGTGATGAATGACTGTAGGCTTTAGGCCTTGCCCTTAGCTTCCTTGAGTTGACGGATCTCGGCTTCGAGGGCGGCGATACGCTCGTCCTGTGCATGGATCGTCTGCTGGTAGGAGTTTAGCTCTTCGGTCTCGATACTGCTCGGTGCCTGCTCCTCGACGCGGAGAAGGAGGTCGCTGAGTACGTTCATATAGTTGTTGAACGCATCGTAAGGCGAGTTATAAGGGCTGAAGGGATGGCCTCCCCAGTTGATGGTATTCATATAGTAGAAGTGGTCAGCGCTCTGCAGATAGAGCCAATCCTGTAGGAGGCTACGATCCTCGAGAGCGTGCACACGCTCGCCCCATTGACGGAGCTTCTCGAGGGCGCCGTGCTGGAGGATGTTGCCATTCCACTCGTTGGTACTCTTCTCTTCTCCTGCCCAGCTGATAGGCGAAGCTACGGTAAGCGGTGCGATGGCTTTATGCTCGTCAAGTAGCTCTGATGGGGTGGCGAAGCCCACACCATAGTCGGGAGCCAAGAGAGGCAACGCCTTGAAGAACTCAAAGATCCCCGACTCACGGCGGTGCATCGCTCCGAGCACCTCATAGTTCATGTAGAGGAGCGTGAAGTCTTCTCCTTCGGGAAGCCACTTGACTCGGCCGAGGAGCTTGTCGGCGGTGACGGGATACTCGGGAGAGCCGTAGTTGGTGAAATGGTTCGTCACCAGCTCCGAAAGAGGAGCATTGCGTAGCAGGAGCTTAGTGCGAGGCTCTACAGCTGCATCGTAGAGATAGTTCGGGCTCTTCCAGCCGAGGATGTGCTTAGCGCCCTCGGTGATAATCCCTTCGTAGCCCATTGCTGCCACCTCGCTGGCGATCTCATCGGAGTAGATGAGCTCGGAATTACAGAAGACGCGAGAGCGCTCGATACCGAAGAGTTCGCGTAGCTTTGTCTGCTGCATGCGTACCTGATTTCTGAACTCTACGGGATCATAGAGCGAGGCGACGGAGTGAGCGTAAGTCTCAGCAACGAACTCCACACGCCCTGTGGCGGCGAGCTCCTTGAAGCTATCGATCAGTGCAGGCTTGTAGTACTCCATCTGCTCAAGAGCCAGACCCGAGATCGAGAAGCTTACACGGAAGTCGGGGTAGGCCTTCAGTAGCTCGAGGAGCATGTGGTTAGCAGGGATGTAGCACGAGTCAGCTATGCGCTCGAATACCTCTTCGTTGAGGTAGTCATCGGTATAGTAGTGGGAGTTGCCGATGTCGAAGAAGCGATAGCGACGCAGTCTATAGGGCTGATGTATCTGGAAGCAGAGGCATATCTTTTTCATAACGGATAGCGGGTATGTCGGTGTAGTGATTAGCGGACGTAGCGATCATAGATGGCGCGGACCTTACGTCCAGCTGCCTCCCAAGTAATGCTGTTGACTTCCCGAAGCCCCTCTTCCTTGAGGAAGCGGTGCATCTCGGGATAGGTGATAAGTGCGTAGATGGCATCGGCCATAGCGTCGATATCCCAGTAGTCGACCTTGACGGCATAGTTGAGGATCTCAGCACACCCCGACTGGTAGGAGATGATCGAGGGGACGCCACACTGCATCGCCTCCAAGGGCGATATGCCGAAGGGCTCCGAGACGGAGGGCATGACGTAGACATCGCTGGCCTTGAAGACCTCATAGACCTGCTGGCCCTTCATAAAGCCCGTGAAGTGGAAGCGGTCGGAGATATTACGCTCTGCTGCGAGGCGGATCATCGCATCCATCATGTCGCCGCTACCGGCCATGATGAAGCGGACGTCTTGCGTGCGCTCCAAGACCTTCGCTGCGGCTTCGACGAAGTACTCACAGCCCTTCTGCATTGTGATACGCCCGAGGAAGGTGACGACCTTGTCGCGGACACCTCGGCGGTCGGGGAGTGCGAGGATTGAGGGAGCCAGTGGCGTGACCGCATTGTGCACGGTCGTGACCTTGGCTGGATCCTGATGATACTTCTCGATGACGGTACGGCGGGTGAGATCGCTGACGGTGATGATGTGGTCAGCGTGGTTCATCCCGTCCATCTCGATACCGAATACCGTGGGGTTCACATTGCCACGACTGCGGTCGAAGTCCGTGGCGTGGACGTGTACGATGAGGGGCTTGCCGGTGAGCTGCTTGGCATGGATCCCTGCTGGATAAGTCAGCCAGTCGTGTGAGTGGATGATATCGAAGGGCTCACTGCGAGCGATGACACCTGCTACGATGGAGTAGTTGTTGATCTCCTCGAGGAGGTTGTCTTGGTACTTCCCCGAGAACTCAAAGCAGCCTAAGTCATTCGTCGGTAGGTAGGAGAAGTCCGCATAGATATGATCCCGTAGGCGGTAGTAGAGCTCAGGATCCATCTTCCCCTCGAGGCGATCACGGACGTAGTCATAGTTGACGTCTCGGTAGACGACGGGGGTGTCTCCCGCACCGATGATTCTGAGGAAGCTCTTGTCCTCATCGCCGTAGGGGTGGGGGATGACGAAGGTCGTCTCCATATCACCCTGGGCTGCCATACCCTGGGTCAAGCCATAGCTGGCTGTACCGAGACCACCGAGGATGTGTGGTGGGAACTCCCACCCGAACATGAGCGCTTTCATTCGTATCTAATTATGGGGAGGATCTGTGTGTCGTACTTACTCTTAGCCTCTTCGAGTAGGGCAAGTGAGCGAAGTAGTTCTCCGACGCTCATAGCAAAGGAGATGGCCCCACGGCCCTTGAAGGGTGGGTTGCCGTCGAAGAGTTCGCTCACGGTGCCTACGCCGTGCTGCTGGAGCTCTTCCTCCATGCCGATGAGCGTGTTCTCGATGAAGGAGATAGCACTGCGCCCGTAGAGCTTGATGCAGGCCTCGAAGTAGGGACCGAGGAGCCAAGGCCATACGGAGCCGTTGTAGTAGGACTGCTCACGCTGCCACTGTGTGCCGTGGCACTGGGGCTGGTAGCCGTCGCTCTTTGGGCTCAGGGAGCGGAGTCCCTTCGGCGTGCGTAGCTCACGAGTGATGATCTCGAGGACGGAGCGACGGGTGGCCTTAGGTAGGGGCGAGTAGGGGAGTGAGGTGGCGAAGACCATGTTTGGACGTACGCTCCAGTCACGCCATGAGGAGTGGGGCTGTACGTAGTCGAAGAGGTAGCCGTGCTGATTGATGAAGGTGTCGCAGAAGCTCTGCTGTACACGCCCCAGCAGCTCCTCGAGCTCAGGTGTCCATTTCTGGGGAAGGGCTTCGCGGTAGAAGCACAGGGCATTATACCACAGGGCATTGACCTCGACGAGGTAGCCCTCACGGCGGACGACCGCCTGGCCATTGACCTTCGCATCCATCCAGGAGAGGGGACGCCCGTCTCCCGTCATCACGCACAGCCCGTTATCATCGATGCGGAGGTTGGGGTGTACGTTGCGTAGATAATAGTGTATCAGCTCATCGAGGAAGTCACCATAGCGGCTGACCATGTCGGGGAGGCTGGACCAGCGGGCATACTCTTGTAGCGTCCAGATGGCCCAGAGACCGATGTCTCCCTCGTTGATGTTGCGTATCTCCTTGGAGATGCCCTCCTGTCGCATGAAAGCTCGCATATCTGGGAGCACTGTGTCCATGATGCGGTAGAAGCGCTCAGGAGCATCGGCATAGATGGTACACCCAGGGAGGGCGATGAAGAGGTCGCGAGCGCGCACACCGAACCAAGGGTAGCCTGCCAGCAGGTAGCCATGTGTAGCGTCGGGGCGGTAGTAAAATTGTAGAGCGGCATTCAGCAGACAGCTACGGAAGTCATCGCGTGGGGTGCGGATATTCCGCTCCTCAGCGAAGAGCTGAGCCAAGGTGTCGGGATCAGCTTCCTCGACTCCAGCTGAGAAGTAGATCGACTCGCCGACCTCGATGTCGACCTCGAAGTAGCCGGGGACGTAGAGGTCCTCAGTGTATTCGTAGCCACGCTCGCGCTCCTTGATATATTCGATACGCTCATTCCAGTGTGGGTCAGAGACGAAGTTATGAGCCTTCGATAGCTGGAGGTAGAGCGTAGGATAGCCTGGATAGAGGCAGAAGGTGACCCCCGACTTAGTCTGACCATAGTCTCCGTGGTACTGATCATTGCGATGCGTGAGCATCTTTACGTCACGGAAGGCGAGGAAGGGAGAGAGTCTCAAGGTCGTGCGGCTGTGGGCCTCAAGGAGCGTGTAGCGCTGCAGCATCCTATTGGTGTAGTGGCAGAAGAGGAACTCCTTCTGCAGTACCACGCCTCCGACACGGTAGGTCGTCGAGGAGGCGATGTCGACATTGTACTCTCGGATGTACTTGTGCCCCTTGGGGCTGAAGATGTCCCCTTCGTACTCATGGATACCGACGTTGAACGGCACGCCATGCTGCACGATCGTCAGATCAAGGCTGGAGAGCAGTACGTGGTTGTTCTCACTGAGTTCGGGGACAGGGATGACGAGGACGCCGTGGTACTTGCGTGTGTTACAGCCTACGATGCTGGAGCAGCAATAGGCGCCCTTGCGGTTGGTACGTATGTACTCCCGCTGGGTGGACTCATCGAGGTTGGCCATGAGTCGGCGGTCGAACTTGAGGTAACTCATGCTAAGTGTCGCTTCATTGTGGTCAGGCTCCGCACGATCATTGGACTCATAGAGGAAGCCCCTTCTTGCGAAGTCGTGTATAATTCTCCTGCTAAGTTACGAATTAGTGCCTGCTTTGCCAAGTCTTCATCCTTCCGTAGATAGAGCATAGTGCGAGGCTACTCCGAGAGCGCTCAGATATAGGGAATAAGCCCGCTCCAATGAGGGGGGGATGAAGCAGTACAGCTCAGATCGCTGACCTGTACTGCTTCGTTTTTCCTCCTTCGAACGTCTCAACCTAAAGCCTCCGTTTTTCGAGGGAAGAAGGTACGAGTAATGAAGAGGTGGGCTTGCGCAATGCTGTCATGATAGGTATATGCGTTCGTGGCGTAGAGCTATATAGGATGGCGAAGAAAGCTATATAGCTTTGTGAAGTGACCTATATATAGGTTGTTGCTCCGCGTAGGGATAAAAGTTGTGGACGAGTAGCAGATAAGTTTGGACTACGTACGTGGATTTAATATCTACGTACGTGGATATTTGGGTTTACGTGCCTGGTCTTTAAGACTACGTACATAGATGCGGAAAAACCACTACATGAAGGCACTTTTTTCTTCACGAGAAGGACACTTTCCCCTCCGCTGGATAAGAGGAATAAGCGCGATAAGGCGAAGGGCTTTCTTGACCGCTTCGGAGAGGTATATCGGGGAGCTGGGCGTGCGATGCCTTAGCACTCTAAACTCTAAATAGAGGGTAGGACTCTAAGGCAACAGCCTCTGCTCAGAGGCGGGTATGTGAGGCATGCCTTAGGTGCGAATCGAACAAGTCTGCGCTTTTGTGTATTTTAGCACTATATTATTGTGTCGTATTGCGACCCTCTGCCAATAGATAATGACCGAGCTTAAGCCCACTTTTATGGAGCGCCTGCAGCGCTTCCTTACCTCGATAGCGACATGTAATAAGCGCTACCCAGCCCTCCGATATATCCTGGCTGGGGTCGCTGTCTTCATCTTCACTTTCCTTCTGGGGAACAATAGTTTATTCCACTATGTGAAGAATCAGCGCCGCAAAGCGTTTATCCAAGAGGAGTACAATCGCTATCTCCCGCAGTATGAAGCAGACAGCGCTCGCCTCAGCGATATCCGTGACAACCGCGAGCATATCGAGCGTATCGCCCGAGAGCAGTACTATATGCATCTGCCTGGTGAGGAGGTCTTCGTCCTTGCTCCTGACACGACTACCGCAGCTCAGCAATAAGCACTAAGGCCCTATGCAAGTAAAGTATAAGTACCTCTATATCGTCAGTGTCCTGCTCATCATATCGGGTGCAGCACTGGCCCTCACGGAGCACCGTCTCTTTGATATCCTCTACGGCCTCGGAGCTGTGGGATATGGCTTGTACTATGTGTTAGCTCCCGAGCGGGATGCTTCGCGCCTCTTGAGACGTGTAGCTCGTATGGGAGTCTTCTCGGGCCTGCTCTTCCTACTCTCGGCCGTAGCACGCTTTGGGGTCTTTGACTCCTTCGGCCGAGGTGCTTGGCTCGTATTCCTGGCCTTGGGCTTGGTCTATATGATCTATGGCAACGTCCTGCTCTATATGGACGAAAAGAAAAAGAACTAAAAACATGACCCCTATATCCACCCCTAAGCAGCCCGTCCGTACGGAGCGCATCGCGGTGCCAGGTGGGCGAAAGCCCCTGCTGCGCCTTCATGTCGATGCGGGCCATCCGACGACGCTCTTAGCATTCCTCATCGAGGCACTGCCCGATAAGAGCCGCACGACGGTCAAGCAGCTCCTGCACGACCGCTTCATCGCCATCGGTACGGAGCCGACGACGCAGTTTGATGCGCCCCTCCAGCCTGGCGATACCGTCAATATCCATCCTGCTCCTCTACCGAAGACGCTTACGCATAAGCAGATCGAGATCCTCTACCAAGATGAGTACCTGCTGGTCATTCACAAGGAGGCTGGTCTGCCTACGGTAGCAAGTGGTGAGGAGAAGGATAAGACCGCTCTGCGCCTGCTGTCGGAGCACCTCAAGAGCTTCAATCCGCTGGCGAAGGTCTACCACATCAATCGACTCGATAAGGATTGTGCGGGCTTTGTCGTTTTCGCTAAGAGCGCCGAGCTCCAGCGTGAGCTTAGTGACCACTGGCAGAACTACGTCCGTCAGCAGCTCTTCGCTGCAGTCCTCGAGGGGGTACCTCGCGAGTCTGAAGGTATCCTGATGCCCCCCACCCCCGAAGAGAAGAAGGGCAAAGGCAAGGATTCGGGTGCGAAGAAGTCACGCGCGCCCCGCTCTACTCCTCGCTCGGAGGAGGATCAGGCTGCAGGTCGTGCTGAGTGGCATGTCATCAGCGAAGGCAATGGGCGCACGCTGCTCTCAATATCCCTGCTCGCAGGGCGCAACAACCGTCTGCGCCGTCAGCTCTCAGCCCTGCGCCTCCCCATCGTTGGGGACTGGCGTAATGGTTCGCCCGAGAAGGACCTCGGTCGAGTGGCACTTGAGGGGACGCGTCTGAGCTTCGTTCACCCCGTGACGAAGAAGCTCCTTGACTTCCGTCAGCCCATCCCTCCACTCTTCCGCAAGCTTCTCAAGAGCACGGCACCTCGTCCTCGTGCAGCTAAGAGTCCTGCAGCAAGGTCAAAGAAGAACTAACAGTTAATCATATAAAATCAATCTCCACAATGAACCAACAGACACGGAGCTTTGCTCCCCTGCGCCCCTCCCTCTCGGCGGTGCGTCGCTTCGTCTTGGGCCTATCTATCCTCCTTCTGGGGATGGGGCTCAATGCTCAGGTCATCCGCGATGCCGTCACCTGGTCGCGCTCAGTAGAGGATAAGTCTCCTACGGAGAAGGTCCTCGTCTTCACAGCTACGGTCAAGGATCCTTGGCATCTCTACGGCACAGAGCTCCCTAAGGGTGGCCCAACGCCTACGCACCTCCTCGTCGATAAGATCGAGGGGGCTGAACTCGTCGGTGGCCTGACCTCCACACAGAAGCCCATAGAGAAGTATGACCCCAACTTCGAGATGACCCTGCGCTTCTTCAGCGGTAAGGTCACCTTCCGTCAGAAGATCCGTATCACAGACCCCAAGAAGTTCGCCTTCGTCGGGGCTATCCGATATATGGCCTGCAACGATGAGCAGTGCCTCCCTCCCGCTAACTGGGAGTTCACTATCCAGCCTAAGGAGCTGGGCAAGCTCGGTGACGCCGCAGCTACGAAGCTCACCGAAGAAACACCTGCCACCACCGAAGCCACCGCTACCAGCCTGGGGGAGCCCTCAGCCGATAGCGTAGCCTCGGTAGATACGCTATCGGTAGCCCCTCAGGACACTGCCGCTCTCGCCTCCTCCGACCTATGGGCCCCCGTCATCCCTGAGCTGAAGGCTTATGGTGACAAGGCTCTGAATCAGGCCGAAGGCTCACTGTGGATGCTCCTCGTCGGTGGATTCCTCGGTGGTCTCGTGGCGCTGGTCACTCCCTGCGTATGGCCTATGATCCCCATGACGGTGAGCTTCTTCCTCAAGAGAAGCTCTGACCGCAAGAAGGGGATCCGTGACGCTCTGCTCTATGGTATCGGGATCATCGTGATCTACGTATCTCTGGGGCTCATCGTCTCGGCGGTCTTCGGCTCGGATGCCCTGAATAACCTGGCTACGAACGCTATCTTCAACGTCGCCTTCTTCATCCTCCTCGTCATCTTCGCGATCTCGTTCTTCGGGGCGTTTGAGCTCGTCTTGCCCGCCTCTTGGACAGCGAAGATGGACGCTAAGGCTGACTCGGCTTCGGGCTTCATCAGCATCTTCTTTATGGCCTTCACGCTCGCGCTGGTTTCCTTCTCGTGCACTGGGCCTATCATCGGTACGCTCCTCGTACAGGCTGCTACCTCTTCCTCGGGGATGCTCGCTCCTGCTGTCGGGATGCTCGGCTTCGCACTTGCGCTGGCCCTGCCCTTCACGCTCTTCGCTATCTTCCCCAACCTCCTGCAGTCGATGCCTAAGAGTGGTGGGTGGATGAACTCCGTGAAGGTCGTCCTAGCATTCATCGAGCTGGCTCTGGCGCTGAAGTTCCTCTCCATCGCTGACCTGGCTTACGGCTGGCGTATCCTCGACCGTGAGGTCTTCCTCTCGCTCTGGATCGTGATCGCTATCCTCCTCGGGCTGTATCTCCTCGGGAAGATTCGCTTCCCTCACGATGCACCACAGGAGAAGACGCCTATCCCTGCACTCTTCCTTGCGATCATCTCTTTCTCCTTCGCTGTCTATATGATGCCTGGGCTCGTCGGTGCACCTCTGCGTGCAATCAGTGCCTTTGCACCACCCCTCCGCACGCAGGATCTGAACCTATATAATGGTGAGGTCCATGCGAAGTTCGATGACTACGATGCGGGTATGGCTTATGCCCGTCAGGTAGGGAAGCCTGTGATGATCGACTTCTCTGGCTACGGCTGCGTGAACTGCCGTAAGATGGAGGCGTCGGTATGGATTGACCCCAACGTCAAGCACATGCTCGAGGAAGACTACGTCCTCATCACGCTCATGGTCGATGAGAAGGCACCGCTCAAGGAGCCCATTGAGATCATGGAGAATGGGGAGAAGGTCAAGCTCCGCACCGTCGGTGATAAGTGGAGCTACTTCCAGCGCATGAAGTTCGGTGCCAACGCACAGCCTTTCTACGTCCTGCTGGATCATCAAGGCAAGCCCTTGGCTCCTTCGTACGCCTTCAACGAAGACGTCTCTGCGTACCTGAACTTCCTCAAGTCGGGTCTCAGCGAGTTCGACAAGCGTAAGTAATCCCTCCCTATCACCTCAAACGAATATGCTACATAGTAGAGAAGAGAAGCTGGCGGCTATGAGCCGTCTCCTCGATGTCATGGAGCGCCTGCGTAAGGACTGCCCTTGGGATCGTGAGCAGACGACCGAGAGCCTCCGTACCAATACTCTCGAAGAGGTCTATGAGCTCTCCGATGCGATCCTCTCGGGGCGCCCCGAGGAGGTCAAGAAGGAGCTGGGCGATGTGCTCCTGCACATTGTCTTCTATAGCATCATCGGAGAGGAGCAGGGTACCTTTGACCTCTGCGATGTGGCCAATGCCCTTTGCGATAAGCTCATCTACCGCCACCCGCATGTCTACGGCGAGGCGGTAGCGGCTTCTGCTGGGGTTGTCGTGGAGCGCTGGGAGGAACTAAAGCAGCAAGAGAAGGGCGGGAATAAGACCGTCCTCTCGGGAGTCCCCGCCTCTCTACCCACCCTCATCAAGGCCTACCGTATACAGGATAAGGCACGTGGTGTGGGCTTCGACTGGGAGCAGCCCGAGGATGTCTGGACGAAGGTCGACGAGGAGCTTCGTGAGCTTCGTGAGGCGATCACCTCTGGCTCTGCGGAAGACTCCGAAGCAGAGCTGGGTGACTTCCTCTTCAGTGTCATCAATGTTGCTCGCAAGTACGGCATCAATCCTGATAATGCGCTCGAGCGAACTAATGCCAAGTTCATCCGCCGCTTCGGGTATGTCGAGGCGAAGGCGAAGGAGGCTGGCCGCTCCCTACGGGATATGACCCTCGCTGAGATGGATACCCTCTGGGACGAGGCCAAGCGTCTGGAGTCTCAGCCATAGTTCGCCACTTACTCCGATTCTCTTGCCTCTCTGGCAATATATGATTAGGCCTACCTGCCCTCAGCCCGCCTCTCCGAAGTGCGAGTAGGGTAGGTAGGCCTAATCCCTTATAGATACGTCCACTACATGACACAGATCGTGCGTGGATCGAGTCGACACCCGTGGGAGCTGACGTGGCCTTCGTCGGAGAAACACCCGAGGCGATGCCTTACATGGCGGGGACGGATGTCTATGTCTTGCCAAGCTGGCGTGACGCTTCGCCCCGTGTGGTGCGCGAAGCTATGTCGCTCTCGCTCCCGACCATCGTGAGCGATATCCCTGGGAGCCGTGATCTCATTCTCCCTGGGCAAACGGGTCTCTTAGCTCCTGCACAAGATGCAAAGGCGCTCTCCGAAGCCATCCGTTGGATGCTCACGCATCCCGAGGAGCGGCGAGCCATGGGGCGACAGGGTCGTGAGCGCATCGCTCGTGACTTTAGTCCTGCCGCTTATACGGGGCTTTTCGCTCGTCTTTTCCGCTCGCTCGCCTCGTCATAGAATCTCCGTCCGCAGGGCGGAAAATTTTCGTGCGTACGAAAAAATATTTCTGTGCGCACGAAAATATCCCGCCTTCCGCACAGCGCTCTGATGCCCTGCCCTGATGGGGAGACTTTATCCCATAAATACCTGGAATAAATAGCAGTAAGGAGGTTGTAGGTTGGTAAAAAGTAATAACTTTGTTCAGACAATTCGTTCGGGTCCGTCTGATGTCCAATGGTAAGAGTTGGCTATAAGCCAGCGCGGGTGCTGAGGAATAATTATAAATAGATAATCATGAGTGCATTATATGATTTTGTGATCGTGGGGGCTGGCCTCTTTGGGGCGGTCTTTGCCCATGAAGCTACCAAGCGAGGAAAGAAGTGTCTCGTACTGGAGCGACGTCCCCATACAGGTGGGAACATCTATTGTGAATCACGTGAAGGCATCAGCGTCCATAAGTATGGCGCTCACATTTTCCATACCTCGAATAAGCGAGTTTGGGATTATGTCACCTCTCTAGTAGACTTCAATAGGTATACGAACTCACCCGTAGCGAACTTTGAAGGGCATCTTTATAACCTGCCTTTCAATATGAATACCTACTATGCTCTCTGGGGATGTCGTACACCTCAAGAGGCAGAAGAAAAGCTTGCAGAACAGCGAGCTGAGGCCTTGGCGGAACTCAACCGTCAGGGAGTTAATGAGCCTCGTAATCTAGAGGAACAGGCTCTTAGTCTCGTTGGTCGTGATATTTATCATAAGCTGATCAAAGGCTATACAGAGAAGCAGTGGGGGCGTAGATGCACAGAGCTTCCCGCTTTCATTATAAAGCGCCTACCTCTCCGCTTGACCTTCGATAACAACTACTTCAATGATCTGTACCAAGGAATCCCAGCACAGGGAGGATATAATTCTCTTATTGACAAGCTTCTTGAAGGAGTAGAAGTACGTTGTGAGGTTGATTTCCTAGCCTCTCGTGCGGAGTATGAATCCTTAGGGGAGAAGATCCTATATACAGGAGCTATTGATGAGCTCTTCGATTATAAACTTGGGCCCTTGGCTTATCGCTCTATCTCTTTTGAGGTTGAGACCCTTGATACCCCCAACTACCAGGGGAATGCTGTCGTGAACTATACCGAGTATGAGGTACCCTATACCCGTGTGATTGAGCATAAGCATTTTGAAACCTTTGGAGATGCGATCTATCAGAATCCCAAAACCATAATTTCCAAGGAGTATTCTACCGAGTGGCATGTAGGTTTAGAGCCTTACTATCCCGTCAATGACGAGAAAAATGGGCAGCTGTACACCCAGTATCGTGCACTTGGCGAAGCCCTCCCTAATTATCTCTTCGGTGGGCGACTGGCGGATTATAAGTACTATGATATGCATCATGTCATAGCACAAGCTCTTGATCTGGTTGATAAGGTCTTTGCATAGAGGGAGGGTAAGCTATGAAAAAGGTTCAGTTCGTTTTCTTACGAGATCGCTCCGCATTAGATGCTCGCTCGAAGGCCCCTGCAGACGTTGAAGAGACCCTTCAAAGCTGTGGCTATGAGACCCGCCATATCAATCTGCGCTTTGATCAGCCTGGCTATTTGCGTGTGCCCTTAGTTAGCTTGGAACTCCTACGCACGATTTTAAGTCTTCCTAAGGGGACAGAGCTATGCCTTCAATATCCCGTAACGAAACTTCTCTTTAAGTGGCACTGGCTATTGAAAAAGCGTTGTGTGCGCCTTACTACGATTGTACATGATATAGAATCCGTTCGCTATACGGGGAAGCTGAGCGAAGAAGAGAGAGAGCAGTTGAGTTGCTTTGATTCGATTATAGCCCATACCCCAGCGATGCAAGAGCTACTTATCTCTAGTGGAATCTCTGCTGATCGTATCCGTCTATTGCAGCTCTTTGACTACTTAGCTACCCCTCCGCCTCCCTCCCCTTTAAACTATCAAGAGGGTGCACCTCGAGAGGTTTGTTTTGCGGGGAACTTAGGCAAGAGCCTGTTCCTCCCAGAGCTTCAGCAAATCGTAGGTGCCAATCTCCACGTCTTGCTTTATGGAGTTGGGCTTTCTGAAGAGGTTGAATTATCAGATGAACTTCAGTTTAAAGGGAAGTTTGCTCCTGATGACTTGACCCTGCTTCGTGGGCATTATGGATTGGTTTGGGATGGAGAAGCTATCACGACTTGCACAGGGCGTATCGGAGAGTATCTAAAAATCAATGCCCCTCATAAGGCTTCACTCTATATAGCAGCAGGGATACCACTTATTGTATGGCGACATTCTGCCATTGCACCTTATGTGTTGGAGCATCAGCTGGGTATTGCCGTAGATTCCCTCTTGGAGCTTCCTGAGCGTTTAGCTTCCATTGATATCGCTCAATATACCCGATATCGTGAGGCGGTGCAAGTGGAACAGATGAAGATTACCCAAGGCTTGCATCTACGTAATATCATTTCTGCGCTATGATATCTTAAGAGATAAGAGGGCTTCTCTTATCAATAAACAACGACCTCGCCTCACAGCCGAATTTTCGTGCTGAGGGGCGAGAATTTTTGTGGGTAAAAAATCAGTCTTGGAGGGCTTCGGGGGGAAGGCGGAGGGCTTCCTCGAGTGGAAGGAGTGCGTTGATGAGGAGGATGGCCTTAGCCTTGGAGCGGAGCGTGCTGAGGGTAAGGTCGTCGGCTTCGGCGATAAGGCCGGCACGTAGCAGCCCTTCGCGCTGAGTGCCCTTGAGGAGCGGGCGAGTGGGGGTGAGGTAGCCTGCTTCGGTCTCGATGAGAACATTGGTGAAGCTGGTATCGGTGATAGTGCCGTCGGGGCGCACGAAGAGCGGCTCTTCATCGCTGATAAGCTCAGCCTTCACCCGCTCGAAGAAACTTCGGTCAGCATACTTATAGCTGTACTCGAAGCCATCGGGGAGGGGAATGGGACGCAGTGCGCGTATCGTCCGCTTGCAGTAGGGCACGAGGCGGATGGCAGAGAGCCCTGCGAGGCTGTACTCGAGCGTGAGGCGGTAGGTCGTGGTGGGGAGGATCTGTTGTCCCGTGAGGTAAGCCTCGACTTCCCGCCAAGGGGAGGTGTTAAGGAGACTTTGTAGAAAGGTACTTCCGGTATCCGCCCCCTGCTCTCGGAGGGTGCGAAGCATGCGTTCCCGATGGAGTTCACCTGCTATGAGCTCTCCACCACGGAGCATGAAGGTCTCGATGAAGCTCGGTGAGGTGGCACCCGCTACTGGGGGATGTAAATCTTCTGCAAGCATTCGCGGTATTCGTCTTCTGCGACGCTATTGATGGTGATGCCGCCGCCCGAGCGATAGAAGTGCGCTCCCGAAGCATCCTCCTCGACGAAGCGGATGAGAACGGCAGAGTCCAGACTTGCGCCATCGAAGTAACCGCAGACGCCTGTATAGAAGCCGCGAGGACGGCCTTCCGCCTCTTGGATGAGCGCGACAGTTCGCTCCTTTGGCGCCCCGCTGATGGAGCCTGCGGGGAGGAGCTGGAGGATGAGGTCGCCTAATCGGAGCCCTTCGCTACGGTCAACGCTTCCGACGACTTCGGAGCTCATCTGCAGCAGCGGTCCCGAGGAGGTGTGGAGCTCAGTGAGGTACTTGAAGCGGCGGACGTGCACGCCCTCGGCTACGCGGCTCAGATCGTTGCGCATCAAGTCGACGATCGTATGGTGCTCGCAGCCCTCTTTGTAGTCCGCTCGGAGCTTCTCGGCTGCATCGGGGATACGGGCGTCGATGGTACCCTTCATCGGGTGCGTAGCGAGTTCATCCCCTTGGAGCTTCACGAAGCATTCGGGCGAGAAGGATACGAAGCGCCCAGGGAGGAGGACGCGATAGGTCGCCTCGGAAGAGAGGTAGATATCCGCTAAGCTGGCCTCGGTCTCGATGGGTGTGCGGATGGTGAGATTCGTGAGGAAGCTATCTCCCCGCATCAGCCCTTGGTGGATGATGTCGAAGCGCTCGGCATAGCGCTCGGGGGCTTCGGGCGAAGGGGTGAGCGTGAGCTTTCCCTTCAAGCCAATGGGATCGGGTGTCTTCGCCGTGGGGAAGGCAAAGAAGAGCGAGCCGTCGTGGTGCTGCAGTGGCTCGAGGACGAAGACGCCCTCCTGCAGCTCGAAGTCTAAGATAAAGAAGAAGGGCTGCCCTCTGTGCGATGCTTCGTTCATCGCCTCGAGGGTAGCCCATACTTGCTCACTGGGTTGGAAGGGAGTGTGCATTACGTGGGGAGGGAAGGGCGCTACTTCTTGCGAACTTCTGTCGGAGCGAGCGTGACGAGCCCCGCCTTATAGAGTGAGCCAAGGACCATCTTGAAGGTCTTCTTGCTCATCCCCGTGAGGCGCATGACGTCCTCTGCAGGGCTCTTGTCACCGATGGGTAGACGCCCGTGATGCTTCTCGAGGATCGTGAGCAGGCGTGCCTGCTCACCGTCGACCTTCTGATAGCCCACGGGGACGAAGGAGAGGTCTACCTTATTATCCTCTTCGCGGAGGCGGATGACGTAGGCTTCGATGCGCTCACCGCGCTGAAGCATACGTGGTGCCGTGTCGCTGTAGAGCAGTCCCCAGTGCTTGTCCTCGATGACGCAGCGATAGCCGAGCTCGTGCTGCTCGGAGACGATGCAGCTGACCTTTGCTCCTGGATCGTAGTCGGCTGGCATCGTGTCGAGGTGCTTGGAGAGGCGCGCTGAGCCGACGATCTTTCCGCTCAGGGCATCGATGTAGAGGTAGACGATATAGCTATATCCCTCCTGCATCTTCGTTGACTGCTCGCGGAAGGGGACGAAGAGGTCTTTATGGATGCCCCACTCAAGGAAGGCTCCCGCGTCGGTCACGGAGGAGCAGCGGAGATAGGCTACTTCCCCTACCTGAGCTAAGGGCGTGAGGGTCGTCGCGATGAGGCGCCCTTCGTTGTCGTGATAGACGAAAACGGAGACCATGTCTCCCTCCTTAGCTCCCTCGGGGAGGTAGCGCAGGGGAAGGAGGATGTCTTGGATGCCCCCGTCGAGGTAGGCGCCTATCGATACGAGGCGCAGGATGGGGAGTGACTGGATGCGACCGAGCTGATAGGTCGAGAGTGGTGCGGGCTGCATAGGGCGTTATTGGGGGATGAAGACCGTTTCGTCGCGGAGGACGGGTGCGATACTGAGCGTGTAGGTCTCGCCGTGACGCTCGATCTCGAAGATGAGCTCGGTCTGCTCAGTCTCATTGATGTACGGGCGGAAGAAGAATAGGTAGCTGAAGACGCTGGCGTACTTATCCTTCACCAGTGCCTTGCGGATGCTCCCGTAGTCGCTACTCTTCCATGGAGCTTGCTCGGGACGCACAGCCTCAGCCGAACGGTAACGGTAGGTCTCGTCAAGGAAGTTGCGGTAGCGTGACGAGAGTTCTCTGACAGTCGTGGGGCTAAGAGGCTTGCCGTTGATACGAAGTACCTTATCACCGACACGTAGGCCTGCTGTGAAGGCAGGCGACCCTTCCTCTACATCAACGATACGGCTGAGGTCACGGCTGTCATAGAGGATGCCCGTATAGAGGTAGCGGCTCGTCTCCTCAGTATAGTTTGCCTGAGATGCTGCGAGGTAGGGGAAGCTTTGGAGCATTACAGGGATGGCCTGACGAGCATAGAGGTGTGCTTCCTTCGTGCCCTTAGGTAGGCTGCTTGTGCCGCTCCACAGCGTCTGATTGGGCTTGCTGGGTGAGGTGACCTGTAGGGAGAGGCGTGCTCCTCCCTCAGCTTCACTACGCGAGCACTCAAGGATGAGATCGGGGCTGTTGGCTTGCTGCGTCAGCCCGCGTGCCTCTAAGAGCCCCGCGACCTGTCCGTACACGATGTCGTAGAGGTCACGATGTTCTCCTTCAGATGGAGCGAAGGCAAAGGTCTTGGCCTGCGACCAATCAAAGGGCGCACCGGCCTCAAAGGAGAATGAGAGGGTGCGCTGCTGCTTCGCTTGGTCCATGGGGCTGTATCCGCTGAAGGCTGTAGCCAGCTCACGCTCGGTGAGGGCATAGGGCGCCTTGCAGCTGGGACGAAGGATACGAGCCGTAGTGCCAGAGCCAATGCGCACGATCGTCAAGAGATGCTCGCCTACTGGGCTTGCAAGGAGCTCGCTGATCTGCTGCTTCGTGAGGCCTGTGGTGGGTACCCCGTCGATTTGGGTAATGAGGTCTCCAGGTAAGAAGCCTCCGACGGCTGCAGGGCCAAAGGGCTGGACTGCTGTAAGCACGGGGATACTCTTGCTGTTAGTCCCCTCTCCGAGCACCTTGTAGTGCAGGCCGATACGACATACATTCTCGCTAGACTGTGCCAGTAGAGGGGATGATGAGAGCGAAGGAAGCAGGAGTAGGGTGAGTGCTGTCCCCAGCGAACGAAGGCAGTGGTCGGGCTTACGCATCATGAGAGCGGTCTATATGTGGCGGGATTATCGTTAGGGATGAGCTTCGAGGAGTTGTAGAGTGAGGTGCAGGGCCTCTTGGATCGCTTGGGAGATGTTCTCCTCACGACTCCCCGATAGGTGTAGGGTAGTCGAATTGACGATGGGTCCTCTTGGCCCTTCGAAGACGACAGCGATGCAGATCGTACCTACGGGATGCGCAGCATCACCACCCGTAGGGCCAGCGACCCCCGTCGTGGCGATAGCTACCTCGGCTTGGAGTTGCTCCATAGCTCCGAGAGCCATAGCGCAGGCGACCTCTTCACTGACGACGTGGTAGGTCTCGATGAGCTCGGGTGGCACGCCGAGGAGGGAGGTCTTGAGGTCGGACTGATAGGCGATGATACCCCCTTGGAGGTAAGCTGATGCGCCTGAGTGACTACCTAAGGCAGAGGCAACGCCTCCGAGGGTGCAGCTCTCAGCCGTGGCGATATGGAGCCCTCGCTGTAGGAGGAGCTCAGTGAGTGAAGTGAGATGAGTCTGATCCATAGATGTTGTCTCGGGCTACATGGTGACGCGGGCAAAGGGTACGGCGTCGAGCTCGGTGCGCTTGCCGTCGATGAAGCTAAAGTAGCCGTTCATCGCGACCATCGCAGCATTGTCGGTGGTGTAGGCGAACTTCGGGATGAAGACCTTCCAGCCATAGCGACGAGCGTGGTCGTGGAAGGCATCACGCAGACCCGTATTGGCCGACACGCCACCAGCTACAGCGACCTGGTGGATGCCTAAGTCCTTGGCTGCTTGGCGGAGCTTCTTCATCAGGATGTCGATGACGGTAGCTTGGAGGGAGGCACAGAGGTCGGCCTTACGCTCCTCGATGAAGTTGGGATTCTTCTCCAGTTCATCACGGAGGGTGTAGAGGAAGGAGGTCTTGAGCCCGCTGAAGCTATAGTCGTAGCCTGGGACGTTGGGCTTGCTGAAGGCAAAAGCCTTCGGATTCCCTTCGTTAGCAAGGCGGTTGACGACAGGGCCACCAGGGTAACCCAGCCCCATGACCTTCGCACACTTGTCGAAGGCTTCGCCCGCAGCATCGTCGATGGTCTGCCCGATGATCTCCATATCGGAGGCTGAGCGCACGAGGATGATCTGCGAGTTGCCACCTGATACGAGGAGGCAGAGGAAGGGGAACTCAGGGCTCTGATGCTCCTCGCCCTCCTCCTCGATGAAGTGCGCCAGCACGTGCGCATGGAGGTGATTGACCTCTACCATGGGGATACCGAGCGAGAGGGAGAGCCCCTTGGCAAAGTTCGTCCCGACAAGCAGAGAGCCCAAGAGTCCAGGGCCTCGTGTGAAGGCGATGGCGTCGAGGTCTTGTGCGGTGATGCCAGCGCGGCGGATGGCTTCGCTGACGACAGGGACGATGTTCTGCTCGTGGGCACGTGAGGCCAGCTCAGGCACGACACCGCCGTATGCGGTGTGGACGGCCTGTGAGGCGATGACATTGCTCAGGAGCTTGTGCCCTACGAGGACGGCTGCCGAGGTGTCGTCGCACGAACTCTCGATCCCTAATATGATGGGTTCATGATCCATGATGATCTATCGGATGGTCTGTCTATTTATACCTTATTAATGTGGCACAAAAGTACGAAAACTATAGTCCCAGTCGGTAGAGCTTCGCTGAGTGGAGCTGGGTAGCACCACCCTCGCTATAGAGGCGAAGGGTCGAGTAGGGCTTGCGGGGGAAGATGAGGTTAGTCATCGCGATGCGTCCGCCCTGGACAAAGAGCTCGGCCATACTGCGGTCTACGAAGAGGCGGAGCTTATAGGTCTTCCCCGTGCAAAGACTGAGGGGAGCCCATGTAGCGATAGCGAAGTCGTTCTGATAGTTCACCCCATCGCGGTCGCGCCAGTCATTGCTCTCGCGGTCGTGAGGTGTCGCCTTCGTGCCGAAGTCGATGAGTCCACTCTTGGTGCGGTCCATAGTGATGCGCTCCTTCTCTAAATCCAGGTAGATGGGGAGCTCATCGCCAAGCTCGTTGCTGAGGACGAGGCCGACACGAGTCGTCTTCGCCGCTGGGGTCAGCTCCAGCTCGAGCTCAAAGCTATCCTCAAGTCCCTTGAGCGCATCGGGGAGGCGTACCTCTTCGCCGATGCTCTGGGGAAGGCTGAGACTGACCTGCTCCTTGCGTAGGGCTTCGACCTCCTTTGAGGGGCGAGCTCCTACATAGCTCGTGCCGTCCTTGGTGAAGAGGAAGAGGTCACGAGGTAGGCCGTTCATGCCACGCGTCTGCTTGAAGGGGGTGACATTGGCATACTGCCAGTTGCTCACCCAGGGGATGCCGATGGTGCGGGCACCTGTGTTGTGGAAAGTAACCAGCGCATAGTGGTCCTTCCCGAAGTCCAGCCAATGGGCGATCTCGGGCGCTGTCTCGGGGACGAACTCCTTGCCATCGAAGGTGCCGACGAAATACTCGGTAGCACTCCCGCCGAAGGCACAGCCCGGATTGATGTTGACGATCATCACCCACTTCTCCTTACCCGTCGTCTCGTCAGTGAGCTGGAAGAAGTCGGGGCACTCGAACTGGTTGGGGCGTGCTCCGTAGCCTTCTCCGAAGGCACTCACGTAGTCCCACTTTTTTAGATCCTGAGAGCGGTAGAAGCGCATCTCCTTGTCCGCTGAGACGATCATGTACCAGCTCTTCTTGGGAGCGTACCAGAAGACCTTAGGATCTCGGAAGTCCGAGACACCATCGAAGGGCGTGAGGATAGGGTTGCCAGCGTACTTCGTGAAGGTCTTCCCATTGTCGAGGCTGTAGGCCAAGCACTGAGCCTGCCACTGCTTCCCCGCATGCGTATTGTGAGCCGTGTAGTAGGCGAGGATGGCATCCTTGCCGAAGCCTGCTGTCCCTTGCTTGTCAAGGATGGCACTCCCCGAGAAGATGTGCCCGAGGGTGTCGCGTGCCAAGGCGGGATCGTGGTGCTCCCAGTGAATGAGGTCGCGTGAGGAGCTGTGCCCCCAGTACATATTGCCCCACTTCGAGCCATAGGGATTGTACTGATAGTAGAGATGGTAGACGCCGTCCTTGTAGATCATGCCGTTAGGGTCGTTCATCCAGCCATAGGCGGGGCTGTGATGGTAGGCAGGGCGGTAATAGTCCTTCGCGGAGGTGTCGAAGGTGTCGGCGAGCTGAATCTTCTCATAGCTAATCGCCTTCCTATCAAGACCGATGATCTCTACCGTCACAGGACTCTTGCCTTCGGGCAAGGCGAGGGGGACGTAGTAGTCAATGCTATCGACGGCCAGACGGATGTCGAGCCACGTATCTTCGGGGCGGTCGCCTACGAGGCGTATCTGCACCTCGGGCTGACTCTCCTCGATGGGGAGGAGGAGGTAGCGCTGTGGGCTATTGATCTCAATGCGGGTCAGCGTATCGTTGGGGTGGAGTATCTCCATAGCGGGTGGGTTGGACTTCTTCGAGCAGCTGATGCTGAGGGCGAGCAGTAGTAGCGATAAGAGTAGAGCGGTAAGCTTACGCATATATAATGATGTATAGAGGCAAGGGTGGGAGAGACTACGCAACGCGATTGAGCTCGGTACGTCCTGCGAGGAAGCGCACGACATTCTCCAGCATCTCCGCATTCATATCTCGTCGGGCGTCAGCCGTCTGAGTGCCGGTGTGTGGGGTCATGCAAACGTTGTCGAGGGTGCAGAGTGTGGGGTGGGGGTTGTCCTGGTTCTCGAAGACGTCCAGCCCTGCCGCTGCGATGTAGCCCGTCTGAAGTGCCTTTACGAGGGCCTCTTCGTCGACGACGGCACCACGGGCGGTATTGATGAAGATAGCGGTAGGCTTCATCAGTGCCAGCTCCCGCTCCCCGATGAAGTGGTGCGTCTCGGCGCTGTAGGGCGTGTGGATCGAGATGAAGTCGGAGCCGAAGAGGAGATCATCCAGCGGGGCATAGGTGATCCCTTTGCGAGCCTGCTCGTCTGCGCTCAGTGGGGTGCGCTTGTAGTAGAGGATCTTCATGCCGAAGGCGCGAGCGCGCTCAGCGACGGCTGAAGCGATACGTCCGTAGCCGATGAGCCCCAGCGTCTTGCCTGCAAGGTGTACGCCGAGGTAGCCCATGCGGCCGATGGTCGGGCGCTTCCCAGGATTCTGACGGATGAGGCGGTCAAGTTCGCTGACACGGCGAGCGCAGTCGAGCATGAGTGCCAGAGTAAGCTCCGTCGTCGGGATGATCACCGCCTGAGGCGTATTGGTCACGACGATGCTGTGGGCGCGAGCGTAGTCGATATCGATGTTGTTGAAGCCAACGCCGAAGTTGGCTATCAGGCGGAGCTTCGACCCATGTTGCAGGAGTTCGGCACGTGCTGGGTAGTCGAAGGAGGTGCAGAGGACGTCTGCCTCGGGGAGGAGCTGACATAGCTCTTCGTGGGTGAAGTCCCGTCCATGTGGGGGGCGGATGACTTCGTGTTCAGCACCGATCTTCTCGAAGCCTTCGTCGACCGTGTCGAAGGCCACCAATATCTTAGCCATAATCTTAGTGCGATGTAGGGAGGTAAATACTCCCACTAAGGTACGGAATAAGCAGGATATAAGGGCTTTTTGCGCAAGGGGAAAGTGCCATTCTCGTGAATTAAAAAGCGCCTTCTCGTAGTGCTATTCTTCTATCTGTGTACGTAGTCTTAAAGACCAGGCACGTAAATCCTATGATCCACGTACGTAGACATTAGATCCACGTACGTAGTCCAAACTTATCTGCTACTCGTCCAGAACTTTTATCCCTACGCGGAGCAACAACCTAATATGGGTCGGCGTGATGATCTATATAGGTTCACCAAGTGACCAAGTATAGGTTGCCGTCACCTTCCCATAGCGTAGTCAACTTGGATGTTGGCGAGGTGTGATACCTGCTCTTATATTGAGGTGTTTGTGGGACTCCGCCTCTTGATCCTCCTTTAGCGCCTGTGAGCGTGTCGGCTCTTGAGGGAAGAGGTGGCGTGTCTAACTGACGGTATATCAGTTGTGATGTGCTGATCTGGGGGACTTGATACCTTCCCTGTAGCTGGAGATTTGGCCGTGTGGAAGGGTAAGGATGGGGTATGATGCAGCCCTCTTTCGCTCCCTTCCCCGTACGGTACTACGGCGAGGAAACGTAACGTGAAGGTGCTAAGTGGCGGATATTACGGAAAAATCGGCTATTTTTGTGGGCATATTGTGCCCTATAACAAAGGAAATAAGATACAATCAATTAAGTAATACAACACGATGCAAAACAAAGGATTTGTGACTTTCGTCACAGTGAGCTTGGCTTTGATCTGTGCGTTTTACCTGTCCTTCTCCCTCATTACTAACCACTACGATGGTAAGGCGGAGAAGATGGGCGAAGTCGCAGGGAAGGCTTATCTCGACTCCATGGCTAACGAGAAGGTGTTCCTCGGATACACCCTCAAGGAAGCTCGCAAGCAACAGATCGGCCTGGGGCTCGACCTCAAGGGCGGGATGAACGTTATCCTCAAGCTTAATGCTGGTGACCTCGTCAAGAGCCTCGCAGGCAACACCGATGACCCCAATTTCCAGAAGGCCATCCAGGCTGCTTCGAAGAGCACTTCACAGGGCAACTACATCGATCAGTTCGTAGCCGAGTACAAGAAGCTTTCCCCAGGGGTAAACCTTGCGGTCGTCTTCGGCTCGGGAGACCTGCGTGACCAGATCAATCCCTCTACCACGGAGGATAAGGTCATCGAGCTCCTGAAGGAGAAGTACAACAGCGCTGTCGAAGCCTCATTCAATGTCCTGAGTACGCGTATCGACCGCTTCGGTGTCGTCGCTCCTAACCTCCAGCGTCTCGAGGGTCAGGGTCGTATCCTCGTCGAGCTCCCTGGTGTCAAGGATCCTGAGCGTGTACGCGAACTTTTGCAGCGTAGTGCTAACCTCCAGTTCTGGCGCACCTATACCTTTGATGAAGTAGCTAACGATCTGGCTGGCCTCAGCGATCGTCTGCTCGCTCTCGGTGCTCCTGCTGCTCGCCCCATCCCCGTAGCTGCTGACTCGGTAGCCGCTAATGACAGCACAGCTCACGATAGCGCTGCTCTCGTAGCTCCTGCTCCTGCCGCAGCTCCTTCGCAGCTCGCTTCTATTGATACCCTCGCTAAGTATCTCCAGCTTGGAGGCCGTGGCGGTGCTACCGTCGGTCTCGCTCAGGACCGTGATCGCAACAAGATCGACTCGCTCCTGGCGCTGGCTACTGAATATCACCTCCTGCCTGAGGACCTCACCCTGCTTTGGGGTGCTAAGCCCATCCAGGATCCCAAGACGCGTAAGCTCACCAATATCTATGAGCTGTACGCTATCCGTACGAACCGCTCGATGAAGCCCGACCTCTCGGGGGACGTCGTCACTTCTGCTAAGGCGGACGTCGATCACAACCGCCTCGGTAGCGCTGAGCCTCAGGTCTCAATGACTATGAATCAGGAAGGTGCTCAGATCTGGGCTCGCCTGACGAAGGAAAGCATCGGCCGCTCTATCGCTATCGTCCTCGACGGTGTCGTCTACTCTGCGCCTAACGTCAACAATGAGATCACCGGTGGTAACTCCTCTATCACGGGGAACTTCACCATCGAAGAAGCTAATGACCTGGCGAACGTACTGAACTCGGGTAAGATGGAGACGAGCGTTGTTATCGAGCAGGAGAACGTCGTCGGTCCTACCCTCGGTAAGGCTTCTATCCAGGCTGGTATCATCTCCTTCGCCATTGCACTCGTCCTCCTGATGGTCTACATGTGCCTGGCTTACGGCTTCATCCCTGGTATGATCGCCAACCTCGCACTCATCGTCAACAGCTTCTTCACGCTCGGTATCCTGGCTTCGTTCAATGCCGTCCTCACCCTCTCGGGTATCGCCGGTCTTGTCCTCACGCTCGGTATGGCGGTCGACGCGAACGTGCTTATCAATGAGCGTATCAAGGAAGAGCTGCGCAACGGCAAGGGTATGACCCGCGCTATCGCCGACGGTTATGGCAATGCCTTCAGCGCTATCTTCGACTCGAACCTCACGACGATCATCACCGGTGTCGTCCTCTTCTACTTCGGTGCAGGGCCTATCCGTGGCTTCGCTACGACCCTGATCATCGGTCTTATCTCCTCCTTCATCACGGCGGTCTTCCTCACCCGTATGGTCTTCGAAGCTCTGGACAAGCGCCACAAGCTCGACAACGTGACCTACACGACGGCGATGACCAAGAACCTCCTCGTGAACCCCACGTACAACTTCCTCGGGGCTCGCATGAAGGGTTACCTCCTGCCCATCGTCCTCATCATCGCTGGTCTGGTCGGCTTCTTCACGGTCGGTCTGAACAACGGTATCGAGTTCTCGGGTGGTCGTAACTACATCATCAAGTTCGACCAGAAGGTCGACAACCAGCAGGTCCGTGAGAAGCTCGCTCCTCAGCTCGACCAGAAGCTCGTCCTCACCGCTATCGGTACCGAGGGTGACCAGATCCGCGTGTCTACGAACTACCTCATCGAAGACTCTGGCGAGGCTGTCGAAGATCAGATCAAGGATAAGCTCTATCAGGGTCTGAATAGCTTCTACAAGACGACGCCCTCAAAGGCTGACTTCGATAGCTACATCGTCAGCTCACAGAAGGTAAGCGCCAGCATGTCTAACGACATCAAGACGCAGGCCCTCATCGCTGTCGGTCTCTCGCTCCTCTTCATGGCGATCTACATCCTCATCCGCTTCCGCAATGTCGCCTTCTCTATCGGTGCCTTTGCTTCGGTCACGGTGACGACGCTGATGATCATCGCCATCTACGTCCTTCTCTGGAAGGTCATGCCCTTCACCATGGAGGTCGACCAGAACTTCATCGCGGCGCTTCTCGCTATCATCGGTTACGCCATCAATGACGTCGTGATCGTCTTCGACCGTATCCGCGAAGAAGTGGGCAACCATCCTCAGGCCGACCGCTTCCAGGTCATCAACGGCGCTCTGAACTCTACGCTCTCTCGTACGCTGAATACATCCTTCACGACGCTGCTCGTGATGCTGATCGTCTTCGCCTTCGGCGGTGCTACGATGCGTAGCTTCACCTTCGCCATCCTCCTGGGTGTCATCTTCGGTACGTACTGCACGCTCTTCGTCGCTACGCCTATCGCTTACGAAATCGCTAAGCGTCGTAGCCTCAAGGCAGCTGGCAAGTAATCGACACTCCCGTTCATAGGCAAGGGTCCCGGCTGGTATCCAGTCGGGGCCCTTCTTTTATGCGAAGGCGGGGCATCCTACCTCGGCAGGGAGAAGTATTTTCCTGCGGAGAAAAAGGTACTTTCTTAGGGAGGCAAAATATCTTCCCTGCGGAGGGAAATTTATCGCCGTGCGCACGGCGGTAAATTTCTATGCGCACAGAAATAAATTTTTGTGCGCACAAAAAATATTTTCGTGCGCACGAAAATCTGACTACCTTCGCATGGCGTTATAATGCTTTGTATAACAGTTGATTAATCTCTTACGCTGAATACCTCATTTTGAGGGCGAAAAGTAGGCTGCTTTGGGGCGCACAAAAGCCCCTTTTTACCATCGTATGGATCACGCTAAGACCGCCCTCATCACGGGGGCTTCCAGTGGGCTCGGCGAAGCTTATGCCCGCCTGCATGCCTCTTTGGGGGGCAACCTTATCCTTGTCGCTCGCCGTGAGGAGCGCCTGCTCGCTCTCAAGGCTGAGCTGGAGCAAGCCCATCACGTCACCGTCCACGTCCTCGCGAAGGACCTTGCTGAGCCCGATGCACCCGCCTCGCTCTTCGCCGACGTGGAGCGCCTTGGTCTCCCAGTCGACTACCTTATCAATAATGCGGGGCTGGGCGGACAAGGGAGCCTTGCCGAGCGCCCTCTTGAGGACGACGCCAACCTCCTGGCCGTAGACATCGCTGCGCTGACGGCTCTGACGAAGCTCTTCCTGCCGAGCTTCATCGCGCGAGGAAGTGGGCGCATCCTCAATGTCTCTTCGATTGCCTCGCTCGTCCCAGGGCCATGGCAAGCCACTTACTTTGCAGCGAAGGCCTACGTCACTTCGCTGACCTTGGCCCTTAGTGAAGAGCTGCGGGGAACGGGCGTCACGGCGACGGTCGTCCTGCCTGGTGGGATGCGCACGGGCTTTGAAGTCGCCGCGAAGCTCGAAGGTACGGGCCTTGCTGCCCAACTCACCCAAAGCCCCGACGATGTGGCGCGCCGTAGCTACGAGGCGATGCTCCGAGGCCGAAGGAAGCTTATCGCGGGCACGCCGCTTCTGCAGCGCCTCCTGCTCCGTCTGGTGCCTTTTGCCCCGACGACCTTCGTCCTCCGTGTCGTCGCTCGCCTCCACAAGCGCTGAAGCGCCTAACCCACAGAACGCACCTCGCCCCGCTACCGAGCCGTCAGGCTTCCGTAGCGGGGCGAGGTGCGTTGATGCGGTTGGGGCGAGGGCTAAGCTCTCAGAAGGAGCATGGCGCCGATGAGGAGGGCGAGGAAGAAGACGTTGCGTGCCGTAGCACCGAGCGTCTTGTTGAGCTCGCTGCCTTCGGACTCCTGCAGCTGGCGGTGCGTCATCGAGAAGACGACGACATAGGGCAGCATGAGGAGCATTCCCCAGAAGCTATAGATAGGATAAAGGAAGCCCATCGAGAGTAGTCCGCAGGTGAGGTAGAAGCGTGGCGCGAAGTCGCGACCCATCCGCACGATGAGCGTGCGCTTGCCGGCCTTGCGGTCTTCGTCGACGTCGCGGTAGTTATTCACGATGAGGATATTCACGCTCGCCAGACCGATCGCCGTAGCCAAGTGCCACAGCACGGGATCAGCGATCGTCCCGCGTAGGATGAAGAAGCTCGTCACCACAGGCACCCAGCCGAAGAAGATCAGCACCGCCAAATCGCCCAGCCCGTGATAGGAGAGTGGATAAGGGCCACCCGAGTAGGCGAAGATGCCCAGCCCGACAGCCAGCCCCACGAGCAGCAGCCACCACGAGGTGAGCGCCACGAGCGTGATACCGCTGGCGAGGAAGACAAAGAGGCTGATGTATAGCGCACGGCGTACCTCACCTTCGGTGAGGAGTCCCTTGGAGAGCGGGCGGAGTGGCCCGGTGCGCTCCTCGGTGTCGGCACCCTTCTTGAAGTCAATGAGGTCGTTGGCAATGTTGCTCCCGATCTGTGCGCTGATGGCGACGACGAGAAGCAGGGCCGTGCGTAGCGGATCGATAGGCCCGATGAAGGCTGCGTAGAAGATCGCTACGAGGACGGCGCTAAGCCCCGAGAGCAGGGTGCGTGGGCGAGTGAGCCCCAGCCAGAGCTGTGTGCGGGTAGGCTGTAAGGAGGCCATGCTACTTATCTGCTCCCTTCTTGGCGTCCTTAGAGCCGAAGAGGTGGTCGCTCAGGGCGAGGAGCGTACGGCGCTTGTCCGCAGCCTCGACGAGTACGGTGAGGTTGTAGTCGCTACCGCCGTAAGAGATCATATGCACGGGGATCTCGCTGAGGGCGTTCAGGATCTGCGCCTCGAAGCCCACGTTGTCCCACTCCATATCGCCGACGACACAGACGATGGTCATGTCGTGCTCGACGTCGATGCTACCCAAGCCCTGGAGGCTGTGACGTAGGTCATCGGGGAGCGTGCTGCGCTCAATGGTGAGGGAGATAGAGGCTTCGGTCGAAGCGATCATATCAATGGGGATGCAGTGGTGCTCAAAGAGTGCAAAGACCTTCCCCATAAAGCTCCAGTGGGAGAGCTGATGATTGCTACGGATGCGGATCATCGTGATGTTGTCCTTCGCTGCCACTGCCTTGATCATATCCTTATCGGTGTCGAGGGAGATGAGCGTGCCTGGGGCATCGGGCGCCATCGTATTCAGCAGACGCACGGGGATGTGGCGGCGCTTGGCGGGCTGGATACAGGTGGGGTGAAGGATCTTCGCCCCGAAATACGCCAGCTCAGAGGCTTCCTCGAAGTGGAGGCGACGTACGGGAGCCGTAGCATCGACGATACGTGGGTCGTTGTTGTGCATGCCATCAATATCCGTCCAGATCTGGATCTCATCGACCTCGAGGGCGGCACCGATGAGCGTGGCGGTATAGTCGCTACCCCCGCGCTGCAGGTTGTCGATATCGCCGAAGGCATTGCGGCAGATGTAGCCCTCCGTGATGAAGAGCTGCGTACCCTCGGGTGCTCGCTTGATGAGCTCCGAGAGATGGGTTTGGATATAGTCTTCGTCGGGCTCAGCCTGCTTATTGGTACGCATGTACTCCAGTGCCGGGAGGCCGACCGCACGTACACCTCGATCCTCGAGGTGACGCAGCATCATCGCTGTGCTAAGGAGCTCCCCACGTGCCAGGATCTTCTTCTCATCAAAGAGTGTGAAGGTATCCGAGTAGCAGAGCTGCTCGAGGAAGAAGAACGTCTCATTGACCAAGGTCCAGGCACGGTCGTAGCTGTGCTTGTCGGGGAAGAGCAGCTGCGTCTCTTGCTCGTACTTGTGCTTGAGCTTCGTGAGGATGGTGAGGGCCTCGTGGCGGTGATGCGCCATGAGCTGGTGCCCGATCTCTACGAGGGCGTTTGTCGTACCGGCCATAGCCGAGAGGACAACAATCTTAGGCTCATCGGTAGCTGTGATGAGGTCAGCTACGTGGGCTATGCGCTGGGCAGAGGCAACGGAGGTGCCTCCGAACTTCATTACTTTCAACGGCTTTGTGTCTTAGGGGGTACGTGTCGAGGGAATGGGGCTGTGCTTTCGCTCGGGCTTAGAGCGTATCGAGGGCGATACAGCGAGCGGGGTAGTACTCGAGGACCTGACGGTTGTGCGTAGCCATGATGACGGCTGTACCACGCTCCTTGGTGAGGCGGTGCAGGAGCTCGGCGATAGCCAGACCATTCTCTGCATCGAGGTTCCCCGTAGGTTCGTCAGCGAGGATGAGCTCGGGACGGCCGATGAGGGCGCGGGCAATGGCGACACGCTGTTGCTCACCGCCTGAGAGTTCGTGGGGATACTTATAGCTCTTCGTCTCGAGCCCGACATCTTGGAGCGCTTCGTTGATGAGGCTCTCGCGTTCGCTACTTCGGCTGACACCGAAGGCACGCAGCACGATATCGAGGTTGTCGTGCACGGTCTGGTCGGGCAGGAGCTGGAAGTTCTGGAAGACGATGCCAAGGCGGCGACGTAGCTTCGGTAGCTCTTTGCTCTTGATGTGAGAGAGGTCGAAGCCCATGACGTTGGCCTTTCCCTTGGTGAGGGGAACTTCGGCGGAGATGGTCTTCAGTAGCGTGCTCTTCCCAGCACCTACAGGGCCGATGAGGTAGACGAATTCGCCTGCAGCAACCTGCAGATCAAGATGCTCGAAGAGGATATGTTCGTGGCGGGCAATCTGGACGCCTTGGAAGTCCAGCAGCCATTTCTTTTCAGCCATAGGTCTTATCTGTATAACTATCTACCTACAAAGATACGCAAACGTGCCCATGCTGGGACTATGGAGAGTGGTGGGATACTTCTCTTCTCCGTCAGATCTTCCTCTTAAGGAGTATAGCTTGATCTATATCTACGTACGTGGATCTAAAATCCAGGTACGTAGTCGCTATGATTTACGTGCGTAGACTTTAAGACCACGTACATAGATAGCGATATGACTCTATAGCTTAGCAGCTTTATTTCAGCGGGTAGGTAAGTCTCTATCGGGAGGATAATGTCTTTTTCCCTTGAGAGTGGTGGCGCTCTATCTAATAGATGGAGAAAGGGGAGAGTGAGGAAGTGGGTTTGACTTCTTGCATATATAAAAGCTTTGTGCTACCTTTGCAGTGCTTTTACAAGAGGCGGCGAGATAGCTCAGCTGGTTAGAGCGTCGGATTCATAATCCGAAGGTCGGGGGTTCAAGTCCCCCTCTCGCTACGAAACACGGACGATACAGCTACGAGGTGTATCGTCTCTTTCTTTTATACGGAGCCGAAAGGATACGGGAGCGCCCCAGTGATATCGCTGGGGCGCTCCCGTGTTTTGCGTCAAGACATCCGAGTCGTGGCGGCTTAGTCGCGGCTGGCTTCAAGGGTGAAGGCTGCGGACTGTACCTCGCCAGGGAAGGGCGGATTGCACTTGCTGAGGGTGAGTGTGAGGCGCTGCATGCGGGGGAAGGTCGCGAAGAGGCGCTCACTGATACGGCCGACGACATGCTCCAAGAGGCGCGAGGGGATAGCCATCTCGGCCTTGACGACCTCGTAGACGTCGGCATAGCTGATGGTCTCCTCCAGCTCGTCACTGCGGACACTCCCAGCTACGTCAGCCCAGAAAGTGAGCTCGACGACGAACTGATTGCCGACACGCTGCTCCTGCGGGAAGACGCCGTGGTAGGCGTAGAAGCGCATTTCGTGCAGGGTGATCTTCATTGCTTCGATCTTCATTGGCTTATCGTGGGGTAAGGGATGTTAGTAATGTCCGTGGGAGCTGGGCTCGATGTGAATAGCGATGTGGGTCGTCGTCCCATAGCGGGCACGTAGCTCGCGCTCGATGATTAGGGTGATGTCGTGCCCCTCGGCTACACTCATGCGCCCATCGACAAGGAGGTCGATCTCGATAGCGTAGCTCCCGCCGATGCTACGAGTGCGCATGCGATGGATGCCCTCGACACGGTGCGTCGAGAGGACGATCTCGGTGATCTCTCCTTCGATCTCAGGGCTCAGGCATTCCTCTGTCAGCTCATTGAAGGCCGGGCGAAGGACGCTCCAGCCCATTTGGATGATGAAGAGGCTCACGACGCCTGCAGCCAGTGGCTCGAGGAAGAGCCAGCGCTTGCCGAGGAAGATAGCCCCAGCGATACCGATGAGTACGGCGATGAGGGCCTGCGTATCACTGCGGTGGTCGAGGGCCTTGGCCTTGAGTGCCGAGCTCTTGAGCAGCCCTGCCCACTGGTAGGTATAGCGGTAGAGGAAGAGCTTGATCAGAAGGGAGACGAAGGCGACGATGAGCGTCAGACGGCTGGGATGGGGCAGCTGGAGCGTACCCATCCAAAGGCCGATGATCGAGATGATGCTATTGTAGAGGAGGAGGACGCCGACGCTGATCATGACGACCGCCATGACGACCGAGGCGAGTGTTTCGAACTTCCCGTGCCCGTAGTGATGATCCTTGTCCTGAGGCTTGCCTGAGATCCGGATGAAGATGAGGGCAATGATGTCGGTGAGGAAGTCGGAGATCGAGTTGATCGCCTCTGCTATCATTGCGCTACTATGCCCTACGATCCCGACGAAGAGCTTCAGTAGCACGAGGAGGGCGTTGGAAGCACTGCCGAGGAGCGTCACACGCAGGATCTTCTTCGTGCGCTCAGGGTAGGTGCTTTTATTAGGCGCCATGCTGCTTGCTGATGAGACGGGCCAAGGCCTCACCCTGCTTGATGCGGTCGGGGATGCCGATGCCGTCACGGATCGCTCCAGCTAAGTGGAGGCCTGGATAGCGCTCTTCGAGCTGCGCGATTCGCTCAAAGCGTGCTCCTGAGGAGGCATCATATTGGGGGATAGCCAAGCGGTGGCGGAAGATGTGCAGTAGGTCGGGCTCGTTCGTAATCCCGAGAAGGCGCTGCAGACGCTCACGGACGAGGGTCTCGATGGCTTCGTCCGAGTAATCGATGACCTCTGGGGCTCGCATTCCTCCGAGGAAGATCGAGAGGAGTGTACCGCCCTTAGGTGCACGCTCTTCGAAGCATGCCGATGGATGCAGGATACCTAAGAGTTCGCCATCTTCGTGCGAGGGTACCAGACCACCGAAGGCATGGAAGTGGGGGAGCTTCGTCGCACGCATACCCCACGCCACTTGCACGATAGGCGCATAGCGAAGGGCTGTGATCGGAGCGAGGTCTTCTGTGGAGAGGAAGGAGAGCAAGTCGGGTAGGGCGGGGGCAGGTGCCGTCGTGATGACGTGGTGAGCTCGGAGCGTGCGTGTAGTGCCGTCCGTCGTGAACTGGACTTCATAGAGCCCCTCTGCGGTGCGTGTGATATGACAGCCTTCGGCAGAGTAGGAGAAGTGCTCGCTCCCGATATGATTTGCAAGTGCGTGTGTGAGCTGGGATAGCCCGCCCGAGGTGGAGAAGATTTGCTTCGTCACACTCTGAGCCTCTGCATCCTTTGGTGCTCGTGCCTTGGCGATAGCCCCACGGATGAAGCTCCCATGTTGTTCCTCGAGGGCGTAGAGCTTGGGAAGGGCGTAGCGCGTCACGAGACGGTGCGGGTCGCCAGCATAGATGCCCCCGATGAAGGGATCGACAGCGTAGTCGAGGAAGCTCTTCCCGAGTCGGCGCACGACCAGCTCTGCGATCGACTCGTTCTCCTTCCGACCACGGGCACGGAAGGGTTCGAGGAGGATGCCCAGCTTATCACGCATCGAGAAGAGTGGTGTCTTCAGCCCAGAGAGCGGTGAGGAGGGTAGGGGGAGGAAGGTCTGTCCTTCGCCTGTGTGCTTCCCCATGCTCTTGAGGATGAGGCGGCGATTGGCCTCGGTTGAAGCGGTGCACATGAGATCTGGGAAGGCGGCAAAGAGGCGAGGGACGGCAGCATGACTGATGATGCCCGTCGTAGGTCCCGACTCATAGATGAAGCCCCCTTCGCTGTGGCTCTCGATGACGCCCCCAGGCCGATCACGTTGCTCAACGAGGTGTAAGCTGAGTCCAGCCTCCTTCAGATGGAAGGCTGCGGTGAGGCCCGTCAGGCCAGCACCTATGATGACTACGTTGAGCGGAGTGTCGGGGTGGCTATTCGTCATATGGCTTGATCCTGCTTCACTTGTGCGAAGCACCGGCAAAGATAACGAACATGCTCAAGATAGGGCGAGTTAATTAGGTGCATCCATTTAGTATGCTAATGGTACATCACAGAATACTATTTGCAATATTTAGGATTCAATCTTATCCCTTTAGATACAAGTACTTTACTCTCGTTAAACTACTTGTTGCTATCTCTTGCTCTTAACTTGGGGAGCTTTATTAAGGAGCTTTATTAAATGGTAGCGTTGTTCTCTATGATACTAGTAAGTAAGGGATTCCTCTGAGATCTGTTGGGAGATAGATGATGTATCAATGTGTTGTTTTTTAGTTGGCTATATTGGTGGCTCTTGGTGAGCTACCCTCAGGAAACTGTGTGATGGAAGGAATATTCTATCTTTGTGAAAAGAATGTATACGAGGAGCGTTGATCGTCGTTGATTCTGTTCTTAGCAAGGAACCTTCCCTTGAAAAAATTAAGCAGCAAATATGAAAGGAATCATACTGGCAGGCGGTACAGGTACACGCCTCTATCCCATTACCAAGGGGGTGAGCAAGCAGCTTCTCCCTATCTACGATAAACCTATGATCTACTATCCCATTTCAGTACTTATGCTGGCTGGGATACGTGAGATCTTGATTATCTCGACACCACAGGATCTGCCAGGATTCCGTCGTCTGTTGGGGGATGGGAGTGACTATGGAGTCTCATTTAGTTATGCCGAGCAGCCTTCGCCCGACGGGCTGGCACAAGCCTTCCTCATCGGCGAAGAGTTTATTGGGAATGATTCTGTATGTCTAGTTCTAGGGGATAATATCTTCTATGGTATGTCTTTCAGCCAGATGCTCACTCAAGCCGTAGCAGATGCAGAGAAGGGCTGGGCGACCATCTTTGGCTATTGGGTTAATGATCCAGAACGCTATGGCGTAGCAGAGTTCGATGACGAAGGAAATTGCCTCTCGATCGAGGAAAAGCCGGAGCATCCAAAGAGTAACTATGCTGTCGTCGGTCTTTACTTCTACCCGAATGAGGTAGTTCAAGTAGCTAAGGGAGTTAAGCCCTCTGCTCGAGGTGAGCTGGAAATCACATCTGTCAATGAGGCCTTCTTGAAGAAAGATGCTCTAAAGGTGCAGACGCTCGGCCGGGGCTTTGCTTGGCTGGATACGGGTACCCATGATTCCCTCTCTGAAGCTTCCACATTCGTCGAGACCCTTGAGAAGCGTCAAGGTCTCAAGATCGCTTGTCTCGAAGAAATTGGCTTCCATCAAGGCTGGATCACTAAGGAGAAGCTCCAAGAGATTGGAGAGTTTCTGAGCAAAAATCAGTATGGACAGTATCTCCTCTCGCTTCTGAAGAATAAGCGCTAGTTCGTATATCCACCAAATAGATACAGCGAGATCATGAACATCGTACCTACCTCGATTGAGGGAGTTGTGATCCTAGAGCCTCGGGTCTTCGGAGACGATCGTGGCTATTTCTTTGAGTCCTTCAGTGCAGCCTCCTTCAAGGAGCACGTCTGTGCAACAGACTTCGTACAAGACAATGAAAGTTATTCGCGCTACGGAGTGATCCGTGGACTGCACTTTCAGCTTCCTCCCTATGCTCAGAGCAAACTAGTACGCGTCGTGCGTGGCTCTGTCCTTGATGTGGCAGTTGATATACGCCGGGGGTCAAAGACCTTCGGACAACATGTGGCTGTGGAGCTAAGCGAGGATAATCATCGTCAGCTCTTCATCCCACGAGGCTTTGCTCATGGCTTCAGCGTACTCTCCCCCGAAGTAGTCTTTCAGTACAAGTGTGACAACTATTATGCTCCCCAGTGTGAGGGTGCAATAGCATGGGATGACCCAGATCTGGCGATTGACTGGCGCATACCAACCGATCGGGTGAACCTCTCCGAGAAGGATAAGCTACACCCTAGACTCAAGGAGGCTGAGCACCTCTTTGATATACAAGACTTACTTTACTAGAAATCAAAAATATCAATTACGCTATGCAATACAAGCGCACCCTACTGATCACAGGTGGAGCTGGATTTATCGGCTCGCATGTCGTTCGTCTGATGGTGAATAAGTATCCAGACTACCGCATCATCAACTTGGATAAGCTAACTTATGCGGGTAATCTGGCTAATCTCAAGGATATCGAGCAAGCTCCGAATTACCTCTTCGTACGTGAGGATATTTGTGAATATGAGCGTATAAGAGAAATCCTGAAGGAGTACGAGGTGGATGGGATCATTCACCTAGCAGCAGAGAGCCATGTGGACCGCAGTATCCGTGATCCTTTCACCTTTGCTAAGACCAATGTCTTGGGGACGCTCTCTCTCCTGCAGGCTGCTCGTGAAGTTTGGGAAGCTCGCCCGGAGAAGTATGACGGGAAGCGCTTCTATCATATCTCTACCGATGAAGTCTACGGGACGTTAGCGTTTGATGGGGCCCTCTTCACTGAGGACTACAAGTATGATCCACATAGCCCTTACTCAGCGAGTAAGGCTTCCAGCGACCACTTTGTCCGTGCGTACCACGATACCTATGGGATGCCGACACTGGTGACCAACTGCTCGAATAACTATGGTCCCTATCAGTTCCCAGAGAAGCTGATCCCCCTCTTCATCAACAATATCCGTCATGGTAAGCCTCTGCCCGTCTATGGAAAGGGCGAGAATGTGCGTGACTGGCTCTATGTCGTCGACCACGCACGTGCTATCGACTTGATCTTCCATAAGGGACGCACTGCCGAGACCTACAATATCGGAGGCTTCAACGAGTGGAAGAATATCGACCTGATCAAGGTGCTTATCTCTACGGTAGATCGACTCTTGGGCAATCCTGAAGGCCACTCCCTCCCTCTGATCTCCTATGTGACGGACAGAGCAGGGCATGACCTTCGCTATGCGATTGACTCCACCAAGCTACATAAGGAATTAGGGTGGGAGCCCAGCCTCCAGTTCGAGGAAGGTGTCGAGCTGACAGTACGTTGGTATCTGGAGAATCAAGAGTGGCTTGACAATATTACCTCTGGAGCCTACGAGACCTACTACGAGCAAATGTATCAGGGGCGCTAATTCTTCCTCTATCATCCTTGCAATATTATGCAGACTCAGCCGCTTATATCTTTCGTTATGCCCGCCTACAAAGCGGAATGGCTTGCGCAGGCAGTAGATAGTATCCTCGCTCAGACATATCCAGCCATCGAGTTGATCGTCGTGAACGATTGTTCTCCTCATGATCTTGACTCTGTTATGGCTCAGTACACGGATCCTCGAGTGCGCTACTATCGCAACGAGCAGAATATCGGAGGGAAGCACTTGACTCGGCAGTGGGAACACTGTCTAGGGTTCGTACGAGGTGAATACCTCGTTATGGCTGCAGACGATGACCTTTATGCTCCGACCTTTGCCGAGGAGTGTATGAAGCTAGCAATGCAGCATCCTTCTGTAGACTTGATCCGTACGAGGGTAGAGGAGATTGATGAGGTAGGGGCACTTGTAGGGCTTGAGTCATTTTATACAAAAGGTCTGATCTCTCAGCTTGAGTATATCTATGCCTATCGTTCTGGAGAAGTCTTTATCTGTATGGGAAACTTTGCTTTCAAGACTTCTGTCTTGAGAGAGAAGGGATTTGTTGATTTCCCAAGGGCATTAGGTTCTGATATCGCTACCACTATCGAGATGGCAGCCAACGGGGTTGCGTGTGTAGATCAGCCTCTGTTTGCTTTCCGCCACTCGACGATTCATCTGTCAGGTTCTATGGCCCAGCTTGAACCTAAGATGGGGGCCATTACTCTCTTCTACGAGTGGATGGAGCGTTATCCTATCCCCGTTCCCCAGAATAAGTATGAGGTCTATTATGCCAATAAGTTGACTTCGCTTGATTGGCATGAGAAGTGCATCTACGACTACTATAATCAGGTGATTCGCTATGTCCCTATGCTTAAGCTCTCCCACTTCTTATCCTTAGCGAGACTTGCTTCTTCCAAGGAGAAGACAAAGATGATTCTTCGCTGGTGTAAGGATCGTGTCTTACCCCTTAAGCACTGAAGCGGGAAGGCTCGACTAATTTATATTAAAAGTAAGGCCAACCTCTCAAATGTGAGAGGTTGGCCTTACTTTTTACTTTCTATATATGGGCGAGTATGATTTTATAGCTGCATCTTTCATCATAGCTGTGTGGGGAGATTGCTTTAACTTGTATAAACTCAAGCTCTCTGTGTGTAGGAGTGAAAAGGCAAGCCCCTCGCCCATAGCAGATGCTACGAGCGAGGGGCTGATGCTTAGTGGATTCGTCCGAAGGACGGAGGAGGGTTACTTGGCCTCGAGCTTAGGCTGGATGAAGAACTTCTCGATGCCGATGAACGTACCTTGGGTGATCTGGCGTGAACTGGAGCGGACGAAGCCGTAGGAAGCCCAGTACTGCTCCGAGGAGATCTTGCTCTTCTCCTTGAAGATGAGCTTACCGTCATGGTTGACGGAGATCAGCACGGGCTCACGTGTCCCGATGATGTAGGTCTTGTGCTCAGCAGTGAAGTCATCGGCAGCGAGGACGCTCATGATGTAGATGTTCTTGCCGCTGGCAGGGTCTGTCGCCGTCTTCACCACCTTCCCGTTGAGGAGCTCCAGGCCTTGACCAGGCGTGAATGCAGCCTCCCATGTGTAGGTGCCGTCGATGATGAACTGTGCCTGCGTGTCGCTGACCTTCTTGATCTCCACGTCAGAGCTTAGGGGAACCATCGTCCCCGTAGCAGCATCCAGCGTCATAGACTTCTGAGTGTATTGCCCTACGATGTCAGCGAGATCAACCTGCGTGACCTGAAGTGAGTCAACGAGACCAACCCCCTTGGCGATGATCCAGCCCGTGCGGGGGCGGCCCGTGGTGTTCTCTGCGACGATGACGCGAAGCTGCTGGTCCTTGGGCTCCAGCTGGATCCAGTCGGCCGAGGTAGTGTAGGTAACGGTGATATTCGAGGGTGCCTTGATCGTCTTGTCGATGGCAGCATCTCCCCCGATCATCGCTTGCTCCTTCGGCAAACCGAAGATGATGCCAGCCTGCATGATGTTGATCGCGATGGAGTCACCCTTGCTGTCCTTGAGGACCAACGAAGCGTTGCGTGACTGGGGATTGATATTGTCGGTCGAGGTAAGACGGATCGTCGCACCTTCCTGAGCTACCTGAAGCCAAGAGGCGGAGCTGTAGGCCTTCGCAGGAGCCTTGTCAAGACGTACGGTCGCCGTAGAGGACTCTACGGGGAGGTAAGTCTTAGCCTCCAGTACGGAGAAGTCCACCTGGCTCAGTCGAGGTACATCCTGCTGCTTCTTGCACGAGCTACCAAGGCTCAGCAGTCCGAGAGCAGCGAGGAGGATTAAGCTTATTCTCTTCATGAGTATTGTAATCATCTGAATTGAGAGAGGTACATACGAGGCTGGCCTAAGGCTGCTTCTTGATGTACTGGATATTCTCGATAGCGATCGGCATGACGAGGTTGCCCTTACTATCGACGAGCGGAGTATTGAGGTCTTCACCGTAGGCGATGCCATAGAAGGAGTCGACCTTACCATCGGCGAGCTCGGTACCCTTAGCGACGGCTTGCTGGAGATCTTCATCCCACGCGAAGGTGATGCTATGGAGCTCAGCGGCGAGGAGCTTGCGTCCATCAGCCAGTGATGCAGGTACGAGGATGATACCACCAGCATATCTATTCGTCGGGTCGTGCAGAGCCTGTCCCTGGAAGCTGATCGTACCCGTGGTAGCATCGTAGGGGAGGACCATCTTATAGCTGACTCCGTAGAACGTGAGGACAGCTGAGAGGGTATTGGCTCGCTCACCAGCTGAGAGGGTGAGGGTGGTAGGCTTACGCCAGCCACGTATGGGGTTGTGTCGGAGCGTCCACGTGCCGTACCAGAAGTCAATAGGCTTATAGCTCTTGGGGAGGAAGAGCTTCGCGACGAGGTCACCCGAGGTGAACTGTTGGGCTTCGCCATTCCAAGTAAAGGTGCTGTAGCTCTTGCCTTCGACCACGATGGGGCTCTGTAGCGTGATGCCCGTAGCGGTGAAGTTGAACGGCGTGTCGAAGCTACGCTCACCGATCTTGACCGAGAGGCGACGGGCGTCTCGACGGATCTCACCCTGCGCCAGCTCCTTGCTCCCGAGAGAGAAGTCGAAGGTGCTTGCTGTCATCCCTTCGCGGACATTGAGGATACCGAGGATCTGCTCCTCGATGCTGCTGTCATCGGGGATGCGGACGAGGCGCATCTCATTGCCCCACTTCTTACCGAGGAGGCGTACTGTATCAGCGGTGGCTGATAGGATAGCGAACTCATAGTCCCCCTGGATCCCCTCGGGATAACCGAGTGATGCGGAGGCCAGTGAGTGAATCACCTCATTGTAGGTGGGGAAGGTCAGCACAGGGCCTTGGTCGCGGACGATCGAGTACTCGCTGGTAGCCAGTAGCTCGGGAGCTACGTTGTCACCAGCCATCGTCACGTGACCGTTCTCGAACTTCATCAGGAGCGTGAAGCCAGGACCTGAGTAGTCTCGGCCAGCGTAGTACTCCATCCGCCAGCCCTTTGGCGCAGCTTCGAGAAGGGCTTTCTCCTCAGCGATAAGGGCGTCGATACGAGCTGCCGCAGGCTTGTCGAAGATCTCCTTATTGTCCTTGAGGCAGGAGGGGAGCATGAAGCTCAGCAGCCCCAAGAGGATATATATATAGGTAGGACGCATGATTAGTAGAGCTTAGTTAGGTCTAATGTAGCGATCTGGCCACCACGGCGCAGGACGACGTCACGCAGGTCATCGAGGTCAAGCTTCCACGAGTCGCGGGTATAGTCCTTGACACGCTGGAGCTTGCGCTGGATGAGTGCGGCACCAGTAGAGCCTGCATTGTTGAGGATCTGCTGCCACTGCTGGGGCGTGTAGGTGACGTAGTAGGAGAGCATCTCTGCGAAGTCCTCCGCATCATTCTGCATCGCGTAGGGCGATACGAAGCCAGCACGATTGGCTGCACGCTCGGACTGGTTGAACCAGTCACCACTGACGTAGCCCGACTTCGTGATGAGAGCAAAGTCCGTGCTGTAAGGCTTCTTCTGATTGAGAATGTGGGTGAACTCGTGGTGCATCGTGTGGAAGTAGTAGGTCGTCATCGTCTCGTAGTCGGCCAGAGCTTGGTCGGTGAGCGAATTGACCTTCCCTAAGATGACCTTGTAGCCACCGTCGGCACTACCGACGACCTCAGTGCGCTGGCGCGTGTAGCCTGGCGTACCGATAGCTACGAGGATGCGTGGGGCATTGAGCTTCATGAACTCAGGCCCGAGGACCTCGGCATAGGCATCGAACCAGAGGTACTTCGTGATGATCGCGAGCTTGGCTGTCTTAGCCGAGTCGGCGGGGATGAAATGATAGCTGAGGTCCGTCTCGGAGTCCTCGAGCTTGTACTTGAAGCGGATATTGTATGGACTGCGGTAGTTCACGTCCAGCCACTGCTCGAAGTCATTGAGCTTCTCCGAGGTTGTGGGGAAGATCGTGGGATCCTTCGGCTGGTCATCGGAGCAGGCGATGATGCCTACGGTGAAGAGTAGCCCGATGAGTCCTTGATATATGTAGTTCATAGGTCCTTCGTCGCTATGTTAATGTTGGGAAGCTCGGGGATTAGCTTCGAGCTGAGCAGAGATGACGTCCTGAGGAAGCTGGACGGCCAGACGTGGGTCGCGTGCCTCCATCTTGTCGGTCACAGCCTCGACGGCATTGCTGACGTTCACACGACGGCGGTAGATCGTGATGCCGTAGCGCTTGACGTCCTGCATGCGGAGACCTTCGTGGATGGTGATGAGGCGGCGGAGCTGGAGGATGGCCTGCAGGAGAGGCTCCTGAGTCTCCGTCTCGAGGGCGGGCGTCGTGTGAAGCTCCTTCTTAGGAGTAGGCTTCTCAGGCGTATAGTACTTGATGCCCTGGTAGAAGTCCTTGATCTGCTGAAGGGTCAGCTGTACACTGCGCTTCGTGAAAGCGCTGAGCTCGATGTTGAGGTCAGCCAGAGCCTCGTCATAGCGCTGCAGAAGGGCCTTCGCCTCGGCACGCACCATGAGTGTCTCATCAGTGGTGAAGGTAGCGTAGGTCGAGTAGGGGATACCGATACCTGCTACACGGTCGATGTACTTAGGCGTGTAGGGGAGCTTATGGAGGGCATACTTAGATACCCCGTTGTTGTTCACCACGACGTAGTTCATCACGTCGCCACTGGCACCCCATGGACCATCGGCCTGGAGGGTCTCGGTAGTGGAGATAAGTGCACCATGGGCGTACTTACTACCACGCAGGATGGGGATGCTGACGCCACCCCATTCGGTAGCTACCGTCTGCAGGAGGATATTCGCCTTGACAGAAGACTGGATATAGGCGTTAGGCTGTACATTGCCCGAGAGCCCCTGCTTACTCCACGAAGCCCAGTCACGTAGGTCGGTACGTGGGTTCGAGCCTAGAGCGGCATCAGCGTGCTCAATAGCCTTGGCATACTGACGGGCATAGAGGTAGAAGCGTGCAGCGAAGGCATGAGCAGCCTGTGCAGTGAAGTGGTACTTCGGCTTACCATAGTTTGCTGAATTGATATCCTGCAGGCCCTCGGTGAGGTCTTGCTCGATGTGCTTGTAGAGCGCTTCGAGCGTGCCTCGGTGATGGAGGGTACGCCCAGGATGCTCCTCAGGCTCGGTAGGATAAGGCAAGCCATAGTCGGAGGCTGCCGTCTCGGGAGCATAGGCTTGGCAGAAGACATTCGCCAGCTGGAACATCGAGTAGGCGCGGCATAGCTTAGCTTCGGCGACCTGACTGGCGTAGGCATCCTTATTGCTTACGCCAGCGACGTGCTTGAGCACTTCATTGCAGACGGTGATCGCAGTATAGTGTGCGTCCCAGAGCTGCTGAGGGGTCTCCTGCTCGCGGATCTCGGAGATATTGCTCCAGCGATAGGCCTGCTCTTGAAAGGGGCTGATAGCGCTCCACGAGGTGTAGTCATGCTCGTCGCTATTGTCGGAGTACATCTCCAGCAGGTAGGCGGCATGGGCATCGGGATAAGCCGATACGAGGAACTTCGCCGCATCCTCTGGGGTGTGCAGCTCCATACGGTTGTCGGGGTACTTGTCGAGGTACTTACCGCAGCTCGAGAAGAGCAGTGCCAGCGAGAGGACTGAGGTGATGATATGTTTCTTCTTCATTGGTGTCGATGCGTTAGAGTCCAAGCTTCAGGGTGAGAGTGAACTGTCGGGGCGTAGGCGAAGCTACCCCACCGATGTTGAAGAACTCTGGGTCTTGGCCGTTGAGCTTCTTGTCTGCATACAGGAGGAAGAGGTTCGTAGCCTGTACCTTGACCGAAGCGCTACGCAGAGGCGTACGCTTGATCAGGCTTGTGGGTAGGTCGTAGGCGAGGGAGATCTCCTTGAGGCGGATGAAGTCACCCTTAGCGATACGTGCCGTAGAGTAGTTGTAGCCGTTGTAGGCGTAGCGCAGATTGTTATTGGTAGCGTACTGACGACGGCTCAGGATGGTGGGGATGTCCGTACGTGCTTCCTCGCCAGCAGCCTGCCAGCGGTTGATGAAGGCGTGCGTCATCGAGGCCATATCCCCGTAGTAAGCCTTGAACTTCGGATCAAGTCGGACGACATTGCCGAAGGCATAGGTGAGGAATACATTGAGGTGGAGGCCCTTGTAGGAGAGCGTATTGCCGAGTGAGCCCGTGTGGGTGGGGTCGGTAGGACCTTCGTACTTGAGGTACTCGGTGTGGTTACGCTCCTGGAAGTTGATGTTGTCGGTCGTCACCTCACCCTTCTCGTTGATGAGCTGGGGGAGACCTTGGTTATTGAGGCCGACGAAGGGGATAGAGAAGAGGGCACGTGCGGGGTAGCCCTTCTTAGCGAAGCCGTTCCCACTGACAAGGTCGATCATACGCCCTTGGTTGTAGAGCTTCGTGATCTCCGAGTGCGTGTAGGAGTAGATGAAGCTCGTCGTCCAGTTGAAGTCCTTTGTCTTGATGTTCTGCGAGGTGATGCTGAGCTCGAGACCACTGGACATCATCTCTGCGACGTTGGCAGGACGGATGATCGTACCACCGATACCCTGAGTGATCATGGGCCCCATTTCATCGAAGTTGCGACGGGTATAGGCATCGAAGGAGAGGCTGAGGCGATCACCGAAGAGGCCTGCGTCGAAGCCGGCGTTGAGCTCGTTCTTCTTTTCGTAGGTCAGGTCAGCATTCCCCAGCTGCTCGATACCGATCCCAGGCTCCTGGTCTTCGGCGAAGAGGCGGAAGGGGATGTAGGACTTGAGTATGGTCGTCGAGCTGCTATAGGAGGGATCTGGAGGCGTCCCCGTGAGGCTATAGGAGAGACGGAGTGTGAGGTGGCTCAGAGGCTTGAGCTTCTGGAAGAAGTCTTCCTCGTGCATATTCCATGCGCCCGAGACGTTCCACGTAGACATCCAGCGAGCATTGCTGCTGCGCCCGAGTTGATTCGAGCCTTCGTAGCGGTAGGTACCGTTGACGACGTAGCGCCCCTTATAGGAGTAGGTCGCATTGCTGTAGAAGGCTACCGTACGATAGTTCGTGTTGTTGAGGTTGTAGTAGCTATTGCCGTCCTCTACCTGCTTCTTGAAGTACTGGTAGGGGTAGAAGGGCGTCTCTCCAGCGGCGTACTGAAGCCCCCAGCCCGTGAAGGCGGTGCGATTACGCTGGATATTGGTCGTCTCAAGACCACCGAAGAGATTGAGCGTGTGGACTCCGAAGGTGCGGTTATAGTTTGCCGTAGCACGGAAGTCGTAGTTGCTCATGCGGTTCTCACCCTTGTGCATGAAGCCACCATTGGGCAGGACGGTGCTGGGGAGATCGTAGGGATGATCTGGGTCACGGTAGAGGTACTTGTTGGACTCTCTGATGACGCTGTTGGGCATGGCGCGATAGGCCAGTGCTTGGTTCGAGTTGTCACGCACATTGTGCTGCTGTGAGGCAGCCGTATGCTTGAAGGCCCCGAGGAGGGTCAGCTCCAGACCACGGATGGGCTTGAAGCGCAGCTCAGCTTGGAACTTTGCATCGAGTACATCCAGGTCGATGTAGTTATTCTCCAGCTCGTTGAAGATATTGAATGGAGCGTAGTTCGCCGTATAGTACTCTCGTGGGTCGAGGACACGCGAGGTATTCGTAGCGTAGGAATAGGGGTTGATGTCGAAGTCGCGCTTGACCTCACCACCTACGACGTCTACATCTTGACCGAGCGTACCAGGCGCACGCTGGTTACGATAGGAGGCACCCCCGATGACATTCAGTGAGAGGCTCTTCAGGAGGTGATGCGTGACGTTGAGGTTAGCGGTGTATCGCTTGACCTGACTCTGCTTGTACCACCCTGGATCGATGAGGGCGGAGGCAGAGGCGTAGTAGTTCGACTTGCTCGTACCACCGCTCATGCTCACCGAGTGGGTCTGCATGATGGAGGGCGAGAAGAGCTCCTTGAACCAGTTTGTATTGCGTCGCTCAGCCTGCTGGAGGTAAGCGTTCTCTGCCTTCGTCGTATTGTCGAGCAGGAAGGTGCGGGTCTTGGGATTGTACGTGTTGATCAGCTCGTACATCTTACCATAGATCCCGTAGTCACTACCGTTGAGGACCTCAGCGAAGTTCAGCCATCCCTTATCGCGCAGCTCGCGGTAGATACTCATCTGCTGCTGTGAGTTGAGGATGTCAAAGTCGCGGTAGGAGGGGATGAGGCGGCTGGTGAACTCACCCGTATAGTTGAAGTTCGCCTGACCTTGCTTCCCCTTCTTCGTCGTGACGACGATGACGCCCGCCATAGCGCGTGCACCATAGATAGAGGTAGCCGATCCGTCCTTCAGCACCTGGAAGCTCTCGATGTCGTCAGCATTGAGACCAGCGATAGCAGAGCTGATGAGCGTCTCAGGGTTCCCCGAAGCGAGGTCGTCGGCACCTACATTAGATACGTCTTCCATGATGACACCGTCGACGACCCAGAGGGGCTTGGAGCTCCCGTAGATAGAGGTTGCCCCACGCACGCGGATCTTAGGAGCTGTACCAAAGGTCCCCGAGACATTCTGTACCGAGACCCCTGCTGCGCGGCCTTCAAGGGCGCGGGCAGCATCGGGCACCCCGTCCAGCTTGGCCTTGTCACCACCGAGCTTAGCGGAAGCCCCCGTGAAGAGGCGCTTGTCTACCTTGGTGAGCCCCGTGACGACGACCTTGTCCAGCGTCTTCTCTGAGGGCTCGAGTGTGATCTTCATCTTGTCCTTGATAGGCACCTCTTGGGTGAGGTAACCAATGTAGGAGATGCGCAGGGTCTTAGACCCTGCGGGTACCGTGATCTTGAAGCTGCCATCCAGCCCCACGGTTGTCCCCACCTTGCTATGTTCCTTGACGATGATCGAGGCTCCGATGGCGGCCTCGTTGTCGGGGGCGGTGACGACGGTGCCCGTCACCACCTGCTGCGCGAGCGCAGGCAGGAATCCCAGGAGCAGGGTGAGGAGGAGTAATGTACTTTTCCTCATTCGTTCAATTAATTGTATAGGTGTTTGAATAATTTATGCTTGTCTGTATTCCGTGGTAAAAAGAGACGAGCGACCACCTCACTGCCTACGGCTGGGGGGATCGCTCATTGCTTGCTGTCCCCGAGGTGAGGAACAGTGACGCTATATTATATAATGTAGAGCCATGACAAAGGGAGCTATCGTCCGCAACCAAAGGCGGGGAGATAGCTATCGCATTCGCTTGTCAAAGCTGAGGGTGTCTCGGTGTTCTTCCAGATACCTCATGAATTCACTTTTGTATCACAAGGGAATAATATGATCTACTATCAGCCACAAAGCTACATAATTATTAGATACAAAGTAGTGTGTGCCGAATTTTTAGGTAGCGTATTCTCGTCCAAGCTCTCTATGGTTCTCATAAATGACAGCCCTTATAGAAGGGAAGCTCCAAGCTATTCATAGTGGGGGTAAAATGAACCAGTACTGGTCGCTGAGTTGACCAGTACTGCTTGGTGGTGTGTACCAGTACTGGTCCGAAGTCCGACCAGTACTGCTCGATTGAGTGACCAGTACTGGTTCAAAATCGAGGGTACTATTGAAGCCCGCTATCTGCTTGCATAGACGCATGTAGATAGCGGGCTAAGTCGCTCTGTCTCTTTGTGGTGCTTGCTGCTTTTTAGGCCGATAGGTAGCTTAGCGGCGGATGAGCTGGAAGGAGAGCTGAAGGCTATCTACGAGGAGGAGGCCTTCGGTGAGGGGAGAGGGAAGGCCCAGCAGGAGCTTGAGAGCTTCGGCGGCAGCGATAGAGCCGATGACAGCAGGTGTGGTCACCATCACGGGGAAGGGGGCTTGCGTGGGGCTTGGGGCGTCTCCCTCATCTCCCTCGGGGAAGAGGTCTCGGTAGCGTGAGGGTGAGTCGGGGAGGAAGAGTGCCAGCTGTCCGCACCACCCCTCGAGCGAGGCATAGAGCCACGGGATCTGGTGCTCTGAGGCGTAGCGATCGAGGAGGAGGCGTGTCGCTTCGTTGTCGGTAGCGTCGATGAGAAGGTCGACCTCCCCGATGAGGCGGGTGGCATTCGCCTCGGTGAGGCGCTCACTGTAGGCCGTGATGTCGCAGTGGGGATTGGCTGCGCGGAGTCGCTCGGCAGCGCACTGCGCCTTGCTCCTACCTACCTCGTGCGTGGTGTAGAGCGTCTGACGGGGGAGGTTACTCACTGAGATACTATCGTCATCGCATAGTGTGAGATGCCCGACCCCCGCTCCCACAAGGAGGGGCAGGAGAGCTGAGCCAAGCCCTCCTGCTCCGATGATGGCTACCCGCTTCCCAGCCAGGAGCATCTGCCCCTCTTCCCCGACTTCGGGGAGGCTCATCTGTCGGGCGTAGCGGGTCTTGAGGTCGTCTATCTCAGTCGTGTCCATTGCTTGGGGTCGTGCTTTTAAGGGGCTGGGAGGTCAGAGCCAACTATCCCAGTCCTTCCATACCGGCTCATAGCCTGCGCTACGTAGGTGGGCAGCGAACTCCGCAGGACTACGGCTGTCGTTGATGACGAACTGCTCCAGATCTTCGCTGCTCTCCGCATAGCCCCCGGGCTCGGTGTGGCTCCCAGCACTCATACTCGTGATACCCAAGGGAAGAACGTGATCACGGAAGGAGGCTGATTCACGCGTCGAGAGGGAGATCTCCACATGCGGATCAAGGAGACGGAAGGCTAAGATGAGCTGCGTGATGCCGAGGTCGTCAATGGGTGAGGAGGGCTCATAAGCCCCCACTGCGGGGCGAAGGCGGGGAAGGGAGATGGAGTAGCGCGTCTGGCGGTAGCGCTGACGGAGGTAGCAGAGATGCAGGGAGGTGAAGGTGCTGTCGGTACGCCAGTCCTCGAGCCCTAAGAGGGCACCGAGCCCGATCTTCTCGATACCTGCTTGGGCGATGCGGTCGGGTGTCTCGAGGCGGTAGCGGTAGTCGGCCTTCTTCCCTCGGGGGTGGTAGCTGGGGTAGTGTGCTTCGTGGTAGGTCTCCTGATAGACGCAGACATAGTCTACCCCCGCCTCATGGAGGGCGGTATATTGCTCGGTCGTGAGGGGCTGGACCTCGAGACTGAGCTGAGCGAAGTGCGGGCGGATATGCTCGACGACCTGCAGGTAGTACTTCCATGAGTTGGCACGAAGGTCTTCGCCACTGACGAGTAGGAGGTGTCGGAAACCCAAGGCCTTGATGGCCTCTACCTCACGGTCGATCTCGGAGAGCGTCAGCTGGCGCCGTCGGATCTTGTTCTCCACGCTGAATCCGCAGTAGACGCAGCTATTGGAGCATACATTAGATAGGTAGAGCGGGATATAGAGCTGGATCGTATGGCCAAAGCGCTCGACGGTGAGGCGGTGCGCCTCGCGTGCCATCTCCTCGAGGAAGGGAACGGCAGCAGGTGAGACGAGTGCCATGAAGTCCGCTATCGTGCGGTGCGGTGCAGCGAGGGCGCGCTGGACGTCCGCTGCCGTCTTGCTATAAATCTCCCTCTGGAGGGTGTCGAAGTTATAGGCCCGTAGCACGTCATAGGCCGTCGTGTCGGTGGTCATGGCTCGGGAGTGAAGAGGAAGGCGGTGAGAGGTGAGGAGGCTACCGCTTCGTGACTCTGTGGGGCGAGCTTAGCTTCGTAGGCCATGCGACCTGCTTCGACCCCGAGGCGGAAGGCGCGCGCCATAGCTACGGGATCTTGTGCTGTGGCGATAGCCGTATTGACAAGTACGGCATCAGCACCCATCTCCATACATTCGGCGGCGTGGCTCGGGCTACCTATGCCCGCATCGATGACGACAGGGATGGTACTCTCGGCGATGATGATACGTAGGAGGGCACGGGTGTCCAGCCCGCGATTCGTGCCGATAGGTGCTGCCAGGGGCATGACGGTGGCGCAGCCTACCTCCTCGAGGCGCTTGCAGAGTACAGGATCTGCCTGCACATAGGGTAGGACAATGAAGCCTCGCTTTACCAGCTCTTCGGCGGCACGTAGTGTCTCGATGGGGTCGGGCATCAGGTAGCGTGGGTCGGGGTGTACCTCGAGCTTGAGCCAGTTCGTCTCAAGGGCTTCGCGTCCCAGCTCTGCGGCGAGGATGGCTTCTTCGGCGGTCTTCGCCCCGCTGGTATTGGGAAGGAGCTGGATGTGAGGGCTGTCGAGGGGAGCCACGAGGTCATCTCTGTCGGGATGCTGGAGCTCGACACGCTTGAGTGCGAGGGTGACGAGTTCGCTCCCCGAGGCTTCGACAGCACGAGCCATGAGGGCGGGGGAGGCGAACTTCCCCGTACCGAGGAAGAGTCGCGAATGGAAGGTCTTGTCTGCTATGGTAAGCATAGTGGTCAGGTGTATTAAGGTCGGTCGTCCGCAGCGAGGCGGGCGGCATGGATGAGGCTGCTACTCATCGCGACGCCGTAGAGTCCGAGGGCATAGAGGTCGGGGATATCCTCGGGGGACACGCTGCCGATGGCATAAGCAGGGAGGGGGAAGGCGTGGAGCTGGAGAGCACGATAGCCCTCAAGTCCCAAGATGGGGGCGAGCTTCTTCTTCGTCGAGGTGAAGCGGAAGGGGCCGATGCCCACGTAGTCGATGGGGAGCGTGCGTGCCGTGGTGAGGTCTTCTGCGCTGTTGCACGTCAGACCAATGAGAGCATAGTCGCCTAAGAGACGTCGGGCCTCCGTCGGGAGCATATCTCTCTGTCCGAGATGCACGCCATCGGCACCCGTGAGGAGCGCGATATCTACTCGGTCATTGATGAGTAGCGGAATGTCGTACGCATGGCAGAGCGCTAAGGTCTCGCGCGCGGTATGAAGGAAGGTCTCCCACGGGGCGTCCTTCATGCGTAGCTCCACGATATCCGCTAAGCCCTGACGAAGGACGAGGTCGGTCTGCTCGAGGATCTCCGCTGTGGTGGTAGCGTGTGTGACGAACATCCGTCGGCCGAGTGGCAGTCGTCTTACGGGAGCTCCCTGCCCTCGCCCAAGGCGGTAGTGCATCGTCGCACGCTGGGCTGCGTGGAGTGCCTCTTGGTAGTCTTCGCCCCGAGCTAAGGCAGCGCATAGCGTGGTGGCGTAGAGACAGCCCGTGCCATGGCGGTCTTCTCCGAGGCGTGGTGCGGTGCTCTCGATGAGCCGACCATCGGCAAGGTAGGCCCTGTCGGTGACTTCCTCCTCCGTAGAGGAGGCGGACTTCGCGATGACAGCGGTATGAGTGCGCTCTACCCATTCGTGTGGTATGCTCTCCCCGAAGAGCTGGCGGGACTCGTAGTGATTGGGGAGGATGACGTCTACCAGCTCTGCTACCTCGAGGAGGCTTTCACGGCTGGCATCGGGGAGGAGGTCTGCGCCCGAGCTGGTGCGTAGTATCGGATCCCAGACGATACGACAGGCCGGGAAGAGCACACGGATCTCACGGACGAGGATGAGTAGCTGGTGGAGCGAAGCGATGAGCCCGATCTTAGCTACCTGCGGGGGCGACTGCCTACGAAGAGCACATACGGCCTCGATGAGGTCTGTGTCAGCAACTGCCGTGAGGCGGTTGAAGGCTACGGCATCTTGACTGGTGAGTGCTGTCACGATGCTATAGGCGCGTACTCCTAAGCGTGTGGCATGCTGCATATCCGCTGTGATCCCTGCCTCAGCTGTCGGGTCGATGCCCCCGCAGAGGAGGAGCGTCGGGGCGCATAGCTTCTGCACACGCTCGGTGAGCTCGTGGAGCTGCTGACTTGCGAAGTATCCTAAGAGTGCGACACCAGCGAAGCCCTCTTCGATAAAGCCTTGGGCATTTGCCTCTCCGACACCGCCCAGAGCGATGAGGGGGAAGGGAAAACGTGCCGTGACGGCTCGCCTCAGCTTGGGTATCCATGGGCTGTCATTTCCGTAGCCAGGCTTACTGATGCTTGCTGCGACGGGGCTCACATAGGCGTAGTCAGGACGGAAGGGTAGGCGCTCCAGCTCCTCTACGCTGTGGCAACTGACACCGACGATCTGCTCCGGGCGAAGGGCCTCCGTCGGGCGCTCACGGAGTGTGCTCCAGTCGGCTACGGAGAGGTGGACACCGCCAAGCTCCCAGCGTCTCACCAGCTCGATGTGATGCGAGAGGATGCAGCGACTGCGGAGCTCACGAGGTATAGAGCGGATGAGTGCCTCAATTTCCTCTACCGTGGCGTTGGGCTTGCGTATATGTACGCGCCCGACGCCGAGACGGAGGAGGTGAGTGATGCGCAGGGCTTCGCCTGTATCACCGAGCGAGGGCGGTGTGATGGCGATAATCTGCTGGGATAGCATAAGGGCTATCTATGGTGACTACATGGGGCTTCGGTGCTGAGCGCAAGTCCTTTGCTGGGGACAGCAGAGCGTGACTGCAACACTTGACGGAAGGAGCGGTTCGCACGCATCGAGCAGAAGTGCTCACCGCACATCGAGCAGAAGTGCTTCTCCTTGTGCTCTTCGTCGGGGAGGGTCTCGTCGTGGAACTCCTGAGCACGCTCAGGGTCGAGTGCCAGATGGAACTGGTCTCTCCAGCGGAATTCAAATCGCGCCTTACTCATCGCATAGTCACGCAGGTAGGCCGTCGGGTGTCCCTTCGCCAGGTCTGCGGCATGGGCTGCGAGCTTATAGGTCACGACTCCCTCACGGACGTCATTGCGCTCGGGGAGGCCGAGGTGCTCCTTCTGCGTGACGTAGCAGAGCATGGCGGTACCCTGATGCCCGATGATAGAGGCACCGATAGCCCCCGTGATGTGGTCGTAGCCAGCACCGATGTCAGAGACCAGTGGGCCGAGGGTATAGAAGGGGGCTTCATCGCAGTCGAGGAGTTCGCGCGTCATGTTCTCAGGGATGAGGTGCATAGGGATGTGCCCAGGGCCCTCGATCATCACCTGCACATGGTAGCGAGCGGCGATGCGATTGAGTTCGCCGAGAGTCTTCAGCTCTGCGAACTGTGCTGCATCGTTGGCATCATGGATGCAGCCTGGACGCAGGCCATCGCCGAGGGAGAGGGAGACATCGTAGCGGGCAGCTATCTGACAGATCTCCTCGAAGTGGGTGTAGAGGAAGCTCTCCTCGTCGTGCTCGGTGCACCAGCCCGCCATGATCGCCCCACCACGGCTGACGATACCTGTAAGGCGCTTGAGGGTCAGCGGGATGTGCTCCTTGCGTAGCCCTGCATGGATGGTGAAGTAGTCGACACCCTGCTCCGCCTGCTCGATGAGGGTATCGCGATAGATCTCCCAGCTGAGGTCGTAGGTCTTGCCGTGGACCTTCTCCAGCGCTTGGTAGAGGGGGACGGTACCGATGGGCACGGGACTATTGCGGATGATCCACTCACGCGTCTCGTGGATGTGACGCCCAGTGGAGAGGTCCATCACGGTGTCAGCGCCCCAGCGGGTAGCCCATACGGCCTTCTCCACCTCCTCAGCGATGCTACTGGTGATGGCAGAGTTGCCGATATTGGCATTGACCTTGCAGAGGAAGTTGCGCCCGATGATCATGGGTTCGAGCTCGGGGTGGTTGATGTTGGCTGGGATGATGGCGCGCCCTCGGGCGATCTCTTCGCGGACAAATTCTGGGGTCACGTATGGAGGGATCTCTGCGCCCAGCGGGTCGCCTGCCATGGCATGACGCTCCTTGGCCTCGTCGATGAGCTGGTTCTCACGTATCGCCACGTACTCCATTTCCTCGGTGATGATGCCTTGGCTGGCATAGTAGCGCTGGGTGACACAGTGCTCCTTCGCTACCCGAGGGTGGAGGGAGATGTGACGGTAGCGCAGGCCGTCAAGGGCGCGCTGCTGGAGGCGTGAGCGGGTGTATTCACTCCCGAGCTCTTCGCTACGGGTCGTATCGTCTCGGCGGTCGATCCACGGCTCACGTAGCCGTGGCAGGCCCGCCTCGAGGTCTACCTGATAGGCGCTATCGGTGTACGGGCCACCTGTGTCATAGACGACGACAGGGGCATTGGGGGTACGGCTCCCATCCTCATTGTAGGTGTCGGAGAGGACGATGCGGCGCATGCCGACACGTAGCTCGGGGAAGAGCTGGCCAGGTACATAGATCTTCTCCGAGCCGATGAGTGGGCCGTGAGTAAGGACATCTTTGATCTTCATAATAGTAGGGGAATGTGTGTGTCGTGGGAAGGGTAGGGCTTAGCCTCCGAAGGTAGGTCGGATGAGGAGAAGGGTGTCGCCCTCCTCGAGCTGGTAGGTGGCTAAGGCTGTGCGGGGTACCAAGCGCTCATTGACGGCAATGGCCGAGCGAGGTGGTAGATCGATCGCTGCGAAGGCAAGGGCTTCGGGGATCGTGCATACATGGGGGAGCATGGTGGGAGCTCCGTTGATCAGGATCTTCATCGTAAGTAACTCTATCGTCATGGTGTGATGAGGAAGTGCGAAGTGACGACACACCTCCAGCGAGCCTACTACCACAAGGGGGCAGACACTCTCTGGGGAACTATGACGAGCCGACGGGCTCAATCACAGCGCGAGTAACGGAAGATCTTAGAGGATGAGCGGCGGGATATCGCCTCCACTCTCTGCCTACGCCAGCATTATCTGGATCAGGTCTTCGGGTATAATCTCAGCACAGCGTGGACTCGTGTCCTACGCCAGCACCCCTTTGAGTTGCTCTACGGACAAAGGTAGTCCTTTTCTTGATACTGCCAAGAGCGGGCTTTGATAAGCCCTTCGCCTTATCGCGAGTATTCCTCTTGTCCAGCGGGGGGAAAAGTGTCCTTCTCGTGAAGAAAAAAGAGCCTTCCCGTAGTGGTATTCTTCTATCTATGCACGTAGTTTTAAAGACCAGGCACGCAAATCTAATATCCATGTACGTAGATATTAGAGCCACGCACGTAGACCAAACTTATCTGCCACTCGTCCGCAACTTTTATCCCTACACGCAGAGCAATAACTTAATATAGGATTGCTCTCAAACCCATAATGCTTGCTACGCCTCCTGCACCAAGCTACACGTTCCCCTTCGTATAAAAGGCAACACCCGCCGACTGCAGGAGCAGTCGGCGGGTGCCGGTAGAGAATGGGGTTAATGGCCTGCCTTAGAGCCCGGGCCAGTAGCTGAGCGTAGCAGGCGTAGCGGGAGATTCCGCTTCGAACTGCTGCTCGATGTCATCGGGGAAGTTATGGAAGAGATCCATCCCGAGCTTTGTCTCCAGCTCGTCGATAGAGAGGGCGACACTACGCATGGAGGTCTTCTCACCATAGAAGCGGTGCTCGACCAAGAAGCCGATGCCGTGGTAGGTAGAGCCCTTTTTCAGTACGAGGGCCATCCAGTAGTACTTAGGCACGACGATGACGCCACGAACCTTCTTGCTCTCGACCTGATCATCACGGATCGTCCCGCCCTTGGCGACGTAGAGGACGTCACGGAGCTGGGAGTTACGACCCCATGCTTGGACCTTCTGCTCGAGCTCCATCCAGAATTTCTGGTTGAGCTCGCCGAGCTGTGGGCTCATGTTCGTGTAGTAGAAGGTCTGTCTATTGGCCTCGGCGCTGAAGAGGCGGTCAGAGGAGGCTACCATGTGACCACGGTCGTATCCGCTCCCACGGAAGAGGTTCTCCGTAGAGAAACGCTGAGGTACGTAGGGATCCCACTGCCAAGCATCGCTACGTCTGACGGATTGAGCCGAAGTCGTATTGTCGAAGGTGAAGCAGACGAAGCGTGGGTGACGCTTGTCGGTGTCGTACTCGAGGGAGTAGTTCACGATACCACCAGCGCGGTGCGTGATGAAGTAGTTCTGACTACCACCATAGAGGGCGGGTACCTCGAGCATCGTCGCGTCACCGAGGATATACTCACCCGTAGGGGAGGGTGTGGGCGAAGGTGTCGGAGTCACCTCACCCGTACCCTGCTGGCTGATGATGAGGGTGTCGCGAATGCCCGCCGAGGTCGCGATGATCTGCGCTGAGCGAGAGGCTCCGAGGTTCTGACTTACTGAGACGGAGATAGAGGAGCTGGACGTGCCATCCCCCTTGCTACGCTCAAGCTCGATCCATGAGGATGCCTCCTCGGGCGTGACGGTGAGCTTCCAGTCGGAGGCCGCACGGAGCTTGATGTAGAAGTTCGAGCCTTCCTTGGGTACGCTCTTGATCTTGTCGGTCGAAGAGCCTGGGAGGGAGAGCTGGAGGCGGTCGGAGGTGCGAACGGGGTGGTCACCACGCTCGGTGGTACAGCTGGAGAAAGCCATCCCCATGAGGCCGAGCCCCATGAGGATGGTCTTTATCCGAAGAGATTTAATCGTCTTCTGCATAGAGAGGAAGGACTATCGCTTACCGAGGTAAGACTTGATGGTGGCATCCTGATTCTCCTTCGTGATGGCGACTCGCTTCCACTGGTCAGCGGAGAAGGTCGCAGAAGGAGCCTTGACGGATGCAATACGATGGAGGACGATGTCGGCACCAGCGAACTTCTTGTCGCTGTCGATCCAAGCCGTCTCCATACCATTACCGATCTGGTCGATGGTCACTGTACCCTTCAGCAGAGCCACGGGGTCATTGCCATTGAAGCTGAAGTCTGCGACCGTGCCAGCAGTATAGACTTTCGCCTGCTCGTGGCGGAGGACGATTGAAGCACCTGCAGCGAGCTTACCCCTCAGAGCGATGCGGCTCTCGGAAAACTTGCCCTCCGTAGCCTTATTGTCCTTACCGAAGTTCTTCACGAGGAGCGTGTAAGTGCTGAGGTCGATCTCCTGATCCGTGGGGTTGGAGATCTGGATGTACTTCTCGTTGCCGAGACCCTCGATGTAGGCGGAGATGATCAGATCGCCAGAGGTAGCTGGAGGATTAGGAGTGGGCGTAGGCGTGGGCGTGGGCGTGGGATCGGGCGATGGGGTAGGCGTAGGAGCCGTACCCTCCGTGCAGCGCTCAGCCGTCAGACCCGCGAGGTCATCAGCCGTACGAGGCCAGAGGTTGTAGTGCTTGGTGCTCTGACCCGAGGTCTTGTTCGTCGTCACTGAGCGCTGGATGATCCCGACGATGCGGCCGTTCTTGTCGGATGCGATCGTCGTCTTGAAGGTCGAGTAGTAGGAGATAGCTACCGAGAGATCGGATACACCTGCCGTGACCTGCGTAGCGCAGTCCGTGAGCGCATTGAAGTAGCTCCCTGCAGACGTCTTACCCTGAGCAGGCTTGTTGGGGTTGAGTTCCTTGCCCGGAGTCTTGAACTGAGCGCCATCGACAGCTACGAGGATGTTGTCGTATTTGCCAGCGTAGATGTCAGCGAAGGTGACGGCCTTAGGAGTGATCGTCGCTACTTCGCCCGTGGGGGTGACCATAGAGGCAGCATCATTCAGACCCGTATAGTCGATCTGTAGTGAGCCATCTTGGTAGCGGCCGACCTTCGTGCCCTTGGTCTTGATGGTGAAGACGGCACCGGGACGCCAGTCCTTAGAGGCGTTGGCATTCAGACGAAGCGTGATGCCGACTTCGCCAGCCTGCACGACGATGTTCTTGAGGCTGGTTATATTGTTCGCCGTGATGTCGGAGAGGAGGACGGCCTTGAAGGTCGTCTCTTCGTCTACCGTGACGCTCTGACCCTTGTCGTACTTCGCGATGAAGGCGGCGAGTGCTGCGCCGTCTACTGTCGTGGGGTTTGAGGGCAGGTTAGGAGTAGGCTGATCCTTACCTGGGGTGATGACTGCAGAGCCGTCGCCAGCCTGCGTGATAGTATAGTAGAGGGTCTCGTTGCCAGCCTTGAAGGCGAATTGGCCTTGGCGGGTGGCGCCTGAGGCATTCTTGAGGACCTTGATCGTGACGTCACGTTCGCCAGCGTCCCCTGACTCGGGGCTGATGCTCAGCCAGTCGAGGGCGGTGGTAGCCGTCCAAGAGCGGTTGGTGCGGATGTGCAGCGTGGCCGTGCTCTCATCCTTGCTGATGAGGGTATTGCCGTTGCTGTCCTTCGTCAGCTGGGTGACCGAGATCGATGGGCGCTCGTAGGCGTCATCGTTGTCCTTACACGAGGCGAGGGACAGGGTAGCACAGGAGGCTAAGAGGAGCGTCCAGCGCGTGATCTTACTTGTTGTCATCAGTCAATCGTATTTGTTGAGATGGTGAGTGCTGTAGGGGAGTGATTAGAAGCGTGTGCCCGTGAGCTGGACATCTTGCTCGCGCAGGATGAGGAGCTGAGGGGTGTCACGGAAGTAGGTGAGGATAGCCGTGATCGTACCCGAGCCCGTGGGGACGGTGCGACCTGCGAACTTCGCATAGCTACTCGTTCGGACGATGAGCTGTGCGCCAGAGCGGTCTACGAGCGTGCGGTTCACATTGCGGTTCTTGTCCTTGCCCTGCGGATCTGCATAGGTCTGACCCAGCTCGGAGGCGAGGAACTGTACATCCTTGAGGCTGACGAGCGTACCTGCGTACTTCTTATTCAGCGTCGCGATGGTGAGCTCGTGGGGCTTGATATCGGTGTGACCTTCCTTGAGGAGGACGCGGTGCACGAGGAGCTCTGGGTAGAAGGCTGTCTCGTACTTTTCATCCTTGGAGGCATATCCGAGGTTGATCTGTCCAGCGTAGTCGCCGAGCTGCAGGCCCTGACAGAGGAGGCGTACTCGCGTACCCTGAGGGTAGACAGAGCTGAGGTTGCCGAGGGCGAACTTAAGCTCCATACCGCCCGTCTCATCCTCGATGTAGCAGGACTTGTAGAGGTTCCCTTCGCTGTCATCCGAGGCGATGACCGCAGAGATGACGATGGGCTTGTCGATGAGCGTACCACCACGCTTGTAGAGAGCCTTGAGCTGGCTGATGGTGTGCGTGGGTAGAGGGAGCTCGTCCGTACACTTCTGGTCGGTACGGGGAGGATCGACTTCGTTGTACTTCGTGCAGCTCGTAGCCCCTATCCCGATGAGCATCGAGAGGGTGAGTGCATATATAGCGTGACGATTCATAGGATCTATGCGTGTAGGGGGGTTAGAACTGGAGGGTGGTATTGAAGAAGAACGTCGTCCCGTAGACATAGGAGAGCTTCGTATCGAAGGGGCGATAGAGCTGCTGCGTCCCGTCGGTAGCACGGATTGTGCGGATACGGAGCTGTTCGTAGCCACCATTGGGCAGACTGCGGTTGTTCAGCACGTTGCTTACCGAGAGGTTGAAGCGCAGGTACGTACCGTAGGTGATGCGCCAGGAGTAGCTCGCGAAGAGGTCTACCGTGAAGCCATCACGCAGCTGCTCGGGGAGGATGTAATTGTAGTCAAGCGAGGTGCGCCCGCGGTCGGTGCGGATGACAGGCGACATCGAGACGAAGTTGCGCCCGAAGTAGTTCGCGTTGATCCCGAAGTTCGCATACCAAGGAGAGTAGTACGTCAGCCCGAGGGTCACAGCCGTCTGAGGCGTACCACTCACGTTCAGCCCCTTCCAGTAGATGCGGTCGCGGTCGACGATCTCGTTGGAGTTGTCGATGCTCTGGATGTAGCTGGGGTTGTTGGCATACTGATACTGGCCGAGGGCAAGCGCAGCGTTAGCCGTCAGCGTGGGGCTGATCTTCACTTCGAAGCCAGCTTCTGCACCGAGGTGGCGGGTGGCGATGCCGGTGATGATGTAGTTCGAGAACGAAGCTCGGCTATCATCATAGAAGCTCATCGAGCGGGTGTGATCTGCGATGTGCGTGTAGAAGGCCGTCACACGTCCGCGCAGCCAGGGAAGGCGTACGAGGTAGGAGGCTTCTGCCGAGAAGATCTTTTCGCTCTTGGGGGCCTCGATGTAGCTATCGCGTGTACGAGGTGAGATGAAGAGATTCTGGAAGGTGGGTGCCTGCTCGAGGTATGCTACATTCGACTGCAGGTAGTGGTGCCCATTGAGCTTATAGGTAGCACCAGCCTTCACCCCGAGGTCGTTGAACTTCACACGGTCCGACAGCCCATAGGAGTTGTCGGGGAAGAGCCCGCGCTTCTGATGCCCTTCACGCTGCATACCCGTGTGGGTATAGGAGATACCCGTATAGGCATCGAGGCGCGTGAGGTGGTAGGTCGCATTGGCCCACATCTGATAGCGGTAGCTCTGTGCTGTGTAGTCGTAGCTGAAGCGGTCGCCCTTCTGGACGATACGGTCGGGGTGCAGGAGGTCTACCTGACTCTTCGTCGCGTCACCACCGAAGTCACGCTCAGCGAACTTATCGATGTCATAGACGAAGTCCGCACCGAGGAGGTCACCTACCTCGGCATAGTTCGCCGTGCGGTTGTGGCGGAAGTTCGCCCCACCCGTGATCTCAAGCCAGCTCTTGGGAAGCCAGTTGGCAGAGGTTGCCCAAGCGAATTCACGCTGGTCAGTGTGGCGGTCTTCGATCATGTAGAGTGCCTTACGCCCCGTAGCGAGGGTGCGGCCAGAGGCATCCTTTACAGTAGTGAGGTTCCCACGATTCACCTCATAGAGGCGGTCCCAATTGATATAGCGGACGTTGGGATCAGACTTCCACAGCTCCTCATAGATCGCTGCAGCATCGCCATCCTGACTGTTGGGGTCAGCCATACGCGTGAAGTAGGAGGGGAGGTAGCGGTAGTAGTCCGCACGTGGGTCGGGAGCGTTGTACCAGTTCAGCGATGAATAAGCATTCTTCCCGAAGCGGTAGCTGAAGGTGGTGTTGATATTGAGCGTCTTCTCCAGATTGCTGAAGTAGTGCGAGAGCTGGACGATGGGCTCGTGGTTGCGACGCTCACGAGCATTGCGCCACTTGCCACCCTGACGCCCGATGTTGGGGTTGTAGAAGTTCGAGCCGACGAGGTCATATACCTCCTGTGTGGTAGCGCTGGCTACGCCACGGCGCGTAGGAGCACCGAGGGCGATGAGGCTAAGGCTATTCATCTCGTCGAGCTTCTTCTCTACGCCGAGGAAGTAGCTCCAGGCATCGTAGTACTGTCCACGGACGTAGGAGTACTGCCCATTGCCGATACGGCGGGCGACGCTGGCAGCGAAGCTCCAGCCATCCTTGCGCTCTCCCGAGGCATAGGTATAGGCGAAGCGGTTGCTGTAGGTGCGGTTGCTATTCGAGTAGGTGAGGCGATGCTGCGCGCCAAACATCGAGGGGCGTGTCGTCACGTTGTTGGTCGCGCCGACGGCACCAAAGCCCGAGACGATGGGCTCGAAGGACTGCGAGGTCTGCTGCTGGCGGGTGACGTCGTTGAGACCGCCCCAGAGCGACCAAGCTGAGTAGCCACTGTTGAGGTCGTTCATCCCGATGCCGTTGAGCATCTGCTCATTGTACTGGGAGTCGTAGCCACGGTTGCGGAAGCGAGCCGTGCTGAAGATGTAGCCCGAAGCACTGAGGAAGGGGTCGCGTGAGGAGGTGAGTAGGGTGACGCGGTCTTGCATGCCGGCAGCTTCGTTGCCATCCTCTTCGCTGACGATGAGGTCATCGTAGCGACCATTCCCGCCTTCGCGGAGTGCGACGAGCTTGAGCTGCTTGAGGCCCGAAGCTTCGTTCTCCTGCTTGACCAGCTCGACCTGCTTGGTCTCGTAGCCTTCAGCGGAGAAGGTCAGTGTATATCGTCCCTTGGGGAGGAGCGCCAGGACACTACGGGCGTCTTGCCCGAGGAGCATCTTCTTCGCCACGGGGCCGTAGATGCTGACGTGGACCTTAGCGACGGGCTTGCCACTCTGGCTGTCGATGACCAGAGGTTCGCCCGTAGTCTGTCCGAGGCCTACACTTGCGAATGTCAAGGTGCAGGCGAGTACGGTAATAAGTTTATTCATGCGGTCGCATTATATCGATGACGCGTGCATGCACTCCGCGGATCGTGCATACCTCCCGCTCCGTCGTCGGAGCTCCTGTCATTATGAGGTGTAAGCCGTTTATCCGTGCTGGAGCTTCCTCCCTATCTTTGAAGCTGAGATACGAAGTAGCGCGCAAGATTTGTTACATTTGCACGACTAAATTACATAATCTATCTCGGATAGCCTCTTAAACGACAAGCTTATGCTAAGGAAAATCTCCGCTCTCACCCTCGTCCTTCTCCTCGCGCTTTGCTCCCTCCAAGCCCAGAAGCAGGTGCGCCTCACGGTAGCCTTCTATAATCTGGAGAACCTCTTCGACACCATCGATGGGGAGAACAACGATGCCGACTTCCTGCCCGACGGGAAGAACCAGTGGACGCCCGACAAGTACAAGCAGAAGCTTCACAATATGGCCTATGCTATCAGCCAGATCGGCTCGAAGCGAGGACCCGATATCCTCGGGGTCTGTGAGATCGAGAATAGAGGCGTGCTCGAAGACCTCCTGAAGGAGCCCGAGCTGGCGAACTCTGGCTACGAGATCGTGCACTTCGACTCTCCCGACAAGCGCGGTATTGACTGTGCGCTCTTCTATCGTCCCAGCTACTACCAGCTCACCGCCGCACGTCCACACCCCGTCATCCTCAAAGGGGAGGAGCATATCAAGACGCGTGACATCCTCGAGGTCAATGGCCTCTTGCTCGGCGAACCCGTATCGTTCCTCGTGGCTCACTGGCCTTCGCGCGTCGGTGGCGAGCAGGTCTCGCTCAAGCGTCGTCTGTACGCAGCCGAAGTCATGCGCTCGGTCACGGACTCCCTCCTCGCGGCAGATCCTAATAATAAGGTCATCCTCATGGGGGACTTCAACGACGACCCCACCTCTCCCAGCGTCGTCAACGGCCTGCGCTCCAAGACTTCTGCCGAAGGTCTGGCGCCTACCGACCTCTTCAACCCCATGGCAGCCCTTTACTCTTCGGGTCGTGGCACGCTCGCTTATCGTGATGTGTGGAATCTCTTTGACAACCTCGTCGTCACGCCCAACCTCATCGGCGGGCCCGCTGATCGCCTGCACCTCCAGCAGGACAAGGCTACGGGGAACTACGGCTATATCTTCAATGCCGACTTCCTCACGCAGAAGACGGGGCACTTCAAGGGCTATCCCTTCCGCACCTTCTCCTCGGGTCGCTTCCAGGGAGGCTATAGTGACCACTATCCCGTCTACCTCTATCTGACGAAGACCATCGCCGAATAGCCCCGCGGCTTACTCCGCAAGCTTAAGCGAAAAGAAGTCCTGCGCCCACCTCAGCATGCTGAGGTGGGCGCGGAACTTTTATACCGTCTGGGGGCTGTCTTTTTAGTGCTGTGGGAAGTGCTTATCTATGAAGCGATATAAGGGGGATGCGCGGGATGGAAAATGAACCAGTACTGCTCACCAACGCGACCAGTACTGGTTCGTTTTTAGCGGACGGCGACGGCGGCGACGAAGACGTGGACTTCGCTGACGCCACACTGCTCCAAGAGATCAGTCAGCGCAAGGAGTGTGGAGCCCGTCGTCACCAGGTCATCGACGAGGAGGATGCGCTTGCCCCGTAGCTCCTGAAGACGCTCCGTCTTGTCGGTGAGGTAGAAGGCTGCTTGAGCATTTTCACGGCGTGCGTCACGGTCCAGTGCCGTCTGTGAGTGACTGCCCCGATGTCGTAGGAGGTAGCCTTCTGAGCAGGGGATGCCGTAGTGCCGTGCGAGGGCTTCGCCGAGGAGGGAGGCTTGGTTGTAGCCACGGGCCTCGAGGCGCGTGCCTTCGATCGGGACGGGGAGGATGAGGTCGATGTCGCCTGGCTGGGGTACAAGCCGCCCTTCGGTGAGGGCGGTGCGCACGACAAAGTCCGCGACCTCACCATAGCCTCGGTACTTGAGGGCGATGATGAGGTCGTAGGTGGGATTGGCATGCTGGTAGATGAAGGGTGCGGAGAGGCTTCGGATAAGGGGTGAGCCAAGAAGGCGCTCGTCGGCATGCACGAAGGCGGGGGCATGGCGAGGGAGCTTCGTGGCGCACTCCATGCAGACGCAGTGCTCCCGCTCGGCGAGACGCACCCGACAGATGGCGCAGGTGCGGGGGAAGATGAGGTCGGTAAGGAAAGCACCGATGCGCTTAGTCGTCGCCCAGATCATCGGGGAGGTTGGAGAGGAGTTCGCTGATCGCTTCGCGCACATCCTCATAGGGATAGCCACGATAGAGGGCGAAGCGTGTGAGACGGTCATAGACCTTGCGTGGCTCAAGCCCAGCGGGGAGGGAGCGGTACTTGCGCTCCAAGAGGGCGGTGAGTTGGTCTTCGCCCTGCATCTCTTCCTCCTCGAGCTCCTCGATAGCGGCGTCGATGAGGCTCGAGGGGATGCGATGACGACGGAGCTCAGCCTGCAGGCGAAGCGGCCCCCAGCCGTTGAAGCGGTACTTATCTCGCACGAAGGCTCGGGCAAAGCGCTCCTCGTTCAGGTAGCCCTCTTGCTCCAAGCGCTCGATGAGTTTGTCACACACCTCGTCGGAGAGCTCCCAGCTCTTACACTTCTTGCGTACCTCTTGGGCGGAATGTTCAGCGTAGGCGCAGTAGGAGGCGAGGCGTGAGAAGGCTTCTTCAGGAGTAAGTTCCTTTTTCTTCTTCTGGATCATTCGGCGGGGCAATAGGTGAGGTGAAGGAAGCGAACCTTCCCACTCAGGTCATGGATGAGCTCGGTCTTGGCGTGCCGCCTCCCGATACGCTCGAGCATCGCTTCTTCTGTCGCCGTAGCGTAGAGCGGATTCAGCTCGACCCACAGATTCCCTCCCGAGCGGAGATAGCCTTGAGCTACCAGCTCTGCCAAGGCAATATAGTAGGCGATGGGGGAGGCTTCGGGAGCGAAGAGTGCTAAGTGCGGCTCGTGAAGCAGGACCTGAGGCGTCATCTCTTCGGCTTCCTCGGGGTGGATGTAGGGCGGATTACTTACAATGAGATCCAGCGGAGGCGTTGGGGGAGTATGTTCCTCAAGGAGTGCAAAGAGGTCGTGCTTCCACAGATAGACTTCGCGTCCCGTGGCTTTGCGTAGGGCTTCGAAGTTGGCTTCGGCGATAGGTGCGGCCTCGCTGGATACTTCGAGCGCTACGCTTTGCTTCACCTCGGGGAGAGCGGCAGTGAGGGCATAGGCGATACAGCCACTCCCCGCACCGACGTCGAGCAAGCGCTGCGAAGCTCGGCTCTCGGGGTGCTGTAAGATCAGCTCGATCAGCTCCTCCGTCTCAGGGCGCGGGATGAGTACCCCTGGGGCGACCGTGAGGCGATGCCCCGCGAAGTAAGCATAGCCTAATACATATTGTAGGGGAGTACCAGCGGAGAGGTCGTGCAGCATGCGCTCCAGACGGGCGCACTCTGCGGGTGATAAAAGCGTATCTTTGCTCAAGAGCAGTAGCTGTGTGCGGGTACAGCCTCGTACCTCCTCGAGGAGTTGGCGGGCTATCTCGCGTGCTTCCGAGGGCTCGTAGAGTGCCGTGAGACACTCCAAAGCCTCCTGCTCGAATGATCGTATCGTATCCATATAAGCAAATATAACGAATACAGATGACAGATGATGAGCGCTATATGCGCCGTGCACTTGATCTGGCGGCCCTCGGTACGGGCTATACTTCCCCCAATCCTGTCGTCGGTGCCGTCATCGTGCACTCAGGCCGTATCATCGGTGAGGGCTATCACCACCGTAGTGGACAGCCCCATGCCGAGGTGATGGCTATCCGCTCGGTGAGGGAGCGCGACTTGCTCCCCGAGTCAACGATCTACGTGACGCTGGAGCCCTGCTCACACTACGGGAAGACTCCTCCCTGTGCGGATCTCATCCTACAAGAGCGCATACCGCGCGTCGTCGTCGCCATCCCTGACCCCTTCCCTCGTGTGGCGGGGAGCGGGCTGGAGCGTCTTCGTCAGGCGGGGGTGGAAGTCTCTGTTGGAGTCCTCGCTGACGAAGCGCTTGGCCTCAATGCCGCCTTCATCACAGCGCATACGCAGCACCGTCCGCTGGTGACGCTGAAGTGGGCGCAAAGCCTCGATGGCTTCATTGATCGATCTCGGGAGAATAGCACGGAGGCTCCCGTCCTCTTCAGTACGCCCCTGTGCCAGCGGGAGGTCCATCGCGAGCGTATGCACCACGATGCTATACTCGTCGGCTACCGGACGGCTCTACTTGATGACCCGCAGCTGACAAATCGCCTCTGGTATGGCTCGTCGCCCATCCGTGTGGTCTTAGATCCGCAGCTCGCTTTGCCTCCGACGCTTCGCCTCTTCACGGATGGTCTTGCCCCAACGTGGGTGATTTACCTCGAGGGGGCGGGTGTGCCTCAGCCTCGTGAGGGTGTGCGCTATCTGCCTCTTAATGGAGAGCGTATCGAGCCGAAGCAACTGCTTCAGCTCCTATGTAGAGAGGGCATTCTCTCGCTTCTCATCGAGGGGGGAGCCGCTACGCTGTCATCTTTCCTTAGCTTAGGGCTCTATGATCGACTCTTGGTGGAGGTCGCCTCGAAGACCTTAGGTGAAGGAGTCCCAGCGCCTGCTATCCCCAGCGCCCTTTCGTGAGGCTGTTGTCTTAGAGCCTCACCCACTATTTATTCTGCTAAGGTATCGCACGCCCAGCTCCTCAATATGCCCCTCCGAAGTGATATGCAAGCCCTTCGCCTTATCGCGAGTATTCCTCTTATCCAGCGGAGGGAAAAGTGTCCTTCTCGTGAAGAAAAAAGCGCCTTCACGTATAATGCGGAAAACGAAATGCAGCGGGTTTTCCGAAACGAAATGAGGCAAGATGGGAAAACGAATTGTAGCGGAATTTCCCTGAATATAGAAAGAGCGGTGAAGCATTCTGTTGCTTCACCGCTTTACTTTTACAAGTGCGCTGATGGTTACTTAAGCTGTGCGATCGGGAGCGCAATAGCCGTGATCGTGATGCTCGTGAATTGGTTATCAAAGAAAGAGCTTGGCAGGTTGAGCTCAAGGCCCTCGTTAGGAGTCAGCGACCAAGTGACGTTACTCATCGGCCCCGACTGAGGAATTGAGACTGATACCTGTAGACAACATCTCTCTGGCCGCAGAAGCGAGTGGCGATTATTACGAAGCTTAAGTGTCGTCCCTTGTGAGATGAGATCGCCATACAGCATAATTCCAGAGCGCACCCATTCACCGCCCTTCGTTTTAGAAAGTGTACCGATGATAGAATTTGGCCGTGCATGCCATGGGATATCCGATGCTAAGCCCTCTTCAGAGAACTTACCATTACTAAACTGTGGAGCAACGAATCGCTCATAGACGACGCCATGGCGAGTGGTGAGTGTTTGTGCGAGACCTGGACGGCCAGCACCAAAAGCATCGATGATTTGGCTCTTCAGGATAGCTCCCTTGAGTTCATGGGTTGGATTCCCATAGTAGAAGGGGTATTTGGGGCTATTTCCGCCAGGCCACCCAGTATATGACTCTGGAAAGATTACTACATGATACGTAGGGAAGCCATCCTCAAAATGCCCGTCTGTGACATCATACAGAGGAACGCCAACAGAGTTAGATCGAATGTCCGAAGATTTAGCGATGGCCTCGTCAAGTCGAGAGATCTTATCTGAGACTTTATCAAGATCCTCAACCTCATCTAAGAGTGCTCCGAGCGAGTTGGTCTTCAGCCAGCCATACTCTCCCTTTACCAGAGTTGCGACACGCATAGTCCGCGCACCCTTATACACATCGTCGGCAGTGGAGACATCTACGGTAGTCTGCTTGAGCTCCAGCTTATAGGATGTGTTTGGCTCAAGTGGTGCAGATAAGCGGGCCACGTCCACGACCTCACCGGAAAGGATCGCAACACCGGTCTCTGTAGTTGTCGGAGTCTTGAGCATGACCGTCTTATACCCTGACAGCTTCGCGAGGTGAGAGAGTAGAATGATCTGCTGCTGATTGAAGTCGAGAGTCTCTGTAGAGAGAGGATAGTGGCCGGCCTCTCCTGCACGGTTTACCGCCGTGAGATAGTTAGCTGTATTCATAGCTTAAATAGTGATTAGGGGGTGATTAATTAGTTGTCGGTTGGAAGAAAGACAGCGCGTCGTGTCGGCAGCTTATACTGCTCAACCAGCCACATCACGTCAGACAGTCTTGTGTTATACACATCTCGTGGGACATACACACGGAATCCCGATCTATCTACATTGGTAGACCCTGTGAATGTGCGAAGTAACTTAGGGGAGCTATTAGGGTGCGCTACGGGATACCCTCGACGAACAGCACTGAAGGTATCTACGACACGCCCCGAGGGGGTAATATCTTCAATACGATAGTGGAGGCCTCGAGATGAGGGATACTTCTCCTCGAGCATACCGAGAAGGCTACATACCTGACCATTATGCTCAAGACGATATCTATCCTCATGGATAGCTCGCTCAACAAGAGCATACAGGGTTCTCAGTGGAGCGGTAGCAGCCAGAAGCAAGGCGATAAGCAGAGGCTTTCGTAGGAAAGACGGGAGCGCATCAGAGATGATCTTTTGCCAATCGATGTTAGGTGTAGGGCTCATAGGGCTTATAGTTAATTTGGAGAGAGGTGAGGTTGTAGTAGCCAGCCGATGGGCGGTGATATCCATTGAATGAGCTGAAGCTATCATAGGTAGAAGGACGAGCTGATGCCTCCGAGATCGTAGAAGCCTCGACTCCCGGCACCTTTGAGAGGGCGACGACCAGATCCGAGGTACGGAATATGCCATCAAATGGCAATCCTGATATGCTACTATCTATCACAGATTGTACTTCCTTGTCGAGTGATTCTGTGGGCTTGCCGGACGACATCAGTGTTGGGTAGACATAGACCACCAAGGATAGCTTCAGTTCATCTCCAGGAGAAGACACTACACGAAGAGGCACACCTGCATCTTTGATCATCGCCATATATGCAGTCAGTGGCGTAACAATGCTATCTGACAGGACGACTGGAGCCCCCTTGGAGTCTGCTCCTGCGACCTTAAGAGTCACGACGCCCTGGTACTCAGACGCGACGGCATAGCGCACCACGGCAGCGCGCTCCTGCTCCTCGGGGGTGATGGTGGAGAGGTCGTATCGATCTTTATAGGGTGGCAAGGCGTGACCATGGAGGTAAGCCTTGGCACGCTGTGCGTACCAGCGGAGCGTGTGTGGTTCTGCTTCGCTGACGAGCTGAGCGACCTCGGTACGGTGCTTATCAAAGAGCACCTCCAAGGTCCACACCGCCGAAGCGAAGGCCCAGAATAAGATGCTCTCCAGGGAGACCTTACTAAACTGTTCATCATAGGTTTTGTTCGGAACGAGCTTGTAGGCGCGCTGGACGGTCGGGTCAGCGATATAGGCAGCGGCTATTTCGCGTCGGATGTCTGAGATGGAGCGAGGCATAGTGACTTATTTGAATGTGAGTTCGTACCCTGATGTCGTCTGAATGAATTGGCCAGCAGGTATGCTGCAGTATTTCATCATCTTGATAGTGGCGGTTGGGAGCATCGGGTCTCCAGGACCAGCCAGATGCTTGCGGATGGCAATGCCCAGCGTGGGATATTCGCCGAACTCACCAGGGACAGCCTCAAGGAGGAAGGCGGCTGTCTGCTCGCGAACCTCACCAAGGGAAAGACGCCCCTTAGAGAGGTCTAAGTCGCCTGTGTCGATAGAGAGAAGAATGCCTAACATAGAATGAGGAGATGAGTGGGTATTTTGTTAGTGCTTGACGTTAGGGTCTTCGTAGTCCCCGCGCTTGCTCTTCTGTAGTTGCTTGCCTGCCCACGAGGTGACGGCAGCCTTGAGGGCAGCACCGCCATCGGAGGGGATAGGTGTCCAGGAGGAGAGGGATTGCTTGAGGGAGTTGATGTCCTGCTCGATGGTGTTGAGCTTCGTGGTCAGCTCCTCTATCTTGATGATGCCACCGAGCTTCCCCCCATTGAAGACGATGCCCTCGGAGGAGAAGTGGAGGGTCTTGTCTCCTATCTTGACCTCAAGAGCGTCGAGCTCGTCTGTGAGAAGCACGACACCAGTATCTTGTCCGTCGACGAGACCGACGATGACGTAGCTCCCTACCTTGGGGAGGAGTAGGAAGCCATCTTCACCCTCTTGGTCGCCCTGGAGTGAGCACCCGAGGATAGGAGCGCTCTCATCGAGAGGCTCGCAGTCTACAGCCCGTGCTTCACGATCAACGTACGTGACTATGCAGGCCTTCAGAACTGCAGGAGCACCGCCAGAGAGTTGTCCTATAAGTTTTGCTATTTGGCTCATATTAGTCTGCTACACGGAAGCCGAGAGTCACGTCTTGGCGAAGACCCTCGGTGCCGTACTTGATGGTTACTTTCTTTACCTGATAGACACCCTTCTTCTTCCCGTCTATGATGATGCCTACGGTGTCAAGCTTGTCAAGGAGCTTCGCTCCAAAGGTCGTGACACTACCCGTCAGACCGTCACGCTTCAGGCGCTTCATCTCCTGTTCAGCCCAGGCACGGAGCTCTGATTCGCTCTTGCCGTAGGTGTGGAGGGTACGGAGCTCGCCGTCAGCGTCGCCCAGCTCAAGCTTGATCTTCTTCGTCTTACCCTTCTTGGCCGTTGGTTGGAAGGAGATGGCTTTGACCTTGAGACGCATCGTGTCTCCGTGCTGCTCTTTGAGGGAGGAGTCGCTGATGAGGTTGATTCCCGAGGCGATGACCTGCGACGCCTTTCCTGATGCCTCACGGTCAAAGACTACGCCCGCATAAAGGATGGGCTTGCCATCTTCATATCGAAAGAAGCTACGCACCCCCTGCTCTTTAAGCTCTCCGAGGAGGGCTGCCACGTTGTCGGCCTTGACACGGTAAGCTCCGAGGGTCTGTTCACCCAGAACTTTGAAGTCGGTGATCCCTTGGTCGGAGAGGATCTGCGATAGAGAGGCATTGCGATAGGCTTTCTTGACCGTCGCCTGCTTCTTGAGCTGGTACATCTCATCCTCGCACTCGATGACCACGGGAGTCTTGAAGCCGACCTCGCGGATATAGCCTACAAAGGCAAGTTGTAGGTCGTCATCATAGCCAAGGGAGATGCGCACCTTGTCGCCACGGCGGAGCGGTGCACCCTCCTTGTTATCCCAAAGCATACGCTTAGGAAGCGTGAGCTTGCAGGTGTCGGTGAGGTCATCTGTTGAGCGCTCAATCTCGCAGGCAGTGATCTTATCGATGACCCACTTGCGCTCGGACTCTATCTCAACACGAGCGGTAAGGCGATACATAGCTTAGTAGTCGGTAGAGAATACGTTATACTCGTTATCGGAGAGAGCGCTGATGCTGAGCTCTTGGTAATTGCTCTCGGTAGCTTGTGTTAGAGAGTAGCTTTTGATGACAAGGCGGTTGATCTCGAAGAGGTCGAAGAAGGCACTCTGCACGCTGATAGGCTTGTCTACCTCAAGGAACTTGCGGAGCTCACGAAGCCCATCCTCGGGGTAGACATTGGCAACCTTGCCATCCTCAACACCCTGGATGCCGACAGCTATGTTGATGTCGAAGTCACCATCTGAGATATATTCCTTCACCGTGCCCACCATCCCCACCACTTGGGTAGTGACGATCTGCTTGGTGCGAGTCATCGCCACCACAGCGTCAGGGATGCTCAGCTCTGTACCATCCTCGAGACGCAGGAGGAGGGGGCAAAGTGTGTAGGCACCGAGCCAGTCGGCAGCATCTGTGATAGGCACACCGACGGGAGAAGGTGTAAACTCCCGTCCCTCCTTATTATAGGAGTGTGCGCCCTTACCACTGCCAGGGAAGCGGTAAAGCATCACCTTCCCTGCGGTGATGGATATTGGTAGTACTGTCGATAGAGTACTCATTGCTATTGGTTAGGTGACGCCATCAGCTGTGTGACGTACAGGTCTTGATACTTCGTGATAGTCTTAATGAGCTCTGGTGTGAGGTCTGTATCTATAGACATTCTGTGTTCCATCCATTTTCCAAAGGCGATAAACACCTCAATGGCCGTAACTACATTGGCTTTCTTATCGAGCTTCTCGATCGCATCGCTGAACCCCTTGAGCTGCTTGCCGAGGCTTGCAGCCGCCGCGGGGTCATTACTCTGGAGCGCATCGGTGAGAAGCTTGTCGATGGAGAGCAAGATCTTATTCACCAGCTCGGGGCGGGTGATATGTTGGGCAGCACGTAGCGACTGCCACTGACCAGCTTGCACCCACTTCGAGATAGTAGCCTCCGATACGTTGACACTCACGGCTATGCTCTTCTGCTCTTTACCTTGTAGGTAGAGGAGGCGCGCTAACTCGCGCTTCTCTTCACGTTCTCGTGCTGTCATATTAACTTGTATAAGTTTCACTATGGCGCAGCTCCTCCTCCAGTCTCTTTCGCTCGTCCTCAGCCTTCCACTGCGCTTCGAGTGCGAGTGCTTCATCCTCGGGCGTGAGTACCCACAGATGGGCGCCGGCCGCTGGGCAGTATCCGAAGCAGACCACGATGCGATGCTCGGCATTGACGTACATATAGCCCGCCTTCTCCTGTAATTCGATTATTCCCATAGCTGTCCTATCTGAAAGTTAGTGCGAAGCCCTTGGTAGCTGCTATCTGTGCGTATGACTTAGCCTCAGCCTCATGAGCCTGTTGCCAAGCTCGGGGAAGAGTGATGCTCTTGCCCGTAGACTGCTGGAGGTTGTCAACGAGGTACTTGACGCTCTCCACGGAGAGATTAACGCAGTCGAACAGGACGAGATCGACCTTAAGCCCCTTAAGGCGCACCTCACGGAGAATTCCGCAACCAGAAAAGGCGTTGCCTGTATTAGTCACACGGCTCAGGTCGATTACGCCAGTTACTATCTCCAGTCGGGTGCACTGGTTGAATAGGTACGATATATCCGTTATCTCACCCCCAGTGAAGTCAAGCGTCACGCTCCCTAAGGCTCTGCAATCGTGGAATACCCCTTGCGCGGATACGGTCTTAGCCATAGACCCCAGGGTAGCCGTAGTGAGGGCAGAGCAGCCGCCAAACAACCACGACGCATTAGATACATTTGCCATAGACCCCAGGGTAGCCGTAGTGAGGGCAGAGCAGCCATTGAAGGCGTTATCTATGGCTGTCGCCTTAGAAAGGTCTGGTAGCGTGACGGTAGCGAGAGCAGTGCATTCTCGGGCGAAGGAGCTCATAATGGAGGCTTCGCCGAGGTTTGCGAAGTCGGGGAGCTCCGTGAGGAACCGATTACGAGCAAAGCACCAGCTGATATCAGCAGGACGGTAATCGTCGCTGAGCTTAATAGGTGGGAAAGAGGGCTCCTTCCAATCAAGAAACTGCTGGGATCGATGTACAGATAAGATGTAAGACTTAATCTTTCCGATCTTCTCGGACAGCGTCTCCAGTCCATCGTCGTCAGATATATTTACTCCCTTACCACGAAGGGCTCGTATAATATTGCGTCGGTGTCGGTCAAGCTCCATAAGCTGGTCCGCTGATAATGTTTGTTCGTTCATCGGTGCGCTTGTTCCTTTGTTTATACGGTAGAGCAGTTGTGTGGTGATAGCGTTGATAGCCGCCCACTCGCCTCTGCTCTTCTTTGGGTTGTCAGTTGTTGTCTCGAGGTAGTCGTCGTAGGCATCTTTTCCCTTTTGGCTCTTGAGGTAGTCCTCCTCTGATCCGGCGAATCCTTTTCTCACAGCCATCTTGTATATGCCCTCTCCTGGTGCTCCGTGGAGACTGTCGAGGTACTCTTCCTCCGTGCCTTCGAAGCCCTTAAGCTCCTTTGCGCGCTCGTAGTTACTTTTACCTGGGGCACCAGGCGCTCCCTTTTGCTTCTCGAGGAAGTCCTCAAAAGAGCCCTTGTAGCCACGCTCGACAGCTGCCTGATAGAGGTCTTTGCCTGGCGCGCCGTGGAGGCTTGCGAGATACTCCTGCTTTGTGCCTGTAAAGCCTTCCTCTTCCTGTGCCAACTCGTAGCTACTTTTCCCTGGATCACCCTTGTCACCTGGATTCCCCTTGGCACCTTTCACAGCTTGAGCGACATCGGCAGTGATGACGTAGGCCTCGGGGCTGTTAGTTCCCTTGGCGCAGGCGATGACTTCAGCGAAGGCTTGGCGGACTCTATTCTGACGATAGCCACCGCCCTCGGGAGTCAAGAAGGTGATCTCTACATCCCACTTACCTGGGCGCTGTACAGACGCAGGATAGTGGATGCTGATCGTACTACCCTTGACCTCGAAGGAAGGTGTGATAGGTCGCCATCGCATGTAAGGGATGAGGCGAACAGAAATATCCTTCACCTGACTGAGGTCTATCTTTGACCGCTCGACATAGCTCCCGCCCTCGTTGTCTGGGAGGGTGAGCGACTGGCTGTGCAGCAGCACCGAGACGGTAGTGTCGTTGCCTTGGATAATGGTTAGCATAGTTACTGTATTGCGAGGTTGGCGTCATTGACTGCGGAGATCAGGAGCTCAGTGATGATACCCTTGACCTCGGAGGGATCAGTCGATAGGTTGGTAGACTTGATGGTGAGGTTATCGACGAGCTTGCCGATATGGATGGTTACATTGGTCGCCTTACTTGAGCCACCGCCACCTGAGTGTCTACTGGAGGAGTCTGTCGAGCCACCGCCACCACCGCCAGGAGTGGATATTATCGGGAGATCAACATTCCCGACTATTCCACCTCGTGTCCCAGCATTGGAGCTTTCTCCCTTGCCTTTGGACTTCTCGGCTTCGGCGCTCTCCTTCATCTCCTGATCATAGGCTTCCTTAAAGGCATTACCCGTCTCCTTCCCAAACTTGGAGAAGGCTCCTGTCATCTTGCTGATGGCAGCGGAGATGCCATCACCGTCGAGACTGAAGGCAGCCTTGATGAGATCGCCGATACCCGAGAAGACGGTCTTGGCCATCTCCCAGATATTGGAGAAGGTCACCTTAAAGGCAGCCCACAGTCCTTTGAGCGTAGCACGGAACTTAGCCGAGGTGCTCCAGAAGTACACCCCGAGGGCTACGATAGCAGCAATAGCAGCAGCTATCCACCCGATGAGTGGGATAGACATGATCGCAGCACTCACTACTCGGCAAGCACTGACGGCAGCCGTCTTGAAAGAAGCAAAGGCAAGCTGTGACATCATAGCGAAGCCCAGCTGAGCACTACCACCTGTAACCAGCGAGCCGATATAGTAGAAGAGAGCTGTGGCACCACGGGTCAGGAGGGTCACGGCCAGCTTACCAACACTCACAAGGGCCGTGAGTGCGCCCTTACCGAAGAGAAATAAACCCTTTGCACCCTGGAAGATCCATATAGATACACCCTTCACAATCGGGAGCATCCCCGACAGGAGAGGCATCAGCTGAGCCAGCGGGATAAGGGCATCAGAGAGCGCTCCTGCCCATAAAGAGACATCTCCCGTGGCATTGAAGATGGTGATCTTGAAGTCCTCTATTTGCTGACGGATGCGAGCTTGTCGCTCGGCAAAGCCCTCCATCACGACAGCAGCCTGATCATTGGCTGACTGCGTGCCCTGGATAGCTTCGGTATATCTACCTACTTCCTCGGTGCCACCGACCAGAGCCATAGCAGCATTGGTATTCTCCTTACCGAAGAGCTTGGCGAAGAGCGCAGCATCATTCATCACGGGGCGCAGGAGCTCCAGTCGCTCCTTGAGGCTCTTACCACGGTCGGCAAGGTCCGTCACGTTGATGCCAGCTTTCTTCAGCTCCTTCTGGACATCCTTGGGGATGAAGCGCCCTTGAGAGAGGGTCGCTATGACATTGCGCAGGGCGATACCGCCCTCACTGCCTTTCTTCCCCGCCTTGTCGAGTACCTGGATCGCGGCGTTTGCTTCCTCGAAGCTGACGCCTGCACCCTTGGCGGCCATACCAGCCTGCTCGAGTGCCTCCTTGATCTGGGGAAGCTCTGCCGATCCTTCCTGACCAGCGGCAGCCATCACGTTCATCATACGCGCCATCTCCTCGCTCGCCTTGATCGGGTCAGAGAGGTCGACGCCGTACTGATTCATAGCCGTATTGAGCGTCTCGGCAGCCGCCGTGGCGTCACCGCCCATCAGCTTGGAGAGGGTGGCGACGTGCTCGCCCATCGCCTTGAGGGCTACGGGGCTCTTGGCCAGCTCGGGGGAGAGCTGCCCGAGGATGAGCTTGTAGGACTCTACCGCTCCCGCTGCGTCAATGCCGAATGCCTTAGCCGTGTCACGTGCATAGCTCTCAATCTGTTTGAGCCCTTCGCCCGTAACCCCCGTGACGGCCTGAAGGTCGGTCATCGAGGTATTGAGGGCAATGCCTGGCTGGACGATATCCCCTAAGGCTTGCGCCATCTTTGTCACTCCGTTACTAAGGATATCTACCTTAGCAGCCATCCCAACAAAGCGATCAAATATGCCTTGAGACTTCTGTACCTTAGCAGTAAACTCACCTATAGCAGTAGCCATCTCCTCCATCTTGGCGGTGAAGTTGCCGTCAATGCCGAAGAGATAATTGAAGGAAGAGGTATTCATAGAATGGCTATCTTAGCGGGTGAACTAAAGATGATAAGACAATGGAAGGCGGTTTCTTTTTTGACCTGTTTATGGGTTGCTGCAAGCTCTGCGTATTGCTGACCTGTATGCTCTTGCTATTCTTCTTCTTCGTTATGCTCCCCTACTATATAGTGCGGGGCATCATCGACGCCTTCAAAGGCAAGCCTGAGGGCGGTCTATCCGATAGCTTTATCAACTTCTGGTCAGCTCACAGTGACAACTAACCGTCCTTGCCAGAGAGAGCAGAGGCGATAGCCGCCTTGTGAAGCTCCATCAATCTATTCTCCAGCCATAGGGACTGGGTCAGCGCGCTGACCCAGTCCTCTTCGTTTAGGGCGTCGGGGTCGAGATGGAGGTAGTGTCGGATGAGGGCGCACCCCTTGACGATGCCATCGCTGGCATCGTCAAGGGTGTGCGCCTCTACACGTTTTTTAGTACGGCCTTGGCTGAGGTGAGGAGTGAGGAGGCTGCTGAAGCGGCGGCCACGAGGAGTACGGCATCGTCGAGGACTTCGGCAGCACCGCCGACCATACAGTTACGGATGAAAACCTTCGTCCCCTCGAGCTCGTCAGTCTTAGAGACCTTCGTGACGGCCTTCAGCGTCTCAAAGTCGGGACGCTTGAGGTAGATGCAGTAGATGGTATCCTCGTCTTCGACTTCGACCATCTTGACCTTCCCATACTTGCCTTTGAGGGTAAGGAGTTCTTCGGGGGAGGCTTCCCCGATGCGCTTTTGTTCCATAGTTAATCTTCTTTTAATCGGTGTTTAAGCCCCCTTAGCGCCCCACACGATGTGTGAGGGGGTAAGGGTGAGATCTACCTTGATATCTGTGTCGCCTTCGCTCGCCTTGCGGGGAGTCTCCGTAAAGTGACAGTTCTTGATGACATCGGTAATGACGACACCAGCGGGAGACAGATAGCTCACCGAGACGTCAAACATACCGAGGTCTTGCAGACGGCCGTTGGAGCTCTTCGCTTGCAGTGCCATGACCTCCTCGAGGTAGAGGGTGATCTTTGCCTCGGCGGAGATACGCCCGAGGCCACGGCCTACAGGGTAGCGCCCTGCGCCGTACTTGTTCGTCACCTCCTGCTTGTCGCTGTACTCGACGGACGTGATGCCCGTGAGGGGTACGCCAGCGATGGCGACAAGGACCTCAGCCCATCCGTAGAGGATGCCGTTGACTAAGGGGATGCCGTTGCGGTCTACTGTTGCCATGTGTTAGAGTTTTTGAGTGAAACCAATCTTGACCTGCAGGGAGCGCAGGACGCCTGTGGGGATCTCGCGGATGACGACCTCGACAGTTGAGGTGGCCAGTACCGACTGCTCAGGGTTGATGTAAGCGCGGTATCCTGATAGCTCGCCGGCACGCTCCATCTCCTCGAGGGCTCGAGAGGCTACCCCCTCGAGGTGCTTGACGGTGTAGTCCTGCATCTTGCCCGTCTCCTTGTCGATATAGATGTTGCCGCCCAGCTCGGGAGTGAGGTACTTTCGCACTCCGCGGACGGCCTTGTCCATCGTACGGACACGCTCGATAGCGTTGTAGTCGCTGGTGGGCTCATCGAGGGTGTGGCTGTCGGAGGCGTAACAGTCGCCGATAGCTGGATAAGTGACTGCGAAGATGTAGCGCGCCTTGTCGAGGGTGTCGACGACCGCCTTGTCCAGGGCACGCAGGAGCGTACCATCACCAAAGGCAGGGAGGGCCAGCCCGAGAGGGTACTGCTGCACCCAGCCAATGGAGTGATGGACGGCAGCGCGAGAGAGGATGCCGAGGAAGGTGCCGAGGGCAGAGACCGAAGCCTTGGCCGCATTGTTGGCCGCATCGGTATAGAGGGTCTTGGCCACGCCTTCACCGTCCTGGGCGATGAGGATCGACACACGGCTCTTGCCACCTCCTGCGAGGTTCGTCGGCAGGGAGGCTACAGGGGCGGTGACCTTGGGAGCAAGGAGGACCGACAGGGGCATTTCTTCGCTGTCGAGCGTGTCAGCCACGCCCTGCAGGGTCGTCACCAGAGAGGCATCAGCCGCCTTATCGCCAAGCCAAATGCCCACCTGACGCAGACGCCCAGAGGCATAGCGCTGGAGGGTCTTGAGCTCGGCAAAGGTGTAGTTACCACCCGCAGGCTTGGGGTAGATCGCCAGATAGAGGATGATGCCAGGGTTGGTGCGGAAGACCTCGGAGAGGTGGTAGTGCAGCAGGCGGATCTCCCAGCTGGCGTTGTCGGGGGTGATACCCAGCTCCTCAGCACGCTCGATGGTCGACACTGGGCGGATACGCTCGGTGGCGGAGAAGCCATCGGTGACGCCCGACTTAGCCGTGGGGAGCGTAGCGAGGTAGAAGAGCATCCCCGAGATGTGGTCTTCTCCTGGCAGGGAGGCGGGGATACCGCCATTCTGCCTCAGGATCTTTACACTATTCATAGTTAGGAGGCTTGCTGGTGGTTAGGTCGGAGTGATGGGGGGAGAAGCTCGCGCAGCTCGTCATCCGTAGGAGGGGTGGCGAAGAAGTGATAGACGTCCTTCACCTCGAGCGTCTGCGCATAGTTCAGGGCATCGGAGTAGCCGTAGAAGGCGGTGCCGTCGCTTGCGAGGAAGACAACTTTAAGGTCGTGGTCTCGGAGGATCTGAGCGGCGAGGTCAGAGAGTGCCGTAGGGGCTACGTCCTCTGCCTCGGGGGCTTCATCCTCTTGGGTATCCTCAGCTTCGGCAGCTTCATCCGTCTCAGCATCTTCGGGGGCGCCCTCCTCTTCGGTGGGGGGCTCTTCGGTAGCTGTGGGGGTGTCAGCGCCTTCTACGGACTCTTCCGCTGCATCTTTGTTGGGAGCCTCCTCGGTGGGGGTAGGCTCACTCCCCGTCTCCTCGGGGGAGGTGGGGGTGATGGGGTCGGTGGGCTGGAGTTCTTCGCCTTCGGGGGGCGTTACTTTCTTCTTCGTTGCCATAAGATGATACTTGCTATGGGGATAAGGATTGCGATGAGGGTCCAGGGGAGGGTGTCGGCTAAGCCCGCCTTGACATCGCTCTGAGTGAGGGCAGTGGTCGTCGCCTGAGTGATGTGCTTGGCAGCGCGCTCCTCTATGGAGGGCAAGACGGTCTGACTATCGGTGGTAGCCGTCGCCTCGAGTGAGTCACCACGGCGGGTGAGTGCTATGCGTGTCACCCCTTGGCGGCTATGGTAGCCAGCGCCCTCGGGGAGATCAAGGAGGGTCGAGAGGGGGAGGTGAAGTGTCGCCTTCGTCTCGGGCAGGGCTACGGGCGTCGGTCGGATCTCGACCCTTTCGCTGACGCTGTCGAGGCGATGGGACTGAGACGTCTGGGAGCGGCGGACGCTGCAGCTCGCGCCGAATAGGGCACTGAGGCCAAAGACGGCAAGTAGCGCCCATCGCGACAGCGCGCTCGAGGCGGGAGAAGTCTGCGCGGATATGCTTGTTTTCATTGCTGAGAGTGAGTAGCTGTTCGTGCAGATCATCGTACATCTGCTTATAGGTGTCGTGGACCTCTTTGGCTGTACGAGTAGCGCGGAGACGGGAGTTAGTGAGCCACCCTAAGATCGCTCCCATCCCTCCCGCAGGCACCAGCCACTGGAGGAGGGTGAGGAGCTGATCCATCGGTGGAGAGTGATTTATTGGTTGATGCCTTGACCTAAGCCACTTAGGCACGTCGAAGGAGGGGCACGCCTTCTGGGCCACTTGGTTGTGCCCGATGATCTTGACGCTTGGATAGCGGCTGTGGAAGTCAAGGACGTACTTCTTCATCGCCTCCAGCTGGAGGGGTGTGCGGGTGTCCTTTGGAGTCTTGCCATCACGGGCGCAGCCACCGACATAGACGACGTGGCGGGAGAAGGAGTTGTAACCAGCGGCACCGTTGGTGACCTCCCAAGGGTCTACCTGGGCGTCCTCATTGTTCTTTACTAGTCGCTCCACACGGCCGTCGAGGTGGATCATATCGGTATAGCCGACTTGTTTCCAGCCTCGCCCACCCTGCGAGGGAGGGGCGGTGTGCCAGCGACGGATCTCATCGCTCGTCACAGCGCGCCCCTCGGGGGTGGCGGTGCAGTGGAGTACGAGGTACTTCAGCTGTGCCATAGGTTAGGCGTTAGCCGAGATGATAGCTGCGAGGCACTCCTTAGAGCGAAGTGGAGCACAGATAGCTCTCTGGCGCACGTTGTAGAGGTTGCGGTGATTGAGGGGGTCAGTCTTCGCCAGGCTCTCGTAGATGGTGAGGCTACCTGTGGCGCGCATACAGCTCTTGGCGTGGAAGGCTACCGAGGCGGGAGCCGTGCCACTACCGGCGATAGCACCAAAGGCGAGCTTCGTCTTCGAGGCGACCGTGTAGGCAGGGGTATCCGTGTACTCATAGATGTCGAAGCCATAGAGGCGACCGACACGACCATCTTCATTATCGAGGTTATATTGACGGGAGAAGGTCTCGCTCACAGCGAGGAGGTCCTGGACGTGGTCAGGGCAGAGTACCAGGATGCGATCCTTCTTTGGCATCTTCCACTTATCGAAGGCCTTCTTAAGTAGTCGCAGGTCAACTAAGGATAGCTGTTTACGTCCGCCTTCGGGAGCCGTAGCACCCGTAGTCAGCAGGACAGGCGAGCCGTCTGAGTGGCTCTGGGGAGCGAGTGCATGCAGCGCCTTGACGTAGATGCGCTCCTCGACGACCTCCTTGTGGCGCTCTCTCACACTGCCGAGCTTGTCATAGCTGATGGTATCGAGCTCCTTGTCAGAGATGGCCGTAGCTTCCGTCTCGAAGATGTCCAGAGAGACAGGCTTGTCAGCGTCGGTGACGTTGGAGATATTGAGCGGATAGGTCGTGTTATTGACCAGCACCCTCGGGTCGCCACCCAGCTCGGTGAAGTGAATCGTGTCGTTGTCTACATACTCGTCGTAATTAGTGATCGCGGCAAACCAGCCGAGGTTTTCCAGCGCCTCGCGCAGCTTCTTGAGGACGACGCCCGTCCACACCTCCTGATTCACGCCCGCTCGGGCAACGTTACGGCTGGCGACGAAGGGCCCTACAGCCAGAGCTAGGACGTTGAGGGCGACGGCACCCGTCCACAGGGGGAGCCCCAGGAGCGCAGCGATACCCGCGCCGATGACGACATTGAAGAAGACCACTGAGAGCAGCACGGCAAGTGCGACCAGGAGTGATCGGATGAATTTCCACATAGTTAATCGGTAGTTAATAGGTGATTAGTGATTATCGGGGGAGTGAGGGAGGTGGGAAGCCGAAGTGATCGGTGTAGAGGCGGGCATACTCATCGGGGTTCTCCTCCTTGAAGGCCTGAAGCTGGGACGTCGGGATGTCCGTGAACTTGGCGAACTTCGTCTGCTCCGTCGGTGCAGATGGGTGGATGATGGATGAGGCACGCTGTGGCGCAGAGAGCGTGGAAAGCGTGACACGCAGAGTCTCGGAGCCCATGGTTAGGCCGATCTGTCGGTAGGTCTCCTCCTGCTCCTTGGGGAGCTTGCCAGACTGGACAGCCGAGGCGAGCTGCTCATTGATAAGGGAGAGCTTCAGCTGCTTAGCTTGGTCTACCTCGGCCTTGAGCTGCGCGATGGTCGACACGGCTTGCTCGTCGGTAGCGTCGGCAGAGAGGCCGAGAGCGAGGGCAATCTTTTCGTTCATTTCATTCGGGGTATTAAGTGTACTGTGATTAGGATCTGTGGTGAGTAGCGGCAGATCGCTGGCGAGCTCCATCTGAGAGAGCGTGAGTTGCTCCCCTCCAGCGGTGTAGAGCGATACGGCCATAGCGTCGTCATTAGCGCCGATGTCGACGATGGACACCTCCTCGAGCTTACTGCGTGTGATGGTCATACGCGTCTGCCCTGGTAGGACAAGCGATGGGTCATCCGAGAGCTCTACGATGCTGAGACCAGCCGACGCCATACGCAGAAAGTCATTATCCCACTTATCGGCGATCTTTTTGGCGAACTCATCCGAGCGGTCAAAGACAGGTGTACCGATGAGCTTATCCCCCTCGAGGTGGATGTCCTCCATGCGACCGATGGGTACGTCTTCACGGTCTCCTCTGCGGTGCATCCACAGCAGGACGGGGTTACGCTTGTACTGCTCGAAGTCGATACCAGATGTGAGCACACGAGAGCCGTAGGAGTTCACGGCGGAGGTGCTGATGACTACTTTCTTCATAGGGTCTGTGACTGTTTTCTCTGCAAAGATCGCTTGCTAATCTCCCGACTCACAGAAACGGTGCAGAGCTCACATTATTAGTTTATTATCCCTTCTTTGCACCCGACCTTTGTAGCGTATTCATACGTCTACTCTCATGGCATCGATCAAGAACAAAGAAGTACTCGAGCGCTGGAAGCTGCGCTGTGAGGAGGTCAAGAGCGCGACGGCCTTTGCCTCGAAGGAGACCCCCACCGATCAGAGGAAGCGCATCCTCCAGCTGCTGGCGGACTACAACGCTTTCGTAGAGTACTACTTCCCCCACTATACCTATAATGAAGTCCTCGGGCGCAGCATCCCCAGCGCCCCTTTCCACCTTGCAGCCGCCAAGACCATCCGCGACACCCCCAATCTCAAGGCAGTCTTTCAGTGGGCGCGCGGTCACGCCAAGAGTACCCACATGGATGTCTTCATCCCCCTTTGGCTCAAGGCGCACGCTTATCTCGGCAAGCGGGAGCTGAATGTCATGGTATTAGTCGGTAAGAGCGAGACCAATGCACAGACGCTGCTCTCGGACGTACAGGCTGAGCTGGAGTACAACCAGCGCTATATCGCCGACTTCGGCCAGCAGGTCTCTACAGGCTCCTGGGAGGTCGGGCGCTTCGTCACCTCGGATGGCGTCGCCTTCTTCGCCTTAGGTCGTGGGCAATCCCCTCGTGGTCTGCGCCACCGCTCACACCGCCCCGACTACATCGTCATCGACGACCTTGATGACGATGAGATCGTGCAGAACCAAGACCGCATCAACAAGCTCACCGACTGGGTGCGTGAAGCCCTCTTCGGTGCGCTCGACGGGGGACGTGGTCGCTTCATCATGGTTGGCAACCTCATCAGTAAGACCAGCGTCCTCTACAATATCTCCCACACCCCCACCGTACACGTCTCCCGAGTCAACATCCTCACCCCAAAGGGCGAGGTCACCTGGGGGGCGAAATGGACACGGGAGGAGGTAGCAGCGCTTGAAGCCTTCTCGGGGTACCGTGCATTCCAAAAGGAGTACATGAACAATCCTATCACAGCTGGCAGTGTCTTCCGCGCCGAGTGGATTCAATATAAGAAGCTCCCACGGCTGACCTCCTATAGTGGGCTGGTCCTATATATCGACCCCTCGTGGAAAGGCACGACGAAGAACGACTATAAGGCAGCCAAGCTCTGGGGATCACTCCCCTCAGGAGAGCTTCACCATATCAAAGCCTTCCTGCGTCAGTGCTCCATCTCGGAGATGGTGCGCTGGGTATATGACACCTATGAGTGGGTGAGAGGCGAAGGTGCCAGCCTACGCATCTACCTGGAGGCGGGCTTCATGCAGGACAGCCTCCTCGACGACTTCGCCACCGAAGGCAATGCCCGAGGCTATCAGCTTCCTATCAGTCCTGACCGACGAAAGAAGGAGAACAAGTTCGCCCGTATCGAAGCTATCTCCCCGCTATGGGAGCGAGGCAAGGTCTACTACAATGAGGAGGAGAAGTCGTCTCCCGACATGCTTGTATCCGTCGAGCAGACCCTGTCAATGGAGAAGGGCATGCGTGGCCACGATGACGGCCCCGATGCCGACGAGGGGGCCATATGGCTCCTCCAGCGTTCCTCCCGCACCCTCGGCGTCGCCCCCAAGGTAGGCAGACGCACCGCCAGCATCAAAAATCAATGGTAATACGTATATGTTAGTCACATCTTGGCGCTATAGCTATCGCGCCCTTTGCATCATTGCATTCAGCATCCGATGCCTGATAGCCGCCCACCGTGCAAAGCGTCTCGCTAATCTTGCAAGCGAGCGCATGCTAATCATCCCTGAGGTCGAGGGAGATGAACGGATCCCCACCGCACGCATCTACTGCTTCGCTGATATCAAGCCAGACCTGCGCGAGGTGGCTCTGCAGCGCGCCGTCTACGACACTCACCCTAACACCTAACCACTATGTACATCGACGAGCAAGACTATCGGATGGCTATCACCGAGCGTGAGCAAGCCATCATCAGCCAACATCCTCAAGAGTGGATGCAAGCAGAGGCGTATGCCCTTGAGGTGGCGGCTAGTTATCTGAGAGTCCGCTACAATGTCAAGGAGACCTACAACAAGACGGGTGATGATCGTAACCCTCAGCTGGTACAAGCTATCGTACATATAGCCATCTACCAGATGGCACATCGCCTCCCTCAGTCGATGGGGCTGGAGCGATGGAAAGACCGGTATGAGGAGTCCATCAACTGGCTCAAGGCGGTGCAAGCGGGCAAAAATGACCCCGATCTCCCGCCCCTCACTGACCCCAACACTGGAGGGAGCGCCCCCAGTGGTGGTATCCTGAGATTTGGAAGTATTGATAAGAGCACCTATCACTATTAGACTATGGCTGAATTGACTCTTGAGCAGAGAGAGGCGCGTCTGCTTCACTTTGCTCGACAGATCACTGGATCAGGCGGGCGCGTCACCGCCGAGCTCATCCGTAAGGCGGATGCACTTACCCGCAAGGACATCGCTACCTGGCGACACGCTTGGCAGATAGCGCTCTCTGTCGACAACCCCCGACGCTTGGCACTCTACGACCTCTACACCGACACCCTCGTTGATGGCCATATCACGGGGGCTATAGAGCAGCGCAAGAGCAAGACGCTTTCCCGCCCTTTCAAGCTCATCGACAAGGAGGGCGCGGAGAGCGACGAAGCATCAGAGCTGTTTCGTAGAGAGTGGTTCCGTGACTTCTTAGACCTTGCCCTTGATGCTACCTTCTGGGGGCATAGCCTCATTGAGTTGGGAGAGGTGGTCAAGGACGAGCGAGGCATGCGCTTTGCTTCTGCTGACCTCATCCCCCGCAAGCACGTCATCCCCGAATTTGGCGTGATCCTCCGAGAGCCAACCGATGATATCAAGCGAGGTATTCCCTTCCGTGAAGGAGACTTCTCCCGCTGGCTTATCGAGGTAGGCAAGCCTCACGACCTCGGTCTTCTGCTCAAGTGCGCCCCCTACTATATTTCCAAGAAGAATATGGGAGCCTATTGGGATACCTTCGGCGAGATCTTCGGCATGCCGATGCGCGTGGCCAACACGACCGCCACCACCAGAGCTGACCTGGATGAAATCGAGCGTATCATGGCATCGATGGGGGCTGCCTCTTACGGCGTCTTCCCCGAGGGCACTACCATCTCCTTTGAGGAAACGAGTCGAGGCGATGCCTACAACGTCTACGACAAGCGCCTGGAGCGATGCGACAAGGAGCTCTCTAAGATCATCCTCAACCAGACGATGACTATCGACAACGGCTCCTCCCTATCGCAGTCAGAGGTACACTTAGAGATCTTCGAGAACGTCTGCGCCTCTGATGCACGTCGCCTGTCCTACATCATCAATGACCGCCTCCTTCCTCTGATGATCGCCTCGGGCTTCCCCCTTAAGGGCCTCACATTCGAGTGGGACTACAGTGATGAAATGACCGACGCGGAGATGCGCGAAGAGGAGCGGACAATTCTCCAATACTACAAAATCGATCCTGCCTACTTCGCCGAGAAGTACAATATCCCCATCATCGGGGAGCGTGACAGCTCTTTAGAGCAGGAGGGCGAAGCGAGCAAGCAGCTCGCCCGAGGGGATGATTTTTTCGCTTAGGGGGAGGGGCGGAGCATCAGCTACCTCTCCCCAAGAGATACATCCAGCTACATAGGGAGCTCGACGAGCTATACACCCCATGCACCTGCCCATCGTGCCAGCTATCAAGGCGTAACACCCCGACGAAGCGCACCTACCGCCCCGAGGTCTTCATGAGGGCGGCACGCTATGTCTATAGAAAGGGGCGCTTTGAGCGAAAGATGCTCCAAGATGCCCCCATAGTCGCTGCCATCCGAGAGACCTACGAGTGCTTGTATCCTGCACTGGACCACATCAGTCACTCCACACCACAGGTCGTGCGTGACGCGCTGGACAATAACGCCTTCATCTTCTCAGGCTTCAAGACCTACCACACGATGCGTGAGCTGGGCTTATCTCTGACTAAGGACGACGGGTCTATCAAGCCATTCGCTGAGTTCTCTGAAGAGGTCAAAGCTATCCACGACCGCTATAATGTCCGCTACCTGGAGAGCGAGTATGACCACGCCGTAGGCTCTGCCCTCATGGCTGATCGTTGGCACTCCTCAGCCCCGAAGAGCATCCTTGAGTACCGCACCGCTGGAGACAACAAGGTCAGACCAGCTCATGAGGCCCTCGATCGCACTCGACTACCCAAGGAGGATCGCTTCTGGCAGGACTACTTCCCCCCCAACGGGTGGGGCTGTCGTTGTGATGCCGTGGAGGTTCTGCCCGAAACACCGCTATCCGATCCCCGCTCAGCGTGGGAGCGCGGTGATGCTGCCCTCCGAGGCAACAAGCAAGAGCTCTTCCGTGGTAACCCTGGACGAGACCTACGCCTCTTCCCCGACAAGCACCCCTACTACGGCAAGCGTGGCATCTCCCATTGCTCCATAGATAAAGAAAACAAGGGGGATGAGTGTGCGGTGTTGAAGAAGATAAAAGAAGTACATAAGCTACAGGTACCACCCGAAGAGTGGGCTGAACGGAAGCGAAAGCAGAAGGAGGCTATAGTGAGAGCTAAAGCCTATCGTGATGCGCACATCCCCAAAGGTGGAGCGAGAATAGTAGCAGACAATCTAGCCACAGGGCAGCTTCTCTTTAGGCGTGGTAGTGTAAAAGAGATCATTGGGCATAAAGCATTCCTTGAGGTGGTTGAGTATATGGATGGAGTGCTTGACAAGATCAAGGATTGGCGCTACATCGGCTGGAGCGAGGTAGAAGAAGGGAAGCACCCTGAAGTACAGTGTTATCTCTACTACGAAGTACCCATTGGCGATCAGATCTTCTACGCCAATGTAGAACTTCACAAAATAGAGAAGACAGAAGTGGTTTACACGATATACAAGACGACCAAGGAGACAATGCATAGGGATAAGAACTTCCCACACCTTGGAGACGAAGAATAAAAAAAGAACGAAGTAACCAGAAAGCGCTTTCGGCGTATCCACTATACGCTGAGACTTACATCTGATAACTTCGTTCTTCTCCTGCAAATATACAACTAATTTCATAATCACGATGCGCAGTAGTAGACAGGTATTTGAGGATATCAAGCAGGAGGTGCGTGTGGGGCTTACGGCAGAGTTCCACGAGAATTTCCGCCGCAAGGCTTTCTTTGACCGCCCATGGAAGCCCCGTGGCGAAGGTGGCTGGAAGTCGTCCAGGAAGCGAGCACAGCGCGGGTCGCTACTCCTTGTCACAGGCAAGCTACGACGATCACTCAAGGGACAGGTCATGTCATCGGGTGTGTCCTTCACCTCGGCGATGCCCTACGCTTCGCTCCACAACGAGGGCTTCAACGGAGAGGTCACAGTACCTCAGCACACCCGCAAGGAGACGACGGCTATCCGTCTGGTCAAGGGTAAGCGTGGGCTGAAGCGTAAGCGCGTCAAGGTGCGCAGCCATAAGGTCCGCTCCTTCAAGCGACGGCTTCGTATGCCACAGCGCCGATTTGTTGGAAACCACCCCAAGGTCGAGGAGCTCATCCAGCGCATCGTCACCAAGCACGTCGACCTGTGGCGTGAGGAGCTGAATGCCCGACTACGCCGAGCCGAGCGCCCCATCAATCACTGATTAAATAGACATTAAGTATGAGACGTGAGCTTTACCAGGCGCTTAAGGAGCGCCTACAAGAGAAGGTCACAGACCTGAAGCACATCGGGCTGTGGAACGAAAACATGGAAGACCTACCCAGTGGTATGCTCTTCGAGACACCCGCTGTCTTCGTCGAGTTCTCCCCCATCTCCTACACTTCGGCAGGTCAAGGCACACCGCGTGTGCCTATGGAGATCGTCCTACACCTTGTGCACAAGTACACCCCCGAGGAGCCACATGAGTCGCTGGAGCTGTCGGACGATCCCCGATGCTTGGAAGATGACCCGCTCGCTTACCTCGACCTAATCGAGCAGGTGGAGAGTGCGCCTATCGGGCTGGCTGGTGATGGCTTCAGCGGGCTACAGCTCATCTCCTCCGACCTGGACCACCAGCACGGCGAGCTGATGCACCACTGGGCTACCTTCGTCACGGGCGTAGGCTACCCAACTTCAATGATCATACGAGACCGATATAGAAAGACTCCATCACTACAAGTTGGCGTAAAACAAGGGTAACTCAAATTATCTACCTTTGTTGCAGATAACACTTCACACAACAATCTCACTATGACACAGGATCAGGATCCCGAATTGGTATACCTCAGATACCACCTAGACAATAATGCCCCAGTGGACTTATTAGATTTCACTGACAGCATCATAGCTATACAGAGTGAGTATAGCCATTTTCTAAAGGGTCGAGGTCGCCATGGAACGAATGCCCGCTTAAATATCAAGAAGGTCGAAGAAGGGAGTATTGTATTTGAGTTCATGGAGGCTGTACTTCCAACAACAATAGTGGCAGCGGGGAATGCTAATACCTTGATTGATTTTGGGAAGCACTTGAAAAACCTAGCCCAATCACTCACTACAGGTAGCCAAATCCCTGCTGAGGGATACAACCAAGAAAGCTTGTCGAACATCTCCAAGATCGTCCAGCCACTTGCCCGAAATCCCGACTCAAACTTAGGGCTCTCCGTAATAACACATGGAGGTCAGACTATCTTCAATAACTGCACCTTTAATCTTAACTCGACGGAAGGAAATGCTCTTCAAAACAGAGCACAAGGGGCTAAAGAGACGCTGAGAGAAAGCATTTCAAGGACTGAAGAAAGTAAAGAGCATGTACTTCTTCGCTTGGCTCGTCTCGATAGAGAAGCGGATAGCAAGCAAGACAGAGGCATAATTGAGGCATTTGAAGTCAACAAGGCTAGGAAGCTACTGTTTGACGACGATAGCATCAAAGCTCGCTTCATGGAATCAGATCAGAACGCTTTCAAGTGTCTCTATTATGTAGATGCCATCGCGATGTACCAAGAAGGGCGTATCATCGCCTATAGAATAACGAACCTACACGATGTATTTGAGGCTGAGGACTAACCTATTCGCCACAATTAACAAGCCCCTGCACTGAATAATCGGTGCAGGGGCTTGTTTATTAGTCCTTATATCGTGTACGGTGTCCTCTTCTTATCCCACTCCTCGAAGAGGGGGTAGAGTCCAGGAGGGATCTCCCCAGGCGACTGATGCTCACGAGCGATGCGCAGGAGCTCCATCATCGTCCTGAGAGACATAGGATAGATGGGATAGACGTAGTGCTGCCACACCTTTCTTAGCGAGCGTCGGTGGTTGCCCGGCTCGTGATATCTGTTTATGATGGAGTAGACATTTCGTGCCATCTCAAGTCTGTTCGTTCTGATCATCGCCTGAAGTATTTATTGTACCTTTGTGGCGATGCGGTTCCTAAGCCGTTTCCTTCATCCATTCCCCCCGTCAGTAGCTGGACCCTACTGACGGGGGTGCTTTTTTATGCTTCGGTCATCCCAAGGGGGAGGTCATCCCAGCCGCCCATAGTGTTCTTAGTCTGGGCGCGTACAAAGTCCTTGGTACGTACAGGGCGGTAGGCCTCCTTGATGATCGCCACACCTTCGCCGAAGCGGGCATCCTGGATACTCTCGGCATATTTGTCAAGCTGGAGCACCTTGTCGGCCTTGAGGTTGCCTTTCCCATCGCGAGAGAGGAGGTCAAGGATGATATCCACGAGCTTGCTGGTCTCTTCGTCGCCAGCCAGGGAAGAGATATAGGCCTTGACCTTGGCGATGCCATCCTCCACCGTCTCATCCCAGCCGTCGCGCTGGTAATAGCCGACGATGATGCGCTTCTTCCCATCCTCCGAGAGGAAGCTATGACTGCGCTGGTCGTTAGCCTGAGTCCCCATGACCTCCTTCTTCGTCTCGATGACGCGAGCGAAGGCATCGTAGACCTCACGCTTGAGTCCCGTGAGGGCAGTGCTCGCTTCCTCCAGCTTAGGGAAGAGCTCATCGACGGTGGTAGAGGCGAGTGAGCGGTAGGCTTCGCGCTCTTCCTTGGCGCGCTGGGCTTCTTCTTTTCGGCGATGCTCCGCCATAATCGCCTGCATTTTGGCGAACTCCTCTGGAGTCATCTCTACTTTTACAGTGTCCATTTCTATCTGTGATTAAAGGGTGATTAAATGCTTAGTATCTCTTGGTGCGCATGATCTTGCGCAGTCGCTCGGCGCAGACATGGGCGAGGTTAGCAGAAGCGCTGGGGTGAATGCTGATAGCTTCCAATATGTCGGGGTCAGTCGTGTGGCTGATGTCCTCGAGGAGGTTAGCGGGGCAGCTCTTATTCTGAGCTATCAGGTGCTTCATCAGGTCGTTATCCTCCTTGGCCAGCTCAAAGAGTATTTCTGGCGGGGTCTTGGAGTTCTCAGCCACTGAGTAGCGCACATAGAGGGAGTCATCGTGGGCGAGCTCCTCAAGAACATTGACACTGGTGTGAGCGCTCTCGGCTACCTTGATGCGCTCCTCCTCGGAGAGAGTCCAGAGCGCGCTGTTACTTTTGAGATGCATAGTCTTATTTATGTGGGGTGTTAGTATCTTTTGTCGTGAAGTTTGGGGCGGGTCTTGTTATATCTCATCTTCAGCTCGATGTGCTCGAGCAAATCGATGTCGTACTGATACGCAATCGCCAGGACCTTGTAGAATGCCCACAGTACAGCATAGCGATCTCCAAACTCTCTGCACACGAGATCTTCGGTGATCGAATAGCAGAGTAAGGGGAATGACCCATAGTGGCTGAAGCTGACACAAGACGGACGCACGATATCATCTATTACCCAGCCCATACGCGCTATGATATCAAGCAGACGCATAGCTGTATCAGCCAGCTCCTCCTCTACTGATCCCTTGATATGGGTCTCATAGGCGATTGGGAACGCATAATCGTAGAGCTGATCTATGGCAACTATTTTCTTTGCATAGCGTCCTTTCCGATCCGCTTCGATAGCTTCGCACAGCTCGCAGACCACGAGCATGAAGCAATGATTCAAGGGACGATCTTCATCCCAAAACCCTTTAGACACCGAGTCCTTGTGTATCCTCACGGATAGCTTTTGCCAAAGTCGCGTGTCTATCGTATCTATTGTCTTACACATAGCTCTGGAGCCTTTATTTTCCCTTCTCTTCTTTTTCGCGGAGCTGCTTGAGTATCCGACGGTTGAACTCAGTCACATTCTCGAGGCGTTCGCTGAGCGTCAGGGTGGTGAAGACGCCCCAGAGGGCTACGCAGGCGAGCCAGATAATGATGCCTGCGTGGGCATCGCTGCAGATGGCGTCGAAGCCCAGAGCCAGGAGGAGGCTGAAGAAGCCGAGGAAGATTGTTTCACGTTTCATTGGAGTAGTTATTGTTTATGTGGTGAGTTAGTTTGCGAGGGTGGAAGGTGGGAAGTAGGAGGGCTGGGGAGCAGGCTCTTCGCTGGTAAGGGCGTCTACGGCGCGCTTATCCTTGACCTTGTCGTTGAAGAGCCCGATGAGGTTGCGCAGGCGTTCCTTGGGGATCTTATTGAAGGAGCGGTAGCCCGTAGCACGACAGGCGATGCCCTTGATGATCGAGGGGTTTTCAAACTTCCCCTCACTACGGAGGTAAGCCCCGATAGCTGCCATGACGCGCTTGCGCAGCTTGCTGATGTCGGCTCCCTCGGTGCGTCGGTCAAGCTCGCCAGCCAGCGCTGCACATACGTCGATGAGGTCGTGCGTCTCCATATCCTTGCTGGAGGTGCAGCCGTAGGGTGATAGGAGCGCTTCCCTATCCTCGGGGGTGAGCTGCAGCTGACTGCAGAGGGTGTGATATCTTCGGATGGCTTGCAGGTGGAGCTTGTCCATCTCGTTAGTTCCTTTAGCTCTCATTGATGTCTATTTCTTTTCGTTGTTTACGGCGGTCTCGCTGGGTGGGGTCGGTGGTGGTAGTGCCCCAGTAGGCGTCCGCCCCGTCCTCCCAGATGATGTAGTCGTCTCCGCCGACATCGCCAGTAGCATAGCGGGAGGTCACCATAGCTCGGTAGCCTTCTACTCTGATCTTGACATCAGCATCGTAGCGGATGGCTTGGGCAAGGGCGCCCTTCGGCTCACCGCCCTTCTCGTGGGCAACGATGATGAAGAGCTTCTTGCGGTAGCGCTGACTGAGGAGCTGATAGTCGCAGAGCCGAAGACCTCGGAGGTAGTTGATCGAGTCGATGATGACGATCTCGGGGCTTTGGCGCTTGGCGAGGCGCTCGAAGAGCTCATCATAACTCTCACGGTCGAGGAGCTTCACGCGTCGCCCTGCCTCATCCATCCCGCCAGCGATCCACGCTGCCTGCATCGTAGGGCTTAGCCCTTGCTCCAGTGAGTTGTAGAGGACCCTCCCAAATTGGCTGAGGTACTTAGCCAGCTGGAGGCAGAAGGACGTCTTACCCGAGCCACTACCCCCGTAGATGAGCCACGTGCCACGCAGCACAGGCATCCCGATGCTCGCCAGCCACGCCCCGTCAAAGTTGGCGGTCTTGAAGCGGGCGGAGCGGATATTCGCGTTGGAGTATGCTCGTGCCATAGCTTATTCCTCCTTGGATAGCTGATGTTCGCGCCAGACGGCACGCTTGACGCGGCGGAGGTCGCACTGCGCTTCGTCGGCGATGCGTCTTACCTTACGGCCGTCGGTCAGCCCATTGGCGGTACACACGAGGGAGATATCTTCGGGGGAGAGCACGCTGAGTCTGATGCACTGACGGCCGATACGGCTGTAGACCTCTTCATAACCCTTTCTCCCTATGCGTAGACCCTTCTGCAGACGCTTTTCCAGATGCTGCGTGGCGCTAAGCACGATACCGCAGTGGTCCTCCAGCTCGTTGTACAACGTGATAAAAAAATAGAGCACCGTGTCACTCATCTTGTCCGCTTCGTCGAGGATCAAGAGGGGGCGGTCGAAGCGCTTGAGACGGCGCACCACAGCGCCGATCTTCTCCGCCACGCTCAGCCCTCGGGGATCCAAGCCCATCGCCTCCATCACCGCCGACAGCCAGCTCCCTCTATTCTGATACTCGGAGCAAGTGATGCTGTAGACCTCCTTGTGTGTCGCCGCGTACTGGCGAATAGTAGAGCTCTTGCCACAGCCGGCACTCCCGACGATAGCCATCACCTGACTATCACGCTGGGCGCAGTCGAGCAGCTCCGTCAGCTCTTCGTAGACGTTTGTGTGGACGATGCTCCACCCCTCGGCAGAGAGCCCGATCTGCTTGCTGACGTTGTGCCACATCCCTTCGGCGATGGTCTCCCAATCGCTGTTAAGGATCTTGCTGATGGTAGCAGCGCTGACGCCCTTGAGGCTGTTAGCTGCCTTGTTTTGCCCGCCTTGCTTAGCGCAGTAGTCACGTAGGCGAGCGGCGATGAGGTCTTTTTCCTTCTGTTCCATTGTTGTGCTTCTTATTTGCTTTTACTATTTGTCAATCGAGCAGGCTACTGTTATAGCTCCTTCATTATCGGGATGATCAGCTCGTAGCTACAGGCTGACTCCCCTTGCTCCAGGTTCACAGCCTCCATCTTGGTCGTTAGCTCGTCCAGGGTGGAGGCTGTGATGCGTTCGATCCTGATCTGATACGTCTTGCTACTGGTCTGTTCCATTGTTGTGCTGTTTTGTGTTGTCCTACTCGTTCGGCGGAACGACTATACTCGTTCCAGGATGCTCCTCTTCTTGGGCTGAGGCGCGGGCCCGTTGTCATTATCTTCGGCTCCTTCTCGCTGGAGCTTGCGGTCGTAGCGGTTGTCCTTGACTTGTCCCTGGCTGTCGGGCAGGAGGTCGTCCATCTCTCGGGCAAAGGCCTCAGCTTCGGCGGGGGTATCGTCCTCGATGGGTCGCATCTTCTTCTTTTCGCCTCGACGGAAGGGCGTGATACTTCTCTGTAGGAGCTCTTGGGCGACGCTGTTGTCCTTTGAGGCTTCGAGAGCCAAGGGCATCATCCTCTTCCACTCGCCATCCACCCAGTCCTCGATCTCCCGCTGATGGGTGCGCACACGCTCCAGGTGCTGGAGATCTTCGGGGCGCTGGTCTTCGACGGCCATAGGCTGGAGGTGCTTCCGCTCGAGGAGGAACTTATACTGCCCATCTTCGCTGACGGCAAGGACGCTCGTGAGGTCGCTGGGGTCGTAGTAGACCTGCCAGCGCTGGTGACGCTGCTCCTTGAAGCCCTGCTCGAAGCTCTCGTAGTACTGCACCTCGCCGAAGATCGTGGGCGTGAGCCCGTAGATGCTCTGACCGATGTAGCGACCCGAGGTCTCGCCCCAGTGCTCGAGGTAGATCGATCGGTCCAGCTGAATGTCGGTGATGTCACCATCGAAGAGGCTCATATACTCTTCGTGCTTCAGCGCGCGCTCCTGGCTTATGATCGTGTGGATCTGCCCCTCGACTTCGGCGCGGGTGGGGATCTGGTGGCGAAGGTCGGAGGCGACTTCTCTATTCGTCCCCTTGCCCTTCTTCCCCGTGATCCCGTAGCCCGACCAATTCGGCTGCAGCTGGCAGTAGGTCTTGTTCAGTCGGGAGAAGTAAGGCTCGATGATCTTAGCGCGGGCGTTCTTCGCTCGGGCGGGACTGAGCTTGTTACTCATCGCCTTGTAGAGAGGCGTCAGCGCTCCGATCTGATAGTGGTCATACTGTATCTCGCGGGGGTGGCACTTCACCCCAAAGAGCTCCTCAGTATGGTGCGCTGCACTGCGCAGCGCTTGAGCGATCAGCTGGGGGCATTCACGCTCCCCGATAGCGTAGCCGATGGGGTAAGAGCAAGAGGCATCAAGGATCACCACCACGACGAGGCGACAGTCATAGACCGTCTTCGTGCCCCCCTTCTTGTCGGTAGTTGTGTGCTGGTAGTAGAGCTCCACCGTCCAGCCGTCGTGCACCCAGTAGCTCATAGCGCGGGTGGGCTTCGTCCTCTTGATGGCCGTCTGCACCTGCAGGCGGTAGTCGGTACGACCCTTGCGCCCTGCGTCGATGAGTAGGCTCTTACTCTTGGCGATCTTCCCCACGGCCGAAGCGGTGAGCTTCTCCCAGCCACGCACCTTTGCGGTCTCGTTGTAGAGCCGTGCCACCTGACTATTGTTGAGGTTGTTGGGGCTGGCAAGGAGCATCAGGAGGAGCGCCGACTGCTCGTCACCGCCCGTCTTGCTGGCGTTCTGATTCTGATAGCCCTTGTGGATAAGGCTCTCATAGCCGTCACGCTGGTAGGCTTCGTGCTTCTCCTGCAGGCGACTCTTGGGGAGCTTGTGGGGGTACTCCTCTTGAGGCAGCGCCTGGATCATATCGGCCAGCCAACCGTAGAGCTCACCCTTACCCATCGGGCGACGCCCTGCCTTACCGCGCTTGCTGTAGTGCTCCTGCTGGTAGACGCTGACAGCCTCGAGGATCTGAGCCTCGGCGGTGTACTGTGCGATCTTGTCGCTGGGTAGGCAGCGCCCATCGGCCAGACGGTAGCTGTGGTAGTAGCTCACGGCTTCGGGCAGGGGACGGATGAGCTGCTCAAGGAGACTCTTCACTCTATCCATAGGAGGGATATCAAAGCGCTTGTAAACCTCGGCCTTGTACTTCTCGGGTAGCGTGTCAACGGCATACTGAGCCTGACGCCCACGGCAACCGCGGACGACGATCTGGAGGACCTTCCTCGATACCAGCTTCTCAAGGTTTGAGTCACTGACAATGGAGGATGCTATAAGCTCGTCCTTGGTGGCGCAAAGTACTCCGTTCACTCGTTCCATAGCGCTATAGGCTCTTGCCAAATTCTATCACAGGGAGCAGTGTGCTTGCTACCGAGTGATGTGTACTGCACAGCGAGCCATCCTTATTATATAGGCGAGCATCACCGGTAGCCTTATCGAGGTCAAGGTGAGCGCCGCCACGATAGTAGCGTACCATCTTGTCGCCCATATCCACAAGGACTGCATCAACGGGTGCCATAACGACGACCTGTGCACCTTTCTCTATGGCGGATCTACGAATGTTCACGAGGAGTTCGGAGTTCCCCAGGTAGTTGATCGCTTGATAGATGGTCTTGCTCGTGGTGGCGAACTCCTCGATCAGCTGGCGACGCAGCGCATTGCTGATGCGGATCTTCTTCTTAACTGAGCTTCGTGTTTCCTTCATTGTACCTTTCATATTATTCTTGTTCGACGGCGTCCTTCAGTAACTGCTTGAAGATGTCAGTAATATCAATAGAGACTTGTATGCTTCTCTTAAGCTCCTTCACCTTCACACGTTTCTTACGTTTCTTCATTTCCTTGGGAATGAGAAGGGGCGTACCTGATCGCCTTCCTAGCTGGCGATGCCTTTCTTCAAGGTGGGCACGCCCCTTCTGATGTATTATGCGTTGGGGATCATCGCCCCAGGGTAGTTAATCTGTATTTGATAGCTGTAGACCCGATCGGGCTCTCCATCTACTGCTTCGACAGTCTCCCAGCCGAAGACGGGGACGCCTGGGCGGTAATTGAAGCTACTGAGAAGGAAGGGGAAGACCTCCGCCTCTGAGACGAGGCCCTTGAAGTTGAGATCTTCAGTGAGCATCCAGCGGAAGCCACACATATCCTTTGGTAATACTCCGCTGATCAGCTCAGCACCTTCGAGGCACATATATACGGTAGCGACACCTCGCTCACGTACCTCTTCTTCCATCGCATCGAGAAGCATTCCCTCGTCGATATGACTCTGTACCATAGTTCGTATCATTATTTATGTTGTTAGACTCGAATGAACTCATAGGGGATCTGTGTATAGCACAGGAAGATCCTATCACTGCAATCTGGACCATTCTCCTTAATCTTCCACACCCACACTGGGGACGAGTCTACGGGGAAGAGTACCTCATCACTCCAAGTGACATCATCCGGATTTTCTTGCCCGATGAAATCTGCCCTCTCTGATAGTTCTTCAACTAATCGGGACACATTTTCAAAGGATACACGCATCTCGTCTAAGCGAATCCCGTCATTCAGGTACACCTTAAAGGTATCTACCATACCGTAGGCTCTTAGAGCCCGAAGGAGTCGGTCTTTATTGACATTAGCCCTGATTAGATCGGGTGTCTTAATACTGTTCTCTTCCATATGCGTTCCCTTAATTCTGCGTATTACACTACCTTTGGGGCGTTGGTTATATCGTACCGTATCGGTTTGTATCATCAACACTGCAAAGGTATGCACAAATTGAACAAGCTCCAAATAATTTATGCACAAACTGAACAATAGAGAAAGGTTGGAAGCGCTAATAAACTATTACTCAGAGGGTAATAAATCTATGTTTGGCAGGCTTATAGGGTTACAACCATCAAGTATAACGAACTGGATACGTAGGGATACGCTTGACTTTGAGCTGATATATTCGAAGTGTGCAGACCTTAACCCTCATTGGTTATTAACTGGGGAGGGCGAGATGCTCAAATCTACAGTCCGCCAAAGCAGTTCCCAGCAAGAAGCAGCGCCAACCCAGTTCACAGGGCTTATACAAGAGCTTATGAACGAGCTCCGCCAAAAGAACGAAGAGATAGGAGAGCTTAGAGAGCGAATAGGTCGAGCAGACGGCACAATAGAGTCCCTTCAAAGAGAGCTTAATCGCCACGCAAAATCTGCTGGCGATGTGACCTTAGAAGAGTCTGCCCGTGCTGTGTAGCGCCAATATTTAGACTAATAAAAGGAAAAGCGTTTGGAACATAACTACTTATAGCATTCTCAATAGGCAATATCGTGTTATTATCCCCCCTTGAGTTTGATATTTATAGCCGTTTTTCAAGCTAAAACTACATCTATGTATCCGCTCAATCGCATATAAATACATAGATTTTGTCCTTCCATTAGCACTGAGCCACGTCCTTCCATTGTCCATCCAATAGGTAATTCATTCCGTTTTTACCGTGGAAAATGGGGCTATTTGCAGGGGATCAAAGAGGGGATATTTACACGAAATCTGACCGCTTGAGAGCGGGTGATTAATCAGTCCTTAATCACCTGGCACCATCTCCAACACACTTCGGATAAGGGAGGCTCAAGGATGCCCTTATCTGCCACATCGCCTACCATGCCAGCGCCCCACACAGGCGCACGACAATCCTTTATCTAAGCGACCTAACGGCACATCAGCCACCACACTCCACCGACGCAAAAGAGAAGGGCTGAGAGCGTCTGTATGACACCCTCAGCCCCTCATTATTGAGCGCAGTTTACCTCCGATTAAAGCGAGCCCAATCTGCCGCCGTTCAAATCTCGTTTAAAGTTGAAGGCAAATTGAAGCTGATTTAACTTCTCAGCGCATTTCGTTTTCCTCGTCCGTACCCCTTAACTCCCTGATGCACCACGACTTCCGCACCACCTATCCACTACATTTCGTTTTCTCTTTCATACACGTAGTGGGATTTCTCTATCTATGCACGTAGTCCTAAAGACCAGGTACGTTAATCCAAATATCCACGTACGTAGATATTAGAGCCACGTACGTAGTCCAAACTTTTCTGCCACTCATCCATAAGTTTTATCCCTACGCGGAGCAACAACCTAATAGAGGCCACTTCACAAAGCTATATAGCTTCGCACCGAAAGCTATATAGGAATCAGGCCAAAGCTATATAGCTTTCTTCGCCATCCTATATAGCTCTACACACGTACCCATATACCTATAGAGAATATTGCGCAAGGCCACCTCTTCTCAGCTTGCACCTTCTTCCCTCGAAAAGCGGAGGCTTTAGATTGAGAAGTTCGAAGGAGGAAGGTGCAAGCTGAGAAGAGGTGGCCTTGCGCAATGGTCTCTTTGTAGACCTTTCCCATAAGCAGTCCGATATAAATAGCGATCGCCCCAAGGAGATGAGCCAGTGGCTTACTCCTTGGGGCGATCGCTTTGTGCGGGTAGCTACCCGAGCAGCGGACTAATAGTTGTGTCCGTCTGGGTCGAGCATCTCCTTGCGCGTGATCTTATGCAGGTCGAGTGCACGCCAAGCGTAGACGATGTACGCTAAGACGAAGGGAATCAGTAGCGATACGAAACTCATCGCCTTCAGAGTGAAGGAGCTCGATGAGCTATTGCGGATATTCAGTGAGTGGTTGATCAGCTCGGGCATATCTGCGCTGTAGGCAGGGTAGTAGGAGGTATTGTTCCACCCAGCGATGAGGAAGAGGGCGAGTGCCGTGAGGACGACACCGATACCTTCGAACCAGATCCCCTTGCGGAAGCCTTCCTTGAGGAGCGTCAGCAGGATACCTGCCAGCACAAGTACCACCCCGATGAAGAAGATCGCAAAGACTGCGGGCATCTCGATGAGGTTCTTCCAGTACTTGTAGTCCACGAGATAGGTGACCTCGGGGTTAGCAGGATCATAAGCGAAGCCCTGCTTCGTGAGAAGGAAGAAGAGGTAGGCGAGGAAGAGGATGAGGAAGATAGCGGCGTTCCAAGCGAGTGCGCCACGTGAGCGCTTGTAGATCGTCTCATCATCGATGTTGTTGATGAAGAAGAGGAGCGCCGTGGTACGTGCGAGGAAGAAGACGGCAAGGCCGAAGACGACATTCCAGATGTTGAGCACTGCTTCGAGGCCGTGGAGCTGGATACCCTTGTAGGGGAGCCACTCGGAGATGACCTGGCTGGCACCGGAGAGGTCAGCGATAGCATCGCGGTTCACCATGAAGGTTGAGCCCGTGAAGAAGGTCGATACAGCGGCACCGAGGAGAATCGGAGCGAGGAGGCCATTGATGAAGAGGAACGTCTGGTAGGTGCGGCTACCGAGCACATTACCATTCTTATTCTGGTACTCATAGGAGACTGCCTGGATGATGAAGCAGAAGAGTATGAGCATCCACACCCAGTAGGCACCGCCGAAGCTGGTCGAGTAGAAGAGGGGGAAGGAGGCGAAGAAGCCACCGCCGAAGACGACCAGCGTAGTGAAGGTGAATTCCCACTTACGGCCGATAGAGTTCACGAGGAGCTTGCGGTCGAGCTGTTCCTTGCCAATGCTGAAGAAGAGCGATTGGCCCCCCTGCACGAAGAGCAGGAAGACGAGGAGAGCACCGAGGACGGAGACTAAGAGCCACCAGTATTCTTGGAAGAATGCGTAGTCCATAATAAATCGTTTGCTTAGCTTGATTAGATGACTTCGTGGGGCTTAGTGCTGATCAGGGCCCTGCTTGATAGCCTTGCGCATGATGTTGATCTCAGCCACGAGCATGATCGTGAAGAGTAGGAAGAAGAGTGCGAAGGTGATCATCACCGACGAAGCTTCGATCTTTGAGATAGCTGCATGGACGGGTAGGAGGTTCTGGATAGTCCAGGGCTGACGGCCCACTTCGGCCACTACCCAGCCAGCTTCACTTGCTACCCATGCCAGAGGAGTGAGGATGATACTTGCCCAGATGAGCCAGCGAGTAGAGGCGAGCTTCTCATTACGCTTGTAGGCGTACCACGTCAGGATGAGGAAGAGCAGAAGGAAGGCACTACCGAGCCCGACCATGACACGGAAGGAGTAATAGGTCAGAGGGATGTTGGGGACCGTCTCATACTTGCTGGTGAAGTAGCCATAGCCGTAGTAGGGGAAGTTCTCCATCAGTACAGTGCGGTGCTGCTCAGCGGAGATGCTATCCCCAGCCTTGCGAGCGGCACGGAAGGCGTTGAGAGCATCGATAGCGATACGACCACGGCGCATCTTTTCCTCCGTAGAGATGGCGATCTTACCATCGGGCTGACGGTAGCCACCTTCGAGGATGTTGATCACGCCAGGTACGTAGTGCGTGCCCGTGCCAGCGACCATGTAAGAGAGGAGGCGGGG
>ERZ773062.45-NODE-45-length-124271-cov-12.911219_pt1 | contig 124271 bp, 102 predicted proteins | sample MGYA00580626_ERZ773062 | MGnify/ENA primary metagenome ERZ773062 (study PRJEB29015, sample SAMEA2738003) | human oral metagenome | biome: human oral; feature: human-associated habitat; material: dental | place: China | collected 2058 ... | reverse complement strand
CTGATCGCTATTAGTGACCAGTACTACTTCGCCGTGTGACCAGTACTGGTCCGACAGCCGACCAGTACTGGTCGTTTTCACCACCCTATATATATAGTAGACGCCCCGCTGCTGGCTATACGTAGCCAAGCAGCGGGGCGCTATACATTTTATATATAAGGAGTGGATCAGACCAAGCGGAAGGTCATTCGATGGATGGGCGACGGGCCTAAGTCAGCGATGGCACGACGGTGCGCTGGCGTCGGGTAGCCCTTGTGCCCTGCGAAGCCATAGCCTGGGTAGCGGGCATCTTCGGCGAGCATCAGCTCATCACGGTGCGTCTTGGCGAGGATCGAGGCGGCAGCGATGCTTGCAAATGTGGCATCCCCCTTGACGATACACTCGTGGGGGATGTCGTGGTAGGGCTTGAAGCGGTTGCCGTCAATAAGGAGTAGCTCGGGGCGAAGCAGTAGGTCGTCTATTGCACGATGCATCGCGAGGAAGGAGGCCTGCAGGATATTGATCTCATCGATCTCCTCGGGGGAGACGATCCCGACACCCCACGCCAAAGCCGCTTCCTCGATGATCGGGCGGAGCGTGTCGCGCTGATGCTCGGAGAGCTGCTTGGAGTCGAAGAGTAGTGGATGGTAGAAGGTCGGGGGCAAGATCACAGCCGCAGCGACGACGGGGCCGGCTAAGCACCCACGTCCCGCCTCATCACAGCCACACTCCAGACGGCCATCTTCTCCGAATCTCACGCGCAGGGGTGCGTGTTCCTTCACTGACTTCATTGACCTACTCATCGTAAGCGGGGGCTTAGCTCAGCATAGGGACGACGCGGTGCAGGGCGTCGAAGAAGCGGTCCACCTCCTCACGGGTGTTGTACAGCCCGAAGGAAGCACGTGCCACCGCCTGATGTCCGTAGGATGCCAAGAGCGGTTCGGCACAGTGATGTCCCGTGCGGATCGCGATACCCATGCGGTCGAGGAGCGTACCAAGGTCAAAGGGATGGATCTCCCCGATGCCGAAGGAGAGAATACCACCCTTATTGGGTGCTTCACCGAGGATGAAGCTATCGGGGAATTCACTCTTGAGGCGAGCCGTAGCATAGTGCAGGAGGTCTTCCTCATGCGCTGCGATGGCTTCGATGCCCAGCTCCGTCACGAAGTCGAGCGCACGAGCAAAGGCAGTAGAGCCTACGTAGTCGGGCGTACCGGCCTCGAACTTGAAGGGTAGGCTATTATATGTAGTCTTCTCGAAGGTCACTCGCTCGATCATCTCTCCCCCACCCATGTACGGCGGCATGCGATCCAGCACCTCGGGGCGCCCATAGAGCGCACCGATACCCGTCGGACCGTAGATCTTGTGGGCGCTGAAGGCATAGAAGTCCGCCCCGATCGCCTCGACATCGGCACGCGTATGTGCGATGGCCTGCGCTCCGTCGATGAGGACGAGGGCACCAGCTTCGTGCGCCAAGCGCGTGATTTCAGCTACGGGATTGACCGTGCCGAGGACGTTGCTGACGTGGGCGACAGCGACAAGGCGCGTACGTTCACTGAGCAGGGAGCGGTAGGCATCCATATCGATCTCACCTACGGGCGTCAAGGGGATGACACGCAGATGCGCCCCGCGACGCTCGCACATCATCTGCCAAGGCACGATATTCGAGTGGTGCTCCATCGTGCTGATGATGATCTCGTCGCCAGCGGAGACGAAGGCTTCGCCAGCGGAAGATGCGACGAGGTTGATGGCCTCCGTAGTGCCACGGGTGAAGATAAGACCTTCGGCAGAGGACGCTCCGATGAAGTCAGCGACACGACGGCGCGCAGCTTCGTGGTGCTCGGTCGCGATCTGGCTGAGGTAGTGCACGCCACGATGGACGTTGGCATTGGCCGAATAATAGGCCTCCTCGATGGCCTGAATGACGCAGCGAGGCTTCTGAGTGGTCGCAGCATTGTCGAGGTAAACGAGGGGCTTACCATAGACCTCCGCTGCGAGTATAGGGAATTGGGCTCTTATATCTTCTACAGAATACATAATCTGATTCGTTTAAGAATTCACCTGCAAAAGTACGTAATAATTAGGGCGATGCATAGAAAAGGCCTCGCCCCCACGGCTTCAAAGAGCACGAGGGGGCGAGGGCATAAAGAATGTAGATGAGGAAGCCGGTGCTTCGGAGGAAGGATTACTTCTCCGATGTCGTGGGCTTCTTCAAGCCGAGAGAGGCAGGCTGGACGGTGAAGTCACTGGTCGAATTGTTGTCATCGACGAACTTCTTCCCGTCCCACTTACGGATCAGTGCGAGGCCGGAGTACTTCTGCCAGTCGCTCTTCGGGAGGTTCTTCGCGCTGACCTCCGTGACGGCATTGTAGCCCTTATCGAAGGTATTCTTATAGGGATTGATCTTGTAGCGTCGCTTGGGGCAGACGGTGATGCAGTCCAGCGCCTTGGAGAAGGGGATCTCGATAGCGTAGAAGTCGGCGAAGAGGCTGTTGGTGACATTGATATAGTGACGGTAGCCGAGGCGCTCCTTGGTATCCTGATAGTTCTCGCGGAAGTCCTCAGGCGTCCAGGGGAGCTGTATGAGGGCGATACCGTTCTGCCCAGAGATCTGCTTGATACCGAAGTCCGAGTACTTCGCACCCTTCTTATCTACGCCCGTGAGGATGGGCACGAGGTCGGGGACATTGGGGTTGTTCATATGCTGGGGGTCGTAGTCACTGTGCGTCCACTCCCAGTCGGCTTTCGTCAGGTCGATGAGGGAGTCCACTCCTTTGTAGCGCTTGGGATCTTCGCGCTCTTCGCCATAATCATCGGCCTGCTTATTGAGACGAACGAAGTATTCCTTGGCGTGGTCGATGGCATACTTAGCGATGACGACCGTCTGCCCTGGCTGGATCGGATGCTCCTTCCCACTGCCAGGGAAGTAAGAGATCGTCTCGACACCGATATACTTACGGCGGAAGTCCTCCTTCCCTGCGAAGGTTCGCTCGTCCGAAGGGTCGAGGGCGGTGGTGCAGAGTGCGAGGCCGTCGAGGTACTTGACCTCTGAGGTGGGATTGAAGATCGTGATGTACTGGTCGTCTTCATACCACGACTTCACGGGAGCGTATCCCCACTCTTCGGGGAAGCTCTTCGTGATGACGTGCCCGATGTAGAAGACCTCCTTGATGATGAGGTGGTCGACGGAGGATCGGGAGTTCGAGCGACGCTGGGGCGCTTCGTTGCGAGTACAGGCCATCAGCCCCGAGAGGAGCACCAAGACCAAGGCGAAGCGATATATATAAGTGCGCATAGCTGGATATAATGCTGTGAGGAGATTAGAGGAACCAGTTGCCGAAGCCCGAGCCACCACCGATGCCGTGCGTCTGGACATTCTGCGAAGCCTCAAGAGCTTCCTCTGCTGTGAGGCCGATCTCACGGCCGAGGTAATAGTAGTAGGGGTCATTGGGGTCAATGGCCGTGGGGTCGGTGTCGAAGCTGCTGCAGAAGACCTTGATAGGGATGTTGAAGCGTAGGACATCCTTCCACTGCGAGTCAGCTCCATAGTCCTTCGGCTCGTCGGGGTTGTACCAGTCTGAGCAGATGAACTTGCTGAGGAAGACGTAGGTAGAGTGGCGTGCGAGATAGGGATCCTTCGGGATCAGCGCCTTCTTGCCCTTCGGGCACTTCATGACGCGCACCGAGAGGTAGAACTTTGGTAGGACAAACGAGGGGCGCGTATAGCGCCCACCCTTACCCGTCGTGGGGTCGGTACGGCGCGTGATCTCAAGCGGCCAGTCCTTGTGCTTGTCGTCATTCTCATCGGCATCGATATCGAAGTTGAAGTGTCCCTTCAGTCCTACGCGGTCTTGGTCGTAGGGAGCGACAGCCCAGTCGGCTTCCTTACGCGTGAGAGGAGGGAGGAGGCGCTGGTTGAAGAGCTCGCGCGCACCATCGCCCATCGCATCGTGGATCCACGTGTCGCGGTAGGTGTACTCAAAGATCTTCGGCGTGGCATCGGCACGCTCCTTCCACGTAGTCTTATTCGCGAAGAAGGGTGAAGGCACAGGCGTGTGGTCGATCGTACCGCCAGGCTGCCAGGTACCATACTCGTCGTACTTGGCCTGCCAAGTGCCGCGCGTATCGGTCACCTCATAGGGCTGGCCCTTGTCATCAACATCGCTCACCGTGAAGAAGATCTGGTACTCGTCGGAGTGATCCAAGATATCGTCATTCATCAGACGGCCATTCTTATCGAAGAAATAGAGGCAGAGGCCCCAGCGCTTGAGGCGCCCACCGATGATGCGGATGTAGTCGGGGCCCTGCTTCTTGTCGTACTGCTCGAGGTAGGTCACCGTGCTCTGACGCTGCACCTCGACGGTGGGCCAAGAGCCAGCGTTGTTGTGGATGATGACGAACTCCTCCTGCTTCCAGGGGGCATTCGGGTAGACGAAGTTCCCGTGCATCATACCATCACCGTGGGAGTGACCTTCCTTGAACATCACGAGACACGTCGCCCAGTCCTTGAATGCTCCCTCGGGATCGGGGTTAGCAAGGGCTTCGGTGACCTTGATCTTCGAGATGCTATCGACGTAGCGGTCGGCGCCACTGTGGGGGATGGTCTTCGTGTTGAGAGGGTTGTCGTCGTAGTTGGGATGGATATCCCCGAAGACGAACTTATCGCACGCACTGAGCGAGAAGGCGATGAGGCCAAGGACAGTGGCGTGCTTGAGATGCTTACTGATAGAAGTATTCATAGTGAGGAGTGGGCATTACATAAGGACGACATTGCGACGATAGCGATAGAAGAAGGCTTCGGGGTCGGAGAGCATACGCCAGAGCTCTGAGCGCTGTACCGAGGGGTAGAAGCGGCGGACGTCTTCGTAGCACTTCGCCTCGCCATCCTTCGTATCGGCGATGATGCGCACGGGCAGCGGGTAGTCGATATCATAGCTATCCCAGCCAGGCTGGATCTGGTTGAAGTCCCAGAGGTAGCCCCCATCGGGGTTCGCGGCATTGGTGTACTTCGCAGGCTTGGCGACATCTCCCGTGCGCTGCTGACCCTTGGTGAGGATATTACACAGACGCACCTGCAGGAGGAAGGAGATCCCCGCCTGACGGAACCGTAAGATCCCCTTGAAGCCCAGTCGGTCGAGCGGCGCCCCTGCATCGAGGCTACGCTCCTGCTTCAGTAGACCCACCGTCTCGCCATAGCGCTGACGGGGAGCCTCCGTCTCGGGGTCGATGAAGTCATCGTTGTATGACTCGTCGAAGAGCTTACCCAGCTCCTCCTCGATGGGGTCGGTATCGCGGTAGGTATAGGTGAAGATCTCGGGGACGAGCTGATTGAGGCGCTGGTTATCGATGCTGCGCACGAGGCGGTACATCGTACCATTGGAGGCACGGAAGGGCTGGAGGGCATCGGGTCGCCCCGTCACCTCGATAGAGCGCCACGCGAGTTCGTTGTCGAAAGGCACAGCATTGCGCCCCAGCTCGAAGCCATCGGGCACGTAGATATTCGATGCGGAGAACTTCGTCGCAGGCTCTGCCTTGCCCCCACGCTCCATGAAGGTATAGCGGTCGATGTAGTGCGGTACATCGGCCAGCGTGCGGGGGTAAGCGAGCTGGAGCGTCTTAGCCTCATCCTTCGAGCCCTTGCTGAGGGTGAAGTGCCCGACACCGAAGAAGTGCTGGTGCATCATCAGCGTGGAGTTGTCCTCGTCAGGCTCGCTGTAACCGTCCTTCCCCTTGACGTAGGGGAAGTTCGTGAACTGGTGATTGATGAGCATCCCGTTCTGATCGTAGTACTTCAGCTCGAGGCCGTAGACGATCTTATCCGAGGCGACGACATCGAAGTGATCACGCTCCGTCGTCACGGTCATCTGCCCGTTGTCATCCTTGGCGATATCGATCTCTTGGACGATGGGTATGACGGTCTCTTCGCCTGCTATATGATAGGTGTTGTAGACATCGACCATCTCGTCGGCATTCGCACCGACACCGATCTGGCCCGCCTTATAGCCCATGCGCAGGATCGCATGCACGGCATAGATCTGGTCGTGGCCCTTGACGTCACGCTCGATCTCGGAGGGCGGTGCCTGGATGATCTTCTTGAAGAAGTTGTCTACACGCTCATTGGAGCAGCTCCCGAGGAGGCAAGCCACACCGAGAGCGGGGAGGAGGTAGTGAGATATGATGGATTTCATAGTCGCAGTCATTAGAACTTATAGAGCACGCGCAGCGAGAAGTTCGCGCCACGGGCGTGAGCGTAGTAGCGGAAGCGGTCGGTGTACTCCTTGTAGAGGGCGTTGAGGATATTGTCCCCGACGAGCATCAGGCGTAGGGAGTGGTCGTGGGGAAGGCGCACGCCTACCTCAGCCGTACCATTGAGCAGGAAGTAAGGATCGGGCGAGTCGCTGACGAGGTCCTTGTCAGGGTCGAAGCGACGCTGCTTCGTCACATAGATGCTGGAGAGCGAGACGGACGCGTGGTACTTCTTGTCCCGTGTGAGGTCGAAGTCATACGTCCCCGAGAGGCCGTAGCGGTCGGAGGGCATAAAGGGCAGCCAGTCCTGACGCGTGATATTGCGAGCGAACATCCATTCGCCCTTCCCTACGACAGCGAGCCCAGGCAGTGGGTGCACCGTAGCCTCGATATCGCCCCCGTAGAGATTGACATCGTCTTGGTCGTAGATGAACTTCGGGTACTTCCCACTGGGATGGTTGTGGAAGCGATCCTTCCCAGCACCGATATGGTCGTAGATATAGCTACTGATGCGCTGGTAGAAGGCGCTGGGCTCGATAGAGATCCAGCTATTGCGGTAGCGTGCCCCGATGACGGACTTATAGCCACGCTCGCTGGCGAGGTTACGATTCCCCTCGACCCAATAGGAGCCATCTTGCAGCCCGATAGCGTAGAGCTCGTTGATATCGGGTGGGCGCCATGACCAGCCGATATTCGCACGCACATCCCAGTTCTGATTGATATCATAGTGAGCGGCAAGGCTCGTGGTGAAGTTGCTATACAGCTTGAAGTCGTCGTAGTAGGTATAGTTACTCAGGCTGGTGTAGCCACTGACCGACATCACGCGGAAGTCATAGCGCATACCGAGTGCGGCCTGGAGCTTACCCAGCTCAGCCTTGTGGAGGAAGTAGCCCCCCATCGAGAGTGCGGCGAAGTTCGGCACGAAGGCAGGCTGCTTCGTCCCAGGGTAGTTGTAGTTCGTCTGGTAGGTATTCGACGTCCCGACGTCGGTAGTCATCCCCCAGCGGTTCCACCTGGCGTGCCAGAGCACGTCCGCCTTGAAGGTCTTGAGGATGAGGTCCTGCATCGGTATCCAGCTCCAGTCGGCCTTCTTACGGTTCTCGAACTCCTGTCGGAGGTTCTCTTGGAACGAGGCCGTGAAGTCAATGCGGTGGTTATCGCTCAGATTCCACTTCACCTCACCCTTGAGCGTGAAGTGCTGCGACTGCTGGAAGGGAGGCTTGATATCGTAGGAGAAGGGGCGGAAGGTCGATGAGTCAGGGCGCCCATATTCGAAGCGCTTGATGAGCTGATCGAGGTCGGAGATCTTGCTGGCGTAGTAGATACCGCTACGCTGGTAGTAGAGGCTGGAGTAGACGGTCGCTGTCACGCGTGAGGCGTGATAGCCGAGCGCTCCCGAGAGGCTGATGGTATTGTAGCCCGTGTTGTTGAGGATATAGTCGGCGGTGCTGTAGTCGCCCCCCTTGGTGTACATCCCGTGCAGGCGAAGCCCCCACTTGCGGTAGCCCGCTTCGAGGCTTGCCGAACCGCTGACACCTCGTGCATTGGTGTCGTAGCCGACGTTCGCCTTACCATGGACCTCGATCTTCTCCTTGCCGAAGGGTAGTGGCGCGTCATTCAGAAGGACGACGCCCCCCATAGCACCGAAGCCGTAGCGGATACACTCGGCCCCCTTGACGACCTCTACCATGCTTGAGCCCGTATAGTCCAGCTCGGGGGCGTGGTCGGCGCCCCAGCTCTGGCTCTCCAGACGGACACCATTATTCATCAGCAGGATACGGCTACTGTGCATCCCCTGGATCACGGGCTTAGCGATGGTGCTACCCGAGCTAATCGAGCTGACACCAGGGACGGTCTCCAGCAGCTTGGCAAGCGAAGTAGCCCCCCCTCGCTCGATAGTCTTGCGGTCGATGGTCGCCGTCTGCTGGAGGTTAGAGGTATGACGCTTCTGCGCCGTGACCTCGACCTTCGAGATGACCTGCGCATCCTCCTGCATCTGCAGGGTGATGCTGCGTGAGGCGGGGACAGCGACCGTACGCGAGAGGCGCTGATAGCCCACACAAGAGATCTCCACATGGATACTCGTGGGGGCGGAGCGGAAGCGCAGGGTGGCATGCCCCGCCTTGTCCGTCATCGTAGGGCTCACCGCCGTAGCGCAGCGGATGACCGCCCCGATGATGGGCTGGCGTGTGGCTTGGTCAAGGATGGTGATCGTGAGTTGCTCCCGCGCACTTTGCTCTGCGGGGGCGAGCTCCTCGGTAGTAGTAGCCCCGAGGGGATGGGGCGCGAGGGCAAGGGCGGAGGTGAGTACAAGACCGAAGAGGCCAAGGCGCACCGAGCCCATAGAATGGAGTTTACAGTTTGCTTTCCACATAGTCGTGGGGAGGGCGGAGTGGTGTGTAGTCACTCCTGTCTTAGGAGGGTTGGATAATAGGAAGGAGGTCGGTGAGGGGGAGCTCGTCAAGGTCATGAGGCCGCTTCATGGTGCGGGCATGTGGCTCGCTCACCTATGAGAAGGTAGTCAGAGATATGGCTGTGGCTTACAGCTCTTATCAGGAGGTAGAGGTTTGATTCATTCACTATCGGCTAAGTTAGAGATCGAATGTGTACTATCGGCGTTGCAAAATTAGGGCAAACAGTGGCCCATTATCCTCCCCTTTTGTTGGTATTTATTGCCCGCCTCTACCTACCTATATGTACCCTCCTCAGGCAAAGTGCCGTATTTAACGACTCTTATACGGCTCTTAACCCTTCCAAAATCGGGCATTATGACGCGTGAAAGGGAGATGTGTAGCTCCCTCAGAGTGACCGCTTCAATAGGGACTCTTAGCTTGATAATATGTGGGAGCATGATGCGAGCAATATAAGAGGAGACTATTGCTGAGAGTCCTGTCCTCTATTTCGAGTGCTAAGGTATCGCACGCCCAGCTCCCCGATATGCCTCTCCAAAGAGATACGCAAGCCCTTCGCCTTATCGTGCGTATTCCTCTTATCCAGCGGAGAGAAAAGCATAGTTCTCGTGAAGAAAAAAGCGTCTTCACGTAGTGGTTTTCCTCTGTCTATGTACGTAGTCTTAAAGACCAGGCACGCAAATCCAAATATCCACGTACGTAGATTTATCGTCCACGTACGTAGCCCAAACTTATTTGCCACGCGTCCACAACTTTTATCCCTACGCAGAACAACAACCTAATATAGGTCACTTTACAAAGCTATATAGGAATCAGTGCAGAGCAGTAGTCGTTTGAAGGCTCGACTTCTCGAGCTTCACCCCTGCCCCTCCTGATGATATGCTCCCGATACGCCCGCCGCCTCTTGAGGAGGGCACACGAGCCCACCCCCGCCAAAGAGCACGGGAATTGCCGTACCTTTGTAGTATGCAGAAGCAAGATCTCATAGCGCCTCTACAGGAGCGCATCCGCCGAAGTGGGCTCACCGAGCCCCGCATCGCCGCCCTCGTCTCAGGGGGGGTCGATAGCTCCGTCGTCGTCCACCTCCTCACCGAGGCGGGCTACCGCCCTACCCTCTTCTACATCCAGATCGGGATGGAGGAGAAGGGCTTCACCGACTGCTCGTGGGAGGATGATCTGGAGATCGTGCGCCATCTGGCACACCGCTATGACTGCCCTCTCGAGGTCGTCTCGCTACACGACGAGTATTGGGCGAACGTCGTCCAGTACACCATCGACACCGTGCGCCGTGGACTCACCCCGAACCCCGACATGATGTGCAATAAGCTCATCAAGTTCGGCTGCTTCGAGGAGAAGTGGGGCAAGGACTTCGACTTCATCGCTACGGGGCACTACGCCACGACGACCTTCGTCGGCGACCAGCTTTATCTGGCTACGGCTCCCGACCCCGTGAAGGACCAGACAGACTTCCTCGCGCAGATCAACTTCCGCCAGGTCTCCAAGCTCCTCTTCCCCACCGGTCACCTCCTCAAGAGCGAGGTACGCCGTATCGCCGAAGAGGCGCATCTGCTGAGCGCTAACCGCAAGGACAGTCAGGGTATCTGCTTCCTCGGGAAGGTGAACTACAACGAGTTCATCGAGCGTGCCCTCGGACAGAAGGAAGGGCTCATCATCGAGCGTGAGACAGGGAAGATCCTCGGCAAGCACAAGGGCTACTGGTTCCACACCATCGGTCAGCGCAAGGGCCTCGGGCTGAGTGGTGGCCCCTGGTTCGTCGTGAAGAAGAACATCCGTCGCAATATCATCTTGGTCAGTCAGGGCTATGACCCCGCCGACCAATACGGCGAGCACATCGGTATGGAGACCTGCGATTTCATCAGCCACGACCCTTGGCAGTACGCCGCCGAGGCACGTGGGCTGGATGCTCCCCTCTCCCGTGAGGAGTCGGTGGAGATTACCTTCAAGGTGCGCCATACCCCCGACTTCACACGCGGGCGACTCAGCTACGACCCCGCCTCGGGCTACCTCATCGAGAGCGAAGAACCTATCCAAGGCATTGCCCCAGGCCAATATGCCGTGCTCTACGACACCGAGCACCGTATCTGCTTCGGTAGCGGTATGATCACTCGCGGCTTCTAAGCGCCTTTTACGGCGAAGCCCACACGAAAGAAAAGCGGTACGGCCGCCTCGAGCATGATGCTTGAGGCGGCCGTACCGCTTTTAGCTTGGGCAAGACGCGGGGGGTCTCCCCCGCATCTGCTTAGAAGGTGAACTGCAGACCGCCCTGCAGGAGCATAGGCTGCGACGTATAGCCGTACCAGCGCGTAGCCCCAGCGAGGATAGGTGCACGAAGCTCTGCCGTCAGGCTCAGGCGCTTCGTCAGCGAGTAGACGGCATCGGCATGGAGCAGATGGAGCTGACGCAGACGCGTGATCGAGCCGTCGAGGTCGTAGCTCTTCAGTGCCGTGGCGAACTCATAGCCACCACGCAGGCTGAGGTTGGGCACCATGTTCAGCTCCACGAGAGCCGAAGCCGTGAAGGTAGGACGCGAGAGGATCGTAGCCGTCGTCGTGTAGTGGGCATAGACCCCACGCAGAGCAGCCGAGAAGAGACCGCGGTGGTTGTAGGCCAGCTGTACCCCGACGTTCTGCTCCTTATAGTCCACATAAGAGGGGCGGAAGCGCACGGGCATGAAGTAGGCCGTCGAAGCCGCAGCACCCGAAGACAACGCCAGCGATGCGGGGAAGTAGTCCACAGCCCCCTTATGGTCGGCATAGCGGAAGAAGGCTTCGAGCGAGAAGGCACTCGCGATCGTCGTAGAAGCCGTCAGCTTAGCATCGTAGACACGCTCATAGCGGCCAGCGAACGCCTCGGCATCGATGAAGGGCGACTCGAGGGGCTGAGCACGCAGGCTGTGACGCACGAGAGAGGCATCCGTCTCCAGTCGCAGACCAAAGGCCGAGCCCAGACGCAGGCGAGCGTCGATCTTCGGGAAGAGGACGAAGTGTGCGTTGTAGTGGTCATTCCCCGTGAGGATACGCAGACCACCGAGAGCACGCCAAGAGAACTGGTCATTAGCATCTTCAGCCAAGATATAAGGTGCACCCGTGAGGATCATACGCGAGCTGGCCGTACGGCTCTGCGGGAAGCCATAGAGGATAGGCTCCGTGCTGGTCAGACGACCCAGCGACCACGATCCCAGCGCACCGACGCGCGCCATACTGCTGATGCGGTAGGAAAGGTTCGCACGAAGCTCGGGGAGGAACTCCTTGAACTTATTAAGCACCACGCCTGGAGCTTCCTCAGCGACATTAGCTGCCGTGTAGTCGAAGCCAGCGGAGAAGTCATACAGCCAGTCTTCGGTGAAGTCCTCTTCGGTAGCGTAGCGAGCCGAGAGCGAGACCTCCGTGGCACGACGACGCAGATCGGGCACCGTAGCAGTCTGTGACACGCCTCCACCAGCGGGAGGAGTGACCAGCGAGAGGCCGTAGTAGTTGTAGCCGTGCTGACCGAAGTCCAGACCGAGTGACAGCACAGCGTCCTCGAACTGATGGCCGTAGTTCGCACCGAGGCGCCAAGCCTTCTCCCAGCCCTTGACTCTCTGACCAAGCTCGGTCTGGATGCTGGGATTAGCAAAGTTGTAGCGCCCGTAGACATCGAGGCGGTCGGTCTTCGTAGACAGGATACTCAGGCCTGCACCTGCCTTGAAGCTGATGGGGATACCGGCAGAGGCGAAGGCGTATCCACGCTGCTTCGAGCGCTCAAAGCCCCCACGAGGTGCCGTCAGAGCACCCAAAGGCGAGACGCTGGGGCGCAGCGTGAATGGGATGGGCGTATCCAGATAGGAGTGACGCACAGGGCTAAGGTTGGGAGCCGGCACCGTATAGGAGAGGTCACGGGGCTGACGTGTGGAGAGAGAGACCTCCTCCTCGGTCATCACAGTGAGCTCACGACGCAGGGTGTCGGCACGCTTCGTCTTAGCCTCCTGAGCAGAGAGTACAGAGCTCGAGAGGAGCGCGATAGCAACTATAGGGATGATTGCAAGCTTCTTCATTTCTTATTCTGGTAGGAGGTGAGACGTTCGTTGATCATCTGAGCGATATCATCGTCAGTGCCCTTGTAGTTGTCACGCAGGCTCTCGAGATACTGCTGGGCGACATAGGTCTCACCCTGCTTGTGGTAGCAGTCGGCGAGGAGCAGGAAGGCACGTGCCAGCCAGTACTGCTGTGGCGTACCCTTAGCGATGAAGGCATCGAGCTGCTTCTTCGTCTCCTTCACCTTGCCGGCGCGGAAGAGAAGCGTGGAGTGGCGTATGTAGCCTTCAGCACCATAGGCAGTATCGAAGTTCTTGAGCAGGGGCTCATAGGTCTTCATAGCCTTGCCGGTAGCACCCGTAGCCTCTTCGCTCTTACCCTGGATGAGGAGGAGCTCAGCCTGAGTCGCTGCGGGGAGGTCGCTACGCTTCAGGAGGCTCTCGGTCGTAGTGATCGAGCGCTTGTAGTCCTTCGCTTCGTAGGCTGCGCGAGAGAGAGCAAGCCCATAGCGCAGATGCTGGGGAGCTTCCAGTCCTTCGATAGCGTAGAGGCTGGACCAAGCATCGAGAGCCTCACGCTTCTTACCACCATCGTTGTAGATCTTCGTCAGAGCTTCGAGGGCGGGGATACGCAGGTCGAGGGAGCGTGCGGGAGCGGAGAGTTTCTTGTAGAGTGCCTCAGCTTCGTCGCTGCGGCCCTGCTGGGCGTAGTGACTAGCCAAGAGGAGCTCAGCACGACCGGCCTCACGGCTGGCAGGATAAGAGCGGACGAAGGACTCAAGGTCTGCGATAGAAGCATTCTTATCCTTCTTATAGCGGCTCTCAAGAGAGAGGTACTGCAGGTGCGCCTTCTCGCTCTCTGAGGGCGTCAGCTGCTTGCCAAGAGTAGAGGCATAGGCCGTGTACTCATCGACGCGGTCCAGACTGACGTAGATATTCTTGAGGTCAGAGAGGGCGGAGCGAGCTTCTTCGCTCTCAGGGTAGCGGGCGATGAGGTCCTTGTAGGCCTTGATAGCCTCCTCGGTACGCCCGTTATTGTAGGCCAGCATCGCACGCTCCATAGCACCGAGTCGCGCATACTGGGTATCGGGATAGTCCTTGACGAGCTGGTTGAAGACAGCGGTCGCCTCTTCGGGCCGTGCCTTGCTCAGCACCAGCGCACGGCCCTTGTCATAGAGGACCTCAGGCAGGTGCGTGGACTCGGGGTGCGTCTTGATGATGCGGTCGAGCGTCTCGATCTGCTTCTGATACTGCCCCCAGCGGCCATAGATCGTAGCGATACGATAGAGGGCTTCATCATTCCCCGTGGGCATACCTTCGTCGGCACGACGGTAGAGAGCCAGAGCCTCTGCGCTCTTCTTCTGGATGAGCTGGCAGTCGCCCATGCGGGAGAGTGCATCGGCACGACGCAGAGCATCATCGCCAGAGCTTGACTGCGTGAAGGCTTCGAAGGAGCGGTAAGCCGTGGCGTACTGCTTCTGATTGTAGCGAGCGTAGCCCTGGATATAATGCGCCAGCGCAGGAGCTGCACCCGTAGCGATACTCTTCGATGCAGCAGACTCAGCGGCAGCATACTCGCCACGCTCCAGAGCACTCGAGGCAGCGAGGAGATGTGCCTGAGCCGTGTACTCGTTCTTCGTACCGAGTGTGACGGCACGATTCAGGTAATCATTAGCACGGGCATAGTCACGAGAAGCCAAAGCACCTTCACCGAGGCGAAGCAGGACGTACTGCTTGGCTTCGCTCAGCTCAGCACTCTTGACCTGCAGACGATCCAGCGTAGCGAGCGACTCAGCATAGTCCTTATTCGTCAGGAAGATACTCTTCATGAGCTGGAGGATCTGAGGGCGGTAGTTGGAGTTGGGGAACTCGGTGACGAAGGTCTCAGCCATGCGGACGGTCTGACCGAAGTTCGAGCGCTGCGTCTCGTCCTGCAGGAGAATCCCATTGTACAGCGCGTACTCACGTACTCGCTCGGTAGCCCCAGGGTGCTGGCCTGCACGGCTGAACGCCAGAGCAGCTTCGCTCGTACGCTGAAGCTTGAGGCGGGCATTACCAAGGAGGAAGAGCCCCTGTGCACCGATAGCAGAGCTACTCTCAGAGGCAGCACTCAGCGGACGAAGCGCTTCTTCGTAGCGTCCCTTAGCATAGAGTGAAGTACCGAGGGCATAGCTCTCCTCTGCCGTGGGCTTATAGTCCTCGAGCTCCTGCAGGGGCTGGAGGGTGCGGATAGCCTGATCATAATTGCCATCAGCATAGTAGGACTGCCCGATGACCGACTGGAAGGAAGCACGCGAGGCCATCTCGGGATAGCGACGCTGGAGGTCACTAGCACGACGCTGAGCCGTCTTAGCATCCTCCGTAGCGAAGGAGAGCAGAGCCAGCTGATAGGCAGCCTCGGGAGCGAGGTCGCTGGAGTAATCATTGCGCGAGAAGATCGCACGAGCCTCCTGAATATCCCCACGTGCCCAAGCCACAGAGCCGAGGTAGATGAGAGCCTGCTCCCCGATGATAGAGGAGTCTTCGCTCGCAGAGAGGAGGAGGCGCTGAGCTTCATCGAGGTCAGCTGCACTTCTCTGGTCGGCCAGGATCGTATAGGCAAGGGCTAAGTCGTACTGAGCAGCCTCACGAGGAGAGAGTGCCGAGCGCTTGACCTGCTCGAGCTGTGTACGGGCAAGAGGTAGAAGCCCCTGATCTACATATACCAAAGCGAGCAAGAGCTCTGCTGAGGGACGATCAAGGGAGCCGGGATGCTCCTTGAGAAAGCGCGTGAGGACGGCATCGGGAGATGTCTCCTCGGTCATCAGACGAGCTACCGCCTCACGATAGGGCTGGTGCTCGGTAAGTAATGGTAAAGCACGCAGGCGAGGCAGGTCGTGCCGGAAGCCTACATAATTGCGGCTCACAAAGTCCTGCTGCAGCTGAGTCAGGATAGTCCGATCAGGACGCACCTCCAGGACCTGGCTTGCAAGCGGGCTTAGAGCAAGAGAAGCACACCCCAGAGAGAGGATGAGTCGCTTGATCGTCTTCTTCGTAGTCATATAATTTGTATTAATTGGGGCTCCAAGAAGCAATGGGGCTGGGAGAGATGTATATCAAAGTTCGAGGATCATCCCTTCGTCCGCTGCTACGGTCTCGGGGAAGACGGCCTGAGCCTCCTCTAAGAGAGGCTGGATATCTATATAGCGGGCCGAATAGTGGCCGATGACAAGGCGCTCGACACCCGCAGCCTGTGCGATACGCGCAGCCTGCTCAGCCGTACTATGCGCCGTCTCCTTCGCTCGCGCCAAGCGGTCGCTGAGGAACGTCGCCTCGTGATAAAGAAGACTCACATCCCGAAGGAGTGGCACCAGCGAGGGCAGGTAAGCCGTATCCGAGCAGTAGGCATAGCTCCGTGGAGTCTTACCCTGACGCGTCAGTCGCTCACAGGGGATGACCTTCCCCTCCTCGGTGGTGAAGTCTGCTCCCTCACGTAGCGCTGTATAATAAGAACGAGGAACGCCGTAGAAATCACACGAAGCGCGATCAATATGGCGCTCAGTGACCTTCTCGCGGAAGAGGTAGCCCGTGCAGGGCGTGCGGTGCTCCAGCGGGAGCGTCGTCACCGTCACCGACCGATCCTCGTAGCAAACACTACTCGTGCGGTCATCCACTACATGCACCTCGATGTCGTAGCCCAGATAGGAACGACTCTCCTCGATGAAGGGGGCTAAGAACTTATCGATCCCTCGAGGACCATATACGGGGAGTGCCCTGCGGCGGCCGAGCATACCCATCGTAGAGAGGAGCCCGTAGAGCCCGTAGCAGTGGTCACCATGCAGATGGGAGATGAAGACGGCGACGATACGCCCGAAGTCCAGACGCTGACGGCGCAGCTGACGCTGCGCACCCTCCCCGCAGTCCACGACGAAGAGCTTATCACGAAGCTCCACGACCTGGGCCGTCGGGTAGTGCTGCATCGTCGGCAGAGCCGAGCCACAGCCTAAGATATGGATGCGGAAGTCCCCCATACGCTCTACTTACTTGCCGAAGAAGGCTCGGTAGATATCATTGCCGTTCGCATAGACCATCAGCAGGACGAGCAGCACGAGACCGATAGTCTGGATCGTGGTCATCGCCTTATCGCTAAGAGGCTTGCGACGGATCATCTCGATGATGATGAAGAGGATGTGCCCCCCATCAAGTGCGGGGATAGGCAGGATATTCATCACCGCAAGGATGATAGAGAGGAAGGCCGTGATAGACCAGAAGCTCTGCCAGTCAAAGGTCGTAGGGAAGAGCTTACCCATCGTGCCGAGACCACCCATCTGCTTAGCGCCCTCCTTGGTGAACATATATTTCAGCCCACGGACATAGCCTGAGATCGTCTGACCTGCGCGGTCGATACCTGCGGGGATAGCCGTGAAGACATTGTACTGGACGTGCTCGATAGGATAGAGCTCTTCGATGCCCTTGAGGACGACACCGATATGCCCTGCCGTGTCTACGGGGAGCGTGGTCTGCAGAGCCGTACCCGAGCGCTCGACGGTAAGCACGACATCCTTACCCTTCTTCTTGTCCAGTGCCGTGATGACCTCCGTGACATCGGTGCAGGTGACAGAGTCAACTGCTACGACACGGTCTCCAGAGACTAGATGTCCCTGCGCACGGCTATCTTCGGAGACAGCATCCACGACGAAGGGCATACGCAGAGAGCCAAAGCCCTCTTCTGCGCGGAGAAGACGCTGCATCATATCCTCGGGCAGGCGAATCGTCTCCACGGCACCGCCACGACGCACCACGACTTCATGAGCATTGATGAGCGATGACATGAAGCGGGAGTCAAGCACATTGGGAGACTGCTTGCCGTCGACGCTGAGGATCACATCCCCGTCGACGAAGCCAACCTCCTCAGCGGGCGTGGAGAAATTCATCCCCGCAGAGACCTGATCGCTATGAAGGACCTTCGTCCCCCAAGTGAGGGTGATACCAGTATATATGATGAAGGCGAGGATGACATTGAAGATCACCCCACCGGCCATGATCATCAGGCGAGCGAAAGGCTTCTTGCTGCGGAACTCATCGGGCTTAGGCTCACTGGCCATCGACTCGGTATCCAGCGACTCATCTATCATACCAGCGATCTGGCAGTAGCCACCGAGAGGGAGCCAGCCAAGGCCGTAGACCGTACCGCTACGCTTACTCTTCCACTTGAAGATAGAGAACCAGGGGTTAAAGAAGAGATAGAACTTCTCTACGCGCGCTCCAAAGAAACGGGCCATCGAGTAATGCCCCAGCTCGTGGATGAAGACGAGGATGGAGAGCGAGAGGAGGAGTTGAAGTACACGAATTGCTATATCCATTGGATTACTATTATCTGATATGATTGAGGCGCTCACGAGACTCCGCACGCACTGCGGCATCGAGCTCTGAGAGCAGCTGGAGGTCGTAGCTCCGCTCGGGGCGGTGCACCTCCAGGGCCTGGGCGATGAGTGTGCTCATAGCACGGAAGCCCAGCTTGCCAGCGAGGAAGGCTTCGACAGCGATCTCATTGGCGGCATTGAGCACGCAAGGAGCGGTACCACCAAGCTCCAGCGCTCGATAGGCCAGCGCGAGGTTGGGGAAGAGCTCCATATTGGGGCGCTCAAAGGTAAAGGTGTGCTCGAGGAAGTTGAGGCGAGGATAGTCATTGCTCACACGCTCCGCAAGGCCGAGCGCATAGCTAATGGGCAGGCGCATATCGGGCTGACCCAGCTGTGCCTTGATCGAGCCATCAGCGAACTCCACCATTGAGTGGATGATGCTCTGCGGATGCACAAGGACCTCGATCGATTCGGCAGGCGTATCAAAGAGCCATCGGGCCTCGATCATCTCCAGCCCCTTATTCATCAGCGAAGCAGAGTCAATGGTGACCTTAGCTCCCATACTCCAGTTGGGGTGACGCAGAGCAGCCTCGACCGTCACGGCCTCAAGCTCCTCTACTCGCTTATAGCTACGGAAGGGACCTCCTGATGCCGTAAGCAGGATACGCTCCAGCGGATTGCCTTCCTCCCCGACGAGGCACTGATAGATAGCCGAGTGCTCAGAGTCGACAGGCAGGATACGCGCTCCATGACGAGCAGCGAGTGACATGATGAGCTCGCCTGCTACGACGAGCGTCTCCTTATTCGATAGAGCGATAGTCTTCCCTGCTGTGATAGCTGCAAGTGTAGGCACCAAGCCAGAGAAGCCAACCATCGCCGTGAGGACGATATCTACATCGGGGCGGACGACCACCTCCGCGATAGCTTCACCCCCTGCCATGACCTCGATAGAGGTATGTGATAGGGCTTGTCGGACTTCGGGATAATAGGCTTCGTCGGAGATCACGACCACAGCGGGACTGAACTCTAAGGCCTGAGCGATCAAGAGCTCCGTCGAGCGGCGGGCCACCAGCACCGTCACCTCGAAGGCTTCACGATGGCTACGGACGATCTCCAGGGCCTGCGTCCCGATAGAGCCCGTAGAGCCGAGGACGGCGATCCTTTTCTTCTGTATCATTACTTACTCCGCAGTCTCAGTGAGGAGGTAGACAAGCGTCTCTACCGAGCGGCACATCGTGTCGAGCGAAGCATACTCATACTTCCCATGGAAGTTCGCTCCACCCGTGAATAGGTTGGGACAAGGCAACCCCATATAAGAGAGGCGGGCGCCATCCGTCCCGCCACGGATGGGCGAGATGCGGGGCGTGACTCCAGCACGGAGCATAGCGGCCTTAGCGCGCTCGATATACTCCTCGTGGGGTGCCACCTGTTCGTACATATTATAGTAGGAGTCGCGGATCTCGACCTTGATGACCTCGCGCTTGTAAGCAGCATTGATCTCGCCTGCGACACGCTCCATCAGTGCCTTCTTCTCCTCGAAGAGCGCACGGTCGTGATCGCGGATGATGTACTCGGCTTCGGCGTGCTCTACTCCACCGGAGAAGTGCATCAGGTGATAGAAGCCCTCATACCCCTCGGTGAACTCAGGACGTGCATAGTGAGGGAGCGAAGCATGCAGGAGGTAGATCACCTCAATCGCATTGATCATCTTCCCCTTAGCCGAGCCCGGGTGGATGCTACGCCCCGTAGCGACGACGCAAGCGGAGGCAGCATTGAAGTTCTCATACTCCAGCTCACCCTCACGGCTACCATCGACGGTGAAGGCAAAGTCCGCACCGAAGGCCTCTACATCAAAGTAGTCCACGCCCTTGCCGATCTCTTCGTCAGGGGTGAAGCCGATGCAGATACGCCCGTGGGGTAGCTCGGGATGCTCGAGGATATAGCGTACCGCCTCCATGATCTCGGCGACGCCGGCCTTGTCATCCGCTCCGAGGAGCGTCGTCCCATCAGTAGTGATGAGCGTATGCTCAAGGACCTCCAGCAGCTCAGGAAACTCCTGTACCGTGAGCATGGCATCATCACCGAGGGGGATGGGCGTACCATCGTAGTACTCAATGATCTGCGGGCGGACACCACGGCCCGTGAAGTCAGGACTCGTATCAACATGCGAGATGAGCCCCAGCGCAGGGCGATCCTCATAGCCTGGAGTAGCCGGGATCTGCGCCATCACATAGCCCTTCTCTTCGAGGCGGACGGAGGGTACCCCGAGGGCTATCAGTTCGTCACGCAGGAGACGGAGCAGGTCAAACTGCTTCTCTGTCGAGGGGTAAGTCGTGCTATTGGGATCGCTCTCCGTATCGATCTGTACGTAGCGGAGGAAGCGATTGAGGAGGGCCTCACGCACGGAGGAGGCTATAGTTGGGTTCATTTGCTTGAAGGTTTGTCCGTGTAGAGCTCAGCATACTTCTGCTCCAGCCCCAAGCGGTAGTAGACATTGCCGAGGAGGTCACGCACCTGATCGGGAGCGATCTTGTAGGCAGCCTCGAGCTGGGGAAGGGATTGACGGAAGTATTCCTTGGCCTTCTTCTCCTCGAGACGTGAGCTCAGCGGATTGGCCAGGATAGAGACGGCTTGGTTGTAGTAGACCTGCCCGAGGTTGAAGAGCGCATCGTAGTTGTCGGGGTTCTGGCGAAGGACCTGACGATAGACCTCGACAGCACGATCCCACTCCTGGGCAAGGAAGTAGACATTACCGCGAAGCACCAAGAGATTGGGGTTGTCGGGGGTTACCTTCAGCGCCTTGTCAATGAGGGCGACGGCTTCCTTGTAGCGGCCTTGCGCCTGATAGATCGAGATCATCGAGCCAAAGTAGAAGGTCGTCTCAGGGTAAAGCCGGATACCTTCCTCTAGGAAGGGCATCGCACCGACCGTATCCTGCATAGCCATGTGGGCCTTAGCAAGGAACTGATAGACCTCATTCTTATTGGCTGCCACATCGCGATAGAGCTCGCCGAGGCGGATCACCTCGGGGTAAAGCTCGCCAGTGTAGGCCGACACCAGCGCATAGTAAGCGAGGTTAGCTACCGTCGTATCGGTGGGGAGCTCCTTGCGCCCTACGGGTAGAAGCAGGCGCTGCGCCTCAAGAGCCGTAGAGAAGGCAGCCGTAGACTCAGCATACTTCTTGCGGTCGAGCCAGAAGAGCCCCGCCTCATACATCTTCGGGGCATCCTCACGCACATAGTCCTGGATCTTCTTCTGATACTTCAGCACGATACGTTCCGTGGAGGGATCGGGCTGACGCTCGATAGAGTCCGCACGACGCCAGCCGACGAGTTCGTCGATGACGTGGCGAAACATCTTCGCCGTGTCACCCACGCTCCCAGGGGTCGTGACCTTGCGGAACTCAGTCTTATAGAGGGTATGCTCTACAAGGCCCTTGACATAGTAGGTATAGGCATCGTCCTTGGTGTCCTCATGCTCTTCGGCGAGCTTGATGAGGCGGCGGATCTCCGTGTAGTTGGGTTTATCGCTCTGTAATAGGCGATCAGCGGCACGCACATTGGAGCGCTGTGCTACCCCACTGAATGGCGTGAGGAGGCAGAGCGCCGCGATGTACCCTAAGTAACTTTTCATCTTGATCGTCATGTACGGGTTCGTGTAATAGGTCAGTCTCCCCCACTCTCGTGGGGTGACCACTTGCTCTAATAACGCCTTTGGGCGGGCAAATGATCGGCTAACCACTATATTAGACAAAGATACGACATTGCCACGGATTGCGATAGCCCCTTCCCTCCCCCTCATGCGCTCGGCTTCCACCCTACCAGAAAAGTACTACTAAACAACACTTTGCGGGGACAATAGCAGCGACTTCCATCAAAATAAAAGCGATCCGCTACGGAGCACCGAGTGAGGGTGCATCCGTAGTGGATCGCATATCGTTGAGCTCCCCGAGGTGGGGAGCAGTGGGCCGAAGGGATTAGGCTTCCTCTTCTTCCTCCTCCTGCATATTGGTGAAGACGTTCTGCACGTCCTCATCTTCCTCGAGCTTGTCGATGAGCTTAGCGAGGGTCTCACGCTGCTCAGGCGTCACAGGCTTCGTGTCGTTAGGCAGGCGGACGAACTCAGCAGAGGTGATCTCATAGCCAGCTTCTTCGAGGTACGACTGGATCTGGGCATTAGCAGAGAAGGCGCCGTAGAGGATGATTTCGTTTTCGTCTTCCTCCAGCTCGTCTACACCGTAGTCGATCAGCTCCAGCTCCAGCTCTTCGAGGTCCATGCCTTCCTTCTTCACGATATGGAAGATACACTTGTGGTCGAAGAGGAACTCCAGCGAGCCCGAGGTACCGAGGCTACCTCCGAACTTATTGAAGTAGCTGCGGACGTTGGCCACCGTACGGGTGGTGTTGTCGGTAGCAGTCTCGACGAAGAAAGCGATACCGAAGGGGCCGTAGCCCTCGTAGTTCATCTCCTTATAGTCGGAGAAGTCCTTCGAGCTGGCCTTCTTGATGGCGCGCTCCACGTTCTCCTTAGGCATGTTCTCCTTCTTGGCCGTCTGCATCAGGACGCGCAGACGTGGGTTGGTCTCGGGCTCGGGGCCCCCAGCCTTGACCGCAATGGTGATTTCCTTACCGAGCTTCGTGAAGACGCGGGCCATATTGCCCCAGCGCTTCATCTTACGAGCTTTACGATATTCAAATGCTCTTCCCATAAATATTCTTTAGTGATAGTTGATTCGTCTTAGGTGGTTAGCGGAGGGTAGCTCCATAGGTATCCTCGATGCTCTTGCGGATCTTCGCCATGATGGCATCGATCTGCTTGTCGCTCATCGTGCGCTCCGTATCCTGGAGGTAGAAGGAGAGGGCATAGCTCTTCTTCCCTGCGGGGAGGTTCTTCCCCTCGTACACGTCGAAGAGGGTGACATCACGCAGGAGCTTCTTCTCTGCACGGCGAGCAGTCTCAGCCAGCTCTGCAAAGGTAATCTTCTCGTCGAGGAGGAGCGAAAGGTCGCGGCGTACGACGGGGAACTTAGGCAGGTCAGCGATCTCGATCTTCACACGCTCAGCGAGACGATTGAGGTTGTCCCAGTTGATCTCGGCGTAGTAGACGGGGATATCGATATCCCACTTAGCCAAGAGGGCGGACTTGACCTGCCCCATCAGCACGACAGGCTTGCCGTCATAGGTCGCATAGCTGTAGCCACGACCCGTGAAGAGGTCGCACTCAACAAACTCAGCACGCAGGCTACGTTCACTGACGCCCAGACGCTCGAGGATGTGCAGGACATGTGCCTTCAGCTCGAAGGGCGAAGCAGGCTCGTCAGCATGTGCCCAGCTGCTCTGGACACGTGCACCAGCGACCCAGAGGCCGAGGGTCTGCGTCTCGCGGTAGCCTGCCAGCGTCGTGGCGGTAGAGCGCTCGACTTCGGGAGCAGCGGCATAGCAATTCCCCCACTCATAGTAGTAGAAGCTCTTCTGCTGACGGCGGAGGTTACGACTGATAGCGGAGAGCCCCCCGAAGAGGAGCGTCTGGCGCATCACGTTCAGCTCGCCACTGAGGGGGTTGACCAGCTGCACGAGCTTATCTGCGGGGCAGGAGGTAAGACCTTCGTAGTAGGCTTCGGAGGAGAGGGAGTTATTGAGAAGCTCATTGAAGCCTGCGCCCGTCAGCTGCTCCGAGAGGAGGATGCGACGGCTGTAAGAGCGGTCGCTCGCTCCCTTGGGGCTGAGGTTAGCGTGGACGTAGCCACTGAGCTCGATGTTGTTGTATCCGTAGATGCGCATGACCTCCTCGATGACGTCGGCCTCACGGGTCACGTCGACACGATAGCGGGGTACACGCAGCTGCCAAGCGTCTTCCTCACGGGAGACGATCTCGATCTCGAGGCTCTCGAGGATGCGTGCAGCCTCGTCTCGGGGGATGAACTTACCGATGAGTGCATCCATGTGGCTGGGGCGCAGCGTCACTTCGTAGGGCTGAGCTGGCACGGGATAGTGGTCGAAGCGGCCACCATCGATATAGCTACCGGGGCAAAGCTCGAGGATGAGCGAAGCGGCACGCATCAGCGCCCAGGTTGTACGGTTGGGGTCCAGCCCACGCTCGAAGCGGAAGGAGGAGTCCGTATTCACAGCCAGACGGCGTGCGGTCTTACGCACGGAGGTAGCGTTGAAGTTCGCTGACTCGAGGAAGATATCCGTCGTCGTCTCCGTCGTACCCGAGTCCAGACCTCCTATGACACCAGCGACGCAGAGGGGCTCACCCGTAGCCGAAGCGATGACGAGGTCACGCTCGGTGAGCTGGCCTTCGCTCTTGTCGAGGAGGACCATCTTCTCCTCTCGTGCCAGCTGCACCGAGAGGGCGCCACCCGTCTTCGCCAAGTCATAGGCGTGGAGGGGCTGACCGAATTCGTGCAGGACGTAGTTCGTCACGTCGACGACTACGTTGATGGGGCGCAGACCCAGCGTCTCGAGCTGACGACGCAGCCAGTCGGGGCTCTCGGTGACCTTGAGTCCACGGATCACAAGCCCCTCGAAGCGAGGGCAAAGAGTCTCATCGACAGCGACCGTGACAGGCACGGGGCAAGCCGTACCAGCGGCAGGTGCGGGGAGCACCTCGGGGAGCTTAGCCTTCGTGGCCTTCCCCTGCTGCGTGAGATAAGCAGCGAGATCGCGGGCTACACCATAGTGCGAAGTAGCATCGACACGGTTCGGTGTGATATCGACCTCGAGGACGTAGTCAGAGCTGACACCGAAGTGCTCAGCGGCAGGCGTCCCAGGCTTCGTCGTGGCAGCATCAAGGAGGATGATACCGCTATTGTCGTGCCCGACGCCGATCTCGACCTCACTACAGAGCATACCGAAGCTCTCGACGCCACGGATCTTGCTCTTCTTGATGGTGAAGGATTCGTCGCCCGAGGTGAGGACGGTACCGATGGTAGCGACGACGACCGCCTTGCCAGCGGCTACATTGGGCGCACCACAGACGATCTGCAGGGGCGTCTCTGCACCTACATCTACTGTCGTGACGTGGAGGTGATCGGAGTTCTCATGCACGTCGCAGGTCAGCACGTGACCGATGACAAGGCCCTTGAGCCCACCGGGGATTGATTCGACTTCTTCTACACCGCCTACCTCAAGACCGATAGAGGTCAGGGCAGCAGCGACTTCATCGGGGGTCAGATCCGTCTCCACGTAGGAGCGTAGTAGATCGTAGGATATATTCATGTTTGTTCCGCTTAGGGGATAGCTACTATCTTACTTGATGATTTCTTTTAGAGTACAAATGTACGAAAAGCCCTCTACACACGCGCCTATGCCGTAGCACGGCGACGAGGTCCCTGCATCCAGCTCTCTGGAGAGAGGGGCCTCGTCGTACTCTGCTTATCGCGCCTTTATTCCCCTAAGATCTCTGCTTTGTGAGCCAGATAGGTAGAGATATCCTTGTCACCACGTCCGCTCACAGTGAGCACGACGACATCCTCTGGCTGGAACTTCATATGAGGCAGGAGACCTAAGGCGTGGCTACTCTCCAGCGCGGGGATAATCCCCTCCAAGCGCGTCAGCTCAAAGGCAGCACGCAGCGCCTCATCGTCATTGATCGACAGCACCTCGGCACGCTCTTGCACTGCGATCTGGGAGATCAGCGGGCCAATACCTGGGTAATCAAGCCCCGCCGAGATGGAGTAAGGCTCTTGCACTTCGCCCTCGGGAGTCTGGATGACGAGGGTGTGACTTCCGTGCAGGACGCCTTCGGTGCCGATATTGATCGTGGCGGCTGTCTCCCCGCTATCCATACCATGACCGCCCCCTTCGCCTAAGACGATACGCACGCGTGGATCATCGAGGTAGTGGTACATCGTACCTGCTGCGTTAGATCCGCCACCGATGCAGGCTAAGAGATAGTCGGGGTAGTCACGCCCCTCCTTCTCCTGAAGCTGTGCCTTGATCTCCTTGCTGATGACGCTCTGCAGACGTGCTACCATATCGGGATAAGGATGTGGACCTACTGCCGAGCCGATGAGGTAGAAGGTATCTTCGGGACGCTCGCACCATGCCATGAGCGCCTCATTCACAGCGTCCTTGAGCGTCTGATTGCCACTCTTCGCTGGGACGACGGTAGCACCGAGCATCTTCATGCGCTCTACATTGACATGCTGACGCTCGACATCAAGTGCGCCCATATAGATATAGCACTCCATATCCATAAGCGCACAGGCGGTGGCAGTGGCTACACCATGCTGGCCTGCACCCGTCTCGGCGATGATGCGGTGCTTACCCATCTTCTTCGCCAGCAGGATCTGCCCGAGGGCATTATTGATCTTGTGCGCCCCCGTGTGATTGAGGTCCTCACGCTTGAGGTAGATCTTCGCACCATATCTCTCGCTGAGTCGGCGCGCGTGGTAGAGGGGGCTGGGGCGACCTACATAGTCACGCAGCAGTGTATGGAACTCCTCTTGGAAGTCCTGGCTCTCGATGATCTGTAGGTACATATCTTGCAGTTCCTTGATGATGGGCTCGAGGATGGAGGGGACAAAGGCGCCACCGAAGTCGCCATAAAAGCCATTGGGATCTACTTGGAAGGGTGTCATAAAAGTTGGGATTTTGAATGAAAAGCTGGAGCTAAGTAGAGGCCTAAGGCAGGTGACGTCATTTCTGCGGAGCCATACTCACGACAAAGAGGCTTGCCGTGAGTCACGACAAGCCTCTATTATATGCTGATGATGAATTTACAATAGGGACATAGATGCCTAACTCACGATATTACTATCCTGAGTGCGCCACCAACCTCTATTGTACATTCGATTCGTCATATTCTTTTGTAGCGTATTCGTTGGCCAACGATCCGCCTATTTCTTTGATGAAGCAAAGATAAAATGATTCCTAAATATGAGCAAGCTCAATAGGTCGATTCGCCAAACGACTATCACTGCATACTCGCCCCCGATAGTCAAGCGGTATGAACCTATATAGGTCGTTGGGCTGACCTATATTTAAGTTGTTGCTCCGCGTAGGGATAAAAGTTGTGGACGAGTGGCAGAAATGTTTGGGCTACATACGTGGATCTAATATCTACGTACGTGGATATTTGGATTGACGTACCAAGTCTTTAAGACTACGTGCATAGATAGAAGAAAACCACTACGGGAAGATGCTTTTTCTTCATGAGAAGGACACCTTTCCCTCCGCTGGACAAGAGGGGAATACTCGCGATAAGGCGAAGGGCTTGCTCGGTCACTTTGGAGAGGCATATCGGGGAGCTGGCGTGCGATACCTTAGCACTCTAACTAAATAGAGGGTAGGACTCTGCCGCAACAGTCTCCGATAGTGGAGCAGTATGAACCTATATAGATCGTTGGGCTGACCTATATTGGTCCGCAGTGCGGCCTATATAGATCACGAAGCGAACCTATATTGGTCGACTCACCGACCTATATAGGTTCGCCCCACCCCTTCCCGTGAAGGGGTGCTTTCGCCAGCGTTAGCGATAGATAAGTTCGTGGAACATAGAGCGATCGAAGAGCTCCGTAGCGACCTCGTGCAGTAGCTCGGGCGTGAGGGCGGAGAGGCGCTCTTGAAGCAATTCGTCCGACTCAAACGTCCCCGTATGCAGGAAGCTCTTCCCCATCGAGAGGAAGTGCTGCTCTCTTTGCTCTGAGGCCACGATCATCTGCCCACGTGTCTGACGTAGGGCCTGCTCCAGTGCTCGCTGCGTCAAGGGTTCGGCGACTAAGCGCGCCAGCTCAGCATAGACCAGCTCGATGGCCTCCGCTTCGGCACGATGCGATGAGCCGAAGTAGACGGAGAAGAGCCCTGTATCTGTGTAGGGCGTGTAGTTACACTCGACATGATAGACCAGCCCACGCTGCTCACGCAGCTGCATATTCAGCCAGGCATTCATCCCGCTCCCGCCGAGGATACTTGCGAGAAGACTAAGCGCCAGACGCCGCGGGTCATAGAGCGAATAAGCAGCACGCCCCAGCAGCACGTGGCTCTGCGCCGTATCCCGACGACGCACCACGCGACGCGCCTCCTTATTATATATAGGTATAGGGAGTGGCTCGGGAAGTGCGCTGCTTGAGATGAGTGGCTGACCTTCACCAGAGAAGGCCTGCTCCGCTACGGCGATCAAGTCGTCCATATCGAGCACACCACGGGCAAAGAGCACCATACGCTCAGGGCGGTAGTAAGTGCTATGGAAGCGGCGCTGCGTCTCCACCGTGATGCGCCCCACCGAAGCCTCTGTACCGAGGATGGCATGCCCAAGGCGGTGCAGGCGGAAGACCTGATCCTCGAACTCATCGAAGATCAGCTCCGAGGGGCTATCCTCATACGAATGGATCTCATCGAGGATGACCTCCTGCTCCTTCGTCCACTCCCGCTCGGGGAACGTGCTATGGGCAGCGATGTCAAGGATCATGTGCAGCGAGCGCCGTGCATAGCGTGAGGGAGCGATGGCGTAGAGCATCGTCTCCTCCTTCGTCGTATAGGCATTCAGCTCTGCCCCCACGGACTCCATACGCTCGATGATCTGGCTCGAGGAGCGCAGGCGTGTGCCCTTGAAGAGCATGTGCTCGATGCTATGCGCCAGCCCATGCCAGCGCAGTCCTTCGTCACGAGCCCCTACGCGCACCCCAAGGCCCACGTAGCTGACAGCCGCCTCGGGTTCGACCGAAGCAATGATCCTAAGCCCCGAAGGGAGCGTGTGCATCACACAATGAGTCATCTTCTTAAAGTTCTTTCGTTAGCGTAGACAAAGGTATAGCGTCTCCTACACATCTCCATAGGCACCCTACCAAGCGAATAATCAGAGCCTTATAAGGGCACGCACTATGAAATACTGATTTTTCCAACGAGATTAACTACATTTGGCGCATAGTAAAGGGCATTTGTACGCATTTATTAGGTCCGCCTCGCACCTGCAGCGTCACCACAAGCACCCTGCTAGCGAGCATCTCGCAAGAAAATACGTATCACACAGAGGTATGAAAAACATCCTTATCATCGGCTCTACAGGCCAGATCGGGACCGAGCTCGCCATGACGCTCCGCCGACTCTATCCCGTAGTCGTGGCAGGGTACATCCCTGCAGCTCCTCCCAAGGGCGAGCTCCTCGAGACTGGTCCTTGTGAAGTGGTAGACATTACCAATCCCCAGCAGATCACCGAAGTCGTACGCCGCTACAAGATCGACACGATCTTCAATCTGGCAGCACTGCTGAGTGCTGTCGCCGAAGCCAAGCCGCAGCTGGCATGGCAGATCGGCCTCGGCGGTCTCTTCAACGTCCTCGAGGTAGCACGCGAGAATGGCTGTGCGGTCTTCACCCCCAGCTCTATCGGCTCCTTCGGCCCTGAGACACCGCGCGACATGACGCCACAGGACACCATCCAGCGCCCCAAGACCATGTACGGGGTGACGAAGGTCTCTGGCGAGCTCCTCAGTGATTACTATCAGAAGCGCTTCGGCGTCGACACACGCTCCGTACGCTTCCCTGGCCTTATCTCTAATGTTGCACCTCCGGGTGGTGGTACTACCGACTATGCTGTAGACATCTACTATGCTGCTGTACGCGAAGGTCGCTTCGCATGCCCCCTGCGCCCAGGCACCTATATGGATATGATGTATATGCCCGATGCCCTGCGCGCCTGCGTCGAACTCATGGAGGCTGACCCCGCACGACTCATTCACCGCAATTCATTCAACATCACCTCAATGAGCTTCGACCCCGAGGGTATCGCAGCCTCTATCCGTGAGGTGATCCCTACCTTCGAGATGACCTACGAGCTCGACGAACTCCGTCAGGGTATCGCTGACTCTTGGCCTAACTCCCTCGACGATAGCTGCGCTCGAAGCGAGTGGGACTGGAAGCCCCAGTACGACCTGCCCGCCATGACGCGCGACATGATCGAGACCATCCGCCGCAAGGGATAGAGCCCTTCGCTCGCCCCACACGGCACACCAGCAAGCAAAGCACACTACTTAGCAAGCTATACACGAAGAAACAAGGACTATGTTTAAGAACATGAAGAAGTACCTCGCTGAGGAACTTCAATCCATCGACGAAGCCGGCCTCTACAAGCGGGAGCGTATCATCACGACCCCTCAGACTGCCGACATCAAGATCAGCACGGGGCAGGAGGTCATCAACTTCTGCGCCAACAACTACCTCGGTCTCTCCGACCATCCTCGTCTGGTAGCAGCCGCTAAGGCCGCCATGGACAGCCACGGCTTCGGGATGAGCTCCGTCCGCTTCATCTGCGGTACGCAGGACATCCACAAGCAGCTCGAGCAGGCCATCGCCCGCTACTTCCACACCGAAGACACCATCCTCTATGCCGCCTGCTTCGACGCTAATGGCGGGGTCTTCGAGCCCCTCTTTGGCCCAGAAGATGCTATCATCAGCGACGCGCTGAACCACGCCTCCATCATCGACGGCGTACGCCTCTGTAAGGCCCAGCGCTACCGCTACGAAAATGCGAACATGGAAGACCTGGAGCGCGTACTCCAAGAAGCCCAGTCCGCTCGCTTCCGCATCATCGTCACCGATGGCGTCTTCTCCATGGACGGCAATGTCGCTCCGATGGATAAGATCTGTGACCTGGCGGACAAGTACGATGCACTCGTCATGGTCGACGAATGCCACTCGGCTGGGGTCGTCGGCCCCACGGGTCGCGGTGTCGCAGAGCAGTTCAACTGCTACGGCCGTATCGACCTGCACACCGGTACGCTCGGTAAGGCCTTCGGTGGCGCTATCGGCGGCTTCACTACGGGCCCCAAGGAAGTCATCGACATGCTTCGTCAGCGCTCACGCCCCTACCTCTTCAGTAACTCCATCCCGCCCGCAGTCGTCGGTGCTGGCCTCGAAGTCTTCAAGATGCTCGAGGAAAGCGATGCCCTGCACACCAAGCTGATGGAGAACGTCGAGTACTTCCGCGACAAGATGCTCGCTGCCGGCTTCGACATCAAGCCCACCCAGTCAGCTATCTGCGCCGTGATGCTCTACGACGCTAAGCTCTCGCAGGAATATGCTGCACGCCTCCTCGAAGAAGGGATCTACGTCACGGGCTTCTACTACCCCGTTGTCCCCAAGGGCCAGGCACGTATCCGCGTACAGCTCTCCGCCGCGCACGAACGCCATCACCTCGACAAGGCCATCGCCGCCTTCATCAAGGTCGGCCGTGAGCTCGGCACGCTGAAGTAGCCGCAGGCGCTACCACCTCCACACAAGACAAATCGTCCACGGACTGCCCCACCCTCAGTGGGTGACGGTCCGTGGACGATCGCTTTTATCTAAGTGGTAGTGCACCTTCGCCCCACACTTCCCGCGCCAAACAACGGGTGAAAGCAAGGCGCCGAACAGCCGTATATGCGCCGATAAACTTGCGTATATACGGAGATTTATTTTCGTATATGCGGAAATCTATTTGTGCATATACGGAAATTCCGCCCCGCCTACACGCTGGGGAATGTGCACCTTAGCAAGCGCCCCCGATCCCCTTATACGACTTCGCCCCCGCGCTACGAGAGCACGGGGGCGAAGCTACTATTGGGAGGAAGTACGATTACTTATCCTTCTTGGGGACCTCGAGGTGCTTGGCCTCGCCGCTCTTAGCGACCTGGTCGTAGTATTCCTGGCTGTAGCCGGGGAAGTTGGGCGAGACGATCTGGCCGTAGCCGTTCTCTTCGAACTTGCCGTCCTTCTCCTTCTTGACGTTACCGTCCATGTACTTGACGAGGAGGTATTCACCGAGCTTCTTCCAGCGAGCGGTCGCCTCGTTGGCTACCTTACCGCAGACCTCCGTGAGGTAAGCGGTGGCCTGTGCGGGGCTGCTCTTCAGCAGCTCGAGAGCCTTAGCGTCGGTGTTCTTCACCAGGTCCACGTAGCTATCTTCCAGCTCCTTCTGCACGGGGCGGATGTCGCGGATCATAGGCTCATAGCGGTTATACGCCATGTTAGCTACCCAGTTGTGGATCCAGAAGGCAGACGTCCAGCTGAACTCCGTCATGCTCCCGTTGCCACGGCGGTAGCATTCGGGGATCTCAGTGATAGAGGTGTACATAGGCGTGAGGACAGCCGTATTGGCATCGTCGACACCGAACCACAGGATACCACCGACAGCATCGGGCAGCCAGCTACGCATCTGAGCGATGAGCACAAAGCCCGTCTGCTGCGTAGCGATAGCACGCTCGTTGAAGTACTCACGGCCTTCGCTCTTGAAGGTCATAGGACGCCAGCGGTAGGGGACCTTGTAGACACCAGCCCCGGGGTCGTTCGTCATCGAGAGCTCGGTGCCTTCGTAGTGGTTGCGCATCCCTTCGCGGACGTCAGCGAGGCTCACCTTGCGGTCGGGGATGATGTAGAGAGGCATGGGCTCTTCGGAAGCATCACCCATGATGTGCTTCTTGTACTTGTCCATGCTCTTATCGAAGGTGCGGAAGAAGCTCCATACACGGGCTTCGCAAGCACGCAGACCGCTGAAGTCATAGGGGTTGTAAGCCTTCTGGAAGTCGAAGTCCTTATCCTTACCCTTGAACCATCCGTTCTCACGAGCTACGTTGACTACGTCCTTCTCGTACATGCAGTTCTCCTTGTCACCGAAGGGGATCTTGTGGATACGTGCCTGATTGGCGTGAGCTGCGATAGCATCATCGGGGATGCGGATAGCTACCCACGTAGCGCCCTTCTTCTTGGGGCCCTTGCCGATAAGTTCCATGATCCAGACTTCGTTCTTGTCAGCGATGGTGAAGGACTCACCCGAGCTGTAGTAGCCGTAGTCGCGGACGAGGTCGGTCATGACGCGGATCGCTTCGCGAGCTGAGCGGGAGCGCTGCAGAGCTACGTAGATAAGGCTACCGTAGTCCATGACGCCCGAGGGATCGTGGAGCTCCTTGCGGCCACCCCAAGTACTCTCGGTGATGGCTACCTGATGCTCATTCATGTTCCCCACGACATTGTAGGTGACAGCGGCCTGAGGGATATAGCCAAGGGGCTTGCCCGTATCCCACTCGTGGATCTGGAGCATGAGGCCCTTACCCCAAGCCTTAGCTGGATAATGTACGAGGTCGCCGTAGAGGGTGTGCGAGTCGGCCGAGTAGCTGATCATGACGGAGCCATCGACCGACGCCTTCTTGCCCACAATCAGGTCGGAGCAAGCCTCAGCAGACGGAGTAGCCCAGGCAGTGACAGCCAGGGCAAAGGCTGCGAGGAGTGTCGTTTGCTTCATAGTGTATTTGATGATGATAGTGATGAATAGCGAGCTAAATAACTATACCCTAAAGATACAAAAAGTTGCCCTTCGGCCGTACCCCCGTGTGGGAGACAGCCGAAGGGCAACTGATATTGGTCGTGCTAAGCGCTCGCTCTTAGAACTGCGACTGCAGCAGAGCGACCCACTTTTCGATACGTTCGTCGGTGAGGTCAGACTGGTTAGCTTCGTCGATGCAGAGACCGATGAGCTTGCCATCCTGTTCCGTTTCAGTAGCATCGTAGCTGTAGCCTTCGGGCTCGTAAGCACCGATGAAGGAGCAACCCGTACCAGCGAGGCCTTCGTGGATCTTAGCCAGAGCTTCGCAGAAGCTATCGGGATAGCTGTCAGCGTCACCGCAGCCGAAGAGAGCGACCTTCTTGCCAGCGAGGCTCTGCTCAGCGAGCTTGGGGAGGAAGTCTTCCCAGTCGTCCTGAAGGTCACCGATACCCCACGTAGAGGAACCGAGGAGAAGGACATCGAAGGCAGCTGCATCAGCAGCGTCTGCACCAGCGACATCATAGACATTAGCTTCTGCGCCGAGGGCCTTAGCCAGACGCTGTGCTACTTCGGAGGTAGAGCCCGTAGAAGAGCCGTAGAAAATACCGATCTTGCTCATTGTGCGATAGGATATTTTGTGTTAGTAGTAATTGTGTTTACTCTACAAAGATAAGAGAACTATTGGACTAAGCCACTACCGCCTCTATTAGCTATTCACTTCGGCGAAGAACTCCTCATTATCCTTGGTGCGGAGCATGAGGTTCTTGACGTTCTCCATCGCTTCGATGGGGTTCATCTCCGAGAGGACCTTACGCACAGACCACATACGGCTCTGGGTCGTCTGATCCTGCAGGAGGTCATCACGGCGCGTGCTGCTGGCCACGAGGTCGACGGCAGGATAGATACGCTTATTCGCCAGACGACGGTCGAGCTGGAGCTCCATATTACCCGTCCCCTTGAACTCTTCGAAGATCACATCATCCATCTTCGAGCCCGTCTCCTGCAGGGCCGTAGCGAGGATCGTCAGGCTACCGCCACCGCGGATGTTACGCGCAGCACCGAAGAAGCGCTTGGGCTTCTGCAGGGCGTTGGCATCGACACCACCGGAGAGCACCTTACCCGAGGCAGGCTGTACCGTATTGTAGGCACGTGCCAGACGCGTGATGGAGTCGAGGAGGATGACGACATCCTGCCCGCTCTCGACCATACGCTTAGCCTTGTTCAGCACGATCTCGGCGATCTTGACGTGGCGGTCAGCAGGCTCGTCGAAGGTCGAAGCGATGACCTCAGCATTGACGCTGGTCGCCATATCGGTGACTTCCTCAGGACGCTCGTCGATGAGGAGGATGATCATATAGACCTCGGGGTGGTTGGCTGCGATAGCGTTAGCGATATTCTTCAGCAGGACGGTCTTACCCGTCTTGGGCTGTGCGACGATGAGACCACGCTGGCCCTTACCGATAGGCGCGAAGAGGTCGACGATACGCATCGCGATCTTGTCCTGTACAGCAGGGTTATTGGTAGACTCGAGGCGGAACTTCTCATCGGGGAAGATCGGCGTGAGGTGGTCGAAGGGTACGCGGTCGCGCATCTCCGAGGGGGTACGCCCATTGACACGCGTGATCGTATCGAAGGGGAAGTACTTATCGCCATCCTGTGGAGGACGGATGAAGCCCTCGACGAGGTCACCAGGGCGCAGGCTCCACTGCTTGATCTGGTTTGCCGAGAGGTAGATATCGTCAGGCGAAGGGAGGTAGTTGTAGTCCGCAGATCGGAGGAAGCCATAGCCGTCGGGCAGGATCTCCAGTACGCCAGAGCATTCGAGGATACCCGAGAAGTCGAACTCCTGCTGGGGACGAGCGACAGGCTTCACCGCGGGCTGAGCCTTAGGCTCGGCAGGCTGCTGTGCCTGCACCTGTACCTGATGCACGTGGGGCTGAGCAGGAGCCTGGGGCTGCTGCTGACGCACCTTGGGCTGGGGCTGGGGCGTATTGAGGGTAGGCAGGATCTCGTCAAGGACAGACTTGCTATCCTTGTGACGGAAGACCATGCGTGCGGGGCTCTGAGCAGCTGCGGCTGCAGGAGCTTCGCCTTCCTTAGCGGCTGCGGCTGCGGGGGCAGCTTCAGCGACGCGGGGCTCTACGGCGGCAGCAGGCTTCGCAGCGGAGGCTGACGTGCGGGCGCCACGGATGGGCTTGGGGGTGGGAGCTGCTGGCTCCTCGACAGCGATCGCTTCGCGATCCTTAGCATGCTCTTCGGAGGCCTTAGCTACGGCAGAGAGGGCTTGCTCACGTGCCAGCGCTTCAGCCTTAGAGGGGCGACCACGCTTACGCTTTGGCTGCTCTACTTCGGGAGCGTCCTCCGAGGCTTCGGGGGCGTCATCAGCGGGAGCAGAAGAGGTAGCGGGGGTAGACTTGGGCGTTTCATGGGTAGACTCTTCGGCAGAAGAGGACTTGCGAGGACGACCAGGCTTGCGCTTGACACTCGTCGTCTCAGCGACGGTGACGGCTTGCTGGTCCAGGATCTCGTAGATCAGTTCGCGCTTCTCGGGGAAGGCATCGGGAGAGAAGCCTATTTCTCGGGCGATCTCCTGGAGCTCCTCCAGCGTCTTGCTGGACAGCTCGGTGATATTGTATCGTTGCATATTGATTATGAATACGTACTATCCCCCGGGGGTGGGGGCTCCTTCAGGACGGATGTCATAGGGAGACTGATCGACACAAGGACTTGGGGTAGTGGCTACGAGAGCGATGAGGGTGCGCCCTACAGACGCCCCTGACGACCCGAAGTGCTTGGGAGGGTCAGCCACCCAAGGGATAATATATCAGACTATAAATGGTAGCCAGAGGTGGCTACAGAGATGATGGTGAAGAGCCAAAAGCCAACCCCATCAAAGGATATCTTAGTGATGTAAGGGATATTGAGTGGGGGGAGCTTGTGTGATTGGGCTGGGATTCGAACCCAGGACCGATAGCTTAGAAGGCTATTGCTCTATCCAGCTGAGCTACCCAACCAATCCATTGGAGGGGTGCGGACTCTTATGTCCTACGGCATGACTATAACGGCGCACACGTCCTCTTAATTGTGGTGCAAAGATAGTCAAATATTTCGTTTGGCCCGTACCGCCCCCATAGGATGAGCATCCTCTAAGCCTTACGGAGAATCTCGTAGAACTCCTCCGGAGTGCCTAAATGCTCGAGTAGTACCTGCACGGCAGAGGGTGGCAAGTAGTGCACCCGCGGGCGATAGCCTTGGGCACGTAGCTGGGAGAGTAGCTCGGGGTCGTGGCGAATGAGCGCACGCAGGGAGCGGGAGGCTCCTGTAGCCGTCTTCTGTGGGAAGTAGAGACAGGCAAGCTCCTTGACCGTATAGGCGCGGAAGATGAGGGAGGGCACGCTGGACTGGGCAGCGGCAGACGAAGAGATGATAGGTGTTTTCATCGTCGTGTGGTATGAATAAAATGAATAAATGTAGGCCGGAGCGCTCCGCTTCTTCCTGCCCCCTACCCTACCAGCATACGTATATATTATATATAAGGAGGAACTGGGCGAGGTGAAGGGTACCAAAAGAGAGCTTCGAGCAGGACTCCACGACAAAGTAAAGGCAAATACTCCGCCCCTCCAAGGAGCCGACTAAATAAATATTTTGACGAACGTAAGTACCTCGTCCCCTATCACTTATACGCCCCGTATCCACCTCCTCGAGGCCCGAACCTTTCTCCTAATCGCACGCCCCATCGCCGCCACTCAAAGCCCCCTCTCGGGGAGCAAATCGCTAAGCCCCTACCTATACAGACGCTGACACAGTGCCCTGCGATACGCACCGCATAGCGGTACCATACAGACGCATTTCTGCGGAGGGAAAAGCTGGAAGTAATAATGGTATGAACGCCTACGCATACGAGAAAAACCTACAGATCTACGGAGGATTCATTCGGTCTACGTACGTAGATCTAAGGACTACGTGCGTGGGCATTTGGATTTAGATACCTGGCCGATAAGACTACGTACGTGGATAGAGAAATACCACTACGGGAAGCTGCATACTTCCTCACGGGACTACTACTTTTTCCGCTACTGAATAAGAAAAACCGCTGTGATGGATGAAGGCCCCCACCGTAGCATGAGGAGGAAGAAATACCTAAAAATGAGGATTGCAGAAGGCGGGGAAAGCACGTACCTTTGCCCCTATATGCTGGGGCTACTGAGTACCATCCCCAGTCCATCTCTCACCTGCAACGGAACGACACAACAGAAAGACGATGACACGACACGCCTGCTTCCGCTCCCTCTCCCTCGGAGCGCTCACCCTCACACTCCTATTAGGCTCATGCCAGGGAGCCCAGAAAGCCTCCACAGCTGAAGACAAACACCACCTCCAAGGCACCGAATGGTGCGACAGCACGGGTATCTTCACCCTCCACTTCAATAGTCCCGAGGACGTCGAGCTAAGCCTGAACTACGAGGGCTCTCCTATGGGCACCCTGACGTATGACATCCCCTGCCACTTCTCCGGCGACACGATTTATATCGATGACTATTCGAAGACCACACCCTTCGGGAAGATAACGATCCTCCGCTCCTTCCGCGGTATCATCCGCGGGACATCCATCTCCGCAGGCTTCGTCACCTCGGATGCCGAGGTCGCTCCAGGCTCGACCTTCCCCACCTTCACCGAGCTGCCCCTGCAGAAGGTCATCTTCAACAAGAAGTCTTAGCGCACACACCTCCCCCGCACGATCATCCAACGTATAGCACCTAACCCCCGACAGCCCAGGACAGGCTATCGGGGGTTATTACTTTCCCGCCCGAAAGAAAGAAATGCGAAGGCGTGTACCATACATTTGTACACTTCAAAAGAAAGTGTTTATATTTGCAGTGTAATAATCATCCATTACACCGCGAACTTCTTATGAAACGCCTTCATCTACTCCTCACCGCCCTCGCACTGGGCACGGGAAGCACCTTCGCTCAGAGTACAGGCGACGCACGACTCCAGGGCAGACTCCTGCGCGCAAGCGACCGCCAAGCCATCGACATGGGCAACGCGCTACTGCGCCGGCTCCCCGACAGCACCCTCGTCACGGGTGTCGTGACCGACTCCCTCGGCACCTTCTCCCTCACGGCCTCTGCTGGCACCTACCTCCTCGAGCTTCGCGCTCTGGGCTACCAAGGTCAGTACAAGACCATCACTCTCCCCGCCACAGGCCTTGACCTCGGCGAGCTGCTCCTCAGCGAAGAGACCCAGCAGCTCCGCGGCGTCGAGGTGCGTGGTCGCCGCCCTATCATCACCCGTCAGGCAGACCGCCTCGTCTTCGACGCCCAGCAGATCAGCGCTGGTGCACAGAATGCCCTCGACGTCCTCAAGCGCACCCCCGGGCTCAGCGTCTCCGATCAAGGCATCTCCATCATCGGTCGTGGTAAGGCAATCGTGCTCATCAATGACAAGCGCGTACGCCTCTCGGGCGAAGCTCTCACGGGTCTACTGCGCTCCTACAACCAGGCTGACATCGCTGAGGTACAAGTCCTCACCACCCCACCAGCCAAGTATGAGGCGGAGGGCAATGCTGGTGTGCTGAACATCGTGATGAAGAAAGCTCAGAACGACTACTTCGGTGGGAACATCTCGGCCGATGCTTTTCTCTTCAAGGGCCGTGTCAGCCCCAGCCTCTCGACAGGGCTCAACTACAAGCAGGGTCGTATATCCGCTTCACTCAACCTTGACGGTTCCCACCCAAACACCATCGGGACTTTCGATACCTACCGTACCGCCCCCTCGACCCAGCTTTATTCAGCCAGCAGCTCCCTCTTCGACTATCAGACGCGTAGCCTCAATATCAGAGGCGGTCTCGACTACACGATTAACCCCGAACTTACAGTAGGCTTCACTGCCACCTATGCTCCCAACAGTACGCAGATAGACCGCACGAACGAGACGCGCAACTACTCCATCCGCCCCGATGGTAGCCACGACCTCCTGCTCCGCCTACCTGGGACAGCCTCAGAGACCGAACACGAAGCCTACACTGCACTCAACCTCCACCTCGAGAAGACCTTTGCCAAAGCTCCAGGGCGCAAAATCTCGTGGGACGCTGACTACGTAGGTTCGCGCACCTCCTCGGATGGCCGCTTTGCCTCCACGGGTTACCTCGCCGACGGATCGCCTGTAGCTGGTAGCGACTTCTCCTATAAGGGACACAAGGGACAGCGAGTGCATTCCTACCTGACGAACGTGGACGTCACCCTACCCTTAGGGCAGACCATCCTCGCCTTCGGAGCAAAGGGCACCTGGAGTCGCACGGACAATAGCAATGAGTACTTCGCCCACACGACTCTCGGTGCACGTACCGATGCCATCCTCTTCGATGAGCACGTCTATGCGCTCTACACCGACATCACCCAGCCACTTTCAGCCAAGTGGAACCTCCGTGGAGGGCTGCGTATGGAGTACACCCACACCGCAGGTAAGGTGAAGGGAGAGCCTGATCTCAAGACACGAGACTACGTCAATTTCTTCCCCACGCTCTACCTCGGCTTCACCCCCAGTGAGCGTCACGCTCTGAGCTTCGAAGGAACAATCCGCCTCGACCGCCCACACTTCAGCCAGCTATCCCCCTATCCTCTGTATGAGAACCAGTACAGCACCATCTCTGGGAAGGAAGACCTGCGCCCCACCAAGCAAGGCTCACTCACCTTCGGCTACACCCTCGACGGCTCACTGAACTTCCAGGCCTTCGCTAACTACAGCTGGGACGGCATCACGCCTCTTGCACTCCTCGACCCCCACACAAGCGCTGTACGCTATCTGATCGACAATGCCGAGACAAAGTACAACGTCGGGCTACAGAATAGCTACTTCTTCCACTCATTCTCTTTCCTGCAGTGCTACATCAGTCATCAGATTGGCTACACTACCTCCTCCGTTGCCTACAACGGGCGCCCACTCAATGCAGACAAGGGTCTTTCCTATAGTGCAAGCCTCAACGGCACACTCTTCTTCAACCACACGAAGACCTTCAGCGGGAACTTCTATCTGAACTACAGGACTCCCGAGATTTCTGGTGCTGGACGTACAAGCAGCCAGGTTTACTCCAGCGTCAGCCTCAACTACAGCCTCCTCAATGAGCACCTTCGTCTGCAGATGGGTATCACGAATATCGCTTCACCCGATCCACGTACGACCCTGACTACAGAAGGGAATACCATCGAGGTCGTCAACATGAGCATACGTAATATGCTCACGGCCAGCCTGACCTATACCTTCGGTGCTCACCTCCAAGACAAGCAAGCCAGCAAGAACGCCGAGGCGATGCGCTCCCGCTTCTAAGCGCACAGCGCTCTCGCTCCCCATACGACCAAATGCAGCAGCCCCCGCCACTCCGATGGAGTAGCGGGGGCTGCCCGTTATCTGATGCTTAGACGGAGGGAGCGCCTTAGCAGTAGAAGTAGCGTTCTACAAGCTCCTTGAGGAACTGAGGATCGGCCTGTGCCTTAGCACGGAGGTCAGCATCCTGATAAGCCTCGAGGTTGCGGATCAGCATATCGATCGTCGTAGGATCGAAGACGCCGCGAGCTTCGTAGATAGCGCGGTGCTGGCGCAGACGTTCGGCCGATGCGACGCAGGAAGCAGGCAGGCTATCCAGATGAGCTACAGCGCCAGCGAACTCATCCTTGTGGATATTCACTGCGACATAGGTATCCTTAGCGAGCTGCTCAGCATTGTCGATCTCGAAGCCGTGGCGTACTGCAGTACAGATACCAGCCAGCAGGAGATAGAGGTTAGCCGAGCCGTCGGAGGCACGGAACTCGATCGTCTGCTTATTGGTGTAGCGCTTCTTGCTGGGCGTTTCGAGGGGGTTGATGATGCTGGACATGTCGACGTCTGCACTCCAGCCGAGGGGTACACGCACGAGAGCCGAGCGATTGCGGTCGCCCCAGCATACCGTCGTAGGAGCCTCCTGATGAGGTACGAGACGCAGGTAAGAGGTGGGGTTCGTGTTACCGAAGGCAGTGAGCGAAGCCGCGAGGCTCATCATACCAGCGACAGCCTTGTGAGCAGTAGCCGTGAGTTCGCCAGCCTGGTCGACGTACTGGTTGATGCCGTTCTTGTCGACGATCTTCGTGTGGACGTGCATACCGCTACCAGCCTTACCGACGATGATCTTAGGAGCGAAGGTTACCTTGAGACCCATTCTCCAGCCGAGCTCGAAGAGGATCCACTTACCGAGCTGCAAGTGCTGAGCAGCTTCTTCGACGGGTACGGGGAGGAATTCGATTTCGTTCTGCTCGTAGTTGAGACCGTCAGCCATGAAGTTCCCTACTTCACCGTGGCCATACTTGATCTGCCCACCGCATTCGCAGATGAGACGCATAGCCTGCGTGCGGAAGTCGATCTGCTTGCTGAAGGGGCCCATCTCATGGTAGCCACGCTGGTCGACAGCTTCGTAGCCATCTTCCTGCTCGCCGATGACGTAGTACTCGAGCTCGCCCATAGCGTAGAACTCTAGACCGCCCGTCACTTCGCGGAAGGCCTGAGCAGCACGGCGCAGGATCTCGTCGGGAGCAGCTGCGAGAGGCTGACCATTCTTGTCCATATAGGCGCAGAAGAAGGAGATCGTAGGCTGAGCAGCGAAGGGATCCATGAAGGCCGAGGAGAACTTAGGCACTACATAGAGGTCAGAGGAGCCGGCTTCCATCAGACCTGGGAAGAGGCTGGAGCCGTCTACGCGCTCACCAGAGGAGAGGACTTCATCGAGGTATTCGGCATCCTGGATGACGAAGTTCAGCTCCTTGAGACGCCCATCAGCTGCTGTATAGCGGAAGTTGAGCTCGTGGATGTCGTTGTCGAGGATGTACTTGGTGATGTCTGCCTTAGTGAAGGCCTTGGGTTCCTTCCCGATAGCGCGTGCTATGGGATTGAGGGTGTACTGCTGCATAGTGTTCTTAATGTAGTTGTTTGTGTACTATATAGTCGGGGGTAGTGCGCCGCTCCAAGGGCTGGGGAGGTACGGCTACCCTAACTTTTCTCTAAGGTATCTTTCCGAGGCGCTGCTCTATGTCTTTCACGATCCCGCACAAGCCATACAGCTGGGTGAGGAGGTCGAAGACGGCATCTTCGCTGAGGACGCCCTGGGGAAGATCTGGTGGGAGGAGCCCCTCATCGCTGGCATCGTGGTCACGCATCCAGTCAGGGGAGCTGTAGTAGGCGACGAGACGCTCAAGGCTGGGGAGATGAGTAGTCATCTCCTCAAGGAGTTCTTCCCCCTTGTTGCCGAGGTCGACCCACTCGTTGAGTGCGGTCTCCATCTCACGAATACGTGCGATGCGTCTTTCGTCCATGTGCTTTGTCGCCGTTTGTAGTAGCAAATATACACATTAAAGCATTACGTGATACCGCTTCGTGCACTGCAGTCCTAACACTTTGACAGCATTTATACTCAAGCACCTATACACGAACGACTTGCCCCATCACAAGGGGTGTGAAACCCGCTCTGTTCCTACGCCTCCTACCCTACCGCTCCAGGAGGACAGCAAATGGCACTTCTCGGGGGAAGCCGTTGGGGGCGATCGCTACCTTATATATATGAGTTGCCCCCAGCTGAGGGGGGACTCAGTGGGGGCAGGAGTTAGTCGCATGTGCCCTCAAGGAGAGGGCTGGGGGCTTAGGCCTCCTTGTGTTTCTCGAGCTTACGCTTCAGGACGTCGATACAGAGATCGACAGATTCCTCGAAGCTGTTGCCTGTCTTGTCAACAAAGAAGTCTGCACCATTGACCTTGAGCTTGATGGAGGCTTCCTTGTTATTGGATACTTCGGGCTTGACAACCTTTAGGACGACTTCGGCGGCCTGTATATCATCGGCGAAGCGGGTCAGCTTCTCGAGTTTCTTCTGGATAAAGGCCTTGAGCTGCTCTGTGGCATCGAAGTGGATGGCTTGAATTCGGATGTCCATAGTTGAATAGCTTTTAGTTCCCCGAGGGGGAGTGTGACATGAGTTATGGTAAGAGCACTAAGGGAGTCCTTCGTAACCCTCACCTCAAAGTTAGCGAAAAAGACTTCGAATAACAATACCCTTTCGCGCTTCACTCATACACCTCGGGATATTCGTCCCCCATAGCCCCTTCATTCGCTCCTCCAGGCTACCCCATCATCCCTCCAGCACAAGTCCCTATGAATAGGCCATCTACGGAGAGCAAAGCGACGATCACAATGAAGGAGGTGAGTGAACCTATATTGGTCGACGGGCTGACCTATATAGGTCACGGATGCGACCAATATAGGTCGGAGAGCAAAGCTATATAGGTCAGCCCGTCGACCAATATAGGTTCGAACCACTACCCTTTCGAAGGTATAGATACAACACGCCCCCAGCGGCCGAGGCTGCTGGGGGCGTGTTACCTTTTTCACTAACAAGTAGAGCGTGTAAGCCTACTGTGCGGCACGGACTACGAGGTCCGGATTGATATTCTTCTCGCGCTCGGGGAGCTCGACGATGGTGCGCCAGTCGAGGTAGTTGACCGTACCACCCGAGACGTACTGGCTGGTGAGATTGATCTTATTGCGTAGGAGGTCAAAGGCGCGGTGTCCTTCGCAGAAGAACTCGATACGGCGCTCATCGAGGATATCCTGCAGCGTCACCGAGGTGGCAGGCGTATAGCTGGAGAAGCGGTTGCGTCGCAGCGTATTGTAGTAGTCGACTGCCGTCTTCCCGTCACTCGCCGTAGCCCCACGCAAGAGGGCTTCCGAAGCGATGAGGTAGAGCTCAGAGAGGCGGATGACCTTGAAGTTATTCATCGCCGTAGCGTTCGAAGCGCCATCCTGACCCACATACTTCGTGGTGTAGTAGGCCTTCGCTACGCCACCTGCCTTAGAGCGCTCGGTGATGAGCTGTGCACGGACGTCATTGGAGCGGGTCGTCTGCACCCACGTGACGAAGTCATCAGCAGCACCGAACTCAGGGTACACCCCAGGGTTGGTATAGCCCCCGAGGCTATTGAGCCCAGCGTTGGACTTCTCCGTAGTGAGCACCTCGAAGAGGGACTCCGACGTCCCCTGCTTGCCCCAGACCGAGGGATAGTCTGCTACGCTGTAGAGCGTGTAGGGGCTGGAGGAGATGACTTCGCTGGCGTACTTGTAGGCGTTCTGCCAATCACCGAGGTAGAGGTAGGTACGAGCTAAGAGGCCTGCAGCAGCCCAGTAGTTGATAGAGCCCGAGTTGAGCGTCTTATTCTTGCTCAGCCCTTCGAGGGACTTCGTCAGGTCGGCGATGACCTGCGCATAGGTCTCACGGAGCGTAGAACGCTGGAAGCGGTAACCAACGGGATGCACGGCGGTGTTCAAGGGAATACCCGAATAGGCCGCATCCAGGTTCACGCCCGTGGTGGGGATATGGCTAAAGAGACGTGCCAGCTCCAGGTGTGCCAGGCCTCTCAGCGCGTAGAGCTGTGCTACCTGGTCATTGAACTGCGTCTTCTCGGATGAGCTGAGCGTCTTCTCCACCGAGCCTACATACTGCAGGATGTCATTGACACGGCTGGAGGTCGTGGCGAAGGCTTGGTAAGCCCCAGCCGAGAAGCCCGAAGACTTGTCGGTGAGGAACTGGTGGATAGCCGTCGAGTGATTGTAGCTCCCTACGACAATCTTTACGTCGCCCCCGCGTCCATCGGCGAAGATAGCGGTCTCGCCGCTGTAGCCATAGCGGGTATTGAGGCGCGAATAGACGCCACGCACGGCACTGGTCAGGCCACTCAGTGAGGAGACAGACTCCTCAGAGGGTAGGGAGCCCGAGGGGAGCTGATTCAGTTCCTTCTCACAGGAGGTGAAGAGGACAGAGGAGGCCAGCAGGATATATAATGGGAATCTTTTCATCTGGATACTGGGATAAGCGTTAGAAACCAACATTCACACCGAAGCTCACCGTGCGTAGAGCAGGGATATCGGCCGTACGGAAACCATTGAGAGGCGTCTCGAGCTCCTTATTCTTGGTAGCTGCGTAGAGATAGAAGAGGTTGTTCGCCGTCAGAGATACGCTCGCCGAATTGACGTGGAGTGCCTTGGTGAGCGAGCTGGGGAGGCGGTAGCTCAGCGCCACTTCCTTGAGGCGGACAAAGTCCGAGGAGTGGAGGAAGCGCGTCGAGGCCAGACGTGCACTCGAGAGCGGATTGTTCAGGATAGGCAGGGGGTTGGAGGCCGTCGTATTGGTAGGCGTCCAGTAGTTACCGACCAGATCCTTGCTTGAGTTCACCGAGATCGTACGTGCGCCGTCCGAGATAGCGAAGCCTTCAAAGTGGTCGAGGAAGTGCCCGCCGAACTGGTAGGTCAGGAGTGTGCTCAGCGTGAAGCCACCATAAGAGAAGGTATTCGTCAGACCACCAAAGAGCTTAGGATAAGCAGACTTGGTGGGAGTGAATGCTGCCTGAGAAGAGTAGTAGGTGAGGTTGTCAGCCGTAGCGTCCTTCGTGGGGTCGACGACGAAGCGAGCCAGACCCGTCTCCTTCTCCACGTCGTGGAACTTGCGGAGGTAGAACGTATAGATGTCTACACCTGGGCGGTAGAGGTAGTTACCAGCACCCGTGATGATGTCGCCATTAGGGAGCGCCTCTACACGAGAGTGGATCTTCGTCAGCGAGAGGTCAGCATCCCAGCGGAAGGCGTTGGAGTTAAGGATGTTCGATGCGTGAAGCTCGACTTCGATACCGCGGTTAGAGAGCTCACCTCGGTTGGCCTGATAGTTCGCTACCCCGTGGTTGTACGAGACAGGTACGGACATCAGGAGGTCAGTCGTGTACTTATTGAAGTACTCCACGCTCAGAGCAAAGCGGCGTGCGAAGGTCAGATCAAGACCGACATTGAGGCTACGGCTCTTCTCCCAGCCGAGGTCGAGGTTAGCCAGCTGATTGAGGTAGATAGCGGACTCAGAGCCGTAGTTACCACCGAAGTCATAGAGCCCTCTCCAGCTATACTCGGCGTCGGGGAGGTTACCATTGGTACCATAGGAGGCACGGAGCTTAGCATCGGTCAGGAAGTTACTGTCCTTGAGGAAGGCTTCACGGCCAAATCTCCAGGCACCCGATACGCTGTAGAAGACACCCGAGCGCTTGTTCTTACCGAGCTTCGAGGAGATATCATCACGCAGGCTCAGACCGAGGTAGTAGCGGCTGTCATAGCTGTAGTTGACACGACCGAGGTAAGAGAGGAGGAAGCTCCCGTAGCGATTGCTTTCGCTATCGACGACCTGCCCGTTGCCGAGCTCACGGAGCTTATCCGTAGAGTATTTATTGACCGAGAAGCCGTAGCGGAGCTGGTCGAAGCTCTGAGCCTCGATACCAGCAAGCGCATCGACGTGGTGCTTGGTGAAGTCGCGGTTGAAGTTCAAGACATTAGAGGTCGTCTTGACGACAAGCTCATTGGTGAAGCGGACACCCTGACCACCGACACGACGGCCGTCCTGCGTACTGGGGCTTATGTACTCGAAGCTCTTGAGGAGCGTGTACTCGATTGAGTTCGTCGTCTTGAAGTTGAGGTAATCCGTGAAGGTCACCTGAGCATTGACACCACCGATACCGCGGAGTGTACCCAGCTGATTCGTGATGTACGTGGGGTCGAGGATCTGCAGCGGATTGTCCGTACCCTTCATAGGTGCGACATTCTGATTGTAGCTACCGTCCGCATTATATACAGGCTGGTCGGGAGCCGAGAGGAGCGTCAGGATCGTAGGCTGCGAGAGCGAGACACTGCTGCTCTGACCGGAGTTGTCACCACTACCCTCCTGTGAGGTGTAGGAGACCTGCCCCTTGAAGGAGAGATTGAGCCACTTAGTAGCCTTGTTGTCGAGGTTCAGAAGACCCGAGTAGCGCTTGAAGCTACCGAAGGGCGTGACACCCGTCACATCATTGTAGCCCAGCGAAGCAAAGTAGCGTAGAGCATCAACCCCGCCCGAAGCGGAGAGGCTGACATCGCTCAGACGACCCGTTTTGCCGAGGAGTACCTTGCGCCAGTCGGTAGCTGTCGTACGGCTCTTCACCAGAAGGTCTTCATCCGTGACGGCGGCATCGGTGTACTTCGCCTCGAGCTGCTGACGGAGCGCAGCACGCTGAGCGTACTGCGACCCAGTGGGCAGGAGGGCATCAGCTCGGTACAGCTCGTAGTTGATGAGGGCTTCGCGCTGGTAGTCGAAGGCTTCGTTAGCGTTCATCAGCTCGAAGGAATTGGTAGCGATACGCGAGAAGCCGGTATTGGCCTTGAAGCTAAAGCTCGTCTTACCCTGCTTACCGCGCTTGGTCGTGATGAGCACGACACCATTAGCAGCACGTGAGCCGTAGAGTGAAGCGGAAGCAGCATCCTTGAGCACCGAGACCGACTCGATATCCTCAGGATTGATGGAGGCAAGGATATTGGACGAATAGCCGCCGATACCATAGTTCCCCGTCGTGACAGGCACCCCGTCGACGACGTAGAGAGGCTCAGTAGTCCCATTGATACTCCCTACCCCACGGATCTGGACCGTCCCAGCTGACCCAGGGTTACCTGTCTGTGAAGCGACGCGGATACCCGAGACCTTACCCGAGAGCGCCTTATCGATGGACTCTACCTTGGCATTGGCGAGCTCAGAAGCCTTGATGCTGGAGGTAGCCCCCGTGAGGGAGGACTTGCGCTGGACACCGTAGGCCGATACGACCAGTGGATCAAGCGTCTTCTCCGTGCTCTTGAGCTGGATGCGAAGCTCCTTACCTGCTACGACAGCGACCGTCTCGGCGCCATAACCAATATAGGAGATACGCAGGGTCTTCGCTCCCTCAGGCAGACGAAGGGTGAACTTCCCCTTCGCGTCGGTGAGGGCCCCACTGCGGGGGTGCTCAACGCAGATGACCGAAGCACCTTCGATCGGTTCATTGTTCTCAGCCGCAACGACTATCCCAGTCACGGCTACCTGCTTCTGTGCCCAGGTAAGTCCTACGGAGAGAACCAGGAGCAACAGGCTTAGTAAACTCTTTCTCATTAGCGAATTGGTGAATTTGGAGGTGAATATATACAACGAAGAAGCGCTTCTCGAGGAAATCCAGGAGAAGCGCTTCTTACAAACTCTTTGTATGGGTATGCTATATACTAACAGGTATACAACAAGCTACTTCGCCTATGGATATGCGTCATCATGCTGAGCCACATCATCGTGTCAGCATACATTCGCATAATCATCATAGACTGGACTTGTTGCATATAGCTATTAGTCTTCTTTTCTTTTGAGTGAAGGGAGGAAGGTGAATTATCCACGACGGACGTCCTTCCGATTGGTGCAAAGGTAAAGCTCTTTTTGAAAACTCCAAATCACGCCCCTCAAAAATACCCGCACGCCCCCCTCAATGGAGGACTATCCACCCGAGCGAAGAAAAAGCACTACCCAATCATACACAGCGACTTACCCCTACCACACAGAAAAATCCTACCACGATCAAAAAAATTTCTCGCTGAGGATGAAAAACGAACCAGTACTGGTCGCCGAAGTGACCAGTACTGGTCACGATGCGAAGTAGTACTGGTCAATAATAGCAACCAGTACTGGTTACTTCGGCGACCAGTACTGGTTCGCATCCCCCTCCCGTGAGGTCACAGACGAGCGCACATAAAAAAGGCTGACCTACCGCAGTAGATCAGCCGAAGAGCTTAGGGAGAAGCGGGCTCGTTTGCCCTTAGTAAATCTGAATGAAGCGCACGAGCTCGGCACCGAGGTGGCCGTTGATCTTGCGCTGGAGCTCGGCTTGCTGGAAGCCCAGTTCCTGCCGTACCGCAGGCGAGGAGACCTGCAGGCGGAGCACCCCTTCGTCGAAGCGTACCTCCTGAAGCCAGCGGTACATCGGCCCTAAGAGCTCAGGCAGGTAGTCTCGCAGACGATGCACCAAGAGCTGCTCATACATATCGGGGTCGTCGTCCCACAGCGAGGCGATGGCTTCGCCGAGGAGCACGGTCTTACTCTGCTTCATGAGTGGGGGTGGAGTCGATAGAGCGCACTTCGCCCGAGGACACTTCGAAGAGGCGATAGTCTTCGCCCCAGCTTGTGACGATCTCGTCGAGGTGCTTGCGGTTCGTATCCGTGATAAAGATCTGCCCGAAGTCACTGCCTCCGACCAGACGGATGATACGCTCCACACGCTCAGCATCGAGCTTGTCGAAGATGTCATCCAAGAGGAGAAGCGGGCGCTCGGGGTTGGTCGCAGAGAGCAGGGCGTACTGGGCGAACTTCAGCGCGATGAGGAAGGTCTTATTCTGCCCCTCGCTCCCAACCTTGCGAATGAGCTCTTCGCCGAGGAGCATCTGCAGGTCGTCCTTATGCAGCCCCATAGTCGTGTAGCCCATGAGGCGGTCACGCTGACGGGCCTCACGCAGGAGCTCAAGGCAATGGCCCTCGTGCTCAGCGAGCGACGACGTATAGACAAGGCTCACACGATCCTGCCCGCCACTGATAGCGGTATAGTACTGCTGGAAGAGGGGAATGAAGTCTCGCACGAAGGCCGCACGACGCTCGTAGAGGAGCGGGCTGACCTGCTCGAGCTGTAGATCAAGGACTTCGAGGACGGCATCATCGGCACGCTGGCTCTTCAGGAGCACATTACGCTGCTCGAGGATGCGGTGGTACTGTGCGAGTGCCGCCATATAGACGCTATCCTGCTGGGAAAGCTGCTTGTCGACGAAGCGGCGACGCTCGTCGCTCCCCCCGAGGATGAGCTGGTAGTCCTGTGGCGAGACGATGACCAGCGGGAAGGCACCGATATGATCGCTGAGCTTGGGATACTCCTTCTTGTTGCGCTTGAGCACCTTGCGATGCCCGGGGCGGATCTGCAAGAGCAGCTGACGCTCGTCGCCGAAGTCGCTTCGGTAGACGGCATCGAGCACGGCAGCCTCCTGCCCGTATTGCACGGCGAGGCTGTCGGTGATCGAGAGGTGACTCTTGGTGAAAGAGAGGTAGTGCAGCGCATCCAGCAGATTGGTCTTCCCCATCCCATTGAGGCCAATGAAGCAATTGACCTTGGGGGAGAAGGTGCAGGAGGCTGAGGCGATGCTCTTGAAGTGAAGGAGGTGCAGACGCTGAAGGATCACGGGCGGGAGGGATTAGCGTGGTGCAGAGCCGCCACGAGCCATCTGCTCCTTGGTCGAGAGCATACCGCAGGCAGCGGAGATATCTTCACCGCGGGAGGTGCGGATCGTCGTGGTGTAGCCGCGTGACTCGAGCTGGCGCTTGAAGTGCTCCATCTTATCTCGCGAGAGCGGACGCAGGGGCACATCAGGGATTTGGTGGAAGGGGATGAGGTTGATACGGCAAGGGATACCACGCAGGAGGCGAGCAAGCTCCGCAGCGTGCTCGTCGCTATCATTCACCCCGTCGAAGACGATGTACTCGAAGGAGACGCGACGCTGCCCCGTGAAGTCTGCTTCGCGGATCATCTGCAGCGTGTCCTCCAGTGGCAGACCACCCTCAGCAGGCATCAGCTCCAGACGCCCCTCGTGGAAGGGATTGTGCAGGCTGACCGCCAGATGGCAGGTCGTCTCGCTGAGGAAGCGCTCAAGACCACGGCGCACACCTACCGTAGAGAGGGTGACGCGCTTAGGCGACCAGCCCAAGCCCCATGCAGAGGTCAGGACAGAGATGCTCTTCAGTACGTTCGTCGCATTGTCGAGCGGCTCGCCCATACCCATATAGACGACGTTGGTCAGCGAGGCAGATTCCTCGACGGAGAGGACTTGGTTGATGATCTCACCCGAGGACAAGTTCCCCTTGAAGCCCTGCTTACCCGTCATACAGAAGAGGCAGTCCATCTTACAGCCCACCTGCGAAGAGATGCAGAGCGTAGCGCGGTCCTTATCGGGGATAAAGACGGCTTCGACAAGCCCCCCTGTGGAGACGGCGAAGAGGTACTTGCGCGTACCGTCCTTCGACAGCTGGCTCATCACGGGAGCCGTACGACCGACGGTATAGCGCTCAGCGAGGAGCGTGCGATTGGCTTTGGAGAGGTTCGTCATCTCATCGATGGAGGTGACGCGCTTGTCATAGAGCCACTGGGATATCTGCTTGCCCGTGAAGCGGGGCATGCCCAGGGAGGTGACCAGCTCGGTAAGCTCATCGAGGGTGCGACCAAGGAGTATTTCTTTGCCTTCTGGCATCGTATGCGGATAAATCGAGGGATGAATGAATAAGGCTGCCCGCAGAGTGTCTTCATGCGGGCAGCCTATTTAATAACTGATATCAGTGGCAAAGGGTTGTCCCGATGCCCCGATAGATGGGGAGCCGGCTACTAATAGAAGCGAGCGCGGTTGTCCTGAATCTTCATCTTCTGGATGAAGTCCGTGAAGACACGGTAGCTGTACTGACGAGCCAGACCGAGCTCCTGCTGCTTGACCTGTGCAGCGACAGCAGCGGGATCGTTAGGCGTAGCAGCGACGGGCTGGAGGACCATGACTTCGGCGTTGCTTGCAGCGAAGGGCTTAGAGATCTTACCCATGGGAGTCGTCATAGCTACGCCGTTGAAGGTAGCAGGCTCGCTACCACGGACGAGGTAGTTGACGTCGACGAGGGTGTCGACCTTCGTCTGGAGCTCCGTAGCGTAAGCATCGAGAGAAGCGAGCTTCTTGCCTTCGAGGTTCTTAGCGAGGGTCTCAGCCTTCTTCTTGCTGGTGAGGTAAGCTACGATCTCATCCTTGACAGCAGAGAGAGGAGCTACGCCAGCAGGCGTATGCTTGACGACAGCGGGGATGACGAGGTAGTCCGTACCGCAGGTGTAGAGCTTCTGGCTGACTTCGCCGTCCTTAGCACCGATAGCCCAGCTGATGACCTGACGCGAGCTGGGGATCTGCCCGAGAGCAGCCGTCTGCGTCGTCACAGGGATGTTGCGAGCTACGCTGAAGCCTTCCTTCTCAGCCTTCTTAGCCATAGCATCGAAGCCACCGCCACCACCGAGGATGCGGTTCATAGCAGCGTACTTAGCGTTGTAGGTCTCAGGAGAGAACGTAGCAGGGATGGAGAGGAATGCGACCTGATAAGCATCTACTGCAGGCTGGGGGTTCTCAGCACGTACGAGGACGGAGAGAGGAGCCTGACCGAGGCGAACGACCGTACCGAAGGGTACCTTGTAGAGCGTATCGAGGTTGAGAGCTGAGCCCTGAGAGAGCTGTACCAGCTGTGATTCGGTGAAGGTGCTATCGACCGAGCCGTAGCGGTTAGGCATCTGGATGAGGCCACCCGTAGCCGACGTAGAGGGGTCGATGCTGTGCTTCTTAGCGAGCTCAGCAAAGCTGGCACCCGCATGAAGCTGTGCGAGCAGGCTATCAGCCTGCCCCTTGACGCTGTCGTTGAGGACGATCATACGGACAGAGACACCCGAGGTCACCGTCTTCTTACCGACGAGCTTGATGATATCGTAGCGGTCGCTGACGAGCTGAGGATCGCTGACGGCACCAGCCTCAGCACCCTTGATGAAGGCGACCTGCTCAGCACCGAGGCCCAGCGCATCGAGCTCAGCACCGGTGAGGTAGCTCTTGGAGAAGAACTTGCTGGAGGTAGCGAAGCCACGGAGTACAGACTCGACGTTAGCGGCATTTGCATTGCGAAGCTCAGCGACAGCCTTCTCCTTCTCGGCAGCAGCGTTCTTGTAGTCTTCCTGCGAAGGAGTGACCTGCAGGCTGATGTAGCTCACCTCGGTGAGAGGGTACTGCATCTTGTAGAAGTCCTTGTGCTCGTCGTAGTACTTCTTCACCTCGCTATCACTGGGCTTAGCAGCCTCGTCTGCGATCTGAGCAGCAGAGGTGCGCACGAGAGCGATGCTACGGCTTTCCTTACCGACGGAGAGCTCACGGTCTACATCGTTGATCTTATAGGTACGAGCGAGCAGCGTAGAGAGCTTCTGCTGGAGACGCTGAGACTTGATCTGCTTCTGAAGCTGCTCGAACTGGCTCTTAGCCTGCAGGAGCTGGCCACGCTGCTCTGCAGGAGCTGCCTGGATCTGCTTATCAGAAAGCTGCTTGATGATCTCGTTGATCTGCTTCTCATCTGCCGAGCCGAAGAACTGTGTAGCCAATGGCGAGGGAGCGATGCCCTTCCCTACGAGGAGGGCATAGAGTTCGTCGTCAGATACGCCGAGGCCGACCTTTGAGGTCACCTCATTGAGGGCATACTCCGAGATGTACTCTTGGGCCAGTTGGTTATTCAGCTGCATGCGTTGCTCATCGGAGAGCTGCTGGCCCTGGGCTTGAGCCTGGTCTTCGAGCTCCTTGAGGCGCATGCTATACTCTTCGATCGAGACATCTTTGCCATCGATGGAGAGAGCCGTACGCTCATTCTTGCTCCAGAAGGTGCGCCCACTGGTGAAGAGGTCACCGATGACAAAGCCCGCCAGGGCGATCCCGATGACCACGACCAGCAGTACCGAATGACTTCGGATCTTCTCTAATACTGCCATTGTTTGTTGTTACCTATGGATGAATAGTGTTTATATTTCAGTCTTTGAGGAACAAAGATACAAACACTCCGACGAATACTCAAATACAAAGGGCCTTCTCAGAAGGAAGTGGGATAAGGGAAGCGCACTTCCCCTATCCCACTGCTTCGGATGGCGTATATAAATACGGTGTATGGAGTACCCGCAGAGCGCTGCTTAGTCCCGTGGAAGCTCCTCGAAGTCAACGTACTCGTCGCTTGAGGGGCGGGTGAACTTGCGAGCCTCGATATCATCAAGCTCCTGCTTCTGGCGGCTGTCCGAGCTCTCAGCTGTACCTTCACGACGCTCAGAGGATACCCCAGGGGCACCGTAGCCACGATTGCGGTAGGCCTCACCACCGGCCGCCTCGGTCATACGACGCTGCAGGCGCTGGAGGAGCTTCACGGCCAGCCAAGCTTGGATCGTAGGCCAGTAGAGGTAGAGGAGGACACCGATGAGGATTATTATCAGGAGGCTCATATCGAAATTCGGATTTATCTAATACATACTAATACATACTATGTGACAAAGCTCCTCTTTCAAAGAGCGTGCCACAGCACTCCGCTTAGGCCTTCTCGCCCTTCTGCTGAGGAAGGAGTGACAGCAGGAGGTAGGCGATGATCGTCACACTGCAGCCGAACCAGCCCAGCCACACGACCGACCCGACAGCCACCACGATGAGCACCAGCTGAGGCCACTTGTGGCTCAGGGGCTCCTTCGAGAGCTTGAAGGAGAACATCGGCAGCTCGCTGACCATCAGCAGGGATAGCACGAGCGTCAGCACTAGATAAGTGATGAGCGTGGCCGAAGCACCGATGGACAGCCCGAAGGAAGGGATCGCAGCTGCAGCACCGATCCAGAAGAGCGCGTTCGAGGGGACGGGAAGTCCGAGGAACGAGGTCGACTGGCGCGTGTCGTTATTGAACTTCGCCAGGCGCAGTGCAGCAAAGGCCACGACGACGAAGACGCCATAGTTCAGATAATTCCCTGCATCCAAGCCCTCCAGTCCACGGAAGACAAGGGTAGCGGGAGCCAAGCCGAAGCTCACGACGTCGGCCAGCGAGTCGAGATCCTTCCCGATCGGAGAGGACACACCCAGCAGGCGTGCTACCATCCCATCGAAGAAGTCAAAGACGGCCGAGAGGACGATGAGCCACATAGCGATATCGGTGCGACCTGCATAGAGCGTGAAGACGATAGCCAGCACACCTGAGAGGAGGTTCCCCGCGGTCAGCATATTAGGTATATGCTTCTTGATATTCATTCCTACTATTATATATACGTATAGGGAGGGGCGCTATACTGCTTAGCGAGGCAGCGTAGCGATGTCGGTGATATTCCCCTGGACCTTCTGCCCGACCTTGACGTGCACCTTCGTGCCGAGGGGGAGGTAGAGGTCGACACGAGAGCCGAACTTAATGAAGCCGAGGTTCTGGTTGATATTCACACGTTGACCGACCTCTGGATAAGTGACGATACGGCGTGCGATAGCCCCAGCAACCTGACGGACGAGGATGCGATCCCCACCCTCACTGCGGATGATGACAGCAGAGCGCTCATTGTCCGTACTGCTCTTAGGCAGGTGAGCCGAGAGGAAGCGTCCATCGGTGTGCGAGACATGCTCGACGACGCCATTACAAGGAATCCAGTTGACGTGCATATCAAAGACGCTCATAAAGACGGATACCTGCAGGCAGCGGCAGCCAAGCAGCTCCGTCTCCTCCGTCTCCTCGACGACGACGACACGGCCGTCAGCAGGGCACACGATCTCCAGCGGGCCATCGCTGTGCTTGCGAGGCTCGTAGCGGAAGAAGTTGATGACAGTCAGATAGAAGAGGATCGAAATAGCCAGGAAGATGTAGCTAAACGTCCCTCTCGCAAAGAGAGCAATGAAGGCATTCAGCCCGATAAGAGTGATAGCAAAGCCAATGAGTGGGCCGCGCCCTTCTTTGTGAAGTAACATAGGGGTCTATTGAGTGGACACTTTATGACATAGGTAATATATCGTGCAAATATACTTAAAAAAGCCTATACCTCAGACAAAAGAGGGACAGCTTCACGGCAAGCACCTGACATTATGCCATACTGACACGGCCTTATCCTCCCCTTCTTTCCCCCACTTTTCAGCCCTCGTATATAGCTCCTTCCCCACGGATATCGGAAGTCCATCTCCGAGAGGGATTAAGTGGCCCCATATAGGTTACCTCAGCGACCAATATAGGATCATACCTCATACCACTATTGAGACTGTTGCCGCAAGTCCTACCCTCTATTTAGCGTGCTAAGGCATCGTACGCCCAGCTCCCCGATATACCTCTCCGAAGTGACCAGCAAGCCCTTCGTCCCTTCGCGAGTATTCCTCTTATCCAGCGGAGGGAAAATTGTCCTTCTCGTGAAGAAAAAAGCGCCTTCACGTAGTGATTTTTCCATATCTACGCACGTAGATTTAAAGACCAGACACGTAAATCCAAATATCCACGTACGTAGATATTAGAGCCACGTACGTAGTCCACACTTTTCTACCACTCGTCTGCAACTTTTATCCCTACGCGGAGCAACAACCTAATAGAAGTCACTTCACAAAGCTATATAGCTTCGCACCGAAAGCTATATAGGAATCGAGCCAAAGCTATATAGCTCTACCTACGCAACCATATACCTATATATAGATACCTGCGCGCGTGAGGTATCTCATATAGTAGATACACACCGAAGAATTATCGTACATTTGCGGTACAGTGAACTATAAATATCTTTTCACCTCTTAAACCACAAACAAGCGATGAGGCTCAAGAAAATCATCTTATCCCTCCTCTCGGCGCTCTTCGTAGGCACCACACTGGGTCTACCTTCGGCTGCTCAAGCCCAAGCCCCCGGCGAAATGCCACCACTCCCTATAGACACCGCCGTCCGTATCGGAAAGCTCCCCAATGGTCTGACCTACTTCATTCGTCACAATGAAGAGCCCAAGGGTAGAGCAGAATTCTATATCGCCCAGAAGGTAGGCTCGATGCAGGAAGAAGACTCGCAGCAGGGTCTGGCTCACTTCCTCGAGCATATCGCCTTCAACGGCACAAAGAACTTCCCAGGCAAGGGGATCATCAACTTCCTCGAGAGCATAGGTGCCAGCTTCGGTGGCAACATCAATGCTTACACGAGCTTCGACAAGACGGTCTACACGCTGATGAAGATCCCCGTCCCACGCAAGAGCATCATCGATAGCTGTATCCTCGTACTCCACGACTGGAGTAGCTTCATCAGCCTCGAGGATAAGGAGATCGACGCTGAGCGTGGTGTCATCGAAGAAGAATGGCGTCGCAGCAATAGCGGGGATATGCGCAACATGGAGAAGCTCCTCGACTTTGCCTTCCCTGGCAACAAGTACGGTAAGCGCCTCCCCATCGGTAAGATGGAGATCGTACGCAGCTTCCCCTATCAGGTCCTGCGCGACTACTACAAGAAGTGGTACCGCCCCGACCTGCAGGCGGTCATCATCGTCGGTGACGTCGATGTCAACTACACGGAGGCTCAGATCAAGAAGATCTTCGCCGACATCCCTGCTCCAGTGAATGCTGCTGAGCGCGTCTACATCCCTGTCGAAGACAACGTCAAGCCCATCGTAGGTATCGCTGCTGACAAGGAAGCTACGCAGAATTCGATCAATATCTCTTACAAGAGCGATGTCACGCCTGCTGATGTCCGTGCTACCCTCATGGGTCCCCTCGAGGACTACATCAATAGTGTCGTCTCATCGATGATCACCCAGCGCTTCAGCGACATCGTCAAGAAGCCTAATGCACCCTTCGTCAACGCTTCCGTTGACTTCGGTAACTACGTCGTCGCTAAGACCAAGGACGCTGTCAACTTTGACGCTACCTTCAAGGAAGGGCAGTGGGAGCCCGCTCTCAAGGCTCTCGTAGCTGAGATCGTACGCCTCAAGACGTACGGCTTCACGCCTGGCGAATATAGCCGCGCTAAGAAGGACTACCTCGTCAGCATGAAGAACTTCTACAACGAGCGTGACAAGCGTACCAGCGATGCTTGGGCAAACGTCTATGTAGACTACTTCGAAGACGGTGGTTACCTCCTCGATATCCCCACACACTACCAGCTCATCCAGGGCATCGCTGAGCAGTTCCCACTCGAGCAGATCAATGCTATGATCAAGCAGCTTGACCTCGAGAAGAATGTACTCGTCGCTCTGACCAGCGTAGAGAAGCCCAGCGTCAAGCTCCCCAGCATCGAGGAGCTCACGAAGAAGTACCTCGACTATACCAAGCAGCAGGTCGAAGCTCCTAAGGACGAGGTCAGCAACGAGAAGCTCATCGACAAGCTCCCCATGAAGGGTAAGATCGTCAAGACCGAGAAGAACGGTCAGTACGGCTCTACCATCTGGACGCTCTCCAACGGCACGAAGGTCTACATCAAGAAGACCGACTACAAGGAAGATGAGATCCTCTTCAAGGGTCGCCGCGATGGTGGGTACTACAACTTCACCAAGCCCAACGCTACGGATCTGAAGGTCCTCAACAGCCTTGCTGCTATCGGTGGTCTCGGTAAGTTCGATGAGTCAGCTCTCGAGAAGGCCCTCAGCGGTCGCATCGCTTCTGTCTCTGCGACGGTCTCCAATATCAGCGATGATGTAGCAGGTAGCACGACGAAGGAAGACCTCGAGACGATGCTCCAGCTCCTCTACCTCAACTTCACAGCTGTACGTGCTGACAAGGACGCCTTCCAGGCATGGCAGGAGCGTACCATCAGCCAGATCGAGGCAAGCAAGGCTAACCCTCTCTCCTTCCTCGGCGACTCCGTCACGCGCTACATCTTCCCCAACAACCCTGAGCGCTATCCCCTCAGTGTCGAAGAGGTCAAGAGCGTGAACTACGATCGTGTGCTCCAGCTCTTCCGTAGCCGCTTCGCTAACGCACGTGGCTTCGAATTCTACTTCGTAGGTAATGTCGACGAAGCTACCCTCCGTCCTCTCGTAGAGCAGTACATCGCTTCACTCCCCGCGCAGAAGGTCTACACCGACAAGGCTCACACGAACCGAGTCCCCGTAGAGCGCCTCGGCACGAACAAGAAGGAGTACAGCGCTGCTATGGAGACACCCATGGGTATCGTCATCGACGGCATCTCAGCTCCCACGACCTACAACCAGCAGGAAGGTCTGACGAGCGCTGTGCTTGAGTCCATCCTCGACCAGCTCTACACGAAGACCATTCGTGAGGATGCAGGTGGGGCCTACAGCGTCGGTGTCCTCGCTGACGTGTCACGCTTCCCCAGCCCACGTACGAACGTCACCGTCCAGTTCCAGACCGACCCCGCTAAGGCCGTAGCTATGAACGAGCTCGTCTTCAAGGGTCTCGAAGGTATCGTCAAGGACGGTCCCTCAGCTGAGTACTTCGACAAGGCCGTCAAGAACCTCAAGAAGGCTCACGGTGAAAGCCTCCGCAAGAATAGCTACTGGCTCGGCCAGCTCGCTCGCTTCTACGGTCAGGGCTTCGACTTCGTGACGAACTACGATAAGCTCCTCGACGCTGTCACGCCTCAGTCTGTACAGGCTCTCGCTAAGAAGCTCTACGAGTCTAAGGACCGTACGGAGATCCTCTTCCGCTCCACCGAGGCTAAGAAGTAAGCACTTCGCAGTCATCTCCCACTTCATATAGCAAGCCGGGCACCCTCCCCATCTGAGGATGCCCGGCTTGTCGCTTAATGAACAATTCTCCCCATCTCACGCTTATCATACCAACGAGCAGTATTCTATCACCTCGTAGCAACTAACTGAATAATGAAGAAAGTCATCCTCAGCCTCGCCCTCATCTCCGCAGGTCTCTTCTCGAGCTATGCCTGCACGGCCAAGGCTTCGAGCAATGCTGCTTCTGCCTCCACCGAGACGACCGCAGCTGCCCCCAGCGAAGAAGCTGCTGCCGACGACAAGGCCGCAGAAGGCGCTATCAAGCACATCGACGCAGACTTCCTGCGCAAGAACATCTGGGACTATAAGGAAGAGCCCTCGAAGTTCGTCTTCAAGGGCAGCCGTCCCGCTATCCTCGACTTCTACGCCGACTGGTGCGGTCCCTGCCGTAAGCTCAGCCCCAAGCTCGAAGCTATCGCTAAGAAGTATGCGGGTAAGATCGACGTCTACAAGATCGATGTCGACAAGGAAGCTGGTCTGGCCAATATCTTCGGTGTGAAGAGCATCCCTATGTGCCTCTTCATCCCTATGCAGGGTACGCCCATCCAGACGGTAGGCGATCTCACTCCCGATCAGATCGAGGAGACCATCAAGCAGATCTACTCCGACGCGAAGTAGGCCCAGCGAGTCATTCGCATCTACAATAAAAGCTCATCCCCACACCGCCTGATGGCAGTGTGGGGATGAGCTTTTATTGTAGCGTCCGAGTGAGGAAGTCGCTTACTTCTTCGCTGGACGGGGGATGAAGTCGAAGCCCGTGTAAGGACGAAGAGCCTCGGGGATGCGGATACCTTCGGGCGTCTGGTTGTTCTCCAGCAGTGCTGCGACGATACGGGGAAGAGCCAGTGCACTACCATTGAGCGTGTGCACGAGCTGGACACCCTGCTCAGCGTCACGATAGCGGCAGCGTAGGCGGTTGGCCTGATAGCTCTCGAAGTTCGACACAGAGCTGACCTCGAGCCAACGCTTCTGTGCTGCAGAGAAGACCTCGAAGTCATAGGTCAGCGCGCTGGTGAAGCTCATATCACCACCGCTCAGACGTAGGATGCGCCAGGGCAGCTCGAGCTTCGTGACGAGCGTCTCTACGTAGGCGACCATCTCATCGAGGCGCTGATAGCTGCGCTCGGGCTTGTCGATGCAGACGATCTCGACCTTGTCGAACTGGTGGAGGCGGTTCAGACCACGCACATCCTTACCATACGACCCAGCTTCGCGGCGGAAGCAGGCAGAGTAAGCGGTGTTGCGTACGGGCAGATCCTTCTCCTCGAGGATGACGTCACGATAGATATTCGTCACAGGCACCTCAGCCGTGGGGATGAGATAGAGGTTGTCCACCGTAGCGTGGTACATCTGTCCTTCCTTGTCGGGGAGCTGACCCGTGCCGTAGCCTGAGTCTTCGTTGACGACGTAGGGAGGCTGCACCTCGAGGTAACCAGCTTCACGAGCATTGTCGAGGAAGAAGTTGATGAGCGCGCGCTGCAGGCGAGCTCCATAGCCCTTATAGACGGGGAAGCCAGCGCCCGAGATCTTCACACCCAGCTCGAAGTCAATGAGGTCATAGTCCTTCGCCAGCTCCCAGTGGGGCTCAGCGGTAGCATCGAGTGCGGGCATCTCGCCACCAGTCTTGACGCAGACGTTGTCCTCAGCCGTAGCGCCTTCGGGCACGATGTCGGCGGGGAGGTTAGGTACAGAGAGCAGGATCTCACGGATCTTCGCTTCGGCCTCCGTCTTCTTCTCCTCAAGGCTCTTGCTAAGCTCCTTGAGCTGTGCCACCTGAGAGCGGATGCTCTCAGCCTGCTCCTTGGCGCCCTGCTTCATCAGGTCACCGATCTCCTTAGCGAGGGCCTTCTGACGAGAGAGGCTGGCATCGAGCTCCTGCTGAGAGCGACGGCGGATCTCATCGAAGTTCAGGACTTCGGTGATCGCTTCGCGTGCCTCGAATTGCTTCTTGCGGAGGCGCTCAATGACCGCCTCGGTATTCTCCTTGATTTGCTTGAGTGTAAGCATAATGTCTCGTGTGGGGTATAAAATGAGAGGAGGTCGCTCCCTCCGGGCTGTGTAGACCCTTCTGGAGCAACCTCCGGTTGACTTGTCTGACGTGTGCTCCGTCTTAGGCCTCAGCCGCGATGGAGACGTACGAGCGGTCGTTCTTCTTGCGAGTGAAGACCACCTTACCGTCGATCAGTGCATAGAGCGTGTGGTCCTTACCGATACCTACGCCTGCACCTGGGTGATGCTGCGTGCCACGCTGGCGGACGATGATGTTACCAGCCTTAGCGTGCTGACCACCGAAGAGCTTTACTCCGAGTCGCTTACTTTCTGATTCGCGTCCGTTCTTGGAGCTACCTACACCTTTTTTATGTGCCATTGTCTTATGTCTAAACTAATGCGGTGATACAATTACTTACGCTACGATTTCCTTGACGAGGACTTCGCTGAACTGCTGGCGGTGGCCATTGAGCTTGCGATAGCCCTTACGGCGCTTCTTGTGGAAGACAAGTACCTTGTCGCCCTTTACAAGAGGCGTGATGATTTCGCACACGACCTTAGCACCAGCCACTATAGGCGTACCTACAGTGACAGCACCATCCTTGTCTACGAGGAGGACCTTGTCGAATTCTACTACTGCGCCACTCTCTGCACCCTTGACGTGGTGAATGAAGAGGCGACGGCCCTGTTCTACATTGAACTGCTGGCCCTGAATGTCTACGATGACGTACATTATCGTTGATAACTAAAAAGTTAGCCCCGTAGGGTGCCACCCGCTCCACGACGGAGGGATAGACTTCTTCTCCTACCCTACATAGGAAATTCGGTCACAAAGATACAAAAATATCTGATACAACACCTTGCACTCCCTTGACTTTCACCGAAGAAACTTCCTCAGTCCGAGCTCTTCCCCTACCCTACATAAGGTAATATCTCTCCCTCCCGAGAAGCACCCACCGAAGCCCGTCGTAGCACGATACCATACCGCAAGGGCTATGAACCTATATTGGTCGTTGCTCCGACCTATATTGGTCAGCGCACGAACCTATATAGGTCGTCACAGCGACCTATATAGCTTTGTGAAGTGACCTCTATTAGGTTGTTGCTCTGCGTAGGGATAAAAGTTGTGGACGAGTGGCAGATAAGTTTGGGCTACGTACGTGGCTCTAATATCTACGTACGTGGATAATTGGATTTACGTGCCTGGCCTTTAAGACTACGTGCATAGATAGAAGAATACCACTACGGGAAGGCGCTTTTTTCTTCACGAGAATGGCACTTTCCCCTCCACGGAATAAGAGGAATACGCGCGATAAGGCAAAGGGCTTGCGTATCACTTCGAAGAGGAATATCGGGAGGAGCTGGGCGTGCAATGCCTTAGCACTCTCAATAGAGGGTAGGACTATGTGCAACTGTCTCCTATATAGATCCACCCGACGACCAATATAGGTTCAGGCCACCACCCCAAAGGGGAGGTCCTTCAACAGTCCCAAGGAAAAGGGGAAGTCCCCAGATTAAAACCTTGAAGTCAACACCTTACTACTCCTCACAGTAGTACGATATGAGCTTCTTCGCAAAGTGGCTCATCTGCTGACGCACCGATCTAGGTTCAAGGACCTCTATCTGATCCGCCTGCGCCAGCAACCTCTGATACAGGTCAAAGGTCGGGCGCACGGTCAGCTCAAAGTACGATGCCTCATCACCCCTCATCTCGACCAGCTCACGCTGCGACTTATGGATGGGGAGGGTACGAAGATAGTCTGGAGCTGAATAATATGCCTTGAGTAAGATGCGGACAGGCTCCTCCTGTGAACGCATGATGCCACAGCAGCCACGGAAGTATTCGTCAATATCAAAGTCCTCCTTCATGCGGAAGGTCGCACCCGTCGGGCTGCAATCCGAGATGCGGTCAAGAGCGTAGAGCATAAAGACATCTTCGGATTGGTCATCTCCCTCCTGATGCCCACCTCGGGCAGAGTAATAGGGATTGCGAGCGAGCACATACCATCGGCGCTTGACTACCTTAAGGTAATAGGGCTCAATATCGAAGCGGCAAGGCTCGAGCTTCCCGAAGGCTTGATAAGCGATGCTCAGCATCTGATTATTACGCATAGCATCCGTGATGGCATGGAGCCACCGATGCCCAGAGGGTACGCTCTCAAAGAGGATACGACCCTTCAACTTCCTATCCGCTTGGATCTGATTCATCGCGGTATAGGAGTCGATTAGCCAAATGCGCAGATGGTCATTCTCCAGCTCCTCGGGGTGGTCGATATAGTATTTGTAGCCTCCCTTGGTATCACAAACAATATCGACCTCAAAGATGTCGAAGATAGCCTTGCGATGGTTGTGAAAGGTGCGAATAGCCAGATCGTCACCATCGCCATAGCTCAGTCCGCTCCTCTGCCAGAGGCTATTCACCTCCTCGTAGGTCAGACGTCCATAGAGACGGAACTGCTCTATCAGCCAGACGTAGCGCCCAAAGATATTTGCTGCCATATACTTAATTATTCTACTTCATACACAAAGGTAGAGATAGTTCGCATGGGAGCGAACGCTGTTCTTTGGCACGGAGTATCTACCATAACTATGCGATCCCGAAGCCATACTTCTCTACCAGATCTCGAAATATGGGATAGCGCTTCAAGAACTCTTCAAAGCGCTCCAGCTTGTACTCTCGGATACGAGGCAAAGGGAAGTACAAGGGCGCTGCCCTACACATCACCTCCCAGTACTTCTCTGGAGAAATCCTGAGATTTCGCAGATAAGATAAATCCGTTTGGAGCCTCCTATCACAGAAGGCAAAGTCCATAATGAGATTAGGGTGCTTCAGCTCACCCAAGCACCATAGCGCTAAACTAACCTGATCATCCAGAGCAAAAGAGAAGGTATCTACCTGTCGCATAGGAGGGCAATTATTGCAGGCTATCGCCTCCATCAGCAGCTCCACTAAGACAGCTTCGCACGCTTCCCTACTGACTGGGCGCTGGAGCTTAGCCATCACGTAGAGCCACTCGAGGGGAGACAGCCGAGAGGTATCGACCTCATAATGCGGGTTAGCCCCTAACCTCAATGCCACCCGCTGGTAGCCGACGACCTCAGACAGCCCTTGCTCCAGCTGCAGCACACACACCTCATCGGCATGGCGAATAATAAAGAGAGCTACATCTCTCTCCTTGTACTTCTCCCACAGGTCCAGCACCATCGCTACCCACTGTGGCCTCAGGCGCTCCCCTCGCCCAGCGAAGATCTCCCACTGATACATAAGGGTCTGCAGTGCCCAAGTCCGCGCAACCTTCGACGAGTCCTGTAGGAAGAAGGAGAGGATCTTACACTGCGCCTGCCACTCGATATGGGGGAAGGCCTCCCGCAGCTTCTTTCTCGCCAAGGAGATACGCCCGAGCTTCCGCTGCTGAATATCCTTGAGATACTCGCGCCACGACTTGTTGTACTGAATCGGTGTGGCATCGGAAGGTCCTTGCTTCTCCAGCCGAGCATCCACGACCTTAAGCAGATACCAATCCAGATTAGCCTGACTACGCAGCTCTCTGAGCGTAGCTTCATCTAATCCTTGGATGATATTCCGACAGAGCTTATGCGTGATCCTCGACAGCGCTTCTTCCGAGTCAGCTACATCATTAAAGAACTGAATGACATCCATACTTCATCTAATCTATTGGAACATTTAAGGTTGGCTCATCACCAAGCCCCACTAATTCGCCAAAGATAGAAGCGCACCTCTGCCATATCGCAGCAGAGGTAAATAGCATTGAAGTACGAGCAATTCTCCATAATTTTATGAGCGTTTGGGGAATCCAAGTAGCTACAACCAGTCGAACAGCCCAAGCCCCAACCCGGGGCAGGCACAACACTTTATCTTATGGACATTGAGCAGAGACTCAAGGAAATTTGGAGAGCTGATTATCTGAAGGCTCTACCATCGGACATTAAAACAGTTATTGAGCGCGGGTATGTATTTTACAACAACGGAGAGAAAAAGGATCTCCTCATCACGGGTATCAATCCTTCCTTTAGAGGAGAAGAAAGAGTAGGTCAGCATAACACCTCAGAGCTATTGATAGATACAAGGCACGATGTCTATTGGTCTCCGATAAGGAAGATGCTACATAATCAAGACATCGACTTAATAGCCCAAACCGCTTACCTCGACATTTTCTACTTTCGAGAAAAGGAACAGACTTTCCTCAAGAGGGAACTACTCAGCCAGCCGGAAGGCATTAGATTTATCGTTGACCAGCTCAACCTCACTATGCATACGATAGAGGAGGTTATTCAGCCTAAGCTCATCATAGTAAAGAACAAAGAATCAGCAGCGTACTTTGGCAAAGAAGCGGAGGAGCGAGGGTGGATCTGGATGGGGTATGCACTTGAGCAAGTCTGCAACACCTATTGCGGAGAGCTATATAAGATCACGGGGCTCATTGATTCTCACGAGCGCATTGCCCCCGAGATCACGCAGACAGCGCTTGTCGGGACATTAGTACTATTTACTAGGCATATCAACCAGTACACCAAGAGAGAACTGCGCCCCACTGCAGAGTTCTTGAATCGCCTCCTGCATATCCAATCACAAGGAATTGACAGCTATCCAATAGAAGACCTCTGACTGAATCACATTAGTGGCATGAATCTATGTAAGTAAGAGCTATATACCTATATTAATCGTCACGGTGACCAGTAGTGGTTACTCATCTGACCAGTACTGGTCACGACGCGAAGCAGTACTGGTCGCTATAACCAACCAGTACTGGTCAACCCAGCGACCAGTACTGGTCGCAAAAGCCACCGCACAGATAGTGTAGAAACGCATTACGCCCCAGGCTGCCGAAGCGGCCTGGGGCGTAATGTCTATTGGTATATCGTGAGTGAAGTCAACCGCGACTTAGTCGAGGGTCTTCTTGATCTCGATTTCTTCGTAAGCCTCGATGATGTCACCGACCATAATGTCGTTGTAGCCATCGATATTCAGACCGCAGTCCTGACCCATGACGACTTCCTTAGCATCGTCCTTGTAGCGCTTGAGAGAGCCGAGCTCACCCTGGTACTTGACGATACCATCGCGGATGAGGCGGATCTTGTTGTTGCGCTTGATCTTCCCTTCGACGACCATACAGCCGGCGATGGTACCGACCTTGGTGATCTTGAAGGTCTGCTGGACCTCGAGGTTGGCCACGACATTCTCCTTGATTTCGGGCGAAAGCATCCCTTCCATAGCGGACTTGATGTCTTCGATGGTGTCGTAGATGATCGAGTAAGTACGGATCTCTACGCCCTCACGGTCTGCCAGACGACGAGCGGCCTGGCTGGGACGCACCTGGAAGCCCAGGATAATCGCCGAAGAAGCGGAGGCGAGCACGACGTCGCTCTCGGAGATCTGACCGACGCCCTTGTGGATGACGTTGACCTGAATTTCCTCCGTAGAGAGGCGGATGAGCGAGTCGGAGAGCGCTTCGATAGAGCCATCCACGTCACCCTTGATGATGACATTGAGCTCCTGGAAGTTACCCAGCGCACGGCGACGAGCGAGTTCGTCGAGGGTAAGACCCTTCTTCGTGCGGTTGTCCTGCTCACGCTTGAGCTGCTCACGCTTGCTGGCGATGCTACGCGCTTCCTGCTCGGTCTCCATGACGTTGAAGGTCTCACCTGCGGTAGGTGCACCGTCCAAGCCAAGGATCAGAACGGGTTCGCTGGGACCAGCCTTCTCGACCTTCTGGTTACGCTCGTTGAACATAGCCTTCACACGACCATAGTGCGTACCCGAGAGGACGATGTCACCCTGCGAGAGGGTACCGTTCTGCACGAGGACGGTAGCCACATAGCCACGCCCCTTATCGAGTGAAGACTCGATGACGGAGCCGACAGCACGGCGCTTGGGGTTAGCCTTGAGCTCGAGAAGTTCAGCTTCGAGGAGGACCTTCTCCAGCAGTTCATCGATATTGATGCCCTGCTTAGCGGAGATCTCCTGGCACTGGTACTTACCACCCCATTCCTCGACGAGGTAGTTCATGGCAGCGAGCTGCTCACGGATACGGTCGGGGTTAGCGGCGGGCTTATCGATCTTATTGATCGCGAAGACCATGGGCACACCAGCAGCGGCAGCATGGTTGATAGCTTCCTTTGTCTGAGGCATCACGTCATCGTCAGCAGCGACGATGATGATAGCGATGTCCGTGACCTTCGCACCACGAGCACGCATAGCGGTGAAGGCTTCGTGACCTGGCGTATCGAGGAAGGTAATACGCTTACCACCCTTGAAGCGGATGCTGTAGGCACCGATATGCTGGGTGATACCCCCTGCTTCGCCAGCGATGACGTTGGTATTGCGCAGGCGGTCGAGGAGCGACGTCTTACCGTGGTCGACGTGACCCATGACGGTGACGATAGGAGGACGGCTGATGAGATCAGCTTCGTCATCGGCCTCTTCTTCCTGCGTGATGGCTTCGACGACCTCAGCGCTGACGAAGTCGGTCTTGTAGCCGAATTCTTCTGCGACCATCTCGATGGTCTCAGCGTCGAGGCGCATGTTGATAGACACCATCAGACCGATGCTCATACAGGTAGCGATGACCTGCGTCACGGGGACGTCCATAAGGCTCGCGAGGTCACTAACGGTGACGAACTCAGTGAGCTTCAGCGTACGGCTTTCGGCTTCGCTACGCTCCTGAGCGTCGAGAGCTGCAGAGCGAGCAGCGTCACGCTTGTCCTTACGGTACTTAGCGGACTTCGCACCCTGCTGGTTCTTACCCGTCAGACGAGCAAGCGTCTCCTTGACCTGGCGCTGTACATCTTCGTCAGTGACGACAGCCTTCTGAGGCTGCTGGCTCTGACGCTTGGCCTTACGGCCGGTCTTCTGCTCGGCAGCACCCTGCTGAGCATTGCCACGACCACTGCGGTTGTTGGGGTCTGCGGAGCGACCATTACCACCATTGCCATTGCGCTGTCCAGGCTTCTTCGTGCCATTGTCCGTAACCTTAGCGGCTTCGGCCTTGACATCGACGGGACCCTTACCGATACGGGTGCGCTTGCGACCCTTATCGGCAGCGGACTTCTTGGCGGGGCGGGTATTATCGTTGATCGAAGAGAGGTCGATCTTACCTACTACGTTGAAGCTGATCCCCGCACTTGGAGTCGAAGGACGGAAGATCTCGGGCTCACGCACCGTGGGCTCCTCTGCAGCGGGAGCAGCCTTGGGCTCGGGCTTTACCTCGGGCGCTGCAGGGGCAGACTCAGGAGCTGGAGCGGGCTTGGGCTCAGCCTTGGGGGCGGGAGCTTCGACCTTAGGCGCGGGTGCTGGCTCGGGCTTGGGTCCAGGCTTGACCTCTACCTTGGGCTCGGGCTTAGCTGCTGGTGCAGGAGCCTCGGCCTTAGGAGCAGGAGCGGGCTTGGGCTTAGGCTCGGTCTTCGCCTTGGGAGCAGGCTTGGGTTCAGCCTTCTTCTCCGTGGCGATGGAGCCCTTGATATTGAGGCTAGGGCGGCGATCCTCGGGGACGACCGTCTCGATGTGCTTCACCTTCGCGGGAGCGGGCTCAGCAGCAGGGGCCTCGGGCTTAGCAGGCGCAGGCTTAGCAGCGGCACCACTGAGGGTGTCGAGGAGCGCGGCGATCTCGGCCTTGCCCATGCCCTTGCCGTGCTCAGCGATGAGCTGCTCGGCCACCTCGCGGGGTACGCGAGTGTTGGGGGTGATAGTATTGACGTCTAAAACGTTCTTTTTCTCTAACGAATCCTTGAATGAGCCAATCCCTACGTTGAGTTCCTTGGCCAAGGTAAAGAGCTTGATGTCCTTTGGCATGTATCTTCTCTTTTGAATGGTTTATGTCCGCCTCTTCACGGGCTCGCTGCTGGCTTGCTCGGGCTTCTCGCTAATGGGTATCTACACTACAGGGAGCGACAGCTGGGCAGCGGGCGGGCGGGACGGATTAGTCTTCTTCTCCCTCTTCGGTGGCGAGCTCAGCGGCGGGCTCGTCAGCTTCGTAGGGCTCTTCTTCGGAGAACTCGGCGCTGAGGACCTCGAGGATACGGTCGAGGACGTCTTCGTCCAGCTCGGTCTTCGCAAGGAGCGTAGCACGATCCTCACGCAGTACGGACTTAGCCGTAGTGTAGCCTTCCTCCTTGAGGGCCTGGATCATCTGCTCGTCGATCTCGTCAGAGAACTCGTCGAGGTAGATATCCTCCTCACCCGTAGCACCCTCTTCGTCGCGGAAGATCTCGATACGGTAGCCGGTCAGGAGCGAAGCCAGCTTGAGGTTGGCAGCGTTCTTACCGATAGCCAAGGGCACCTGATCGGGGCGCATATAGACCTCGGCCTGCTTGATTTCTTCGTCCTCGTCGCTGAGGGCGATGGCCACGGCCTTCCCAGGGCTGAGTGCGCGCTGGATGAAGAGCATGGGGTTCGTGGTGTAGGTCGTCACGTCGATGTTCTCACCCTTCAGCTCACGGACGATGCTGCGGATACGCGAACCGTTGACCCCGACGCAAGCCCCTACGGGGTCGATGCGGTCGTCATACGACTCTACGGCGATCTTAGCACGCTCACCAGGGATACGGGCTGCGGCACGGATCGTGATCAGGCCATCGGCGATCTCAGGCACGTTGAGCTCCAGAAGGCGCTTGAGGAACTCAGGGCTGACGCGCGAAAGGATGACCTTAGGATTACTGTTCTCGTTCTCTACACGCTCGATGACAGCGCGTACGGTCTCACCCTTGCGGAAGAAGTCGCCAGGGATCTGCTCGGTCTTGGGCATGAGGAGCTCGTTGCCCTCATCGTCGATGAGCAGGGCTTCGCGCTTCCAGACCTGATAGACTTCGGCGGAGATCAGCTCACCCACACGGCCTACGAAGCTGTGGTAGAAGTGCTCCTTCTGCAGCTCGAGGATCTTGCTTGCCAGGGCCTGACGCAGGTTGATGACTGCGCGGCGACCGAAGGAGTTGAAGTCGACAGCATCGACGAAATCCTCGCCGACGGAGATCTCTGAGTCGAAGCGCTGGGCTTCGCTCAGGGGCACCTCACGCACCTCATCGACGAAGTCCTCATCGGCGACGACGTGACGCGTACGCCAGATCTCGAAGTCACCCTTCTTCTCGACGTTGATGATGACGTCAAAGGTATCGTCCGAGCCAAACATCTTCGACAGGACATTGCGGAGGGAATCCTCCATGACCGCGATCAGCGTATTGCGGTCGATACTCTTGAGCTCCTGATACTCGAGGAGCGCTTCGATCAAGCTGGTAGTCTCTTTCTTCTTTGCCATGGGGCTATTATATAGGTTTATTCTTCTACTTGGATAGGGTGGTGAGTTTAGAACTTCAAGACGCGCTTGGTCTGTAGCACCTCATCCATCGGGATGGGGAGGGCTTCCTCGACCTCGATCTTGCGCTTCTGACCCTCAGGGCGTACCTTGCGCACGACGGTGAGGGTGATCGCTTCGGCAGTAGCATCAGAGAGGACGCCCTTCTCCTTGATGCCCCCCTTACGGAGCACCTCGACCTCCTCACCGATAGCGTCGGTGTACTGACGGAGGACCTTGAAGGGTGCGGTGAGGCCTGCAGAGCCGACCTCGAGTTCGAAGTCCTCTGCCTCACGATCCAGCTGCCCCTCGATATGCTTCGAGAGGGCTACGCATGCATCGATGCTGATGCCCCCACGGGCACCCAGCTCGACGATAATACGATTGCCTGGGTGGACAGCGACTTCTACAATATAATAATCGGGGTGCTCGGTGGCACAGTACTGGGAAGCAATTCCCTCAATGTAGCTCTTATCGATCATGACGCGTCTCGTAGGATAATAGGGGATGAATGCAAAGAGAGGAAGCTCTGTCGCCTCCTCTCTCGATCATCTCTTTGCCACAAAGGTAATAAAAATCACCGACATAAGCTCCCCCACCCGACACTCCTTCATACAAACGCTCCCGCCCAGTACCTCCTGAAGGCACTGGTCGGGAGCATCTATGATAGGCAAGAGGCTACTTCGTGGGAAGCTCCACCTTCACAGGATTTCCTTCGTCACGGACAAATGTGAGGACGAGCTTACCCGCCGTCAAGTCCACTGCATCCTTCTTCAGGTAGAGGTAGGCAGAGGCATCACGAGGGGTAAGGACATATTCTCCCATAGGCAACCTTGTGTAGTATCCCCAGAAGGTCCACCAAAGATCCTTTGGAGTAAGACTTGCCAGGCTCGCTTCTTCTCGAATAGTCTTAGGCCCAACTTCATGAGCTAAAAACCTATAATACATAGTCTCAGCACCTGCTGCGAGTGGCTCACGCTCATAGTACGTCTTATACAGGTGCTCGTAGCTGAGTAGTGCCTCAGAAGAGAGGTCCGTCACCACTTGATCTGCGTCACGAGTAAAGCTCAGCGTCATGGCCTGCAGCCCATAGACACCAAATGTATCGAACGGCCCAATCACACTGTAGAAGGTGACATCCTCACGCATCTTACGCTCCTTATATATTTGCAAGACCTTCTCCTCATCACGTATGAGCGAATAGTGGATCTCTGAGCCTGGGACAATCTCCCAGCAGAGGTAATCTGATCGATCTTTCTGTGGGGTTTTCTCCACAGGTGTAAGGGTTGCCTCAGCCTTAATCACTCGGAAGAAGCCTGAGATGGGGTGCTTCGAGGGGAAAGAGCCAGATATCGGTTCTGGTCTCTCCTTCTCCTTATCACACGAGGAGAGGAAAGCTACACTCAGAGCAGCGAAGCCAAGAAAGAGGCCACCCATCGCCACACGTAGTATCGTCTTTTTCATACGCTTGGGGTATTAATGATTGCAATTAGGATCACGCGATCCGTTCACCCCCAATATATTATTTCTCCCACAAGCAAGACTCCACTACCCGAAGGGTAGGCTGAGAGCCCTTATCACAAGTACATTCTCCATTCAGAAGGCACAGATGTACAGTTCTTCAATTCCTTTACAAACCCATTTATAGAGCCCCCAATGCCACCTATTCCCTCACTGATAAGGGGGAAGGAATATAAGGAAGAGCTATCAACCTGTATCAGGTTGTTGCTCCGCGTAGGGATAAAAGTTGTGGACGCGTGGCTGATAAGTTTGGGCTACGTACGTGGCTCTAATATCTACGTACGTGGATGTTTGGATTTACGTGCCTGGTCTTTAAGACTACGTACATAGACAGAGGAAAACTACTACGTGATGGCGCTTTTTTCTTCACGAGAACGATGCTTTTCTCTCCGCTGGATAAGAGGAATACTCGCGATAAGGCGAAGGGCGTGCGTATCACGTCGGAGGGGCATAATCGTGTAAACCGCTTCTGTCATCCTGACTGGGCATTGCTTGGCAATCGGACGGCGTGTGAAGTCGTGATAGGGGGGGGCAGGACTAAAGCAATAGTCGTTTGCGCTCAGACCAGTAGTGGTTTGAGATCCGAACGAATAGTGGTTTGACCCCTAAAGTTATAGTCGTTCGTACCGAGACCAATAGTTGTTTGCAAAGCTATGCGGTCTCAAAGCTACTCCCATAGGAGGATAGGCCTTCGATGCGAAGTCCATGACGGCACGCTCCATACGTGGGGGAGAAGCCGTATCTTCGCAGTGTGAAACAGGTCAATACAAATCCATCCCGCCCGCCCTTCCAGCCACCCCTCATGACGGGGCTTTCTGAGCAAGGAGTCTCCCTCTCCCAGCCCCTTCCGCCTCACACCCGTCGCTCCCTCTCGGGGCTCATGGGGTCTGCCCGTGCCTTCGTCGCTCCGCGCATCCGCGAGGCGGCCCCGCTCGTGGCACTCCTACGTGACGAAGAGGAGGCCGGCTACTTCTATTCGGACTTAGCCCAGCTCTTAGGCGAGGATGGTGTACTCTTCTTCCCCTCAGCCTATCGCCGTGCTATCCGCTATGGGCACCGCGATGAGTCGAGCGCCCTCCTGCGCTCCATGGTGCTCAGTGCCCTGATAAGTGCAGCGACACAAGGCGGCACTCCCCTACCCATCCTCGTCACCTATCCCGAGGCCCTCATGGAGGGTATCCCCCAGGAGAGTGGCACGAAGGAAGAGCCCCTCATCATCCATCGGGGGGACATCATCGAGCGTGACCACCTGCGTGACCAGCTCCTCGCCTGGGGCTTCGAGCGCGTGGACTACGTATATGAGCCGGGGCAGTTCGCCCTGCGTGGGAGCATTGTAGACATCTATTCCTTTGCCTCCGAGCTCCCCTACCGTCTGGACTTCTTTGATGACGAAGTCGAGAGCGTGCGCTGCTTCGAGGTCGATAGCCAGCTCTCCGTACGTCAGCTCACAGAGATCACGCTGAGTCCCGACCTCTCTCAGGGCTCGGGCAACCTCACTTCGCTCATCAGCCTGCTCCCTGCAAGCACCCAGCTCCTCCTCTCGGGTGGCAGCTCGCTGAGCACCCGCCTCGAGATGACTTGGAACGAAGCCCCACTGCTGCAAGACGGCGAAGGCTTCGAAGATCTGGAGGCGCTACGTCGCATGCTCATCGAGCCCAGCCAGCTCTTCGCCGAGATCCAGGCACTCTCAGGCTACGAGTTAACGGACGAGGCTACACCGAATGGCCTGCACTTCCACACCACACGCCAGCCCCTCTTCCACAAGGACTATGATGGTCTGGCCGCCCAGATCCGCTCTTGGCGTGCCGACGGCTATACCATATATATATGTGCTGCGAGCCGTGAGGGTCACGAGCGTGCCCGCGACATCCTCACCCCACGCCTCAGCGAAGCCGAGCTACCTACAGAGGTGACCCTCGGCCTGCATGAGGGCTTTGTCGACGAAGACCACCGCTGGGTACTGCTCACCGAGCACGAGCTCTTCGACCGCTACCATAAGTACACCCTGCGTAGCGACAAGGCCAGCTCGGGGAAGGTCACACTCTCGCTGAAGGAGATCCAGAGCTTCAGCCGTGGCGACCTCATCGTCCACGCCGACCACGGTATCGGGCGCTTCGACGGCCTGGTGAGTATGCCTCAGGGTGACCACATGCAGGAGTTCGTCAAGCTCGTCTACCGCAACAATGACACCATCTATGTCAACCTGCATAGCCTGCACAAGCTCTCCCACTACCGCTCGGGCGAAGGGGGGAAAGAAGTCACGCTCAGTGCAGTCGGCTCGGGGGCATGGCAGCGTATCAAGGAGCGCACAAAGAAGCGCATCAAGGATATCGCCCGTGATCTGATACGTCTCTACGCCAAGCGTCGCGAGACGGAGGGCTTTGCCTTCAGCCCCGATACCTACCTCCAGCACGAGCTCGAGGCATCGTTCGCCTTCGAGGATACCCCCGACCAAGCCGCCGCCGTCACCGCTGTGAAGGCCGATATGGAGCGCCCCTACCCGATGGATCGCCTCCTCTGTGGGGATGTCGGCTTCGGGAAGACGGAGGTAGCCGTGCGTGCCGCCTTCAAGGCTGCCACCGACGGCAAGCAGGTCGCCGTCCTCGTCCCTACGACGGTCTTGGCATACCAGCACTACCGCACCTTCTCCAAGCGACTGAAGGACTTCCCCGTCCGTGTCGACTACATCTCCCGTGCCCGCACGCCGAAGGAGCTTCGTGCTATCCTCGCAGACCTCCGTGAGGGGAAGATCGACATCATCATCGGCACGCACCGTCTGACGAGCAAGGACGTGGCCTTCCACGATCTTGGCCTCCTGATCATCGACGAAGAGCAGAAGTTCGGCGTCGCCACGAAGGAGAAGCTCCGTCAGCTTCAGGTCAATGTCGACACGCTCACGATGAGTGCCACGCCTATTCCCCGTACCCTACAGTTCTCACTGATGGGTGCACGTGACCTCTCGAACCTCAACACCCCGCCTGCCAACCGCCGTCCCGTAGAGACGCTCCTCACGCAGACCACCCCGCAGATCATCCGCGAGGCCGTGGGCTTCGAGATGAGTCGTAATGGGCAGGTGTACTTCGTCAATAGCCGCATCAGCAACATTGAGAACCTCGCCGCCCTCATCCAGCGCGAGGTCCCCGACGCACGCATCGCCGTCGCCCACGGGCAGCTGGCACCGAAGGAGATGGAGCAGATCCTCATCGACTTCGGCAACCACGAGTACGACGTCCTCGTGGCGACGAAGATCATCGAGAATGGCATTGACGTGCCGAACGCCAATACCATCATGATCCACGACGCACACCACTACGGCCTAAGCGAACTGCATCAGCTCCGTGGCCGTGTAGGACGTAGCGACCGCAAGGCCTTCTGCTACCTCCTCACTCCTCCGCTCGAGGGGCTCAGCGAAGACTCCAAGCGCCGCCTGCGTGCTATCGAGAGCTTCAGCGATCTGGGCAGTGGCATACGCATCGCCCTACAGGACCTCGACCAGCGTGGTGCAGGCAACGTCCTCGGCGCTGAGCAGAGTGGCTTCATCACCGATATGGGCTACGAGACTTATCTGAAGGTCTTCTCCGAAGCTATCCGAGAGCTCAAGGCCGATGAGTTCGCACACGTCTATGCTGACGACGATAAGCAGAGTGACGGCAGCGAGCTTGCTGACCGCTTCGTCGTCGAGACGCAGGTGGAGAGTGACCTCGAGCTTGCCCTTCCCGACGAGTATGTACCCTCAGATAGCGAGCGCATCCTCCTCTATCGTGAGCTGGACAGCCTCAGCGAAGACAAGGAGCTCGAGGACTTTGCCGCCCGACTGCGCGACCGCTTCGGTGCCCTTCCCCCAGAGACCGAGGAGCTTATCCTCATCCCTCGCCTACGCCGTCTCGGCCATCACCTCGGCATCGAGAAGGTCGTACTCAAGGGCGGCTCTATGAGCCTCCACCTCATCGGCGATACCTCCAGCCCATACTACGCCTCGGAGACCTTCGGCCGACTCCTCGAGTACGTGGCACGCAACAGCCGTCAGTGCGAGTTCGTCCAGCGCTCGGGTCGCCACATCATCCGCGTGCATCATATCCCCTCCGTCGCCGCAGCTATCACCGTGATGCAGCACATCCTCCAGCGTCGCATCGAGGGGACACGAGCCTAACTACACTGCCACTACCATCACCTGACTATCTATGAGCTACATTCATCTCATCACCGGCGGCGAGCGCTCTGGCAAGAGCACCTATGCCGAGAGCGAAGCTCTGCGCCTCAGCAAGAGTCCCGTCTATCTGGCGACGGCCCGCATCTGGGACGAAGAGTTCCGCCAGCGCATCCTGCGTCACCAGGAGCGTCGTGGCCCCGAGTGGACGAACATCGAGGAGGACATCCGTCCCTCCAAGCATGACTTCACGGGGCGCGTCGTCCTCATCGACTGCATCACGCTGTGGGCGACGAACTACTTCTTCGACATGCAGCAGGACGTCGATCAGGCACTCGAAGCTCTCAAGAAGGAGTTCGACACGCTCGTCCAGCAGGACGCCACCTTCATCTTCGTCACCAATGAGCTGGGCATGGGCGGCATGTCCGAGTCCCGCACACAGCGCCTCTTCACCCAGCTACAGGGGTGGATGAACCAGCATGTAGCCGCCCGAGCAGACCGCGTCACCCTGATGGTCAGTGGCCTTCCCCTCACCGTCAAGGGCTGACCTCTCACCCGATTACACCCTATCACAATGCAAGACTTCGATATCCGTCCCATACCCGAGGAAGAGATCTACCGTGCCCAGTGCTACATCGACCAGATCGCCAAGCCTCTGGGCGCCATGGGCAAGCTCGAGACACTCGCCGCACGCCTCGCCGCACTCCAAGACACCCTACAGCCCAGCCTCTCGCCACGTGAGCACTTCGTCTTCGCCGCCGACCACGGCATCGAGACCGAGGGCGTGAGCAAGAGCCCACGCGAGGTCACCCATCAGGTCGTCTACAGCATGCTACGTGGTGGAGCGGGGATATGCTTCCTCTGCCGACAGCATGACTTCGCTCTGCACATCGTCGACGTCGGGGTAGATCACGAGTTCCCCCTCGAAGGAACAGCACTTATCCACCGCAAGATCCGCCGAGGTACCCGCTCCTTCCTCCACGAGTCCGCTATAACGGAGGAGGAGGTCGACCGCGCGATCTCTATCGGTGTCGTCTCGGTAGACGAGGCCGTCGATCGTGGATGTAAGCTTCTCTCCTTCGGTGAGATGGGCATCGCCAACACCTCTACCTCGGCACTCTGGATGTACTATCTCACCGACCTCCCTCTCGAGGAATGTGTGGGTCGTGGGAGCGGACTTGACGACGAGGGCGTACAGCACAAGCTCGCCATCCTTCGCCAGGCTGTGGACAACTATCACGGTCCTGTGGATGCCGAAGCTATACTCCGCTACTTCGGTGGCTACGAGATGGTGGTCACCGTCGGGGCGATGCTCCGTGCAGCAGAGCGCCGCGTAGCCTTCCTCGTCGACGGCTTCATCATGACGGCCTGCCTACTTATGGCACGGGCATTATACCCAGCAGTCACTGATTATGCGTTTTATGGACATGCAGGGGATGAGGCGGGGCACGCTCGTCTCCTACGCTACCTCGGGGCTGATCCCATCCTGCGCTTAGGCATGCGTCTTGGCGAAGGGACGGGGGCTATCTGCGCCTTCCCTATCCTCGATTCGGCTGCGCGAATGCTCCGTGAGATGGCCTCCTTCACCACCTCTGGAGTCACCGACTACGTCAGCTCTCCCGAGTAGCTCTGAGCTCATTTGCACACGATTAAGTACCTTTGCCTCATATTCATCACAAGACTAAGTACAGACAGATGACCCTCTCCGACACTTGCCGCCGCGCACTCCTCTTGCTATCGACCGCACTCCTTATATATATAGGTGCCAGCGCCCAGAGCGGGCGACGCATCCGTGAGCACGAGGTCCAGCGCGAAGAGACGGTGTATAGCATCGCACGTCGCTACGGTGTCGCCATCGATAAGATCTACGAGCTCAACCCATGGGCCCGCCAGCAGATCAAGGTCGGCGACAAGCTCCTCATCCCCTCTACTCCCGCTACACCTGCCACCACCTCCGCAGCTTCGTCCTCTTCGCAGAGCCCGAAGAAGCACCGCGTAGAGACGGGCGAGACGCTCTATGGCATCAGCCGTAGCTACGGCATTGACCTGGCGGACCTCCTGCGCGCCAATCCTGGGGTAACCTCCTCCACCGTTAAGGTCGGTATGGAGCTCGTCATCCCTGGTGCTAAGGGTGACAGCGCTACGACCACTGCGCCTAAGAGCGATGAAGGCGAGAGCAGCCTACCCTCACAGGTGGCTGCTTCGCAGACACGCATCCTCATGCTCCTGCCGCTGAAGAAGGACAAGCACTTCGTCGAGTTCTACGAAGGCTTCCTCCTCGGTATGTATCAGCTCAAGAAAGCTGGGATCTCGATGCAGCTCACCACGCTGGATGTCCCCAACGATGAAGCGCTGAATGCCTACATCGATGCTGGCAAGCTCCGTGGTAAGGACCTCGTCATCGGTGGTGTGACCGAGGGGCAGATCCGTGCTATCTCCGCAGCTGCAGGATACAACTACTATATCATCCCCTTCAGCAAGGCCAGCCACCTCGAGACGGGTGAAGGCCGTGTCATCCTGACCAATGCCCACACCTCCACCATCATCGATCGCGTCATCCCCGCCTTCCTGCAGAAGTACAAGGGCCGTGAAGTCATCTTTGCCTCACGCCCTGGCGACACGGAAGACGGCTTCGTCAGCCAGCTCCGCTCGGCACTCAGCCACGCAGGTCTGCCCTTCCGCTCCATACAGGTAGGTAGTGGTGCCGTGGGAGGTATCAGCTCTGACGCTGTCGTCGTCCCCGTCTCTCCCGACCGCAACCTCGCGATGGCTACCATGGCGGCTATTGGCACGCGCACGAGTGGCGTCACGCTCTTCGGCCACCCTCAGTGGCAGGCCTACGGCTCGCAGTTCCAGCAGAGCCTGCGCCGCTACAACACGACCATCTACTCGACGTTCTTCTTCGATCCTACGCTTGCCGAGTCGAAGGACTTCCTGAGTCAGTTCACTGGATGGTTCAGCCACAAGGTCAGCAACTCCTATCCGAAGTACAGCGTCCTCGGCTATGATCTGGCACGCTACTTCATCCGCGCCTACTCGATGTACGGCCGCAACTTCATCAACAGCATGTCGTCCATCCCTTCGGACGGCCTCCAGCTCGACTTCTACCCCCAGCGTAGCGACGAAGCGAACGTGTACACGAATACCCGCTTCTTCTTCGTCCACTACCCCAGCTCAGGTGCTATCACGCGTGAAGCTCATTAGTTCCCTCCGCCAGAGTCTCGTCTTGATGTGCCTCCTGCTCGCAGTAGCAGGAGCGCGTCTTAGTGCGCAGACGACGAAGGAGCCCTTCGCTCAGTCGGTATCCGTCGGGGTGCATGGTGGGATGACTGCCAGTAGATTCACCTTCGTCCCCTCGGTACGTCAGCGCTTGCACACGGGGCCCATCGCGGGTATCGCCGTGCGCTACGACGTCGAGCGCGGGGCATCCCTGCAGGCAGAGCTGAACTACCGCCGTGGTGGCTGGCAGGAGCGCTATGATTCGCTCGCCACGAGCTACAGCCGCACGCTCGACTATCTCGAGCTTCCCCTGCTCACGCACCTCTACTTCCGCTCGGGAGATATCCGCATCTTCATCAATGCGGGGCCGTTCTTCGGATACCAGCTCGGTGAATCAGCCACCAGCTCGGGCGAGGCGAATATGTCCACACTGGACTCCACCCGCCACGGCATGGCCGTGCGCGATCGCTTCTTCTGGGGGCTCGGTGGCGGGCCTGGGATAAGCATCCCCATCGGCAAGCGTCAGCGCATCGAGCTCGAAGGACGCTTCGTCTACGGACTGGGCAACCTCTGGAGCAGCAAGCGTGGCTCAACCTATGTACAATCGTCGGAGATGTACTTCGGAGCTACGCTGAACTATTTCTTCCGCCTCTGACCTCGCGTCTGCTCACCGAGGGTACAAGTATAAAATGACTATCTTTGCCCCGCATCTCAGCGCGGCAAGAGCTCTACGCAAGAGGAGATGAGCCCTCGTAGTTCAACGGATAGAACAAGAATTTCCTAAATTTTAGATAGCAGTTCGATTCTGCTCGGGGGTACAATCACATTGAAAGCCCCTCTGTAAATCAGCAATTTGCAGAGTGGCTTCTATTTACAGCGGACGCTTTCACGGACGTTTTTATGCAGAACTCCCAAAAAGAGGGCGAGGAGGTTTTCACCTCCCCGCCCTTGTTAGACGTTGCGAGATTACGAAAATAATCACGTACATCTGTGAGCATAAGCTCGTTCAAATTCAGCACCCAGAAGGGTGGACAATGTAGAAGCGTGCACTCATCTACACAGCAAAGGTAGGCAATTTTTTGATACCACCAAATACCAGCAGACCTTTTTCGTGAGGTCACGAAAATGATGCCACGCTATAGCAGCCCACGAAGGAGCGGTAGCCACAACTTACGGGACCCCCACGCACCAAGGACGAGTGCAATAGCGAGCAGGGGGGCAAAGGCTTTGAGGCGCATTGACTGCCATGCCGTGAGCTTGGCTGGGACTTCGACGTGCCTTGTAATGGTCTGCACGACGCGAACGCTATCGACACTCCCTGCGTTGATCGTATCGTGGACAACTCTCTCGCGGTTGCGATACACGACCTTGTCCTTGTAGATGGTGTCGCCTGCCTGCCTCTCGGAGACATACACGCTGTCGTGGATGTATATGCTATCGATGCGCAGACGATCACGCCACTCGATGCGGTCACGCCACTCTGTGCGGGTGTTCTCGATCGGGAGCACCTTCGGGGAGCATGAGGTCAGGAAGTAGCCCAGCAGTGCCACGGCTACGACCACGATGAGCGTCTCCCACACTCTCAGTCTATTTGTTTTCATCGTAAATCTGTGTAAATACTTTGTAGGGTAGCCACAGCTTGCTACCTTTGTAGGAGAGAGGAGCTGAGTCTGGAGATTGGCTTTCAGATTTCGTACTCATGATAAATCCTATCCAGCCCCTTCCTCTCATGCGCCCTGCCGACTGGTGGGGCGCTTTCGTTTAGGGCTGAGCCTCGCCAGCCTTAGCCTCAGCTTCCGCCTTGGCCTTAGCCTCGTCCTCAGCCTTCCTCTGAGCCTCGAGTGCGAGTGCCTCCTCCTCGGGAGTTAGCACCCACAGCTTTGCGTCGGTGTCAGGACAGTAGACAAAGTAGGCGATGAGGCGGTTCGTTGCGTTAATGTACATGTAGCCCGCCCGCTCTTTCAGTTCAATAAGCTCCATAATAGTAGTCTGTTAGTTGTTATCTAAATGAGAGCGAGAAGCCCTTTTGAGCTGCGATCTTTGCATACTCGCGAGCCTCTGCCGTGTGCGCCTGTTGCCACACCCTCGAAAGCACGATGCTCTTGCCCGTCACCTGCTGTAGGTTGTCGACAAGGTACTTAACACTCTCCACAGAGAGATTAACGCAGTCGGACAGGGCGAGAGCGACCTTAAGCCCCTTAAGGCGCAGCTCCTCGAGGGAGGTGCAATTGGTAAAGGCGTTTCCCACATCCCTGCACTCCGAGAGATCCATGATGGCGTCGACTTTTCGCAGCGAAGAGCATCCATAAAAGGACATATTTATACTTTTTAAGCGCCCTCCAAACACGGCGGTCACATCTGTAAGATTGACGCACCCAGCGGCCATCTGATCGATATTCTCAACCTTAGAGCAATCTCCAAGGCTAAGAGATTTAAGCGCCGTGCATCCAGATACGAGAGAGGCCATCTGTTTGCATAACGGGAGCCCACCAATCTCTAGACTCTCAAGGAGGACGCATCCATTGAAGGCTGACTCTGCCTTAGTGACTTTAGCCATAATTGGCAGCTGCGCAGATGTCATCGACGTGCATGAGAAGCACATATACGAGATGTCTACCACTTCATCTACCTCCATAAGCGTTGGCATCCTTTTTAGTCTTGAACACCTGCCGAGCATATATCTCAGGCTAGCTGGTGCGTAGCCTCGGTACACCCTCAGTGTCGGAAACTCATCCGAGACCCAGTCTATAAGCTGCTGCTCTTTGAAGATGTCAATCACTGGAGCGTGGATCTCATTGATGAGCCTTGCAAGCTCTCCGATGCCGTCCGTGTCTTTGGCTGGCACTCCCTTAGATTTGATAGCGCTGATGATCTCCCTGCGCTGTCTGTCCAGCTCGTAAACTTGATCTGCTGTCATATCTGTTTCAGTTGGCTTGACCCCCGCGCCTTTGATGATGCGGAAGATGAATTGATAAAAGAAGTCGTTGGCATTCGCCCACTGCTTCTCGGTCATAGGCGTGCTGTCGGTTGTCGTCTCGCGATAGGACTGATAGGCGTCCTTCCCATCCCTGCCCTTTTGGCTTTCGAGGTACGTCTGCTCCGATCCGACAAAGCCATTTCGTACGGCTATATCGTATATACTTTCCCCAGGCGCTCCGTGCAGGCTGACGAGATAATCTACCTCCGTACCCTGAAAGCCTTGAAGCTCCTTGGCTCGTTCGTAGTTGGACTTCGGGATGATGTCCTTGGCGAACTGCTCCTCTGTGCCTTGGTAGCCGTGCTTCACAGCGAGCTGGTAGTTATTCAGACCGTCCTTGCCTTTCAAACCCTCCAGCACGTTAGCCGTAACCTTGACTGGCGTCTCGTTGCTTCCGTACTTAGTGACCTTACATAGCGGTGCTACTATCTCGTAGTCGTGGTAGCCGTCGGCATACGCAGGGTCTGGGATACGCCCCGTGGCGGTCATTGTGTAAACGCCAAGCCCCAGCTGTCGTGAGATGTCTGCCGTGACCTCCACGACCAGCTTGCCGTCTTCTACGGAGTAGGGTATGGTGGCTATCCCTCCTCCGCTCTCGCTCGACAGCATCACGTGCAGTCCTTCCAGCTCGGCAGGGTCGAGGACTTCGCCCGAGGGCTGTTTGACCAGCTCCACGGGTATTCTCTTGTCCGTCCCTCTCTGCACCAGCTGGAGCGCCTTGCCGTCGCTCTTACTTCCAAATGGTCGCATATATCGTTTGTTGTCGGGGTGGTTGGTTGGTTGCAGGCGCAGGCGGTCACCCCTCTACCGCCCGCCCTGCCGTGTTAGTTACTTTAGTCGGGTGAAGTTCTTGCCGTCGTTTGTCGTCATCGCTTCCTGCCGTGGCATTTCGCCCAGCGGAGGTATGGCCACATGCACCCACACGCTTTGACCCTTGCGCTCGTAGATGACCTGCTGGTAGCCTCCACGCTTGCGGATGATGTCGAACAGCTCACGCAGTCGCTCGGGCTTCTGCGCTGGCACGATGTCAGCGGCCTGCCCAGCAAGGTGCTGGCTATTCTTCACGCCACCGACGGACTTATTGACGTTCCAACTTCGGAAGCCCGAGGTCACCTTAATGGGCTCTCCGAACTCCTCGCGGATGCCGTCGAGGTAGTCCATAAGGCGCAGGAGGTCGCGCTTCTGCGTCGCGTTGGGAGTATTGGGGATGCCGAGACGGAGAGCCGTACCGCTTTGCGTCAGCTCCTCGAGGGTGAAATACTTGCTCATAGTCTATTCTGCTTTTGCGAGGTTACGGACTTCATTCAGCGCCTTTGCCAGCTCCTTTGCCAGCTCCTGCGTCTGCTTTGCGCTATTCTTAATCGAGTTCGTGTCGTGCTTGGGGAGGTTCTCCCACACGCTCCACCCCTCCGTAGCGACCGCCCCGATCGCCCCAAAGACGGTCAGGTAGGGAAGCTCTGGGATCGATAGACACGTCTCGAGGTCGATGATGAACAGTAGGACGTCGAGGAGCGCCAACACAGAGATGGCGAGGTAGTAGATGAGGAGCTTCCCGAACACGCGGCGAGCGGTGCTCGACTGTATCTTCTGCTTCGTTCGCAGTGCCCGCATTATGCCCGTGATCGTGTCGACGATCACGGCGGCCAATACGATAAGCAGAGCTACAGCCATCATCGCAGCCATCTCCTGCGCCTCCTCGGGGGAAAAGAATTTAAACATAGTCTCTTGGTTTTGGTTGGTTATCGTGTTTTATGTCGAGCAGCTACACTACTTAGCTGCAGAATATCCTTTGCGCGTATCTTACCCTCTACCTCCACTCGGATAGAAGCCGCCGATGTCAAGTGATTGGCAAGTCGTCCCTGCTGCGCCTTATTAAGTATCAGCTCGCCAGGATTGACTCGAGCGAGAACTCGGTCGCCCGAGCCATCACCACCTGGCACGATACCACCATTGGCGAACTTCGGTATCTTCTTTGCCGAAGAAGAAATGAGGGCTATCAGACCACCCACGGCTACCGCAGCAAGAGCCACACCGACAAACGGTATAGCTGCGTGCGCCTTAGCCGCCTTAGCTGCTGCTGCAGTAGTGTCCGCAGCCGTTTCAGCTTGAGTAGCCGCTATGCGTGCTGTAGAAAGCCCGAGCTCCGTTGCGGTAGAGGTCGCTTCCGTGGTGGTCACGAGTGTACGGCCTGCAACCTGCTGTGCCGTGAGAGCCTGCTCCGCTGCTGCTGCAACTTGGCGAGCCTGCGTAAGCCCCTCTATCATCTTCACAAGAGAGAGGATAGTGTCGATACCCTGCGTTGCAGAGTCGAACACCGCAAAGAAGCGCTCCCACGCTGAGGCCTGCGCATCGGGATCGAACGCCTTTTGCAACTCGCTGAATGCGCTCTTGAGGTGGCGAGCGCTCTGTGCCACGGACTTCAAGCCTGCAAACGACTGATCTTTGACCGCTTCTTGGTACTTCTTGAGGTCGGACTGAATAGTCGCCACCTTGATAGCTTGGTCGAGGGTCTTGGTCTCTTTCTGCGCCTTCTTGAGGGCCTCTGCAACATCCAGCCCAGTCTTCTCGGCTTCCTGCAACTGGCGGACGTAGTCCTCCATAAGTTGCTTCTCCTCTCCGAGCTTCGTAGCCTCGTCCTTCTTGTAGTCGTAGCTCGTGTCACGCACGCCCTTGACTGGGGTAGCGGACTTAGCGATAGAAGATAGGTCGCTTGAGAGCTTTTCTCCCAGCTCCTTTTTGAGCTTTTCCTGCCCCTCGGTGGTCGTAGTGGTCTGGTTGGCTCGCTCACGAGTAGAGGATATGAGCTTAGCGAGTGCCTCTGCATACTCGTTCTCTTTGAGTCTGCCCTCCTCACGTGCTTGCTCCAACTTCTTTGCTTCTTCAGCGTAGTTGCGTTGTAGGCTTGCAATATCGGAGACAGCGTCTATCTCGCTCATCTTAGCCTTGACATACTCGTTGTTTAGGTCAAGCTCACCATGCGCCTTTATGGTTGCGTTCAGCTCAGCCTTAGCTCGCTCAGCCTTAGCTCTGCGCAGATCATCCTCCGTGGCAAGACCATATTTCACCTGCGCCGTGATCAGTTTGAGTTCCGCTGCACTTCTCGCCTTCTCCTCAGTTACCTCCCTTTCTACAAGCAGATGCGTCTGCAGACTCTGATACTGCTGGTCGTTGAGAGCCTTCTCCCCAAGGAGTGATGCGAGCTTCTCACGATACTGAGTGGCAACCTTGTCGAGCGCAAGGCGATACTCCTCTTCGGAGATAATGCCCGCTGCGCGCTGGTTGTGCAGTTCGTTGAGTTCCTTGACGGCCGCCTCTCTTGTGCGCTGCAACTCAGACTTCTTGCCGCTCTTCTTGTCCTCGTCGGATGAGCTTGACACACCACCGCCACCAGCGAAGCTCCCGCCAATAGACTTTACCCCGCCTTGGGCTTCGCCCTCAATCTTGATGCGCTGGACTTGAAGCTCGTTCAGCTTAACCTTAGAGTCCGAGCCGACAAGCATATTAAGCCCAGCCTCACGGAGGTCACCCTTTGAGGTGAAAGAAGCAAGATCATACAAACTCTTTGTCAGCCATTCACCAGTTTTATCCTTGGCTATTGTATTCAAATAGCTGCTGAAATGGTTGATAGACTTTAGATGATCTCTACCAACTCGGTCATACGTTCTTTTTGAGTATGAAGTTATCTCTGATGGTGTGAGAGAAGCATACTTTGATAGAACATTGCCAAAACTCTCAAGCCTATCAGCTGAGATAGGTTTCCCTCCCTTTTTGAGGTATTCAGAATATATGGTCTGTAGGGGTTTCCTCGACTCTTTGAGGGTTTCGCTATAGAAGTCAATCTGTCTATCAATCTCCTTTAGCTTGAGTATCTTGCTTACGACATCCCTGATTCGGTCGTACTTCCCTGCAATTCGGTCAAGAGAACCCTCCTGCAAGCCAAGAGACTTCTCTAATTGGTGCTGCACCGTCTTCTGCTCCTCGAGCTTCCCATCTAAGCTCTTGTAGAGATCAAATAGGCGTAAAATCTGTACCTCCTCGTCGCTTCGAGTAGACTTGATTTCCCTCTGCTTGGCGAGGTACTCATTCTGCAGCCTGTTAATCTCCTTCTGCTTACGATACCAGTCCGCAAGAGCGGTCACGATAGCCGTGATGCCTGCAATAATCGCCATAGGCGCAATCGTAGCCATAAGACCACGTATAGTCGCCAGCGTGGAAGCCCAAGCGAGCTTTACCGTTGTCGTGGCTCTCGCCCATAGTGACACCGTGGCGGATGCCGCCTTGGTTTGCTCTGCGACAATCTCACTTGCGGGACGGAACGAGAGGTTCCCTGCATTGCTGATCGCTCGCTGAGTGTTTAGCACACCAGCAACCGATGCAGACGACGAGGGGAGGTTGGTAGCTCTCCCCCCGATATTGTAGTGAGCCTTGTCCGCAGAGGCCTGCAGAGCGGCAAGACGCTTGATGCGCGCTTCCTCGTTCTTCGCGCGGGCTTCTGCGAGGAGTTCGCGTCTGTTGTGGTTAGCCTTGTTCAGTGCGTCACCAGTGGCGGCGAGCGCACGGGCATTCTGCTCCAGCTTCCCAGCTAAGCGTGCTTCTTCACGCTCACGCTTCGTGATATTGGCGAGTTGCAGGCGTGACTGGTCCGCAATAGCCTTGTCGTACTCCCGCTGGCTCTTAGAGACTATCGCAGCCTGCTCTCTCTGTAGGTCGCGGATAGCCTTCTGCTCTTCGGAGGTGTATCTCCCAGCCTTGTCAAGGGCAGAGGTAGCCACCTTGACATCCTTTGGCGAAGTTGCAGCCTCCAGCGCGCGCTTTGCAGCGGCCACTCGCTCATCCTTAGATCGCTCTATCTGCTCCTGCTTAGCGATAATCTTGGCGGCTGCCTCATCATTGGCACGCTGGAGGGCGAGCTTAGCATTGGCAACTCTCTGCGCCGCCGCCTCTTCGCTTCTCTGCATACCACGGAGTAGAGCCTGATGCTCGTTCAGCAGGGTGCGCTTCTCCGTCTGTGCGTTTGAAAAGTTGTCTACCGCCTTTTGGAAGCGTACATCGCCAGTGTATTTGGCCACCTCAAGGCGCTTCTTCTCCTTCTCTGTAATCGTACCAGCCGCCTGCACAGCTGCCTCTGCACGCTGGAGCTGTTGCTGGGCTTCTGCGCGCGCCTTCTGTGCTTCCAGCTTAGCCCGCTTCGCTGACTCCTTGGCGGCCGCCTCGTCAGCTATGGCCTGCGCCTGCGAAGCCTTGATAACTGCCCCCGCTTGACTCCAAGTTGCAGAGAACTTTCCCCACAAACGCGCACCGAGCAAGCCACCCGCCCAAATGTACAAGTTGGAGAGGTGTGTGCGCAGGTAGTCCAGCAGATCTTTTACCTTCTCGACAAGAGCCTTGAAGTTGTCGTACACGTGCAGAGAGTCCGCAAGGCTGGTAAAGGAGTTTTTGAGACGACCAAGAGAACTCTCGAGGTTATCGGTACTGGTGTCTCCAGAGAGCTTCGCCAGCTCGTCAGAGAACTTACCCATAACCTCGGCACTGCGGAGCTTCCCCTCTTTGAGGAGCTTGTCCAGCTGTGACATCGATACGCCAGCTGCGTTAGCCATAGCCTGCATAGCCACGGGCATACGCTCACCAAGCTGTCTGCGGAGCTCTTCACTTGAAATCTTCCCCTTACTCATCATCTGAGTAATAGCCACCATCGTAAGAGCCGCCTCTCCGCCCGAAATACCGAACGAAGCCATAGCCTTACTGATATTGGTGAAGATGCGTTCCTGATCAGCCATAGCAATGCCAGCAGGAGTTGCAGCCGCCTTGAACTTAGCGAACGCTTCGGTAGTGCCTATAAGGTCTGTACCATACTTATCCGTAAGATCTGCGAGGAACTTCAAGCTACGCGCATACTCGCGGGTATCCGTGCTGATATTGCGAAGTACGACACGCGCACGTCCTGCCTCTCGAGCCGTATTGACAAGAGAGGAGATAAAGCTACTGATAGAGGTAACGCCTGCGCCCAACGCACCAGCCATTGCAAGGGCTTGGAACTGGATGCCACGGAGCGAAGCCTTGGCGCTATCGGCTTGCTGCTTGAACTTGTCCGCAAGCAGCTCTAATCGGACGGAAAATGAAAGATTATTAGCCATAGGCTGGTAGGCTGAATGTGTGTATTACTTATCTGCGACTACGATTTTCGCATCCTTGAGCTGGTCAAAGATTGCCTGACCTACATCCTCGCTCTCAGTCTCCCACGGGAACGGAAGGAGCTTCTCGGGAGAGCAAACGGAGTCTTGTGCGAGGTGCGGGAGCATAGACATCCAAGTGAATAGGCGCGTATACTCGAGCTTCTCCTGCTTGCGCTTCTGTATGGCGTTCAGAATAGCTGGTATCTCCCACAACTCCATTCTGTCCATAACATACCCTGCATCAATACCTCCGTCCACGATTATCATATTGGCGATAGTCGTGAAGTCGGGTCCGTCACCTTCGTCATCACTGGCGTCTCCTCCGCCTGCATCAGAGAGGGAGGCTGTAATAGGCGTAAGCTCCTCCAGAGTGCGCTCCAGTCGCCCATATAGATGCGACGATACCTCTACGCTATCCAAGACAGACTTCCACGCATCGAAAGGCATCTTACTACCGCCCTCTTCGCACCTCTGCAAGCAGTAGATGAGCAGCGGTATCTGCTCACCGTCTTGGATATTCAGTGTAGAGAAACTCCGCGCGGAGAGCTTCTCGAAAAGAAGTACCGCGCGGAGTGTCAGTGGGAATGGCACGCTGTCCATTAGAGCGTAATCCCTGCGGCGGTAATCGCTTCGGTGCTTCCGATTTCCTTATCCGCCTTATCCTTGAGAGGACCAGAGCCGTTCAGCGTGCAGGTGAAGGTCTCGTACTCACCGCCCGTGCTATTCTTGCTAAGGTCGGAGATAGTAACCATACCCTTACGGAGAACTGCGCCCTTAGTCACAGTACGAAGGCCTGCCGCATCCTCTGCGATAGTCACCTCGCAAATCTCGAATGTGACAGCCTTACCCGATGCGGCAAGGTTTTCAAGAGCGTTGTAGGACAGATGCCCCGCGGAGTTCGATACGTACGCTTCGATAGAGGCGGACCAGTCGTTTCGCCCACCGAGCTTATCAGGGCTCTTGCCCGACATCTTGCTGGAGATTTCGATAGTCTGTGGGGTGAACTTGAAATCGTCCTTCTTCACGTAGGGTACGAACAGCCCAGCGATGAACATACTATACGACTCGCCTCTGACGAGGTCCACGTTCTTATTGTATTTGGGGTTGGGAGGTGTTTGAGTTGCCATAAGAACTGCTATTTAGTTATTGGTTTTGGTTATGATATTTCGAACGTAAGTGACTGGAAGAACTTACCATCAGAGTGGCCTTCTTCGGACTCGTCGAGCGTGGCACGTGTTTCGCTCCAGCCCATAGTCTTCCCGACCTCATCATTGCGCCCACCATCGAGGACAGCATCCACCAGCTTCACAAGCTCAATAGAGCTGTCGTAATTATCGGAGAAGCACAGAACGGTTACATAAGCTTCGCTGTGCGTGTCGCCTGACTTGTCTCGGTCTCGACCGTAGGCGCTGCGATATACGATTATGTAGTCGCCAGCGGTTTCTTCGGGAGCTATCACGGGGAAGATTTTATCCCCTACAAGCTCACGCAGCTCCTCACACGCAAGGAGTTTGCTACGCACCCACTGGGCGGTGTGCCATTTTCTGTTGTTGTCGAGATAGATACTCATACGTTGGTTAAGACTTTCGTGACACCTGCGAGTAGTATTCGCTGTGCGCGTGGCGTGCTTCTCTGCTTCGCGTGCGTCCAAAAGAGGGTGGGAAGCACCCTGCCTCTGAACTTCCCGCTCCGTGTGTATCTGTCGGCCGTCCCCTTGTCAATGAGGTGGGCATGGTTCGCTGCTTGCGACTCCTGCCCCATAGCCGTAGCTCCATTGACATAGAGGAAGCCTACCGACACAGACACTCGACCTCCCCTGCTTCTTCGAGGCATACGCCTGCGAAGCCCTCTGATGAGGTTGCCTCTCGGCACGTGTCCATTTCTATTCGGCTGTTTGTACAGAGGAGGCAGGGTGGTGCGAACATCCTGCTGGTACACCTCCGCAGCACGGAAGAATGGTTCACGCAGACTCTCTGGGCTTGGAGCTTCCTTGAGCCTTCCGATAAAGGACTCGACCTCGGGGAATCCGTTGAGAGAAACTACATCTGGCATACTCTATTCGTCTACATAGCGAGCTGTGACCTGCACCGTTCTGTCAAGCATAGGCTGGAGCAGCACGATGCGATAGAGTGCGCCCTCGAAGCGAAGCCATCCAGAGGCAGATAGACGCTTATCTGCACGAACCACGAACACCACCGCCGAGGTATCGACAATCTCACGAGCCTGCAAGCCGTCTTTGTCGTAGGTCGGGCGAAGCGTTCGGAGATAGCCACGAGAGCGGAAACTCTCTACCAGCTCCTCCTTTACTGCGCCCGACGCACTCTGCGTCTTTACAGCCTTGAGGAATACCAGTCGGTGTGTGAATGCTCCTGCGTTCATCGCTCTAATCGGTATCTACCTATGAGTGAGCCAAGCGAAAACGGAAGCTCCGTCACGCGTCCCACACGATACCCCTCTCGGTCAGCGTAGAAGCGTGCGACGAGCATCTTTACAGCGTGTCCGAGGCTATTCGGGAGGCTGCCGTCTGCCGTTTCTACCTCGGCAAGTGGTCTGTTGAGCAGATTGGATAAATGGTCTTCTGCTGTATCAATAAGATCGCAGATAAAGACATCATCCTCATCATGCTCTACATTCAGTTGCTTCTTCGCTTCCTCGAGAGAGATATATGTAGGCATAGCTTACTTACGTTTCAAGCAGGCGAATGCTTCTGCACGGAGGACCGTGAGAGAGTAGTCACCGTTAAGAGTGAAGTCGATGCGGTCCGTGATGCCGTTGTACTGGGCATAGAGGCGATCGCCATTGCCGTGGTGAGCAAGGACAGCATAGGACAGCACACCGAAGAGAATGGCGTCCTCGGGCATGAACGTAGTAGACACTACGGGATAGCCGTTCATGTGACCATTCTCAAGAATCATCTGGGGATTGCCCTTTTCTACTGGCGTAGACTTGAGCAGGCAATAGGTCTTGGGATGCACGAAGTAAGCGGCACTGCCGTCTACCTTGACATTCTTGCCGAGCACCTCTGCCTCGAGAGTTACTACGTCCTTAATGGTGGGTGCTGTCGTGCTGTTCCACGCACCAGTGATAGGTGTGCCGTACGGAGTAGCGAGGATACTCCCGATACCATTGTTGGGGGCAACTGGCGCAGTCTTAGCGAACAGAGCCGTGTTGATAGCCGTACCGACAGCCTGCCCAAGTCGCTCGAGCGTGATAGCTCGGAGGTTGAGGTTGGTCGCCGTGATGGCCTGCGAAGTTACGGGCACATACACACCGACACGCTCGGGCTTAGCGGCAATCTTGTCGAGGTTGAGGTTCTGGTCAGTGAGAGCGACATTTTCCCCTGCGATGGTAGCCGTAACGCCTGCAAGCACTGGCCATACGGGCTGACCAACTACACCCGACTGCATCTTGAGACCCACCTTGGTATGGATAAGCTCTGCCTCGAGTGGCTGTACGACATCTTGGATAACCGTAGGCTGTGCGTTCGCTACGTTCGTGGTCATCGTAGCGGCACGCTCCTCGATAGTTACAGCCTGATGCGAGTTCACTGCGCGGGTGGCTGCATCGAGGAAACGCTTAGCGGCTTCCACCTGCTCGCCAGCCGTGTCGGGCTCGAGAGCCTTGGAGGCAGCTGCGTTGATGCTTCGCTCCTGCAGGTCTTCGCTAACTCGGACAAGCTCGCGCTCTTCATCTTCGGTCAGCGTACCTGCGTGTCGCTTTCCCTGCAGCTCCTTGAATCGCACGTGCAATTCGTGCAGCTGTTCTTGTTCCTTTGTCATAGTTAATTGGTTAAATGGTTAAAGGTTGGACTTAGTTATATCAGCCCAGCGAAGAGCGCGCTCTGCCAATGGCGTACGAGCAACTGGCTCGGGAGCTTCCTCGGGGGTCGTTTCTTCTTGGACAGGCTCGGAAGTAGGCTCTTCGATCGGCTCGGGGAGCCCTCGCTCCTCATCAAGAGCCCGCTTTGAGTGTTCAGCGGATGCAGTGGTTGTTGGATAGGCTGGCGTGCTTACCACTGACACATCCCCGATATACGAGAAGTGATCAATGTGACGAAGCAACGTACCGTCCTCCTTTTTCTCCCAGCGAGTGTCACCCTTATTGACACCGAAAAGGAATGAGGAGGAGCGCAGGTCCCCTCTGCGAAGGAGCTCCAGCGTGTCGTTCCCTAACTGCGTATTCGGAGCGTCAAATCGGTAGAGGAGTCCGCTGTCCGTGATGGACAGATGCAGGCTGCCCTCTCCGTTCGTGCTTCGTGCAAGGAGCTTCGTGCGGTCGTGCTCATAGAGGGCAAGGACATCAGAAGAGCGGAGCAATTCCTCCGTCACTGCGCCCTTGTGCACAATCTCTCGGAATGCACGCCCATCAAGGAAGTCATACAAGACCTCACTCTCTTCTTCGTACACGATAGCAAGCCCCTCAATAGTGCGGCTTCCCTCACTTTGGAGTGATGGAGCGGCCAGCTCACTGGAGCTACTTCTGAGCTCGAGTATTTTGTTTTTGCTCATATCTGTATTGGGCTTTATATAACGTAGTTATAAGGCGTATTTTGACACCACTTTTTGCTATTCCCCTGCGCTTTTGGATGGATCTCCATCTGGGTGCAGCTCCTCGATGCTCGGACGAGAGGAGACCAGAGCCACGTTGCACGTGATAAATAGCTGATCGCCACCCTCTATGGGCTCTCTGTTTTCGAAGAGGCGACCCTCGTTGGGCGTCATAACACCCGCTTCCACACTACTCTTTACGTACTCTGCACGTGTGCGCAGGTCGGTGGCGAATAGGCGGGAGAGGTCAAAACGGATGCGCTCAGATGCTCGCCTTGATCTTGGAAGTAGCTTCACAGAGAACTCTTGTTCAATCTGCAGGATAAGTGGCTGGAGCGTTTGGTTGAGGAAGTTAATCTGCGAGTTCTCTGCTTCCTTGTAGTTCGTGCTTTGGTCTGCGAACACCATATAAGGGTGCACACCAAAGAAGCGACATATATCCAGCACGGAGTACTTGCGCACCTCGAGGAGCTCTGCATCGGAGTTGCTCATCGAGGACTCTATGAACTGCATGGACCCCGACAAGCGGATAATTCTGCGCCCCTGCGCAATCTCGCTGTTCACTCGGTCTGCCACTCGGTCCGCCACATCAGCATCGAGTGCGCCAAGCCCCTGCAACTCATTGCCACCAACGAGGAAACCACTCTTTTGGTTACCCGAGAGCAGTCCGTTGTTCGTCTGCTTATCTGCATTGGCACTAAGAGAGAGAGACAGAGAAGCGTACCTGATGGTGGAGACCCCAGTGTAACCGCCATCAAGGCTATTATTCTTGAGGTGGATGATCTCGTCAGCAGTGAACACGCCATTGATATTCCACACGTAGTCCGAGACGCTGTACGTGTTGCTATTCTTGTCGTAGGATACCGAGCCGTCTCCAAGAAGAATTACATCCAGCAACTCACCTCGAGAGGAGAAGCGAGGATATATATAGGCGTTCCCCGAGAGGAGCAGTCGAGCTACGACATTCTTGAGCAGGACGAAGAAGTTCTGCCTGCTGTTCGCCTGCCCTGCGAAGAGGGTATTAAGCTGCGTATCTCCCGCATGCTTAAAGATACTCCCCGAACGCTTTAGGTGCTGAAGCTCGAGCGATGCGATAGTCCCAGAGAGAATATCCACACATCGGTACACGCTGGCAATAGCCATAGCACTATCAGGCGTAGACACTGAAGGGGCGTTGAATTGATTTACGAACTCCTGCACGCTACCTCCCGATGCGCACTTATCGCCATCAGCGTAGTACGACCGCTTGAAGAAGCGAGTGAAAAATTGGAAAATGGTCATTTATACGATAGTTTTGAAGTGGTTGAACAGCCAAAAGCCCATAAGGCACGTGATAGCTCCGTCAATCTTGTCCGAAGCCACAGCCTTGACGGGCTTGCGGTTTTCGAGTCGGTCCTCGTCTATCACAGCGTTACCAAAGCAGTATGCCGTGATAGGATTAGGTTCAAACGTGATGCTATCCTGCGACAGAGCCAGCTCAAACGACATCACGGCCGTGTTAAACGACCCGTTCGTCTGCGGTATAGCCTCCAAATTCGCCTTACCCACCTGCGGAGTAGACCGCAAGAGGTTGGTGAACTCGAGAGCCTTGTAGGGGTCATATCCTATCTTGAGGGTAGATAGAGGCTGTCGTAGAATAGTATCCACGATGAGAGGGTAGTCGATGCTGTCGCCCTTACATAGCGTCAGATAGCCGTCATCTGCCCAGCGCTTGTAAAGCTCTCGGTTTACGTGTGTGCCGAGCATACCCTCGGGGAAGAAGTAATATGTGATAGCATGGAACGGGCAGACCTTGGTGCGACCTTCGGGTACACGACTGGGTGTGTAGACAAGGAACGTAAGCGCACTAAAGTCATCACGGACGGACAAGTCCACAGCGCACATCGCACGATAGCCACGAAGAGACTCCATAGGTACGTGCATAAACGCCTTTTCAATCGTCTCACGAGGTATCCACATCTCACGCTCGTCACGGGCGAAGATATTGAGGAGCTTATTGCGGAACGCCTTCATATCCCCTGCCGTGAGCTGGGCTTTCTGATACTCCGCTTCGTAGTACTCGGGGCGAACCGTGACACCTAAATGCGGCTGGACCTTGTGCCACGTATTAGGATCTCCCTCCTCGTCATCCACATCTGGCTCAAAAATGTGTGCGAAGATGCTATCATTCTCCACCTCTCCGCGGAGGATAGACTTATAGGCATCCAGCATCTCAGTAAATGGCGTATCGATCTTGTCACTGGCGGTCGTGATCACAAACGTAAGGGGATTTCGCCTTGCACCCATTGATGAGGTCAGGACGCTCTTTAGTGCGTCACTCTCCGCCTGTGCATACTCATCGATGATCACCAGCGAAGCATTCAGACCATCCAATCGGTCTGCAGCAGACGACAGGCAACGTGCAATGGACATCTTCCCTGGCATTCGGTTGAACACCTGTTCACGGTTGATCTTGAAGCGTCTGAGCTGAGGATCAAGCGCACGCAGGATCTTTGAGATAACGCCGAAGCACACCTGCGACTGCTGATAACTGTTACTGCCAACGTAGCTCTCTGCGTTAGCATCCCCATATAGGAGGTCATACACCGAGAGCGTAGCAATGGAAGTCGTCTTGCTGAACTTACGTGGCACGAATAGGAGAACATCACGGACAAGCCGCCTTTCCCCATCATCATGGTAGAACCAAAAGATATTCGTGAACTGGAAGACCTGCACGGGGGTGAGCGCGAAGAACACCATACCCTCGGCAGACGGGAGTCGGATATTTTCGTAGAACGTGATGAAGTGACGCACCTTCTCGTCTCGAAGTACATACTTGTCCACCTTGTGCAGGAAGCGTTCAATAGACAGAAGCTCGTACACGTTGTGCAGGCTTGGATGCTTGATGCACTCGCGTATATACGACGATAGACGCTTGTCGAGCTTGTTGAAGCGTGGGTATGGTATCTTAGCGCTTCGCAGCCGCTCTACGACAGCGCTTTTCAGCGCTGTCGCTTCGCTTTGACTTAGTTGTTTCGTCATATATCTGCTGGAGTATGTGGTTGAGCTTGTCTACCTCGTCACCGCTTGTGAACTTCGCAGTTCGTACGGTCATCTGAAGCTCGGAAAGCTGTGCGCGGAGTTCCTTGGATGCTTCAATAAAGATGGACCATGCAGGATTAGCTCGCTTGCGTGAATCGCCCTCTCGGCTGAATTCCTCTACGACTATGCCGTCAGACATAAGCACCGCATAAGACTCCCGACATACGCCAGCCATCTGCGCTGTGGCCGATATTAGCGGCTCAAACGCTGGGGAGTATGCGCCGAGGGCCTTTAGCCCATCTCTTAGGAAGCATGCGGTTTCTTCTTGCGTCATTTTGCAGAGGGCACTACATAAACCCAGCGAAATGCGCATTTTTGACACCACTTTACCCCCAAAACTTTTTCAGCCCACGCCACAACCCCCACAGGACTTTGAGAACTCGCGCAAAGAAAAGGGAGCGAGGGGTGGTATGCAGGGGGCCTCTCCTTCCATAAAAATCGCCTCCCCCTATCCTCGTGATGTTGATTTTTCGGGCAGCCAAAAAAAATGCGAGGAGGGCGGGGAAAATGCGCCTAAAATGTTGGGAAATAGCGTTTTAGATTTGGTGGTTTCGATTTTTTGCCCTATCTTTGTAGTACAAAATGATAGGGAAACGCCCCTACCATTTTGAAAGGGAACGAACGCAAAAAGCCCCGCGCGCGTTTCACAACGAACAACGGGGCAAAAAACTTTTTAACATTACAAAGGTATGGAAACTAATCAGACCAACCAAAAGGCATACGCTACGACGTACGCCGTCGCTACGAGCTTCATCCCTGAACTCATCCAAGTAAAGAACGTGAACGGCATCCAGTGTCTCCTATCAGACGAAGCTATAGGCTACGACATCGACGAGGAGACGGGTGAATACCCTGACATCATGCAGTACTACCTAACTCAACTAAACGAAAGCACTTGCAAGCAGCTGAATGATCACTTTGGCCTAATGTTTGCACACTGCACAGCCCTTGACTTATGGGTACTACTCGTGCCGCACTGTGGTACAGGATGGGAGTATGTCAGAGTTAGCACCGACCTTGAGGAGTACGCCGCTCCACTAGGAACGATACGAATCGACTAACCATAAATCTACTACAAAAAAGATGGACAACAAGGAAAAAGAGATAATAAAAAGAGCGGTAGAAAGAGACGGCTATACTCCATCATGCTACAGAAGCAGGGGTACCGCGGCTGAAATGTTGGAGAGCGTTGCAGTTATGCAAAACTGCATGCAGCTCCTAAGGTCAGAAAAAGACGAACAAAAGCTAATAAAAATCATAAGGGAAAACGGCATACCAATATCAAAAAAAATTACCGACTACCTCAATGAGAGGAGCGACGAAAACGAGGAGTGCGCCTATATGTATATGCATAGTGTACTCATAGCAGATACCTACGTATTGGAAAACGTTGAGCACGGCGTATCCTATGAGATAACAAAAGAGATGTACAACTTTGCCGTAGAGCTGCACGCACTCAAGTAAGCAAACGAACTACTAACCACAAAAAGATACCAGACGATGGAAACGAATAGAAAAGAAGCTACGCGCATAGAGATAACCAACATGCAGGAGCTTAAAAAAGCGGTCAAAGAAGGCCTAATAAAGGAGCTACACACGTCCCTATTTTGGGGCTATGTATCCAGGGTTGGAGATCCAGTAATAGAGCCGTATAAGGGACGATTTGGAGAAGGGGTAAAGCTCTTAACCTGCAACCACGATAGCACCAGATACAGCTACGTAACATACTACATATACACCACAAAAAACAACGGAAATGAAAACGAATAAGACCATAGATCCTATATAGATAGACTACCTGAGGAGGGCGCCTAATACACACAAATGCCCCGCCGCCTAAGGTAGGCGGCGGGGCGTTTTTTTGCCCACCTACACAGGTGGGTAGCTACTCATCTATACAGGTGGGTGGCGTTGTCGTAGTGTGAGGTAGCTACCTGCAATAACGACCAAGGCGCGCGCGTGCAACTATGTAGGCGCGCAATCTTTGCCACGGAGCATCGTGGCAGGCTATCTCCTCCCAGCGGAGCGGGTAGCCACGACGGGAGCAACCAGCCCCCGCGCGCTCTTTGACACACTGACATACACAGCGACGAGATCGCAAGGGATATTGTACCCTAACGGGTGAGTTATACCCCACCGCAAAGGTGCTCACTCAGATAGGTAGGCATCCGCAAAGGCGCTCAATTCAGCCCGTGCGCGCTCCATAGACGAGCTCAAACTATTAGAGTGTAGTACCCTATGTGCCTCTATGTGGCAGGCCTTGCAAAGCGCTCTAAGGTTGCAGGGGTCAAAAGCCCGCGCCTGCATATCATGAGGGCGGCCTGCAGCGCTCTCAATAGGTCGTATATGGTGTACATCGGTGGCTATCGTTGTCCTACCAGCATGCTCGCAGTCCTCGCAAACGGGGTGCATAGCAATGTAGGCAGCTCGCAACCGACGCCACCGCCTTGAGTTTATCAGGCGGGTGTACTCCTTCGTCCTATGCCTCTTCATCTTGGAGGTGGTGACTGGTGGAGCTGGAGCGGTCGGAGAAGTAGCAGGCGCAGGCATCATCGTGATGATGAGTACCGCCCTCGTGATGAGAGTTCGCGTGATGAGGCTCGTGATGAGCCACGTCCGCACGCTTATGATGAGTGGCTCGTGATTCGTTGAACTTGTCAAGCGCCCAATGCTCGTATGATTCGTAGCTCGTGATTTGCGACGGAGGACACTGCAGGCGCAAGAGCGATTCGTGAAGCAGGTCACGAGGGGCGAGTGAGTCGCCAGTGAGTCGCTCGGCTCGGTCTGCATACTTATCATAGAGCGCTTGATAGTGTTGGCGGATGAAGCAATCGTACCACTTCGGAGCGTCAGCGTGAGAGGGCGTGGCCTGCTCGCCAACTATTTCCATTTTGGACATACTTGATGCTTGGCCATTGAAAAGAGCGAGCAAGACAGCCGTCTCCTTGTGGCCTTCCTTTCTCCTGCGTCGTCTGCGCCCAAACTCTGGGGCTTCCCAGTCCGCCAGAGTCTTGAATGCGTCTTGAATGGTTGTGTCGTCAGGGTCTTTCTCCCTCTGCTCTGCATCTTGGAGCAGGCGGATAGCCATAAAGATAGAAGCCTTAAACAGCTGGTGGTTGCTCTTGAAGCCGAAATGCTTGCGCAGTCTGCTTACCTCTACCGCAGCATCTGGTCCTATCCACGTCGTGATGCGCGGGTACACTTGGTGTTCTTCTTGGGGTGACATATCAGTAGACATATTTCATATAGTATATTAGTGTGTCGTGGTACAGAGCGCAGGCCTGCGGGGTACCACAGAAAAGTTCATTTAGAATTCCGAGGAACTTCTTATAAAATAAAACCGACCCCCCCTTAAATGCAAGGGAGGGCGGTCTTATTGGTTACCTACCGCCTACGAGGTGGAGGTGTAGGTCGATTAGGATTATCCCAGTAGCGAGGAGAGGAAGTATCGTATCTCTCACCGCTGAATCTATCTCCATCAAGGACCTCGGGAGAGAGAGAGTCGCTGCTAATCACTGCGGGCTTGCGAACTTGGTGGTATGTGCCACGTTCAGTCCCCTGCTGAATATCGATCTCTCGGGAAACTGCAAGCCACTCCATACCTGCGTAGCGTCTTAGCGTTGTTCGGTGGTGGTATGCAAACGTACCAGTCAGCTCGTAGCCACGCTCGGGGAGTGAGCCGTATATCGCACCGAAGCACTCAGCTCGGAAGCCAGCGAGGGTATTCTGCGTATACCCACTCTTCTTGTCTACCGCTCCTCGCTCACTCAAGGGCTTACCGTCCTTTGTGTGGATGATAGACGGAGACACTGACACGATACCATCGCCTGCGGACAGATGAAGCTCCGCCTCTGCACCCTCTCCAGTGGAAGAGGTGAACACAAAGCGCTCGCGCCTATCCTTGGATAGCTCCTCGCCTCGTCTGCCAATGGCATCAGAGATCCACAGAGAGGGCGCTTGGCACACAATGGCACTGGGGACGCTCCACAGCTTCCACTCTCGGAATTTCTCAAGCGTCTCTCCGTTTCGCTTATAGAAGCTCACATTAGAGAACACTTCAAGCTCGAGGGTATTATATCCTTCTGGAGGTAGCGGAATGTACAGACCCTCCCCGATAATATCCTCCTCGCTAAATCGCGGATGATTCCACGAAGTACCCCACGACAATTTGTTGTCTCCACCACCATAGGTAAGATGAGGAGTGTAGTCGGGATGAGGAACAGAGTCACCCCACCCCAACTGACGGAAGCGGTGTACATAGCCAGAGGAATCGCGCTGTACATCTAAGTCGTAGAGGTGCTTCACGCCCTTGTCACCGCGGGCAGTAAGACGGAAGTACAAGCGTACTTCCTCAAACTGATCTGTAAACTTCTTGAACTCTTGGATGCAGTTCTTCGCACGCTCTCGGTCGGCCTTGTACTGGGAATAAGCATACCCCCTTCCGACTGTTGGAGCTCTAAGCACAACTGTCTCCTGCGACTTCTCCGACAGCTCTTGATATATATCCTGCGACATAGACAGTAGCAGAGGGACATCAAGGCGAAGCCCATACCGCCCATCATTCGGCACATCTGGAACTACCATACGCCACGGGGTCGCCACTCTTAGCGGATTGGCGGGGACATCCGTTGATGAGTTCAGCTGGTCTCTATACCACTTGAGCATAGCGATATAGTTTGACAACTCCAACTCCTTCATCAGAGCCTCACCTGCGAACGAGTGTGAAAGCTGGTAGATAAACTTACTTGAGTCTAACAAGCCAGCGACGGTCTGGAACTGGGAGACCTGCCCACTCTCATCTACCGCACGAAGTGACAGGTTGTAATGTGGGGATGCTGTTCTTATGCTATTAAGCATATCGCCAACCAAGAAGAGGGTTTTATCGTGGTAGGTCTGATTTGCGATGCCTGGGGCGAAGCCGTGGATAGACTTCGTATTCCACACAAGGGCAAACAGATTTCTATCCTCACCAGTTGTAATCTCCTCCGTCTGAACAATGGCCTGCGACCATTTGCCAGCTACGTTGTGGTCTGTCCGATACCTCCACGCAGGGAGGTTCATCGAGACAACAGTTGCACGAGGCACTAAGTGCCAATCGGAAGCGGTGATCAATGCGGGGACATCAAAGGCTCTCGCCACAGCATTAAGATGCGTCTTGGTGACTATTGTGATATTACCAACCGCTGGGAGAGCCGAGAACTCCGCATCACTACCCTTAACCACCATATCGTGAGGAGAGTAGTCAATGAATTCATCCCACCCGTTAATGTGGTAGTCAGCAAGCCCTTCATTCCCTGCCACCGTAGAGACATCGGTCACCGCAAGAGTACCATCGCCCTGCTCAATTCGCATGCTCAAAGAGCCAAGGACGCGCTCGAGAGCCTCAAGGGCGGTAATAGGCTTATCTCGACTACCTACAAATGGGGACACATCTACGAACATGTCCGAACCATTACTATTAGAGAAGTGCTCTGCGATAAACTGGACATTGTACCTCGCCACCTCCATAAAGTCGTGGAAGGAATCCGACTTGTGAACCACCTTGTCCCACTCGCCAAGACCAATGGCAACAAGGTACGACACGAAGTCCTCTACGGATATACGAGGCTTGGACACGAAGTCCATATCAAGACCACCCTCCATTAAGTTCACCCTCGACAAACGCCCGAAGTCGTTAGCCTCAAAGCTGACGAGGTAGCCCGAATCTTGGTTGGCTGGCTCTTTGTAGCTCTCTGGGTCAAGAACGCCACGCCAGTATCCTTTAGTCCATTCGTTAGACATAGGGTCGTACAAGCTCGGGATCTTCATCAGCTCTTCATCTGTTATACTCGACTTGCCCTCGAGGTAGAACAGAACTACGGATACAGATCCATCGGGGGCCTGCATCAGGTGGCGATACCGCTGGTCCGCCCTCTCCTCCAAGAGAGAGAATGCCAGCCTACCCTTGACTACTGGGGAGAGCGCATCCTCGCTCTCCGTCGTCAGCGTCACCGCAGGCACGCCAAGACGCACCTCCTTTACCTTTGGGTAGCTCTTCGTTTCCTCCGTATCTGGGTAGGCAATGAGGAGCGCCCACATATCTCCCGATACATCCTTGAACGGAGCTACGTAGTGTTTGAATGTCGTGTTATTCATATCCTTTCTGATTAAAGACCGTGGTGATAAGTGACTGGCTTTTCCCAGCATGGTTGCCAATGCCACACGCAGGCCGCCTGCCAACGAAGAGGGCTTGTCGGTAGACTTTCGGAAGAACGAGCCCCGGCAAAAAAAAAATTAAGCCGAGGACGAGGCCTGCGACGGCGATGATTAGTACAGCGCTCATAGCCTATCTGATTACGTTTACCACATCCAGCAGGCGCACCGAGGTGACCACGTTCTCCCAGCTGTCGGAGATAGTGTTGCAGGCATCCATTGCGGTGAGCTCTTTGATGAGGACCCTGCGAGCAGTAGCCCTGCCCTTACCGTCTGTAAGCCCCACGAGGTAGTAGTGGTAGCTCTCTCCGTCTACGTCAAGCCCGATAGCCTCGGACACTACGAGAGGCTTGAGGCTCTTTATCTCTACTGCATCAGAGGCAAAGCTGGCGAGGTGGTCTAACACCTTTGCCTCTGCTTCTGTGTAGGAGAGTGCGTCTACAAGGTAGGTCTCGGTGACCTTCTTGTCATCTAAGTTGCTGTATGCAACTCGTGCGAGGAATAGTTCCATATTGTTAGTGTATTTACGTTAGTTGTCTGTACTGCAGGCCTGCATATCGTAGTCCTGGGTGATTTCATCGATGATCTCCATAGCCAGATCCCAGTTACGACACATAAGACCTTCGGAGATGAGGCGAGAGAAACGCTTAGCCGTGTAGGCTGGCAGGCTGTTCATCGAGACGAATACAGCGATGCGAGCCGTCTGCGCCTTAGTAGGCTGGCGACCTCGCCCGTAGCCGTAGCTCATAGCCAGCTGGCAGTAGTGCCGCGCCTTGTCTAAGTCCTCACGACCTCCCTTCTTGTGGTGGCGAGCCACGTATTTGACTACGTTCCCCTGAAAGAAGTCCAAGCCTAATAGGCCTATTAGTTCTATTGGCTGGAAGCGCATATCCTTGTAGTGGCTTCCTCCTACTGCTGTTCCGATTAGCGTCCCCTTCTCGTTCTCCTCCCACGTTAGCGTGGGTGCTATCTTCTGCTTCATAGTTCGTTGCGTTGTTTAGCGTTATAGTACATGCTCCAGATCTGCCTCGGTGACGCCCCATATTTCGCTGTAACTGCCTCTGTGCTTTGATACCTCGAAATAGTCATTTAGATGTATGAACCTATCGGTGTGTCTTTCGACGAAATAGCCCTTTCGGAGAAAAGGCTTCAGTAGATCGTAGAGCTCTCCATCGTTGAGGGAGAGACCCTCATATCCCTTGTCCGTTTCACTGTCAAACATGTACTCTCCATTTTCTTTGAGTGCTTGAGTGATCTCGGCTCTGAGCTTATTGAGGCGCTCCTCATTGATCTCCCACTTTCGGTCGTTTTGCTCTATGTCGGGGGCTTCGTCCTCTGGCTTACTCTTCTTCTTGTTGCTTGTTGCTCCTATAGTACGGCCTACGAGGAAGGCTATCACGAGCATTGCTACTATTGATATTGCGCACATATCTATTGCGTTTGTAGAGTGCGCCCCGCCGTCCCAGGCGCGGAAGGTGTCGCGTGCGGCAAGCCGCCAGCGCGGCGCACTCGTGGTTAGTTCTGTTCGTTGCGTTCGCTCCTGAGCTTTTCGAGGGCTTCTATCGCTTCCTCCCACTCGCCCCCGAAGACGTAGGTAATGGCGCTCTGTGCGGTGTCGCTTAGTGGCACTTCCTTTGCTATCTCCCGTAGTTCTCTGAGTAGCTCGGTGTAGTCCTTCTGATCGGGCGCAAAGCCGAGGTTGTCGGCTCCGCGGCAGCTCTCTATCGCTACCTCTATTCGGTCTGGGTCTTCCATGTTAAAGAAGTTCACCGTGTCCGATAGCACTAATCCTCGGAAGAAGTCGACACGATAGGTGACAAACAGGTTTAGGCACCACGCTGTCAGCACCTCTTTTTGTTCTTGGGTCATAGCTGTGTTTATTTAGTTGTCTTGCTTCTGTTGCTCCTTCCTCAGCTGGTGGAGCTGGGTGCGGAGGGCGTGTATCTCGGCTGTGAGCTTCTTGCGTTGTGCGTGCTTCTCCTTCTTCACTCGCTCGAGTTGCAGTTGGAGGTAGCGGTTGGTATTGCTCATACTCTCCCGCAGGTCGTCCTTGGACTCTTTGACTACGTCCACCTCACACTCTAAAGCCACACAGCGTAAATAGAGGAGCACGCACAACACGACTGAGACAACGTAGGCCACTAAGAGGGTGGCGGTGGATGTTTCGATCATCATATCCATCTTGATTAGTCGTGCTTGAATAGTCTATACACCAGCTCCACCTGCCACGCTCTAAGCTCTCTCTTTGCGTCGTCGATGGTAGGCGTAAGCCGTGCGATGTCGTTCTCTGGGAAGGATGTGCGGCTACCGCTTGCGAGGTACTTACCACCGTACTCTTGGATGTAGGCATCGAGGGGAAGCCCCGTCTGCGCTCGTAGGTTTCCCTCCTCGAAGTCCACCCACACAAGGTCTCTCAGCTGTGCCTCTATTTGCTCTCGGGTGACCTCGTTATTCTTTCTGTTTTCCCTGCGTTCGTGCCACAGCTCGAGCGTCACTGCGAGCGCCCACACGAATGGTATACCGAAGGCGATGATGAGCAGGTCGATGATGTTTGACTGTGTCATAGATTATTTCTGTATTAGGTGTTATAATTGCTTGCTGTAAAGTCCACCGCCCAGATTGACGTAGCCCTTAAGCCCCATTACCTCACTATACACGCTGTCAAGGATTCGGTACACTCCCTTGCCACCTGGACTTAGATAAGCTTCAACAAGCTCATCCCATCGGTCAATGATCGGCTTGTAAAATGGGAATGCCTCAACGACCTTCTGAAGCTCCTCTTTCGTGACCTCCCCATACTGCACCAGGTCATAGCATCGCGAAAAGTCATCCCAATCATACGGCACGTCAAAGCCACCGTGACAACCATCACCGTCACGTGCAACGCCCATCAAGGCGACCCACATAGTTCTTGACGATACGCCAACGTGGCGCGTGCCTATCCATTCCAGCATCTTAGTCTTGTTCATGCTTGTTTTATGTGCTTTGAGCTATATCTTCTTAGTATTTCTTCCCGTGCTTCACAGGGCGGGTTTCGTTGTACTTGAGCTTGATCTCTATGTGCGTCATAAGGTCGATGCCGAGGCGCTCACAGAGCAACTCGAGGGACTTGATGGTGTAGAGTATTGCGTATCGGTGAGCGTACTTGCCACAATGGCAGCACGCCTCCTGAAGGATAGGCCACAGCGCATCGGCAAACGTCATTTCCCCTGCGATGTAGAATGCAGATACGCCTAAGTCGGTCTCTACCTCCGTCTCCGAAAGCACACGATCTTTGAGCATCCACCCCAGCAGGTCAAGAAGGCGTATCACTGCGTCGGCTATCTCGCATCCCACGGTGCCCTCAACAAGGCGGAGAAACTCTTGAACGTAGATAGCACCCTCTATACGATGAAGCGTGTCTATCGCGTCGGGGTCAAGCTTCGCCCACTTCCCGATACGGTCGGCTTCCACTGCCTCGGAAAGCTCCGAGACAACCAGCATCAGATAATGCCCGACGGAGTGTGGTTCGTCCCAAAAGCCTTTAGCTACTGCCCGCTGGTGGCAGTCCTTGGCGTAGCGGTTGAGTACGTCTGCATTGTAAAATCTGTATGTCATAGTCGTTGCTATTTGATGATGTGTGATAAGATGTGTTTGATGACCTCCACCGTCCACCCATTGCCGAGCATCTTGTAGGCTTGAGTATCTGAGCATCCCCACTTGTACCAGCCGGGGATAGTCTGCAAGCGTGCGCACTCGGTTGGGGTTAGTCTACGTAGCATATAGCCTATTTTAGCCACGGGCTGTCCGCTGCCGTCGTTCCTCGCTCTCGCAGGTATGCACGGGGCTTTGCCTCCAGCTGTCGGGCGGAAGCCCTGCCCATCCTTGTGCGTTCGCCAAGTGCCAGGTACAACGCTCATCCCATTCGAACGAGCACCCTTGTACGTACACGACAGAAGGGCATGCGCTTTGTCACTTGGGGCTCGGAAGTTCTTACGTAACCAAGGGTCTCGAATAGCAAGAATGTCCATGTCGGAGTGGTTTCCTCCGCTATGCCCTCCAGCTGTTAGGCAGGAAGCCTTGTATTGCTGAGCCTTTGGCTTTAGCTTCTTGTCGAGCTTGACTACGCTTGATGCCTTCCCGTCCTGCGTAGTACCTATGCCTTCAATATCCTCCTCGTTGATAGAGAGGTTGCGCATATAGTATTTCTCATCCACTTCATCGTCGAGGATGTCTCCGATGTAGATGCCTCGGTCGGCGGGCTGGGGAATGTCCGTGAGCAACTCGCCCCATATCCCCTCGCTCTTCGTACGTATATTACTCCAGTATAGGCGCACTCTATTCTGTGCAGACACAAGGGCGGAGTTAATCACAACGGGTCTAATTCCGAGGCTTTCGTTTATCCTCGCCTCGTCTGCTGGGCGCATCCGCACATTCTCAAGGAGGTACTTTACGTTGTGGTTGAGCTTTTGCACGTGGTGCAAGATGTCAAGGAACACCCAATACAGCCTGCTTCGTGGGTCATCGTGACCGAGCATTTTACCCGCTAAGCTAAAGCCTTGGCAGGGAGAGCCAGCGAGGAGGAGGTCTATCTCCGACCACTCAATGTCCCACTCTCGCCACTTCTCTACGTCTCCGAGCTGGATAGTCTCGGGGAAGTTGAGCTGCGTCTGTGCGATAGCGTGCTTGTCTATCTCGCTGGCGTAGTATCGTTCGATAGGCACGCCAAGCTCACGGAGTGCTATTTGCCCGCAGCTCATCCCGTCAAAGAGTGATAGTACTTTCATCTTTCATTTTCTCCAGCAGTTAAAAGCTTCCTATCTCTATCATTGATTTGGTGTTGATCGCCACCTTGATAGGGTTGCTGTTTTGCGGGCTTCGTGCGCAGTGGTCGTGGCACACGCTCCAGCGTGACGGGCTTTGCCGTGGGAGCTTGGTACTCACCCTTTGTCAGCACCTTCTCTGCGAGCTTGAGCGTGAAGTCGCCGAAACGGCTAATCATCCCGAGAATATCGTGCTGTTGTCCGCTAACGACTTGGAAGTAGCCCATCTGCTCATCCTTGATCTTGCACGCCTCATCGTGCATCTTGGCTATATCCCTTGCCTGTCTTTTGAGCGTGGAGCTGGTCCGTTCAAGAAGTCGCATGCGTGAGTGAAGTGTCCATAGGAGGTAGGCCATCAGAAGCTGGCCTGCAGAGAGTAAGAGTAAGAGTAGTAGTGTGATTGTCATTTGTCGAATAGTTTGGTAGGTGTTGCGAGGTGGTGGATAGCGAGGAGTAGTGCATCTCGCTCCTCTTGGTTGGTGCGAGCGAGCTTACTCTTCGGGAGCGTCAGATTGTGACGCCTGCATACTTCGAGTATTTCAGAGTGGGTGATCTTTCCATCTTGTCCTCTCCAGTGCTTGAGCAGTGGCTTTTGGCAGATGATCGGGAACTCTTTTGCCTGTATCGCATCTCGGAGAAGCTCGCCAACCATAGCGCACCGCCCAAGGTGATAGCCTTTCTTGGCTACAACTCTATGGTTATCTCTTGCTGATGCGTGCCAGTTGTGAGCAGTACTCCAGATGTCCTCGAGGACAAAGCGGTAGGCGCACTCATTCTCACCTCGATGTTCGTGTAAGCTGCATAAGGTTTCAAAGAAGTTGAGCTGATCTAAGACTCTAAGGAACGAGATAGTCTCGAGGTGAATAGTCCGATCGTTGAGATTGACGACAGCCCACCCAGAAGCCTCCGTATCGGGGTCAATACCGATGATAAGAGGCTTCTTTTGATTTGGATCATCCATAATCTCACACGAGTTAGGCCTGCGCAGCTCCTGTGGAGTACTCGATCTTCCACGCCTTGATTTCTGGATACCAAGCACCGTTGTACTCGCGTCCGTCGAGATCGATATAGGCGGTTACCTCTTGTCCTACTCGTAGGGGGAACTTCTCGATAGTCTCACCGAAGAGCTTAATCGGCACTTTGCTGGAGAAGCGTCCTCCTGTATCAAGGACGAACACCTGCGACTGCCAGAGAGCGCCCGTTGACTTACTTCTCCCCTGTATGAGTGGGCAGAGGACTGCTACTGTTCCCTTAATTTTGATTTCGTTGTCCATAGGTTGGTGATTAAATACTCGTTTTTGTTCTGTTCATTCTGTGGTCTGGCACTCCTATGAGCCGTACCTCGATGCAGTCGCCTCGAAGGCGTGATACAGCACGGTCTCCGTAGCGTTGAAGTTCAGACCATGGGAGGTTTGTAGTAGCGACGATGGGTGCATCTCGATACCCATAGTCGGAGCGCTGGTTGATGAGGTCCGCCAGACTCGCCTTGTTGCCATAGCGCTGGAAGGTAGCAGGCTCACTGCCGAGGTCGCCTATGTGGAGTACGCGGTAGTCCAGGGCGGTGTACCTGCCATCTGTGCTGTCCATAAGATCAGCCATGTGCCAAAGGGCGTGCGTCTCACCATTCCACAGGAAGGGCTTCATAGTGCGTCGGCTATTCACTCCGTCGTAGAATGGTCGCTGTACACCGAGCATCTCGCTGAGGTCTCGCAGTAGAGTCACAAGAAGCGTCTTACCTGTACCCGTCTCACCCGTAACGATTAGCCCCTTCATAGGGTCATCTATCTCGGGATGTGGTAGAGCGAGTAGCCAAGACACTGCTTTTGCGTATCCGAGAGCCAGTGTGTCATTGTCAAGAGAAAATCGCTCCTCCCTCAGCTTGCCAAGCTCTGTGATATAGTCAAGAGCATCGTCAAGTTTGATACCTCGGTACGCATCATAGACCGTTCGTGGCGGTAGGCCTGCCGTACGCTCCTCTTTGATCTTCTTGACAAACTCCGAAGCGAGTGGAAGCGCACTCTCTTTGGGGCGTGGTTGCTCGTTACTCATTGCTGTTGGGGTTTTGATGTTCTTCTCCTCTTCGTACTCTCTTGAGCACAGAAGCCTTGTACGCCTTCATTTCCTCGCTATCTTCGGCCTGCGCCTGTTCCCTTTTGACTTCATCCCACATGTGGTTTGAGTAGTTCTGGGATGCAGGAGGAGGAGATGACAGCTTGGAAGCATGGTTGTCTCGATAGCACCCTCCCACGACCTTAGCGAAGTTGTCTGGCTTGACAAGCCACGACAGACTCGCCATGGCTCGATTGCCTCGTAGGAAGGTGGATGCCTTGGCTTCTGCCATCATCTTTCGGAATTGGGCTATTGCGTTTAGTGTGGTCGCCACCGTTGGACGCTCCTTGGCATTCCCATCTGGTCGGTCGGGCATCAGCGCCACAAACAGCTCATGCCCATCTCTACATATGGCCTGCGATAGAATGATTGGCTTAGCGAAGCCATCATCCACAGCGGTCGCCTCTTCGTAGAGCGCCTTCCACACCTTGCCGAAGTCACGCATATCGGAGCTGGGGTACATAAGCGAGCTAACCATAGCGCGAAGCGCAGGGTCCTCTATCGAATCTATTTCCTTCTGCTCGCTCTCAAAGCCCCCCCTGGGGGTTTGGGGGAGACTTTCATCTTCATCTTCTATTTTATCTTTTTCTTTTAGGGGGGTATTTACCCCCCCTATAGTCCCCCCCAAAGTAGAGCTGAAAGTAGAGGGCAAAGTAGAAGCGCCTTCTCTACTTTCGTCTACTTTTATTTCTGCTTTCTCTACTTTTCTACTTTTGCCTGCTTTTGTCTCTACTTTGCTCTCTACTTTCAGCTCTACTTTGTTCTCTACTTTTCTACTTTCATCTTCTACTTTTGAGCGATTACGCTTAGCCTCGCGAGCTCTATCTAAGCCTTCTTTGACCGCTTGACTTACATTGTAGCTGCGCTTCTTTGGTGCGGCTTCTTCGCCTTGCTTTTTATCCGCACCGCCAAGGGTTGAGAGGTGAGAGGTGAGGCGTGGTGAGTAGAAGTACTCTACTCCATCCTCATCTGTGGCGATCTCAAACAGACCGAAGTCCTCAATAGTGGACCGCAAAACTTCCGCCCTTGGTCGCTTTGGCAGGATGTTCGCCAGGCGCTTGGCGTTATTTGGATAAGTGTACCCATCTTCATCTTGCTGTGCGAGCTTTAGCAGGAGGGCGGTGTAGATGCCCCAGCCCGCCATCCCATGCTCTGCAGTCAGTGCTTCTATCTTAGCGTCCTGCATGGCGAAGATGTCGAGTGGTATGTATTTGTGCTTACACATATTCTGGGAGTGTGAAGTAGGTGTAGTTGAGTGTGCGCCCAGAGATTAGGAGACCTTCTTGACAGAGGTCCAGCAGGATAGTGCGGAGAGTATCGAAGCTATAGCCGACTACCGAGGATAGTTGCTCTTTAAGTACGATCAGCGGCAGCCGTCTTTCTTCCTTGCGTTGTTGGAGGTATCGCTGTATCGCTCTTATCACCTCGTGTTGGTATATCTTCTTCATTACGCGGTCTCCTGCTCTCTACGGCTTTTCTCTTCCTTGAGCAGGATGAGCTTGTCTGCTGTATCTCCAGCCTTCAAGGAGAAGTAGCGGACCCGCTTATTTCGAGCGCGCATCTTATTCGTTAGGAAGGAGAAATACAGCTGGTGGTTATGGATGTGCTGGTCTAAATCTTGATCGCTGAGCCTTCTGAATCTCAGCTCGTCTATGTTGCGTTGCTTCATATAGTGGTTACTTCTGTCTTGTCATCTTCTGCTCTCTGCGTAGGCACTCTGCATACGCATCTACATCGAGGATGAGAGTAAAGCGCTCATCCTGCAGGAAGGCGCTTGGGTACTTTGCTATTCTTTGGTTAAGCGCGCCTCTTGACTTGATACCGAGGAAGCCGTGTATCTTCTCACGACCTGCGATATATCTCTCGGTGGGCTTCGCTATCTCCGTGTGCTTGCTTAGTGCCTCGCACACTGCTGATGAGATGAGAGCCTTTAGCTCTCCTTGACTGAGGATGATTGCCGTGTCCATATCTACGTATCCGCTAATGTTGTCGGCCGTAGCGCTCGATAGATCGCCACGTATAGATGGTGATGCCGAGGATGAAAACTCCTGCGAACTTCTTGATGAGGAACTCCGAGGTGCTCACTGCTGGCATTGTTGGGTGGTCAGTGTCTGAGACTATCAGCAGAAAGCCGAGGAAGCCAAAGACGCAAAGGGCGCATACGATCAAGTAGGCAAGCGCTGTTCCTATTCTATTCATAGCCGTATTGTTTGTAGTTACTAATGTGTAGTCAGGAGGCTTCCGAGCCTCGGGTATTCCGTGCCTTCCACGGCTTCGCTCTGTGCGCAATAGGCCACAGACTAACTACAATGGATTAATCACGCGCGGGCCTTTCACCCGCAGATTATCTGTATTCGCCATTGTTTGTATCAAGTATGTCAAAGATCGCGGTCGCTGGAGGGCTTAGCCTTCGGCAGAGGTGGTTGTGTTCAGCTTTTCAGCTCTCTCGAGAGCGTTGTAGACTGTATTCATGCTCACCTTGTACTTCTTGACGAGAGCCTTTTTGCTCTGCCAAGCCCCCCTACCTTGTGCCAGGAGTCGCAGGTACTCGGCCTGCATCTTTAGAGCGCGCTCATCTAACTTTTCAGAGTGGCTCTTAGGAACTCTTATTTCAGCCATATTGCAGGTGGTGGATTATCTTTATCTTTGTTTCAAATTTTGCTTCAACTTTGAAGCATTTGTTGTAGCTCCTCTTGAACTACACTACAAAGGTATAACTAATAGTTGTACCAAACAAGTGATTGGGATAACTTTTTGTTGCGCTATGGGAGAACCAATGCCACTACCTGCTGGCTCACAGAGGCTTAGAGCAGTTCTAAATTTTTTGATTGAAGAGAAAATAGTTCACAGTCAGACTCACTTTGGAGATCTTGTGGGTGTATCTAAGGGCAATATGTCTAAGTATCTCAACGGTCAGAAAGAGCCAAAAGAGGATCTATTGACCAGAGTTGCACAGGCAGTACAACCAAGAGTCCCCCTTCTTTCAGAATCTTGGCTACTCACTGGCGAAGGCGAGATGCTGAAGGCTGACGCACCAGCCACACAGCCCTCACCAGAGAATAGCGCACGCCCACTCGTAAGCAGTGACCGCGATTGGGTGGAGATACCTCTTGTACCGCACCGTGCGAAGGCAGGAGCGCTATCTGGATTCGGAGACCCTTGCTGGGAAGAGGATAAACAGACGATGCCTGTACTGATTGACAAAAGGCTAAAAGGAGATTACCTGCTCTTTGAAGTGTCTGGCGACAGTATGGACGATGGCACCAGTACAGCGTTTCTCGATGGTGACGTGCTACTCTGCCGTGTCCTTCCTAAAAGCGACTGGCAGTATGGCATAAAGCGCAGACGAGACACCTACTGCGTCGTGGCCACCGAAGCTGAGGGTATAGTCCTCAAGGAGGTTGTAAACCACGACAAGGCCACCAACGAGATCACGTGCCATTCGCTCAATAGCCAGTACAAGGACTATTCCGTGAAGCTCGATGATGTGCAGGGTATCTTCTATGTAGAGGAGCTTATCAAGCGCAGATTCTAATACATGGCATTATTCACCTAAAATAGACTCACTATGAAGAGAACAGAAACCCTTGCATCCGTAGACCGCAAGAAATTCGTCCGAGACAGCTTCGACCAAAACGACAAGACACGACAAGCCGCTGATACCGCCTTTATATGGGGCTGCGTCTTGGTGCTTGTTGCTGTAGGCCTCATATTCATCGGGTTTATAAACTCCTACAAAATCTACAGCGAGATAGACAACATCATCACGTACACGCTCGCTCTCGCCTCATCTATCGCCATGAGTATAGCCTGCTTCCAAAGAGCACCAAGACTACGACGCACAGCCGACAGCCTTGACTACCAACTTATGGCAGCCTTCCCCGACTGGCAGGATCTTCTCAAGGAGGCCTGCGAAGAAGACCAGAAGTAACTCGCAAAACTACAGACCTATGAAGCATCTATACTCAACATTCGCAGCACTACTGCTCATCCTCCTAACACCTATAGCAGGCTTTGCACAGCGCAACAACGCTAAGCCAAAAAGCGTTATCACCCGAACAATAGTAGGGTGCACCCTTGGAGAGACCACGCTGGAGCAGATAAAGGAAAATGTTCAAGCACAAGGAGGGACGATTGAAAGCATCACAGATGACCCTGAGGGGCCAAGGATGAAAACAATGGTTGTTAGCGGTATGAGGTTTTGGGGTGAGACCCGAGATAAGATTATGATGAAAACGGTTGACAGCATCCTCTACTTTGTGATCATATTGATACCTGACAAGGCCGAAGCAGACCGACTGAAAAATAGTCTTATCCTTAAATACAGAGGCTGGGAGGACAATATGAATACACCATCAAAGCCTTATGAGGGAAGCTATGTAGATTCTCGATCTACAATCGTGCTATCCTATACGAATGATGAACCAGAGTATAGTCAAAAGTTTAAGTATGCAATGCTTATGTATGTAGACAACGCTCTACTTAACAAGGCAAGAGAGATAGAGAGTTCCGACCTGTAGAATAGTAGCCCCATTATACTTCATACAGTTGTTGCAGATTATACAACGACTCACATCAAAACCATTTCGTTGAAGCCAACGAAATGGTTTTACAATAAAATACGACACAACATGCTACCCATACGACGTACCTGCCACTTCCTCCTCGACAAGCAGAAAGGCTGGAAGGCTCTACAAGTCCGCTACCGCATCCGCTACGGAGGTGGCAGTGGCTATATCACCAGTGTATATGTAGGCTACCGAGTCGAGCCAGAGAAATGGAGCGCAGAGTCGGAGCGGTGCATGAAGAATACAACCCATGGTGACAGACGCACACCAGCCGCTATGATAAACCGCGCACTGCAGTACACGGAGGAAGCTATTGAGAGTGCATTTAACTACTTCGAGAGGGAAGAGCGTCTGCCAACTCCCGAGGAGCTAAAGGCAAAGTATAACGAGTATCTCGGTGAAGCACTGGGAATAACTAAAGAAGCCCAAGCAAAGGCGAGCCCAGAGGATAAGCGTAAGTTAGTAGCACTCATAGACCTATTCGTAGAGGCTGAGAGTGGGAGACGAAGCTGGAGCGAACGCCACCTGGCGAACATGCGCACCGCACGTATGCACATAGCAGACTACTCGCAGGCGGCTACACTGGAGGATATTGACGAGAAGTGGGTGGCAGACTTCATCACGCACCTAACAGCGAAGCGAGGTCTCCTCAATGGCTCAGTAGACAAGACACTCCGAATATTAAAGAGCGCACTCTATTGGGCACAAGGGCAGGGCCTGTACGAGAAGGCTTACCGACGCTTCTTCGACGTACGACTAAAGGGCATCGACAGCAACCGAGCTGAGGTATATCTCACGTGGGAGGAATTGAGCCGACTTATGGAGGTAGATCTACGCCTGCACTCAGAGAAGATAGCCCGCGACCTATTCTGCTTCCTTTGCTTCACTGGCCTGCGGTACTCGGACTTGAAGAAGCTGACCCACGACAACATCACAGAGAGGAGCATACGATACTACGCCCAGAAGACGGACCAGCTTATTGAGGTAGACATCAACGACCACGCCCGCGCTATCCTCAATAAGTATAAGGGCGAGGAGAGACCTCTTCCAGCAATGGCGGAGCAACGCCTAAACAGAGCGATCAAAAGCGTGTGTAAGCAGGCGGGCATAGATGCGCCCGTCACCCGACTACGATACTCTGGGCGCCAGCGCATCGAGGAGGCGCTTCCGAAGTACGAGGTAGTGACCTCGCACATAGGGCGCCATACCTTTGTTGTGCAGGCTCTCACCCTTGGCATCCCCTCTGAGGTCATCCGCAAATATACAGGCCACAAAACCGAGGCAACGATGCGTCCGTACATCGCAATCGCAGATACCCTCAAGGCGCAGGAGATGGAAAAGTTCAACCGTCCGCTGCTATCCTCACAACGGACGGTTAGCGGACGGAAATAGGCATCATCTAATGAACTTTAATTGCTCTTAAATGTATGGGCGAGGCGGGTAGATCACGTATGTAATAACGTCTTGCGCACTTACGCCTACATTTATCAGATAATCTTCATATCCTGCTCGGGGGTACACCCACTATCGCCACGCCCCACCATCCCACTGCGGATGGTGGGGCGTGGTGCTTATATACCTACCACACAATCGTGGGAGGAGGCAATTCACTCCACTATTTCTTCGCAAAGCAACCAGTACTGGTCGGCGATCAGACCACTACTGGTCACGACACGAAGTAGTACTGGTCACTATTACTTACCAGTACTGGTCCCTGAGTGGACCAGTACTGGTTCATTTTATCTCCTCTACAGCTTCGCACTAATCGCATAATAATAAGGATGTTTCCTTCACCCTAAAAAGCGCCCCTTTTCTCCGAAGACCAGACACTCTACCGGTGCATGTAGTCAAGGTAATATCTCCCGTCACCTCAGAGAGTAATCCGAAGCTAAATCCCTAATCCACTCCTCTTTACCGTAGATTCTCTTTGGTTAGATTATCACTATCTTTGTTTGTCTGTCGTGACACGGACGTCTAATCAATACCGCATCGGAATACACCAGCCCCTACATCAACGACATAGCCCAGCTATTGTAATAGGGGAGCATTATCATATAGGCTCCGTCACAAACAGGCATAACGCACTGGATACAAACCAATCAACAAGAAGGACATGGATAAGGCCCGCATCATCCAATACCAATCCAGCTTCGATGCTATCGCTCAGCGCATAGAGGTCGAAGGGGAGCAAACGCATATCGAAGTATGGTATGCTCGTGAACTTCAAAAGCTATTAGGCTACGCTCGGTGGGAGAACTTTGCAGTCGCTATCCAGCGAGCGATCACCTCATGCAAATCCAATGAGGTCAATGACCTTGACCATTTTCGTGAGGTCACGAAAATGGTCGAACTCGGAAGCGGATCCCAAAGAGAAGTTTCCGACTTTATGCTCACTCGCTACGCATGCTACCTCATCGCACAGAATGGCGACCCCAAGAAAGAAGAGATAGCCTTTGCTCAAAGCTACTTTGCGCTACAGACAAGAAAAGCGGAGCTCATCGAAGAGCGCCTTAACCTCATCTCCCGCCTGGAGACACGGGATCGACTAAGGATCTCGGAGAAGCAACTGTCTCAGAACATTTACGAGCGTGGTGTCGACGAGAGAGGGTTTGGACGCATACGCTCGATGGGCGACAAGGCTCTATTCGGAGGCTTCACAACGGATGCTATGAAGAAAAAGTTGGGGGTTAAGGCCAATAGACCACTCGCAGACTTCCTTCCGACCCTCACCATAGCAGCAAAGAACCTGGCAACCGAAATGACCAACTATAATGTCGAGAGTAAAGATCTCCATGGCGAGCTACCTATAACGCAAGAGCATGTACTGAATAATGAGAGTGTGCGTAGCATGCTTGGTGAACGAGGAATAAAGCCCGAAGAGTTACCACCCGCTGATGACATCAAAAAGCTGGAGCGTAGGGTTGCCCGAGAGGAAAAGGCGCTTGGACAAGACGCGCAGAAGCTCCCTCAAGCACAAGCCGTCGACACCGAGTAGGAGTCGTAATCCTACTTCCAGCACTACCTGTATGCGGAGCGAACCTATATTGGTCAGCGGGTGAACCTATATTGGTCGAGATGCGGAGCAATATAGGTCGCTGAGTGAAGCTATATAGGTTCGCCCGTCGACCAATATAGGTTCACACCACCCTCCTGCAGGTCTATGCTCCAATTCCCTCAAAATGAAGCCATTTTATTCTGCCTTGCAATCTGCATCTACATCTGGAGAAGAGGCCGATCATCTCACCTTGGGCGAGAGGCGAGATGAGAAATTGCAAGAAATTTTGCCGAACATTTGGTCAATTCAAAACTTCGTCGTACCTTTGCAGTGCAAAAGGGAAAGGCAAACCTCCCAGAGCAAATTTGAAATGCGGAAGTAGCTCAGTTGGTAGAGCATAACCTTGCCAAGGTTAGGGTCGCGGGTTCGAGTCCCGTCTTCCGCTCCAATAGGTTTCCATAGTTTTGATGTGTATTTGTTTGATGAGGCATTCTAAGATTCACTTAAGTGATCTTGGGATGTTTCTCTCTTTTATGCCTATTGCATTCGGAGATCAGCCCACTGAAAGGGCACTCCTCTGCGGCACATCATCTGCGCTGCACCTACTCACATCGACCATCGCCCCAGCCCGTCTCACCCCTCACTCCATACTATCTTGATCGTCTGCATCGCCGAGAAGCCCAGCGTGGCACGTGACATAGCGAACATCCTCGGAGCCACTGTCCGTAGGACCGACAAAGGTATCGGCCACTACGAAGGCAACGGGTATGCTGTGACCTGGACCTTCGGACACCTCTGCACGCTGAAAGAGCCCCACGACTATACGCCGGGGTGGAAGGCGTGGAGCCTGACGTCCCTGCCTATGATCCCGGAGCGCTTCGGCATCAAAGCCATTCCCATCGAGCACTATGAGCGGCAGCTCGCCGTCATCGGGCAGCTCGTAGCAGGCGCCGAGATGGTCATCAACTGCGGTGATGCTGGGCAAGAAGGGGAGCTCATCCAGCGCTGGGTACTCCAGAAGGTCGGCTGTAAGGTACCCGTGCGCCGTCTATGGATCTCCTCCCTCACTGACGAAGCGATCCGCGAGGGCTTCGATAAGCTCCGCGACAGCTCCGACTACCAGTCCCTCTACGAGGCGGGCTTAGCGCGCGCCATCGGCGACTGGCTCCTCGGGATGAATGCCACCCGACTCTACACCCTCCGCTACGGTGGCAGCGATCGCAAGCAGCCCCTCTCCATCGGACGCGTACAGACCCCCACCCTCGCCCTCATCGTCGAGCGCCAAGAGGCTATCGAGAACTTCAAGAGCGAGACCTACTGGGAGCTGAAGACCCGCTACCGCGAGGTCATCTTCAGCGCGGACAAGGGCAAGTACAGCGACAAGGCGAAGGCCGACGCTGCACTCAAGAGCATCACGGGTGAGCCCTTCACCATCACCAGTGTCAAGAAGAAGGACGGCAAGGAGTCCGCTCCGAAGCTCTTCGACCTGACGAGCCTGCAGGTAGCGTGCAACCGTAAGTTCGGTATGAGCGCCGAAGAGACGCTTGCCACCGTACAGTCACTCTATGAGAAGAAGGTGACGACCTATCCTCGTGTCGACACCACTTACCTCAGCGAAGACCTATATCCCAAGGTCGCAGGCATCCTGCGCGGCCTCGTCATTCCACCCTATCTCAATCTGGTGAGCCCGCTCCTCAGTGGCGCCCCTATCCGAAAGAGCAAGAAGGTCTTCGACAATAAGAAGGTCACCGACCACCACGCTATCATCCCCACAGGGCAGTCACCCTCGGGGCTCTCCGAGACGGAGACGAAGGTCTTCGACCTCATCGCCCGCCACTTCGTCGCTGCCTTCTACCCCGACTGCCTCGTCAGCACGACGAGCGTCGAGGGCACAGCAGGCAAGGTGAAGTTCAAGACCTCGGGGAAGGAAATCCTCGAGCCAGGGTGGCGTGTGGTCTTCGAGACCGAGACACCCACCGAGGCGAGCGAAGCCAAGGAAGGCGAAGAGGGCGGAGAAGCATCCGAAGCACTCCTACCGACCTTCACCGAAGGCGAGACGGGCGAGCACATCCCCGAGCTACGCGAGAAGCAGACCCAGCCCCCGAAGTACTACACCGAAGCGACGCTCCTGCGTGCTATGGAGACCGCGGGCAAGTTCGTCGAGCAGGAAGAGCTCCGTGAGGCGATGAAGGAGAATGGTATCGGACGCCCCTCGACACGAGCCAACATCATCGAGACGCTCTTCAAGCGCGGCTACATCGTCAAGGAGAAGCGCAGCCAGATCCACGCCACCGAGACGGGCCGACAGCTCATCAAGCTCATCAACTACGATCTCTTGAAGAGCGCCGCGCTCACGGGCGAATGGGAGTACAAGCTCCGTCAGATCGAGCGTCGTGAGCTGGAGACGCAGGTCTTCATCGACGATCTCAAGGCGATGCTCTACCAGCTGGTGCAGTCTGTCCTTGCCCCACAACCGGCACCAGCACCTCAGCCAGCTGCCCCCACCCTGCCCGTCGACACGGGCGTGCCCTGCCCCCAGTGTCAGCAGGGTACCCTTCTGCGAGGTCGTGCGGCCTTCGGTTGCTCCGCCTTCCGTGAGGGCTGCACCTTCCGCCTCTCCTATGAGGAGTGCCCCAGCACAGCTTCGCCCGAAGAGCTGAGCGCCCGGCTGGGCGATGCGCCTCTCCTCTTCTGATCCCGATGCTCTCTTCTGCAGAAGCACGATATAAATATGGAGCCGTAGACCAAGGTCTGCGGCTCCATTCTCGTACCACGGCAGGGCGTAGAGCTACCAAGAAATAGGGATATTGGGCGGATTGACAACCGGAGGGCATACCTACGGCGTTCTATCTATTAGCGAAAAGTAGCATCTGATGGCAATAGACAGATACGTGTACACACCGACCAGCCGTGTGGAGAGGAAGGGATTCCACTCCATAGGGCTCACCCTCCTCTTTACCCTTTTCTTCCTCTCCTTCGCCTGCCCCGCTCTCGCCCAAGAGCGACGAGGGACGCTATCCAATGGGATGAGCTACATCCTCCGACACAATGCTCAGCCACGCAAGAAGATGGAGGTACGCCTCGTCATGGGTGTGGGCTCCTGCGCGCAGCGTCCTGACGAAGCAGGCTATGCACACTTCATCGAGCATCTGGCGTTCGGCCGAACGAAGCACTTTGCCTCGGGCGGTATCAAGCGCTATGCAGAGCGTCTCGGCACACGCTACGGCGTCGGGCTGAATGCTATGACCGGTCACGACCGCACCGTCTATATGGTCTCCCTTCCCACCGATGAGCCGCACGTGCTGGATAGCACAGCGCTCATCCTCAGCGATTGGCTCACGGGACTCCAGCTCGACAGCCTCGAGGTGGAGCAGGAGCGCAGTATCATCAAGGAGGAGATACGCGCTTATGTACAGCCCGATCCCTTCTATGCGCTGAAGGTCGGCACAGGTATCCACAGCCGTAGCCTCCCCGTAGGCACAGCACAAGACATCGACCATGCGACGGCGAGCGGCCTACGTGCCTTCTACCGTCGCTGGTATCGCCCATCCCTTGCGACCATCGTCCTCGTCGGGGACTTCGACCTCGATGCAGCGGAGAAGAGCCTACGCGCGACCTTCACCACCGCCCCCACCACCCCAGCACGCACCTATATCGAGCCAGAGCTGCACTACCCGCGCGGCCTACATCTCGAGAGCCATAGCGACACCCTCATTCGTACAGCTACCCTCGACCTCATCTTCCCCCACAAGACCCTCCCCACACGGACGCTCTCCGAGCTCTTTACGGAGAAGGTCCACCGCATGGCACTCGCAGCATGGAATCAACGACTCGACAAGCTCCGTGGCGCTAAGCTCGCTGACAGCTGGTATTTGGGCCGTACAAGCCACCTCTCCCTCACCCTCGAAGGCAGCCGCACGGCCGAGATCCTCCGTGATCTCCGCGAGGCTATCTCGGCACTGAGCGTACTGCGACGAGGCACGATATCGGAGCGCGAACTCACCCTCCTCAAGGAGCGTGCAAAGTCCGCCCTATACGTCGTCACAGGCGATACCCCTTCGGCTGGCTGGTGCGACTACTACACCGATGAGATCCTCCACGGCGACCACTTCCTCACCGAGGAGGAAGAGAAGAAGGAGCTTGAGCGCCGCATCGACGGCCTACGTGCCAGCGATCTCCGCCCCGCCTTTGACCGCCTCTACCGCTACCTCATGGGGCCAAGCAAGCTGGCGAGCTTCACACACAATGCGCAGCTCCCCGAGACAGCGCGCCCACAGCGTGGCGCCATCGAGCGTGCTATCCAGCGCGGACTCTCCGCCCAGCGCACCCGCCTTACCTTCACTCCGCCTTCGGATGAGGCTACCGAAGAGAAGAAGAGCGCCATCCCACAGCTCCTCACTCCCCCACAGAAGCTCTCCACGGCACAGCTCCGTTCGTCGAAGCTACACCCCGACCTCGGCGTGCAGGAGGCCTATCTTCCCAATGGCATCCGCATCATCCTGCGCCCACTCCCCGAGGCGGACTCTGTCGTAAAGATCGCTATCAACCACCCCTCGGGCCTACGTGACATCCCGCTTGACGAGCAGCCCCGCGTGGCTTCGCTCGCTGCCTACATAGAGCTGGGCGGTATCGCTACCCTACCCCGTGAGCAGCTCGATAGCTTCCTCTTCGACCACGGCGTAGCACTCACCCTCACCGAAGCCATGGACTGGGGTGCACTCCTCGGTACTGCTCCCACGGGCAAGACCTACAGCCTCCTACGCCTAATGAAGGAGAAGATGCTGCACCCCGAGGCTGCGACAGCAGACTTCGAGGAGTCACGCGAATCACTTATCTCCGCCCTCGGGCGCCCCAGCCGTCTGGAGCAAATGCTTGCCCGTGATCCCGAGCGCAAGCTACAGCGCCGTCTGGATAGCATCCTCGGCACCTACATCCCCCAGCGCGAACCCGAGACCGAAGCCGAAGCACGTGCCCTCAGCCTTCCCTACATGATCGACTTCCATACCGACCTGTGGACGCGCACCGAGGGGATGACGATCGTAGTCGTCGGGCGCTTCGACAGCGAAGCTCTCCTCAAGGAAATCTCGGGCGTCTTCGCTGACCTTCCCCAGCGCCCCGCTAAGCCCACCCTCCCATCTCAGGGCCAGCTCACGGCAGAAAACTATATCCTCGAAGATATCGATGCTGGCGACGAGACGGCGCTGCACAACGTCTACTACGGCACCTACGAGCCCACCCTACGTGGTAGCCTACGCCTCAAGCTCATGCGTGAGCTCCTGCGCAGTCGTCTCATCGATCGCCTGCGCTCCGAGGCGGGCATCATCTATTCGCCCTATCTCTATATGGAGTACCGCCCGAAGCCCGAGCCCTTCGTATGGTTCCGCCTCGAGACGCTTGTGAAGAGTAGCAATGCCCCCCTGGCCTGCAAGCTCATCGAGGAGCTAATCGAAGATCTCCAGACGAAGCTCGCCAGCCCCAGCGAAATAGCCGATATCGCCCGCACCTTCCTCATCAATAAGCGCGAAGCCCTCACCGAGAGCGATCTGGCTCCTTGGCAAGATATGCTCCTTGGCCTCGTGCGTAGCGGTGAGCGCCTTGAGGACTTCGCTCAGTACGAGCAGATCCTTCGCTCCATCACACCCGAGGAGCTCCGCACCGCCTTCCGCACGATCCTCAGCCCTCAGCGCCACCTCATCTATTCGATTGTACCCAAGCAATGAAACTCCTCCGTACTCTCACCCTGCTCCTCACGGGGCTTCTCTTCTCCCTCTCCGTATCAGCCCAGAAGACCACCGAGCCCGTCGCCTACCGCCTCGTAGACTCCGTCGGGCGCCCCGTCACCTTCGACAAGCTCATCACACGCGCTGCTGGTGCCGATGTCGTCTTCTTCGGGGAGCTGCACAACAACCCCATCAGCCACTGGATGCAGCTCCGTGTCCTCGAGGCCCTGCAGCAGCGTAAGGGGAAGAACCTCACCCTCGGGCTCGAGATGCTCGAGGCAGATATCCAGCTGATCCTCGATGAGTACCTCGCCAAGACCATCAGCCCCAAGAGCTACGGCGACGAGGCACGCCTATGGCCGAACTATGAGACGGACTACGACCCCGTCGTCTACTTTGCCAAGGACCATGGTCTCAGAGTCATCGCGACGAACGTACCCCGTCGCTATGCAGACCTGGTGAATCGCAAGGGCCTTCCAGCTCTCGACTCGCTTAGCGCCGAGGCCAAGCGCTATCTGCCCCCTCTGCCCATTGCCTTCCAGTCCACAGAGCAGAGCGCAGCGATGTTCGCCGCTATGGGCGCTCTCGTCCACGGGGATAAGAAGAAGGAGAAGCGCTACCTCGAGGAAGCTCAGGCCATCAAGGATGCCACCATGGGCTACCGCATCAGCCAGCACCTCCGCCCTCAGCACACCTTCCTCCACCTCAACGGCTCGTACCACTCCCTGCAGAATGGCGGTATCATCCCCTACCTACGTCACTACGCTCCCAAGGCACGCATCGTGACGATCACGACCGTCCTGCAGGAGGATGTCCAGGCCCTCGAAGAAGCCTACCGCGGTATGGCAGACTTCATCCTCATCGTCCCCGAGGACATGACCCGCACGCACTAAGCTCCCCCATCACCCTACGGAATGAGCAAGCTCAACTTCATCGCCATTGACTTCGAGACGGCTACGCAGAAGCGTAGCTCCATCTGCGAGGTGGGTATCTGCGTCGTCCGTGATAGCAAGATCGTCGAGACGCGCTCGTGGCTCGTACAGCCCGAGGACAATGCCTATGCCTATTGGAATATCCAAGTACACGGCATACGCCCCGAGGATACCGCCACGGCGCCCTCCTTCCCCGACGTGTGGGAGGAGATTGCCCGTGAGTATCTGGAGGAGTTCGACACGTTCGTCGCCCACAACGCTCCCTTCGACCGCAGCTGTCTGGAGCGCACGGCCGAGCTCTATGAGATCGAGCTTGGTGAGCTGAAGTGGGACTGCTCGCTGAAGCGTGCACGGCAGATCTATGACTTCGAGAGCAATTCGCTCGCATCCCTCTGCGACCAGCTCCAGATCACTCGCGGCACACACCACCGTGCTGGCGATGACGCTGAGATGTGCGCACGCCTCTACCTGAGGGAGTGGGCTGATGCCCCAGCGAAGGGCAGACGGAGGTAGGCATATCAGTACCGCCAGCCATATAAGGCAAGAAATCATATAGGCAGGGGGACGAACTTATTTTGGTTCGTCCCCCTGC
>ERZ773062.43-NODE-43-length-126850-cov-8.310454_pt1 | contig 126850 bp, 116 predicted proteins | sample MGYA00580626_ERZ773062 | MGnify/ENA primary metagenome ERZ773062 (study PRJEB29015, sample SAMEA2738003) | human oral metagenome | biome: human oral; feature: human-associated habitat; material: dental | place: China | collected 2058 ... | reverse complement strand
TCAGGGGGTTGCCGAAGAATCGGGGACTGGACAACAACACCAACACAACACCAGCCCCCCCAGTACGTGATACAAGCAGAGCCTAGAGATCGATGAGATTATGGGGGGAAGAAAAGACCTCGTCAAGACGTCCTGTATTTTGTTTAAGCAATTCCCATTGTTCCTGCGGGATTGCAGCGTGAGCATCGGCAATGACCTTGCTGGAGGGGGTTGCCCAGGCTATGGGCATGGGAGTGATTTCGTCCCACTGATCTTTGGTGTTCAGAGAACGTCGACCAGAGACACCTACGCTGGGGACTTCTTCACCCTCAATCCGATCGTGCCCGTTGATTCGGGTGATGTTACGTGCAGCCAGGGCCCATTGAGGTGAAAGATCTGGGTCGATGTTTTTGTTCACAAGCGCAAGGAGAACCAGGTCGCGGGGGTTGACTTGGGCGATGATGGCGGGAACGAGGGGGTACTGGCGGTAAATGTTCTCGGGGGTTCCTACTTTTTTGGGGATAATGTTGATCATGGCGAAGCTGATGATGGCGATGATGCCTAGGACACTGGCAAGAATCCAGCCCCAGATGGCTTGGTTGGACCACCATAGTGCGGCCGCAGCGAGGATGAGTTGGAGAAGTCCGTAAACGCCGGCGCTGGTTTGCAGTCGCTTTGTGTCTTTGAATAGTTCGTTGTTTTTCTTGTTGTGCTCGACATCCACGTCGAACGTGAAGTTGTTCATCCTAGTTGTCCTTGATGGGGAAGAGCAGATCGTCGGCATCCACAATGCGGTAGGCGTAGCCTTGCTCAGCGAGGAAGCGTTGGCGGTGTGCTGCGTATTCGGTGTCGAGCGTATCGCGGCTGACTACGGTGTAGAACAGGGCTTCGCGACCGTTGGCTTTGGGTCGGAGAAGACGGCCTAGGCGTTGGGCTTCCTCTTGCCTAGATCCAAATGTGCCGGAGACTTGGATGGCCACGGCAGCCTCAGGGAGGTCGATAGAGAAGTTAGCCACTTTACTCACGACCAGCACGTTGAGGGTACCTTTACGGAAGGCATCAAAGAGTTCTTCGCGTTTTTTGTTGGAGGTTTTGCCGTCAATGATGGGGGCGTCAAGGATACCGCCGAGTTCTTCAAGCTGGTCGATATAGGCACCGATCACCAGGGTTGGCTCGCCTTTGTGCTGCTCTACTAGTTTTTTTACCACTTTGTTTTTGGTTTCAGCACAGGCGGCAAGGCGGTAGCGGACCGATCGTTCGGCGGTGGCGTAGGCCATGCGTTCTGCTTTGGTCATGGTCACACGTACTTCAACGCATTCGGCGGCGGCAATGTAGCCTTGGGCTTCGATGTCTTTCCACGGGGCGTCGTAACGTTTGGGGCCGATGAGGGAGAAGACGTCGCCCTCTAGGCCGTCCTCACGGACAAGCGTGGCGGTGAGGCCGAGGCGACGGCGGGATTGCAGGTCGGAGGTCATGCGGAAGACGGGAGCGGGGAGAAGATGAACTTCGTCGTAGATGATCAGTCCCCAGTCGCGGGAGTCGAAAAGCTCTAGCGCCCGGTATTCACCTTTTGTTTTGCGGGTGACTACTTGATAGGTGGCGATGGTCACTGGGCGGATTTCTTTCTTTTCTCCAGAGTATTCGCCGATTTCTTCTTCGGTGAGGGACGTGCGGCGGAGAAGTTCGTCGCGCCATTGGCGGCCTGCCACGGTGTTGGTCACCAGGATGAGGGTTGTGGCCTGGGCTTTGGCCATTGCTGCAGCTCCCACCATGGTTTTCCCGGCTCCGCAGGGCAGGACGACGACGCCGGAGCCGCCTTCCCAGAAGGAATCAGCGGCGAAGCGCTGGTAGTCACGCAGTGACCAGTCGGTTTCTTCAAGGGCGATGGGATGTGCCTCGCCATCAACGTATCCGGCGAGGTCTTCGGCAGGCCAGCCTACTTTCAGTAGTTCTTGTTTCAGGCGTCCGCGTTCGGAGGGGTGTACGACCACGGAGGTGTCGTCAATCGTGGCTCCCAGCATGGGGGCTATTTTTTTGTGCCGGGTGATTTCGGCAATGATGGCGGGTTCCGCAGATTCCAGAATGAGCCCGTGGGCTGGGTGTTTGTGAAGCTTGACCCGGCCATAGCGACTCATGGTCTCCACGACGTCAATAAGCAGGGGGTGGGGAACGGGGAAGCGCGAGTAGCGTTCCAGGACGTCGACAAGCTGTTCTGCATCGTGACCGGCGGCGCGGGCGTTCCACACGGCAAGCGGGGTGATGCGGTAGGTGTGAACATGCTCAGGGGCGCGTTCCAGTTCCGCGAAGGGCGCGAGGGCGGCGCGGGCTTCGTCGGCAAGGGCATGATCGATTTCTAGAAGGACTGTTTTGTCGGATTGGACGATGAGCGGTCCATCACCAAAAGCCACGAGGTCTCCTTACAGTACGTAAAGTAAACCTCCATTCTAATCCAGTATCACCTCAGTGATGCGGTGTAGTTGAAAGCGGTGGACCTTCCCAGTTGCGGCGTCCAGTGCGTCCACCTGCCCGCCAGATACAGTCAGCGGTCGCACCACACGATGCATCTGTGTCCCCTGCTTATCGACAAACCCGAGGGTTACTGTTTTCCGGCCCCGCACGGCTGCCTGCAACACACTTAATGCCTCCCGGCCTTGGAGTACTTGCCCTTGGTCGTTGGTGGCAGTGGTTCCTTGGGACGCTGCGGTGGTGGCGGTGTTGTTGCGGCGCAGTTCGGAGACAACAGCATGGATGAGTCCGGCGTCGATAGCCTCGCGAGTGGCGGCAGGGCGACCTTGGTAGGAAGTGATACGGCTGGGGGATGGGCGGACGTCAATACTCGCGCCGGTGGCATCTTCCGCGACGGGCTGGAAGCCGGCCTCTCGGAGGTTGTTCAACACCTCGATAAGCGGCGCCTGGGAGATGGCTACGGTGGGGGCGATGAGGCGCAGCGCGAGACGTGCGGCGGCCGGGGTTTGGACGGCCTGAGCGAGGAGTGCGGGGTCGTCGCTACGCAGGTAGGAGATGGCAGGGCCGCCGCGGAGGGTCCCGTGCCGCCGCGCTACATCAGTGATGAGGTAGGTGATGGATTGTGGGACGTCGCCAAGGACGTTTTCTTCAAGGAACTGCTGCAGGTCCGCACCCGTGCGTCCGGTGTCCAGCGCCCTGCGTATCGACGCCTCGGTGATTCGGTACACGCTGGCAAGACCCGGAGATTCCACGTCCGCTAGTGTTTCCACCTGTTCTTGAATCTCCGTGGTCAGTGGCCCCGGTGCGAGGATCGTCATGTCTGCCTGGGCGATGAGGGTGGTTCCGGGTTCTGGGGTGAGGCTTTGGGTGACCTTGCGTAGTGCCTCATAAGCATCGGTGTCGGAAGTACCCATCATGGTGCGGAGTGGGGTGCTGGCGGCATTAAGGGCGATGGCACCTATCCACTCCGCGTTGCTGCAGATATCAGCAACGCGGGTGGGATCGATGTGACTGCCACGCAGGGGAGAAAGGTACCGCATGTCCGTGCTGACATTGTCTGGTGGTACTGGTGTCCCTGGGGGGAGGCGGAGGAACGGGCGCATGGTCAGCGCGGTGATGGCTGGGAGGTGAGTGTCGAGTGCTGCATGATCGAGGAGGTGGATGGTTTTGTTGGTGTCGTCTTTGTGCCCCACGAGCCAGGGCGACCATTGCGAGTTTCGCCAGGCTTCCAGCAGGCTTGCCCATTGGTCGGCAGAATCGCTCTGGAGCCAGTCGTCGGCGAGCGGGGTGGGGGCGAGGTAATCGCCGAGGTTGTCGTTGTGCGGCGGCGGATCGGGTTCGCCGGTGCTGATGAGATCTGCGCTGTCAGCTAGGCACATCAGGCGGGCGAGGGTGAGGTTATCAATGTCTAAAGTTTTGGCGAGCTTTGTGGCTGCGCGAACGCCAATGGACCCATTTTTGAGGCAGGGTGCGGGTTCTCGACCGAGTTCCTCAAGCAAGCGCCGCATCATACGGGTGACCTCTAGACCTGCGGCGGTGGCGGCCTGGTCGACCTTCTGGACATCTTTATCCGAAGGCGGAGTATCCGGCATGCGGGTTGCCGGGACGAGGGTATACCTGTGGGGCGTGTTGCTGGGGTTGAGGAGTACGTTGCGGGTGATGGCCCGCAGGCGCACAGTGTTGTGATCAACCCGGGTGAGTAGTCCCTTGGCTATGAGCATGGCCACGGGGCGAGTGGGGTCGGCATCGGGTGCCGCGTCTTTGCTGAGGCCCACGCCGCCAGCCTGCGCGAGTGTATCTAGGATTTTGCTTTCCTGCGGGCTTAACGCATCAAGGAGTTCTTCGACCTGCTGGTGGGTAAGTGGTGGACCGGCGCTGGCCGATTCTGGTAAGACGAGGAAGTGGCGGGGTATTTCGCTCATTACCTCGGGGAGGAGCTGGAAAGAACTTCCGTCGGTGGTTGTGCCATACAACAATGCGTGGTCTTTGAGCGTTTCCAGTGCGGCCTCGACGTCGTCCTGGGTGGGAATGTCCTCGTCGGGGGTAGAGTACGCATGAAGCCTCTCCCTGATTTCCTCCACCACTTTGGGGGTAGACACTGGTTGTAATTCTGCGCCTTGTGCTGAAGCAGCTTCAACCACAGCAATGTCCATGGCACCGAGCTTGTCCACGGCTCGTTTGACTGCGAGGGGGAGCCGCAAACGTGCAGCTAAAGAGCTGAAACTTGGAGGTATGGGGAGCGCACAATCAGGGCGGTTTCTTAATATGGTTGCCAGCCGTTCGTCTGGTTGCTCACTCAGCCATTGTTCGAAAGTGAGGGGGGAGGCGGAATCCGCATTGTTGTTGTTCATGCGTTTTTTCATGATGCACCTCATTGTAACGCCACCCTGGAATGCCCAAGAGGTGACTTTTTTGGCCAAGGTTTGAAACAATGGCCTCATGGCAAAAATGGAGAAGAACACGTACGTTGATCCCGGCTGGCCGGAGCACACGCCTGGCGAACACCCAGTTACTGAGCTCATCTCTAAAGTGACTGGTGCGTCCAGTCCTTACGGTGATGAAACCGCATTCCCCGTACCAGCAGATCAGCTGGGTTATGTTCACCCGTACACCAAGGTGAATAAGTCTTAGATTAGTGCTTGCGCATGATGCCGCAGCATGAGGCTACGGCCCCGCACTCTCATGTGAGTATGTGCGGGGCCGTGGCTGTTGTTGAGGTGTGTTGAGGTGTGGGGCTGTTAGCACTGGCTAGTGCTGGACCGCCTTTTCCACGCCTACACCGGTCAGGGATCGAACTTCCATTTCCGCAGCCAGCTCGTCGTAGTTGTCCGGTTTACCCACCAGGGTGCCAACGATGCCCAGCAGGAAGCCCGCAGGAATGGCGACAATGGAGGGGTTGGTTAGCGGGAACCACGCGAAGTCCATGCTGGGGATCATGGCTGTTTCTGCACCCGAGACGGCCGGGGAGAAAATGATCAGCACAATAGAGGTGAGTAGCCCACCGTAGATGGAAAACAGGGCACCGGTGGTGTTGAACTTCTTCCAGTACAGCGAATACAGGATGGTGGGCAGGTTTGCCGACGCCGCGATACCGAACGCCAACGCCACCAGGAAGGCAATATTTTGCCCCATGGCACCAATGCCTAGAACAATGGCCAGCACGCCAATCACGACGACCGTGATACGGGACACGCGAACCTGCTCTTCTTCTGTAGCCTGGCCGTCGCGAAGCACCGAGTTGTACAGGTCATGCGCCACTGACGCGGATGCAGTGATGGCCAGGCCCGCGACCACGGCGAGAATGGTGGCAAACGCAATGGCGGAAATGCAGGCCATGAAGATCGTGCCGCCCACTCGAGAAGACAGCAACAGCACAGCAGAGTTCACTCCGCCAGGAGCAGCCTGAATTTGTTCGGGTCCGACCAGGGCTGCAGCGCCGTAGCCCATGACGACGGTGAGTAGGAAGAACAGCGCGACAATCCCGATGGTCCAGGTCACGGAGCGGCGAGCCTCCCGGGCGGTGGGCACCGTGTAGAAGCGCATCAAAACATGGGGGAGTCCGGCGGTGCCGAACACCAGCGCAGCACCTAAGGAAATGAAGTCCAGCTTGGTCAGTTCGTTCTTGCCGTATTTGAGTCCCGGGTTCACAATCGCCTCCCCTTTGGGGTGGTTGGCAATCGCGGTTTCAAGAACAGCGTTGAAGCCACCCTTGATGAACCAGAACGTCAACAGCGCGATAATGATGGAACCACCGACGAGCAGAACAGCCTTAATCATCTGCACATAAGTCGTGCCCTTCATGCCGCCGACCAGAACGTAGATGATCATGAGTACACCGACGATGGCGACAACACCGGCCTGCGCGGCCTTGCCGGAGATGCCCAACAACAAGGCAACCAAGCCGCCCGCACCGGCCATCTGCGCGATCAGGTAAAACAAGGAGATCATCAGCGTGGACATCGCGGCGGCTGTGCGCACAGGTCGCTGCTTGAGGCGGAATGACAACACATCGGCCATGGTGAATTTCCCGGTGTTACGCAGCGGCTCGGCAACGAGGACCAAGGCAACGAGGAGGGCGATGAGGAAGCCCACGGAGTAAAGGAACCCATCGTAACCGTAGAGCGCAATCGCGCCGGTCACCCCGAGGAACGCGGCGGCGGACAGGTAGTCACCTGCGATGGCGAGGCCGTTTTGCCAGCCAGAAAAGGATGCTCCGCCAGTGTAGAAATCAGAGCCTTTTTGTGAGGTCTGCCGGGTGGCGCGCACCACTATGGTCATGGTGGCGACGATGAAGATGACAAAAATGGCAATGTTGAGAATGGGGTTGCCGGTTTCGATTGTGTTCTCTGCTGCGAGAATGGTGGAGTGGATAGTCATCACGCGTCCTTCGGGTTTTCCATCATGGTGCGAATAGCCTCGGCGGCCGGGTCAAGCTTGTTGTCGGCAAAGCGGACGTAGGCCCAGGTGATTAGGCCGGCAGTCACAAACTGCGCGAGTCCCAATACCATGCCGACGGTGATGACACCGAAGACGGGACGCTGAACAAAACTCGTGGCGTAGGTGGCGGTAACGATGTAGCCGAGATACCAGGCCAGGAACGCGATGGTCATGGGGAAGGCAAAGCTGCGGAATGTGGTTTTCAGCGATGCGAACTCGGGGCTTTGGGAAACCTCAAGGAATTCCTTGGGTGTTGGCGTGTGTGGCGATATGTGCTGGGCACGGGTCGAATCAGTCATCTCTACCTTTCTCGGTAGGCGCTAGGGGATCGTGCTGCAACGGCGCGATCCTCAGTGAGCAATGTACATCACCTAGAGATGGCGATGTGAGTCATTACACACGATGTTTTATCCCATGTCACATGATTCGCAGAAAAATTTGTGAGCAATAGTGGAGCTGAGGAATTGCTGAAGGTGTGCACAGTGCCGCATTGTGGGGGTGGGTTGATGTGTTCTTTAGGCTTATAGGGAGCGCTTTTGGGTGGGGCGTCGATACGCAAAAAGCCGCCCCACTGCGATGTGGAACGGCTTTCGGGAACCTTGTTTTGCGGTTCAGGACACAAAACAAAAACCCCCATTTTGGGGGTATTTTATGGGTGCTTAATGGGCAAGCATCGCGTCGATGGTGCCGCGGTTTGCGTTGTAGAAGTTATTGAAGTCGTGGCGGTTAGCGTTGTACAACGCGGTCACCTGGCTGGGAACCTCCATGCCGCGGGAGCTGAACGCGGAAGAGATGGCATCGTACAGGGAATCCACGGCAGCGGAGTCAGATGTGTTGCCCTGAGGGGCGGCCGGCGTGGATGCGGCAGGCTGAGCGTCATCACGTGGGGTGGCGCCGGCGCTTAGGCCTAGTTTGCGGGAGCAGGACGGCCATGCGCCCCAGCCCTGTCCGGCCAGGACTTTTTCGGCCACTGCAATCTGCTGTTCGCGAGTTGCTTGGTAAGCGTTCGGGGCGTAGCGGTTGCCGCCGTATGCGTTCCATGTGCTTGGGGAGAACTGAAGGCCACCGTGGAAACCATTGCCGGTGTTGATGCTCCAGTTGCCACCAGCCTCACACTGTGCAAGGCGATCCCAGTCGGAATCGGGGGCCGCGGAAGCCGTCGGTGACATAATCGTAGCGGCGGTCCCGAGGGCTACGGTAGATGCGGCGAGCTTAGCGAAGGTGGACTTGGTAGTAGCTGCATGACGTGCCATAAAAAGTGTGTTCCTCTCATAATTGTCGCCTGCGAAGTTAGCTGTCGGATTCGGACCGAGGAGCACCACCGTCCGGCTCAGGGATAATCTGAACTTCATCCTGGGGGAAGTACACCAGTGGGCACTTCCTACGGCTTCCTGGGGAAGCCAATGGTTTCCCCGCCCCTGTCTGCATTCAGTTCTTAAAACGGTACAAGTACCTTCATGGTCCGGCGCAGTTGAGCCTTAGGATCACGCCCCTCCCAGACAGGGTTTGGCGAAAAAGGAACGCGAGCCTTCGCTGTGCCTACCTATAAACCGTAGCGGTTTGTAACGAAATAGTCACGTTCGGATCGATGAAAGTTCATCAAACGTGACCAACTGAGCCGCTCCACCGGGATGTGGAACGGCCTTTGGAAACCTTGTTTAGTGGTTTATGTCATAAAATAGATGCCCTTGATTGGGGGATCTGTGGGCGATTTAGTGGGAAAGCATCGCGTCAATGGCTGCGCCGTTTGAGTGGTGAAAGTCATGGAGGTTAGCGTTATATGGCGCAGCCGCCTGGTCAGAGACCTCCATGCCGCGGGATGATAATGCGGAAGAAAGGGTGTTGTCCAGTGAGGTGTCTTGGTCCTGCGTAGTTTGTGTAGTGTCGTCGCCCTCCTGTGGCTTAGATGGCTCAGCTGGCTGCTTATCCTGGTTGGCTTGTTTGTGGTCGGCGGGTTTGCCTTGGTCAGCGGGCTTGCCTTGGTCAGCGGGCTTGCCTTGGTCGGCGGGCTTGCCTTGATCGGTGGGTTTACCCTGGTCGGTGGGTTTACCCTGGTCGGCGGGTTTACCTTGGTCGGCGGGCTTGTCCGGGTGGGCGTCATCACGCGGGGTGGCGCCAGCACTCAAGCCCAGCTTGCGGGAGCAGGACGGCCATGCGCCCCAGCCCTGTCCGGCCAGGACTTTTTCGGCCACTGCAATCTGCTGTTCGCGAGTTGCTTGGTAAGCGTTCGGGGCGTAGCGGTTGCCGCCGTATGCGTTCCATGTGCTTGGGGAGAACTGAAGGCCACCGTGGAAACCATTGCCGGTGTTGATGCTCCAGTTGCCACCAGCCTCACACTGTGCAAGGCGATCCCAGTCGGAATCGGGGGCCGCGGAAGCCGTCGGTGACATAATCGTAGCGGCGGTCCCGAGGGCTACGGTAGATGCGGCGAGCTTAGCGAAGGTGGACTTGGTAGTAGCTGCATGACGTGCCATAAAAAGTGTGTTCCTCTCATAATTGTCGCCTGCGAAGTTAGCTGTCGGATTCGGACCGAGGAGCACCACCGTCCGGCTCAGGGATAATCTGAACTTCATCCTGGGGGAAGTACACCAGTGGGCACTTCCTACGGCTTCCTGGGGAAGCCAATGGTTTCCCCGCCCCTGTCTGCATTCAGTTCTTAAAACGGTACAAGTACCTTCATGGTCCGGCGCAGTTGAGCCTTAGGATCACGCCCCTCCCAGACAGGGTTTGGCGAAAAAGGGACGTAAGCTATCACTGTGTCTACTACCCACCGTAGCGTTTGGTAGCGAAATAGTTGCGTTCGAAACGGTAGAGGTTTACTACACAGCACTAGTCGGGTCGCAGTTTTTATTAAAAACCCAGGTCATGGCAATAACGTGAAAAAGGTCATAAAGGTGTATAGTTATCACTTCATAGCACTTCGTAGCTAAGCAAGGAACGATCCAACGAAAATTTTGAAGGAAACGGTGAGTGCACGTGCCTATCGGAAAGGTGAAGTGGTACGACGCTGAACGCGGTTACGGCTTTGTCTCTAACCCGGGCAACGAGGACTGCTACGTCAGCAAACAAGTACTACCCGACGGGGTGGAAGAACTCCACCAGGGCCAACGCATCGACTTCGACTTCGCAGCCGGACGCCGCGGCCCCCAAGCGCTGCGGGTGAAAATCCTAGACACCCCCCGCGTCTCTAAAAAACCCCAGCATAAATACGAACCAGAAAAGCTCCACGGCATGGTCTCTGACCTTGTGACCCTCCTAGAGTCTAAAGTCCAGCCACTCCTGCGGTCGGGGCGTTACCCCGACCGCAAAACTGGCCACCAAGTCGCAGAAATTCTCCGCGCCGTGGCCAAAGAACTAGACAGCTAACAACTCGCATAACACCCATACCACCTGCTAGTCAGTGACTTTCACAGACCACACCACCGAGTAGGGCGTTTCTTCCCCGGCATCGTTATGCCCAACCATGGCGGTGGAAATTTCCACCACCACCAGACGGGGGCGCGTGGTGCTGTCTGCGGTGCGTGGTTCCGCAGAACCCGACACCTCCACCTCTTGCTTCTCGTGAGCTTTAAACGAAGATTGGTCGTTGGCGGCAGGGTCGTCGTAAATGGTCAGTAGTGACCAGCCCTGGTCATAGACCTCTTTGGGCACGGTGACCTTCACTTTGTCTTGCTCGCCAAGGCGCACCTCTGGAACTGAGTTTTCAGCACAGGTGGTTCCAGGTTCACACACCGTAAATGGGCTGATTTTTTGTTCCCCCGACGGTGCAGACACCGTCAACTGAATGTCTCGCGGTTCTGGGCCTGGGCGATTGTTCCACCAACGCTGGAACGTGATGGAAATTGCCACAACAGCGATCACAGCCACCGTCAACATCAGGAATTGCGTGAGGTTTCTGCGCCGTGTCTTTTTGCTGCCCGTCTTTTTGCTGCCCATAGTCCAAAATCCTAACCATCAGTGCTGTGGGTGGTGTCACCGGGGGACAAAGCGCACCTCATAAAGCTGCGGCCACCGCTTGCCGCCCACAAGAAAACGATCCGTACCTGGGATGTGCGCAATACCGTTCAACACATTGTTGGGGTCCGGTGCGGCGTTGCTGGCCAGTGTGGAGGCATCAATGGTGTCGGTGACGTTGCCTGACGCGGCGTCGATACGCACGATTTCGGAAGTGAGAAAACGGTTGGCGTATATGTGTCCGTCGGTACAGTCCAGTTCGTTGAGCTTGTCTAGCGGAGCGCCGTCGCGGGTGACCTGGATGCGCTCGCGTTCCACAAAGGTATCCGGGTCGAGGACGCGCAGCTGGGAGGTACCGTCGGACATAATGAGGCGGTCCCCGAAGGAACATAAGCCCCAACCTTCGCCGCTGTAGTTCGTGCGGGCCACCTCGGCGAGTGATGTCGCGTCACGCTTGACAGCCGTGCCGTGCCGCCAGGTCAGCTGCCACACATGATCCCCAGCGCGGGTAATTCCCTCGCCGAAAAACTCGCGGTCTAGGGGAACCGACTGCTGTTCTTTGCCGTCAAGAGAACTGCGGTAGACACGGCTTTCGCCCTCCTGGCCGGTGCTGATCAGCAGGGAATCCCCATCAACCTCAAGACCCTGGGTAAAACTTGACTGGTCAAAAGGATGCGTAGCGACGACCTCGACCCCCATGGTGGGTTGTGCGGTGACGCTCGTTGGTGGTTGCTGCCTCTGGTCGGCGGTGTCCGTGGAGGAACTACACGCCGCAAGGGTTGCCGTGAGGCTCAGCGCCACGACAATCCCAGCGAGTGTGCCGTGAGTGGTTCTGCGGTGAGAGAGGGGATGGCGGTAAGCGTTCATGAACAACATCATGCCTTAAAATAATCCGGTGCCAACCTCACGTCACCCATCACCACATCGCCGACGCGCTCGCAGCGCCGCCCGCACGCCAGCGTTTCTCCACGGTGACAACGCAGTGGCGGTTGCCCGCGCGGCGCTGATCGAGGAAGGCGGTGCGGCTGCGGTTGGGGAGCATGTGTCCGTGATATCCCACGGGGACGGCGTAGCGGAGCACCGTTTCGCGGCGACGGTACCTGGTTACTGCGGGTGGGAATGGTGCGTGATCCTTGCCTGCGTGCCGGGGTCGAACCGTATCACCGTCAACGAGGTGGCGTTGCTTCCTGGAGCGCAGGCGCTGCAGGCCCCCGCGTGGGTGCCGTGGGCGGATCGGGTGCGGCCCGGCGATCTGAAACCTGGTGACCTGATGCCGCCGCGTTCCGACGACCATCGGCTCGACGACGCCCCGGCGGGTCACCCATCACAAAAAATACTCAGCCCCGAAGGCCTGCATACTACGCTGGCTCGGTGGCGTAGCGGTGATTTTGGGCCCCGTTCTGAATTTGCTAGGAAAGCGGAAGAACACTGCGCTACCTGCGCGTTCTATCTACCCATGCCCGCGCCAGCCGGGACAGCCTTCGGCGCGTGCGTCAACGAGTTCTCCGCCGACGGGCGCATCGTCCACTCCGACTACGGGTGCGGTGCCCATTCCAACACCCGTGCCAATGAAACATCAGTGGTGGAGAAACCCTTTGATGATGGTAACTACTAGGAAAAGACGAGCATTAGACGACGTCCGCCTGCTCCCACAGCCATCGGTTGACTTCTTCTGATGTGGGCACCTGGGCTGCGGCGGCCCGACCAGCCGGAACATCAATCACATCCCCGTATTCGGCCCATGCTGTGACCAGTCGAATACCAGAAAACGCGTTGAGATCCCACACTTCCGCTTCATGAAGCTCCTGGAGGGTAAACCCTTCAGTCCGTTCCACCACTGTCATGCCGCACTGTTGCAGATAGGGAATCACCTGGGCTGCGGTGATCGAACGTAATGTGCGAGGGTGTGTGCTCACCGCAACCTTGTTGCCGTGGAGCGCAATCAGATGGGCGTAAATCCCCTCAATGATGCGGCCGCTAGGGGCTTTGAGCAGGCCCTCATCCGCGCCGCGACCCCTGGTAATGTTCATGCGGGTGGATAACCACATCAGGTCGGGGCCTTTGACCTGAGGTTGGCGGCGCTCGTCGTTATGGGGGTGTGCGTCCATGATGATGTGGGATTTGATGGTGCGGTCGGGGCGCACGTCTATGGTCCATGATCCCGTATCGGCCCAGATAATGGGGTTAATGGCGTGAGCGCCGCTGGCGGCGGCATCGTGGACGCGTTGACGCAGCTCTGTGCGCAGCCGCTGGCTTTCAGCTTCAGACAAGCCCAAGCGTTCAAGATGCCCGGCCAGATTGCGTACCTTGCCGTCACGGACGCGAAAGGAGGTAGCTCTCACAGATCTTCACTCGCTTCCAGCACTAAGCGTAATGGCAACATCTTTACAAGCACCTCTTCGTATTCTGCATCTGCATCGCTCAACCTGGTCACCGCACCGCCAGCCCCATAGTGCACAACAGCATCCTGAACCACGGCTGTGCGGATTAAAATATTAAAATCCACGTCACCGTTGGCGGAGACGTAACCAAGGCAACCAGAGTAAAACCCACGAGGTGCAGCTTCTAACTCGGCGAGAATATCCATACTTCGTTGTTTCGGAGCGCCCGTCATGGAACCGCCAGGAAACGCTGCTAGCACCGCGCCCAACGACTGCATAGGTGTTGCTGCATGAGGCAACAGCCCTTGAATAGTGGATATCATCTGGTGAACCCGGCTGAAAGTGTACACCTCGCATAGTTCGGGGACGGAAACAGATCCGGGGAGGCAGGAACGTGCGAGATCATTACGCAGAAGATCCACAATCATGAGGTTTTCCGCGCGGTCCTTCACGCTGTGCTGCAGCTCAGCCTTCAACGCTGCATCTTCCTCGGCCGTCGCCCCACGTGGACGGGTGCCCTTAATCGGGCTTGCCGTTACCAGCCCGTCCCGCACCTGCACGCAACGCTCTGGGGAGGATGAGAGCACCGCATAGTCGGGTGTGAGCCACAGCCCGGCCATCGGTGCGGGTGCCACCGACCGCAGACGAAGATACAGGTCCAGCACATCTGCAGGTGTGGTCAGTCCTGTGACCGGTGCCGATGCCGAGGTGGTCAGACATAACTCGTAGCTTTCCCCGCGATCTATGAATTCTTGACAGCGGCGCACCAACGCTACGTACTCCTCGCGGCTATGCCGCAGAGTGATGGGACCAGCATCCACCGGGCCTGTGGGGGTGACCTCCTCGCTGTGTGAGGGAAGCGGTGGAGGTGCGGCGTCAATACCCGCGCGCTGCATGAGGAAACACCGCCCGCACTCATACTGTAGAACGACCTCGGGGACAAGCAGCTTCTCCTCGGAATCAACGTGGGATGGCAAGGCGCCGTCCCAGCCGCCGGTGGCCTCGTAGCGCAGTGCCCCCAGTGCTCCAAGAATAAAGTTGAGAGCCGTTTCAGCGCTGTCCGGGGTGAGGTGGCCCGGTGGAATATCAACGGGGTGAACCAGGGTGTGGCCAGCTGCGATGATGTGTGTTCCTGATGGGTCCGTCGCGGTGTCCAGCCAGCACACATACGGGTAATGCTCGGCCCACAGCGTTGCGACAGCCGTTGGGTGAGGTGAGTAGTCAAGCTCGGCGCGGTGCCAGAGCGGCGTGCGCAGTGCTCCGGCGGCCTCGATAAGATTGCGCATCAGGCGCTCACCAGCTGCAGTCCCTATGGATTCGGGGTGAAACTGCACGCCCCAATGTGGACGGTCAGTGCGGCGCAGAGCCATGATAGTGCCGTCGTCCGCGCGGGCCAGCACCTCAAGAGGGGCGTCACTGTCGGCATCAAGTGTGACATCCAGGGAGTGGTACCGAATCACCCTCATGGGTGAGGAAATTCCCTCAAACATACCGGTTGAGTTGTGGATCACATTGCTAGCGAGGCCGTGCATCGGGGCCGTCGCCCGCTCTACTCGAGCGCCCGCTTCCAGCGCAATGGCCTGATGCCCCAAACATACCCCAATGACCGGGGTTGTCTCCTGCTGAACCGCCAGTGTCGACGCCCCGATATCTTCGGCTACCCCAGGGTGGCCAGGGCCGGGAGAAATGACAATTAAGTCGGCGTTGTCCAAGGTAGACGCCGTTAAATCCGGGGAATTATTCGGCAGAATTGTCGGGGAAATGCCTACCGAGCGCCAGATAAGGTCACCCAGCAAATGGGTAAAAGAATCGTGGTTATCAATAAGCAGAATCTGTGGGGGAGCAGAAGTGATAAGAGGCTGTGTTGGTGAGTGCATTGAATAACCAGAAATTTTTTATGTTCTACCAGAGGCTACGCAGTTGCCGAATGGCCAGTTTAGTGCCATTGTAACCGGTGGTGCATTATCACAAATTGTGCCACCACATCTTAAATAACAATAGGGAGAACTCACAATGACTGGGAGCTCAAGCAGCGCTCAGGGTACCAGCACCCTTGATCGTTTCTTCCACATCACTGAACGCGGCTCCACGGTAGCAACCGAAGTCCGCGCGGGTCTGGTGACTTTTTTTGCCATGGCCTACATCATCATTCTTAATCCCCTGATTATCGGCACTACGGAAGACCACACAGGCCATGCGTTGGGTATCCCACAGGTTGCGGCGGCAACGGCACTGGCAGCAGGCGTGATGACCATCGCCTTCGGCCTGATCGCCCGCTATCCTTTCGGCATTGCCACCGGCCTGGGCATCAACACACTTGTTGCCGTGACCTTAGTGTCGGGGGAGGGGTTGACCTGGCCGGAAGCCATGGGGCTGGTGGTCATTGACGGCATCATCATTGTGCTCCTCGCGATTTCTGGGTTCCGTGTGGCTGTGTTCAACGCCATTCCCCGTGAGCTCAAAGCAGCCATGGGTGTGGGTATCGGCCTGTTCATCGCCATGATCGGCCTAGTGGACGCTGGTTTTGTGCGTCGTATCCCCGATGCCGCAGGCACCACCGTTCCCGTTGGGCTGGGCATTAATGGGTCCATCGCATCCTGGCCAACCTTCGTATTTGTGGTGGGGTTGATTATGTGTGGCATTCTCGTGGCTAAGCAGGTGCGCGGTGGGTTGTTCATCGGCATTGTGCTCACCACTGTTTTAGGCATGATCATTGAGGCCGCCACCGGTGCTGGCCCCTCAGTAGTGGACGGCAAACCCAACCCCACCGGCTGGAACCTAGCCGTGCCCACCATTCCGAGTTCCTTTGGTGGCTTGCCTGACCTCTCACTGGTTGGGGCAGTAGATTTGATTGGTGCGTTCTCCCGCATTGGAGTGCTCTCGGCCTCCCTCCTGGTGTTTACTCTGGTGTTGGCTAACTTCTTCGACGCCATGGGAACCATGACTGCGCTGGGCAAGCAGGCGGGGCTGGTTGATGAAGATGGCAACCTCCCCGACATGAAGAAAGCCCTGATCGTTGAAGGTGCCGGAGCGATTGTGGGTGGTGGCGTATCCGCGTCCTCTAATACCGTCTACGTTGACTCCGCTGCAGGCATTGCTGATGGCGCCCGTACCGGCCTCGCCAACGTGGTCACCGGTGTGTTGTTCCTGCTAGCCATGTTCCTCACGCCGCTGTACGAGATTGTCCCCATTGAAGCGGCCTCTCCGGTGCTGGTCATCGTGGGTGCCCTGATGATGGCGCAGATCAAGGATATTGATTTCTCCCAGTTCCACATCGCGCTACCAGCGTTTTTGACCATCATTATCATGCCGTTCACCTACTCCATCGCCAATGGCATCGGCGTCGGCTTTATTACCTACGTACTGGTTGCCGTGGCCACGGGCCGCGCGAAAACCGTGCACTGGTTGCTGTGGCTGATCGCAGCTCTGTTCCTGGTGTACTTTGCTATTGATCCGGTGATGTCCGCCGTAGGATAATGCTCATGTTCATCACCGACCCCGGCGACCCGCGCCTTGATGATGTTCGCGACCTCAACAGCTCTGATAGCCGCCCAGACCTGCCAGGCGGCAAAGGGCTGGTGATCGGGGAGGGGCCACTGGTGGTCGGCCGGATGCTGGAATCCCGGTTTCCCGTGCGGAGCATCGTCGGATTCGCGCCGAAACTGCACACCTTCCTGGATACACACCAGGTGCCGGATGACGTGCCGGTCTACGAGGTTCCCCGAGAGGTGCTTGCTCAGGTCGCCGGGTTTGACATGCATCGTGGACTTGTTGCCGCTGCTGATCGCGCCCCCGCGTTGAGCGTGGACGAGGTTATCCGCGATGCCAGCACAGTGGCGGTGCTGGAGGGGGTGGGGGACCACGAAAACATTGGCTCGCTGTTCCGCAACGCGGCAGGTATGGGGGTGGACGCCATCTTGTTCGGCGCGGGCTGCGCCGACCCCCTCTACCGCCGCGTGGTTCGGGTATCCATGGGGCATGTGCTGCGGCTTCCGTTCGCACACCTCGGTGGCACCACCACGACGTGGCAACGCAGCCTGAGCCAGCTTCATCACGCTGGGTTCCACACTGTCTCACTCACCCCCGACGCAGGTGCCGTGGACCTTTCCACCGCACTTGTCGACGCCCAGCACACGCCCTATCCACGGTTGGCGCTGCTCGTAGGGGCTGAAGGTCCAGGTCTCACCGAACACGCCATGCGCGCCACCCATACCCGGGCACGGATACCTATGTCGGAGGGGACCGATTCACTCAATCTGGCAACGGCTGCGGCCATTGCCTTTTATGAGCGTTTGCGCTCGTGAGGGTCGTCGGAATCCTCGGGGAAATCCTCAATGGGTTCGTAGGCGAGGATGTCCGCCTGATCATTGATATGGTCGCTGATGCCTTCGGTGATTTCGGCGACCTCGAGGATCTCAGTATCCGTGGTTTCTATCTCCTCTGAAAAGTCTTCTTCTGGATAATCCCCCAAGTACTCCGGGTTGTTGCCGCGTCGGCGAAGTCGCCTGGGTAAACGTTGGGTGCGTGGTTGATTTGGGTCGCGGTCGGTGTGCCGAATCTTTTCATGCAGACTCGACCCGAACTCCCGAAACCGGATGCGCGTGGTGTCCCGGGCGGAACCTAACGCGCGCAATCCCCGCTGGGCGATGCGATTTAAGGGGTTGGGGTCCTCAAACTCGCCATCTTCGTAGTCATCATAGTCACGGGTTGCGGGATTAAAACCCAACTTGTTGGATGCTGCCGCAACCAGATCACCGATATTGCGCTGCTTTGGGTTGTCCACCACCTTCGGTTCTGGGCGGCCGTCAATGGCGTAGGCGACAATGTTGATGTCCGGTCCGTCGGGGGAGACGGGCACACCGATCCATTCTTGCTGGGCGGTGTCCACCAGATCGATGGGGTTGAAGGGGAGGTTGTTGCTGCCGACTTCCGGGGCATCGTCGTCGCTATTCCAATAGCGGTGTTCAAAGTCCTCCGGGAAGCCAATATCCTCGTAGACGCGATTGCACCGGGCGCAGAACGAACGTTTTAATGTCCCGCCGCGCCAATGCGCAATCCCGCCCAAACCGGTGGACGGGTTGGCAGCCAACGCGTACACGTCGGTCGCAGGAATAGAAGTGAGCAGTCGTGCATCCAGCTCGGAAAGCTGGTGGGCGTTATTGATCACCGTCTGCACGATGGCTACCCCTGGGTAGCCTCCCACGTAGAACTCCCCCGGGGAGGCGGGCACGGATCGGTTCAAGTCAAATTGCCCAATGGGAGTGATTGGCCAGGCCGGGTTCAGGTGGGCCAGATATTTGCGGCCATACCCACGGTCAGCTTTGGGTTCGGCACGGAGCGTACGTGCGGGTTCGGCGGCCGTAATAAACCAGAGTGTTACCACGGCGTCGTGACGCGCGACCATGGACCTCAGCTTTCGTCTCGTTTAGGGGAACGCTTGGTGGATGGGCGGACACCCAACAAAATATCCTCCCACCCTGGGGTGACAGCCTTGCGGCGGCGTCGTGACGGCGAGGGGGTCGGTGCCGGGTGCGCCGGGCGGTGCACCGGACCTGTATCGTCGGGGCCGTCGTCATCATCGGTGATCACGGGCAGATCGTCCCTGGTGTCCTCCACCGAGGGGGTCGTCGGCACGCGGGATAAGCTGCGGACCGGCTGCGCAAACGACGGATCGATGAGGTCCGCCGCATTAGCGTTCCGGGCAACAACCGTCAACGTGCCATTTTTGCGGTGGAAAGTCCACTCGGCGGAATTGTGGGAAATGCCGGACTGCCAGGTTACCCGAACCACCCATTGGTGAGCGGGGTCACGGTAAGCGTCCCACTCAGTGGTGGTTAAATCCAAACCTCGTGCGGCGAAAGCCGTGGCCAGGACCTCCCAGAGGGTGAGCTTGGCGGGGCCGTCGTCACGCACAGGGTTCGCCTGCTTCGCCTGCTGAGCAATGCTCGCACGATCTGCCAGCACGGGATGTGCAAACGGTTCGATGCGGCTGACCGGAACACCGATCTCGGCGGCAAGTTCAGTCAGTGACGCCCCACTGCGGATCCGGTCCTGAATCTCCCGCGGGCGCATCGTCAGCGGTGCCGAAAGCTGCGGATCTGGCTGCTTGGAGTGCGTATCCTTATCCGCGTCTTCTTCCGGTGTGACTCCAGAAAGATGCTCCGGTAGATTTTTCGGAAGGTTCGGCGTCTCCTGCGGTGTGTCCGCCATCTCCACCACATTCTGTTGTTTCTCCGGCGGCTCCAGCTCAGTGGTGGCGACCGGAAGTTCAACGGGTTCCTCGTGCTCAACGACGCGCGGAGCGGGGAGGGTTTGGTGGAAGACATCGTCAGGCGAGGTCAAAATCTCCAGCAAGGAATCATCTACTGCCAGAAAAAATTCCTCATCCGAGTCGGCGGCGCGGAACACAAGCGATGTAGCTGTGGACTCATTGGCAACGAGGTGCACTTCGCGCATGCGGACTCTCCTCAGGGCTAAACGTGACTGTTGTTATTTACAGACCACCATAACCCACAAAGGCGCAGGAACGTGGGACTCCATACGCCCGTGTGTGCCAATTTTTAGGCGTTTTTAGGAGTTCGCGTAGCCGCTATTCACAATAAAGTCGATCGCCTGGGTTAACGTCCGAACATCAGCAGAATCGATAGCGGGGAACATGCCAATCCGCAACTGATTGCGACCCAGCTTGCGGTACGGTTCTACGTCCACAATGCCGTTAGCCCGCAGCGCGGAAGCAATCTTTGCGGCATCAATGGAATCCGCAAAATCAATGGTGCCCACCACTAGCGAACGCTTCGCAGGGTCGGTGACGTAGCACGATGCCACCTCGTGGTTATCCGCCCAGCCGTACAGAATCGAGGATGATTCCGTGGTGCGATCCACCATGCCTGCCAGGCCGCCATTGTTATTCATCCACCGAACCTGATCGTCCATGAGTAGCAGCGTGCTCACGGCCGGGGTGTTGTAGGTCTGGTTTTTGCGGGAATTATCCACCGCCGTTTGTAGGCTCAAAAACGCTGGAATGAAACGGTCTGAGGCAGCAATCTTTCCGATGCGCTCGATGGCTGCCGGACTCATGGCGGCGAACCACAGACCACCATCAGAGGCGAAGCATTTCTGCGGAGAGAAGTAGTATGCATCGACCTGCGACATATCCACTGGCAAGCCGCCAGCACCAGAGGTGGCATCAATGGCAATCAAGGCATCCGTATCCGGTCGGGTCACCGGAACCATGGCACCTGTCGACGTCTCATTGTGTGCCCACCCAATCAGGTCACAGCCCTCCATGGGTTGCGGTGCTGGTGTGTCACCCGGCTCGCTGGACACAACCGTGGGTTCCTCAAGCCAGGGGGCCTTCTTCGCGGCCGTGGCGAACTTCGAGGAAAATTCACCGAAACTCAAATGTCCCGACTTTTTCTCAATCAGACCGAACGTAGCGGCATCCCAGAAAGCAGTGGCTCCGCCCAGGGACAGGATAATCTCGTAGCCCTCGGGAAGTTGGAACAGCTCACTCAACCCCTCGCGGATGGAACCCACCACGTTCTTCACTGCAGGCTGGCGGTGGGAGGTGCCCATGATGCCTGGGTTGCCCTTACTGACGTTGGTGATTTGGGAGTCCCGGACCTTTGAGGGGCCGCAGCCAAAGCGGCCGTCGTGGGGAATGAGTTCGGCGGGCAGGGTAGGGGTAGTGGTGTCAGGCATATTCACAGCACTTTCTTGATGAATGTTTGCAGCTTGCTCATGGCTAGTGTGCTCATGGCTTCGGTGAGGATCTGGACCTACTTTAGTACTGAACGTTGCCATTATGAATGGTCTTACTTTCTTCGGGGTTAGGTTTAACGGTTTTTGATACCTGCGCATGTGGTGTCGATAGGCATCGGGGGTATCTGTCGGGGGAAGTGATCTAGGCGATGTGAACAGTAAAAAGGGAGGTGAGTTAAGGTGCTGTAGAAATGTGACTAGCGTCTCAAACTGAGATGTCATTTCCATCACACATTTTGCTACACTGTGGGTTATTCCACGCATCAAGATGCTGTAAAAATAGTCTCCGTGACTACAAAAATTGCTGTTCATGGTAGGTAAACGCGGTTCGGTGCAGTGGTGACAACTAAACAATGAATGACGGACCAGCCGTCAGGCTTGCATTCCAGCATTACACTGCCAACAACCCACCACTTTGTGGCGATACCGCGATGGTGGGGAAGCCGCTCAAGATTTTTTCGTTCGTGTGGCTAAAAAGAGTATCTCCGGTATAGCGTGTATGCATGCCCATCAGGGCGTATGTTGGGGCTGGTTTACGGCTGGTTCAACGACAGAAGTGTGAAAGGGAAACTGTGGCTACTGAGAACAATAAGGCTGTGCTCCACTACCCGGGCGGCGAGTTCGAGATGGACATCATCAGCGCAACCGAGGGCAACGACGGCATTGCGCTGGGGAAAATGCTGTCCGAGACAGGTCTGGTCACCTACGACCCAGGTTATGTCAGCACAGGCTCCACGCAGTCTGCCATCACCTTCATCGACGGCGATAAGGGTATTCTGCGCTACCGTGGCTACTCCATTGAAGACCTCGCAGAGCACGCGACCTTCAACGAAGTCAGCTACCTGCTTATCAAAGGCGAACTTCCCACCCAGGAGCAATTACTGCGCTTCAACGACTCTGTCCGCCACCACACCCTGCTGGACGAAGACTTCAAAGCACAGTTCCGAGTCTTCCCACGCGACGCGCACCCCATGGCCGTGCTGGCCTCCTCCATTAATATTCTGTCCACCTACTACCAGGACGAACTCAGCCCCCTTGACGAGGAACACCTCGACCTGGCCACCGCACGACTTCTCGCCAAGGTGCCCATGCTTGCGGCCTACGCACACCGCGCCCGCAAAGGCCAGCCCTACATGTACCCCGATAACTCCCTCAATGCGCGGGAAAACTTCCTGCGCATGATGTTCGGCTTCCCCACAGAGCCATATGACGTTGATCCGCTCTTGGTCAAAGCCCTTGACCAGTTGCTCATCCTGCACGCCGACCACGAGCAAAACTGCTCCACCTCCACGGTGCGTATGGTCGCCTCCGCGCAGGCCAACATGTTTGTGTCTGTGGCAGCCGGCATCAACGCACTGTCTGGCCCTCTCCACGGTGGTGCCAACCAGGCTGTGCTGGAAATGCTGGACGAGATTCACGCTCAGGGCGGCGATGCCACCGACTTTATGAACCGGGTGAAGAACAAGGAACCCGGCGTGCGGCTCATGGGCTTCGGCCACCGCGTGTACAAGAATTATGACCCGCGCGCCGCGATCATTAAGAAGACCGCACACGAGGTGCTGGAAAAGCTTGGTGGGGACTCCCTGCTTGAACTGGCTCTCAACCTGGAAGAAATCGCGCTGGCAGACGACTACTTTATCAGCCGCAGGCTGTACCCCAACGTGGACTTCTACACCGGCCTGATCTACCGCGCCATGGGATTCCCCACGGACTTCTTCACCGTGCTGTTCGCCATGGGCCGTCTGCCCGGCTGGATTGCGCAGTACCGTGAACTGGTAGAAAACCCCGCATCCAAGATTTACCGTCCGCGCCAGATCTACGCGGGCGAAGGTTACCGGGCGTTTGTGCCGCGCAACGAACGCTAAAAATAACACCACAAAAGGGCTGGCTCTATCGCGCACCACGTACACTGGTGGAGATAGTTCCAGCCCTTCTGGCATTTTCACTGACGATCATAAGGAGAGTGTGCCTGATGGAAAAGCCTCACGTCGAAGCGAAAACAGCTCCGGCCCCAGAGGACGTGGTCATCGCCGACCTGATTGAGGGCGACGGCCCAGAAGCCCAACCAGACGGCTATGTTGAAGTCCACTACGTGGGCGTTGATTACGAAACAGGCCAGGAATTCGACTCATCCTGGGACCGTGGTGGTCCTGTGGGGTTCTGGCTGAATGGGTTGATTGCTGGGTGGCAAGAAGGCATCCCAGGCATGAAAGTCGGCGGTCGGCGTGAGCTCATCGTCCCGCCGGAAGCCGCCTATGGCCCCGAAGGCGGCGGCCACCCACTGGCGGGCCGCACGCTGGTGTTCATCATTGATTTGATCGGCGTCGGTTAGCTTTAGATTCGGCTAGCGACGCCGCGACCACCGGCGTTTACTGGCCGGTTACTGCCGCTGCTTGGACGGCGGCACTCACTGCGGGAGCCACCCGCGTATCAAGGGGGGAGGGGACAATGTGCTCCGCGTCCAGCTCATCGCCCACAATGTCGGCGATAGCGCGGGACGCGGCAAGCTTCATTGCGGAGGTGATCTTCGGGGCACCCGCCGCCAACGCGCCGTGGAAAACACCCGGGTAGGCCAGCACGTTGTTGATCTGGTTGGGCATGTCTGAACGGCCCGTAGCCACCACGGCACCATATTTGTAGGCCAGTTCCGGGCGAATTTCTGGATCTGGGTTGGCCAGTGAGAACAAAATCGGATCGGGGGCCATGCGCTGCAGCTCTCGTTCCCCCACATGACCGCGGGACAAGCCTATGAAGGTGTCGGCCCCATCAAGGGCCTCGGAAATTCCGCCCCGAATGCGGCGTGGGTTAGTGATCTCCGCGAGTTCTGACTTCACGCTGTTGAGTGGCGTGCGCTCCGGGTGAATGATGCCGCGGGAGTCCAAAACAACCACATCCTTCACGCCAGCAGCGATCAACATCTTTGCGCAGGCGACGCCGGCTGCGCCCGCGCCGGAGATGACTACGCGAAGGTTCTTCAGGCGACGGCCCAGCAGCGTACAGGCATTACGGAGGGCGGCGGTGGCTACCATGGCAGTGCCGTGCTGATCATCATGCATAACGGGAATGTTCAGGTGATTCTTCAGCCGCTTCTCCAGCTCAAAGCACCTAGGCGCGGAAATATCCTCCAAGTTGATTGCGCCGAAAGAGGGTGCGATGCGGCAGATGGTGTCAAACATTTCGTCCACATTGGTGGTGTCCAAGACGATCGGGACACCGTTGAGACCAACGAAGCGTTGGAACAACTGGGCCTTACCTTCCATCACGGGCAGTGCCGCCTGTGGGCCGATGTCGCCCAGGCCCAGCACAGCAGTCCCGTCCGTAATGATGGCCACGTTGCGCCCTGCCCACGTGTAGTGGTGTGCGAGGGAAGGGTCCTCATGAATGGCTTCGCACACGCGCGCCACACCGGGAGTGTAGGCGATGGACAAGTCGCGGATGGTTTCCAGGTTCAACCGAGAGGTTGTTGCGATTTTTCCACCCTGGTGGGCGTTGAAAATTTCGGCATCGGTGAGGTCAGCGAACTCGTGTGACGTGCCATGGATGCCGGGAATATCGGCGCTGATGTGGTCGGTACTGCTTGAATCGGACATAAACCCACTTCCTTGGTGTGGAAAGCAACAAATTGTGCGGCGTTCTTACAGATAACTTAAGTGATCGTCATTAATCTACGGTCAAAAATGTGAGAAAGGCAACAGGGTAATGTTTGGTTGTGTGGTACCGGGCATGTGACTCCCAGCTAGAAGTTGCGATGTTCCGGCTTGTTATGCGCGGGCACCATTCCAGAAAACATAATGAGCTTTCCGTTCAGGGTTGCCCATATGTGCTGAAGTACGGTGTTGTCGAAGCTCGTGGTGGTCCCCAGCACCACCTCTACCTCCGAACCGTTCGCGGTGGGGAAGAAGTGCTGTTCAAGAACATGCACGTTACGCAACCCCCGGCGCGGATTATCGCCAGTAATAAATTGTTGCGGAATGCGCAAAAACTCCGTCAAAGGTTTTATTTCTCCAGTCCCCATTGTTAATGCTGCCATGTGGGGGTGTGCTCGGAAATGTGGTTGGGGGAACGTATCTAAAATGGAATAGCTGTACTCACCGTGGGTGTCTATGAGTTTTTGTATCTCCGCCTGATATTCCTTGGGCTGATAATCCGGCTTTTTGCTCAAGTCTATGGATTCCACGCAGAGGCGAGGTGTCCCTTCAACAACAAGAAGTGCGTAACCCGACCAGGGAAAGATGTCGGTGAATGTCCATAATGCCACGTCGTGGGTGAAATAGGTGTGCAGTACTGGGGTTGGGGGTGGCAGGGTATCCGGCGCCGCAAATGACAAGTACCAGGCATGTTCATCGAAGGTGCGAAGGAGATGGTTGCCTCTGCCAAACCCTAATGTGCGGGAACGGTCGCGCTGAACGCTGTGCCCTTTTTGGTATGCAATGGCTGTTTCGTAAAGGCGGTCGAGCCATGCTTGTGGGTTATTATGCGAGACATTCATAATAACACCATAGGCTTATATAAGGCGTTTTGCTAGCGACTCATAATGTTGAAAACGTTGCTCCCTACCAACGCGTTGTGGGGACGTCTCTAATTCCTTTATGGTGTGCTCAATATAAAACATTGTTCGGCGAACAAACTCTTCTGGTTCTGCAGCTGCATCGCCTTTTTCGGGAATGATGTCATCAACAATTCCGGCGCTCACAAGCGCCCGCGCGGACACTCGTTGTTCTTCCATCATGCGTGGGGCATGGGAGGTGTCGCGATAAATAATTGCCGACGCACCTTCTGGGGGAAGAGGGGAGAGCCACGCGTTTTCTGCAGCGAGCACGCGATCCGACGGCAGCATGGCCAGCGCGCCACCTCCACAGCCCTGCCCGAGGATGATGGACACGGTGGGTACATCGACGTCGACAAGCTCTCCCAGCGTCCGTGCAATAGAGCCGGCCATGGCGTTTTCCTCGGCGTGCTGTGATAGCTCCGCGCCGGGAGTGTCGATAATACTGATCAGCGGTAGTTGCAGTTCATGCGCCAGCTGGATGCCACGCCGCGCCATACGAAGCGCCGATGGTCCCAGCGGATGTCTGCCCAGCGGCGGCTGTTTGTGCCGGTCCTGGCCGATCAACACCACCGGACGAGAGCCAATTCGCGCCAGCATCACTGTCACCGCGCGGGAGGTGCGGCCGTCGCCCGTTCCGCTCAATGCCACTGTGTTCGGGGACAGCGCCTCCACTAGTTGCCGCAACCCAGGGCGTTCCGGGTTTCGGGTGATGGTGATGCTCTCCCAGGCGCTGCGCTCTACGCTCACTTCCGTGTCCAGCACACGGGTATCGACGTCTTGCTCCTCCTTCTCCGCAGGAAACAGCACCGACACAATCTTCAGCACGGCCGTTCGCAGCTGTGACGGGGAAATCACACCATCAATCACGCCGTGGCGGGCGAGGTTTTCCCCGGTCTGCACGCCCTCCGGGATGGGAGTGCCTGTGGTCAGTTCCACCACACGGGGACCAAGGAAACCCAGCAGCGCGCCGGGTTCTGCGAACGTGAAATGCCCGGACGATCCCCAGGAAGCCAGAACTCCGCCGGTGGTGGGGTTGCGCAGGTATACAAGGAACGGCAGGTTTTTGTCTTTGTGGCGGTATACAGCGGTGGTGATGGAGACCATCATGGCGAATGCTGGGCTGCCTTCCTGCATGCGTGTCCCGCCTGAAGAGGGGGAGATAAGCAGGGGAAGGCCAAGCTCGGTGGCGCGGTGAATGCCTGCGATGATACGGCGCGCGGTGGCAGCGCCGATGGAACCGCCAAGAAAGGAAAATTCGCTGAGAACGAAGGCAACTCGAACGCCGCCTACGGTGCCTTCACCGGTGATAACTGCCTCGTCAACGCCGGATTTTTCACGTGCTCGGGCGAGATCGGCCTCGTAGCTGGGTGAAATACTGCCGTAGTCCGGGGGTGTGTCCCAGCTGATGAAAGAATCGGGGTCTAATACCTTGTTAATCAGATCGTGCGCGCTGGTGTGAGTCATTGTTACACCATAACGTGACGGGCAGGTGAGGTGACGGGAATTGTGGTAAGTAGGGGTGCCTGCGGGTGTGGCTGCTCCGAATATGTCAAGCTCACCTAAAGTTAGCTGCATGAGTGTTTCGGTTCCGCAGCGCGAGGACTGCGTGACAGGTCCTGGCGGCCTGAGCCAGAAGGACGTCGATACGCGGGTATCTCAAGGGCTGGTGAACCATTCCGTGCGCCGTACCGGGCGACGGACTGTGGACATTATCCGTAGTAACGTGTTCACCCGCATCAATGCGATGCTGGGAGTGTTGCTCATTATTGTGCTGTCTACGGGGTCTTGGATTAATGCGGCATTCGGGCTGCTTATTGTGGTGAACTCAAGCATCGGCATAATCCAGGAACTGCGGGCCAAACGAACTCTGGACCGGCTGACCATCGTGGGGGAATCAAAACCCACGGTGATACGAGAGGGCGAACATATATCGGTGCTGCGGGATGAGCTGGTGCTGGATGACCTCATTGATTTGGGCAGCGGCGACCAGCTGGTGGTGGATGGGGTGGTGCGCTCTGCCGACGGCCTCATGGTGGATGAATCCCTGCTCACCGGTGAGTCGGACCCGGTGCTTAAAAAACCAGGTGACGCCGTGTTCTCGGGGTCGTTTGTGTCCTCTGGTCAGGGAACCTACCAGGCCACCGCCATCGGTGACGATGCCTACGCTGCACGGCTGATCGCGGAGGCCGGACGCTTCCAACTCACCGACTCACGCCTGCAGGCGGGCATCAACAGCATCCTGCAATTGATCACCTATCTGTTGGTTCCCACCGGCATACTCACCATATGGACACAGCTCAGCCGCACCGGCGCGCCGCTTCGCGACGCCCTGCTGTCCATGGTCGCCGCGCTCGTGCCCATGGTCCCCGAGGGGCTGGTGCTCATGACCTCCATCGCCTTCGCCGTCGGCGTTGTCCGACTGGGCCGACGAAACGCCCTGATCAACGAGTTACCTGCCATCGAAGGACTCGCGCGAGTCAACGTGGTGTGCACCGACAAAACCGGAACTCTGACCGAAAACCGCATGGAACTGGAACACATCCAACTCCTTGGTGACACCAGCCTTGACACTGTGCACCGCGTGTTGCAGGGATTCGTCGCTGCGGACAACCGGCCCAACGACACGCTCCACGCCATTGCGGAAGGCGTTGGTGACGAGGACTTCGGCGACGACGTGCTGGATTGTGTGGCCTTCGACTCGGCCCGCAAATGGTCCGGGGTGTCGCTTGTTGAGCTAGGAGACTGGGTGCTCGGCGCACCTGATGTGCTGCTACCAGCAGGTTCGGAAACGCTGGAACAGGCTCAGCCACTGGAAGAACGCGGGCTGCGGGTGCTGCTGCTGGGGGCGGGTGACGGGGCGTCGACAATCGAACCCGTGGCGCTGGTGGTTTTGGGGCAGAAGCTGCGGCCCGACGCCGCTGACACCCTCGACTACTTTGAGCAAGAAAACGTAGAGGTCAAGGTGGTATCAGGTGACCACGCGACCTCCGTTGGGGCCGTGGCGCACCAACTCGGCATCACCGATCCGCCTATCGACGCCCGCACACTCCCCAGCGACCCACTCGCCTTCCGGGAGGCAGTAGTGAACGGGCGGGTGTTCGGGCGTGTGACCCCCGAACAAAAACGCGACATCGTGCAGGCCCTCCAACAAACAGGCAGCACAGTCGCCATGACCGGGGATGGCGTCAATGATGTGCTTGCGCTCAAGGATGCCAATATTGGTGTGTCCATGGGGGCTGGTTCCCCGGCTACGCGTTCCGTGGCGCAACTCGTGCTGCTCGACAACGGGTTTTCCGCTTTGCCTCACGTGGTGGGGGAAGGGCGGCGCGTAATCGGCAACATCGAACGCGTGGCCAACCTCTTTCTCACCAAAACCGTGTACTCAGCGCTCATGGCGCTCATTGTGGCGATCTGGGGCGTGAGCTTCCCCTTCCAACCCATTCACGTGACCATGGTTGGCTGGTTCACCATCGGAATTCCCGCTTTCATACTGAGCCTTGCCCCCAACCACGAACGCGCCCGACCAGGATTTGTTGGCCGGGTGCTGCGGCTCGCCCTCCCCTCAGGGGCCATTATCGGCGGCCTGACTGTGCTGTTCTGGATTTGGGTCAACCCCGGTGTTGATGCTGCTATAGAGGTGAGGCAGCAAGCCAGCACCGCCACCCTCGCGGTGCTGCTCATCATGGCGCTCTGGGTGCTGTGCATCGTGGCCAGGCCCTACCAATGGTGGAAAATCGTGCTGCTGGCTGTGGCCATCGGGTTCTACGTCGTGCTATTCAGCGTGCCCGCGCTTGGATCCCTGCTTTTACTGGACAACTCCAACCACGGACTCATGCTGGAGGCCATCGGCGTGGGCGTTGGTGGGGCAGCGCTGATTGAAGCCTGCTGGCAGATATTCGGGCGATGGAAGGGGAGGCTACTGCGGCGGATTATGCGAAATGGGGATTAAGCAGCGGAGAAGGACTGCACCACGCGGGTAATCTCCGTGATCTGCTGCGGTGTCAGGTTATTCACCGTCAGGTTGTGGAACGCCGGAATTTCGCGAAGCTGCTGCAACTGCTGTGGCGTCAAATTCAGTGCCGAAGAGGACAAGTTTGCTGCTGTGGGACCGTTGTTGTGGGTGGCAGTTGTCGTCGGCTGTGCTCCGTTAGCATCGCCGGGAGCCCACTGGCCCCAGTCCTTGGCGTACACGTTATTCACGTCCACCGTCACGCCGCCGACGCTCTCCTGCCAGCCAGCCTTCTGGTGAATAGTCACCTGCGGGTGGATCTGGCCCTCAGAACCCCAATCGTGCTGCCAGAAGAACTCGCCCAGGCCATCCTGAATCGCCCAGTTGATGGTGTTGTAGTTGCCGTAGATGCCCATAGAGTAACCCGCGTCAGACAGCAGTGTGCGGAATGTCTGCAGGTAAGGGCGGATCTGGTTGTCGTACTGCTCGCGGGTGGGGTTGTCATCAATGGCGACGTAGATCGGGCGGCCAGTCGGGCCACCAGCAGCACGATGAAGTTCAATCGCCTGCGGAGCGTGGACACGAGCACCCTCCGCGCCCTGTTTCCAATCCGCAGTCTCCTCCTTGCCGAACTGGTACACACTGGCAGTTTTCAGGCCGAGATTCGCCATAGCATCAGTTTCCTGCCTGGTCACAGGCTTGCCCAGCATCCACTCCGCGCCGGGGCGGCGCTGCGACACGTAGCGCACAGCGCCAAGGAAGCCACCATCCTTGACGGCCTGAGCATCTGGAACGCCAGCCGCGAAATCAATGACAGTTCCGACGATCGTGCCAGGCTCTGCTTTGGCAAACGGTGCGGTTGCGGTAGTGAGGGCACCAGCGGTGATGGTGAAAGCGGCTGCCTTGAGTAGGCTGCGACGGCTGATACGGGAAGCGAACATCGTGGTCATGTGCAGGTTCTTTCAGGTCTCGTGGAGGTGTTCGTTGTGGAGTTGGGTGTGGTGTTTACCGAGGCTTCTGCGTTGCTACTGGCCCCAAGCTCAACAAGAAAAACTTTAATTAACAGTAGTCACAATAGTAACAGTGATGCACTGCTGTCAATGGGTTGGGGTGAGCGTTTCATGTATGTGGCGCCCGGGCGGTTTGTGAACGGTGCTGACATGCAGGGATGGTGTGAAGTGTGCATACGCTGAGGTCTGAAAATGGGGTGTTTTGAGGCGTGACGGTATACATGCTTTGTGGGGGTGGGTGGTTTGATGGAGCGTGCCGGCTGTGTGGCTGGTGATGATCTGCCAAACTGCCAAAAAATCCAGGAAAAATAGCAGTTTGGTAGGGTGTGGCGGGCGGAAAAGCCTTGAACATCGTTAGTGCAAACATTTGCATAAAAATAGGTCCATCGCTGGGTACGGAAACAGGGTGTTTTCGGACCTGGCAGTAGACCTATATGACATGCATGGTGGTTTCTAGTGGTCGTGGAAACACTTCACTTACATATCATTGCCGTCCAAGCCTAACAGCTGCGCCATACGCTCAGCCGGAGTATCAAACCCCAACGTTTTACGCGGACGACTATTTAACTGCGCGGCCACAAACTCCAAATCCGCAGCTGTATGCACACCCAAATCAGTGCCTTTAGGGAAATACTGCCGCAACAGCCCATTCGTATTCTCATTACTGCCCCGCTGCCACGGGGAACCCGGATCACAGAAATACACCGGACAGCCAGTAGCAACACTAAACCATCGGTGACCAGCCATCTCACTGCCCTGATCCCAGGTCACCGACCCGCGCACTTGCTCCGGCAGCCCACCAATGGCAGCAACCAACCCGTCACGCACCTGGAGGGCATCATGCCCATTCGGTAGGTGCAGCAACATCACATACCATGTGCTGCGTTCCACCAGAGTACCGATAGCGGTTTTATTACCCGCCCCCATAATCAAATCCCCCTCCCAATGCCCCGGAACAGCCCGGTCTTCCACGGTGGCGGGGCGATCAGAAATCATCACCATAGGGTCATGAAACCGCTGCCGACTTTGTTTGGGCCGGCGGGGTTTACGCACCGCACGCCCCTGTCGTAGACAGGCTTTAATGTGCTGTTTCAACTCGCCTTTCGCTTGAACAAACAGTGCCTGATAAATGGTTTCGGTACACACCCACATAGTCTGGTCATCAGGGTGCAGCTTACGCAACCGCCCGGCAATCTGCTCTGGTGACATCCGCTGTCCCAGCATCTGCCAGATTGCCTCGCCCAGTGCTGGGTTGGTGTCGATTTTGCGTTGCTTCGGGCGGAAGCGTTTTGAGCACTGACATCCGCTGTGCGTGCTGGGGCATATACAATCCAAAGTCATCGGCGTGGCGTGTGAGTTCCTTGCTGATAGTGCCGGGTGAGCGGCCCAATCGCCGGGCAATCGCCCGGATGCTGTGTCCTTGGTTTTTCATATCCGCAATGATTTCGCGTTCCTTAAATGGACAGAAACTTGGTGTGGATGCGTTGGTCAATCCGGTGTTGTGGGATGACCTGGACAGGTATTGAGGTTCGGCCGTCGACGTAGGGCATAAGCTGCATAAGTCTTTTATAAAGGAAGGCATCCGGCCCGTCGGGGATGAAGGGACGTGGGCCGTGGGAGGTTCTGGTGACTCCTCGGTCGAAGTCTCTGCCGCTGCTTTCGTGTAGGCCTAGGGCTGCGATGGCGTCTTTGCGGGACAAGGCGTTGATGCGTAGGCGGAGGTATGCGCAGCGTCGGGTGGTATGTGCTGCGGTGCGTCCGTGTTGGGGGCGTTGCCAGAGTCCCAGTTCCACCCCGATGTCGTAGACGGTGGCGACCCGGACGTGAGTGTGGCGGGCAATGTCCATGGGTTTCCAGCCTGCCTGCCAGCATTCGGCGACGTAGTCGCGCATGTGTTGGGGTGTGCGATGTCGTTGGAAGGGGAGATCATGGTTGTGGGCGGTGCGGTAGGCCAGGTAGTGGGGGATGCCGACAGTGTCTGCAGCTAGTTGTATCGTGGTCCCACCGCGTACCAGGTCGATGAACTGCTCGATCGGGTCACGATTCGGGTCATGGTGTTGGGGTTGGGAGGATCCCATCAGAGGAAAGCACCGCCTATCACTGATCAGGGGGTGTTTCCACAACCACTAGAACCCAAGCATCGGTGGATTCTAGTGGTTGTGGGTAAGGTGCACAGTGGTTTTATGAAGAGTCTTTAGGGGTAGCGCCAATACGTGCTGCAATCGCAGATGAGAGTGGGTATGGGCGCTCGTGGGCGAGGATCTCGTTGAGGAGGCTGGTGCGTGTCATGTTTTCAGACGCTGCGATGCGGTGCACCGTGGATGTTATGTCCGTGATGCTGGTGACCCATTCACTGGCATAACGGGGAACAGCGTCTCCTCCCACGCCAATCTGAATACTCCGCCACTCCAGGCGATCTAGTGCTGCGGATCGTTCGGGGTCCCACTGGATCCGCACTGGTGATTCTGTCTTGAGCGCCGACCATTCTTCTTCTGTGGCATAGGTGTTGGGTTCATAATGCGATAGACATGAATGCGACAGTGCCCATTCAAATCCTTCTCGGGTGATGTCCACGGCAAGAACTCGCTCCTGACCAGGCTTGGTGGCCCATCCGCAGCGATACATCATCCACAAAAACGACGGTTTGATCCACGTCATGCGGTCAAGTGAAAAAGGTGGGATGAACCGGCCTGCTGCCACCGCCGCATCAGCGATCTCGGGGCGATAAGCCTGATATACGCGGACTATTTCTGAATCATAGCGTGCGCGGATCTGACGGTACGGCGGAGGCGCAAGGAAGCTGGTAGAAGAAGTGATATTTTCCATATGGCTAGGCTACGCCAGTGCGTTTTTGATGGGAACTTGCACCATATGCCCCCACATGCGCTAACCTTATGGAGTTCCGCCCTAGTAGCTCAGTGGATAGAGCACGGCTCTCCTAAAGCCGGTGTCGGAGGTTCGATTCCTCTCTGGGGCACTATGTAAAACGTAGGGTATTAGCCCAACGCAGTATCAACAACCACGCGCTTGCCATCAATGTCCTCGTCCCACTGTTGATAAAGCTCACAAGCACTCCACATAACATCGTCCCAGTTGGGAGTTGTGGGGTCCGAGCGGTGGCGTTGCGATACTCTGCGTCGATGAAGATCAACATCGCGCAGCACACATTCGAACTGTATAAGGTAGATGTCCATCTCAGCAGCGAGGTCGACGAAAATTGCGCGGGTGCAGTGGAGGGGATTGACGGCATCGATAATGACGTCGTGACCGAGGAGTAGATTTTCTCGCGCAACGTTCGATGCGGACCTATAGCCGAAGTCGCGCAGGTCGCCGAATGGGGTGAAGGGGGACTCCAGGGCGTCGATACGCAGATAAACGGCATGCAGTGTGGCGGCGAGTTGGCGGGCGAGGTGGGTTTTGCCGACCCCTGGCAGTCCGGCGAACACGATGAGCCGGTTCATGGTGACCATGCTTTGATACGGGCGGCAGCGATGGTCGTTAAGCCCTGTAGTTCCTGGGGATTCATACCGTACTCGGCAAGTTGATCAACTGTTCCATGCCACGAGCCTATTACAAGACAATGCCTATCAGCCGTGCGGAAAAGAGTCGCGGAAGCGTGTGCGGGGGTAACGGCAGGCTCCCTGTTCTGGGATGGCGCGGGTGGCGCGAATGCGGTGCAGTGTTTCGCCAACATGAGTGATCGTTGAGGTTGTTAGCTCCCAATACTGGTCGGCAGGCGAGGGGGTGGGCATGGTGATCAGAGTACTGTGGACGCTACTAGCCGCGAAGGAGGACACCGTGAGTTCTGTTGCGTACTACATCCCGATTGATCAACGCCAGGCCGACGAACTACGTCACAGTGCTGACGCGAGTGCGTGGGCGGAGGAAAGGTTGGAGGAGGTGGTGTTGAACGGGGCGTCGATAATAGATGACCAGCAGTGGATGGGCATGTATTTTGCGCTGCGACAGCTACCCCAAGCGCAGGTGACGCCGGAGCTTCCGCAGGCGGCGACTGGGATCGAGCAGCTGGGGGAGGAGCCGCCAGTGGTGTTGGTGCCCGCCGAGGCCGTCTCCGCAATAGCAGATGCACTATCGGGGGTGGGGGTTGAGGAACTTGAGGCTGCTGCAGAGAACGTTCGGGCCGAGTATCCCGATGTGCTGATTGACGACGCCGCGGCATCGCTGAAGGCCCTCACTACTCTGTATCGAGAGGCTGCTGAGACGGGTAAGACCGTGGCGGTTGTGGTGTCGTAGCTGGGCGTTGCAGTAGCCTGCACATGTTATGTTAGGGGTGCTGGAATGCATACCCCCGCACGGCTTGTTTTGCTGCGTGTTCGGAAATTTCATTCTAAGCTGTACTGGATACTATCTCGTGACTGGACCCAAAGGGGTGCTCTTTGACTAACTTAAAACCAAATTTCACCGACGTTGATGGCCGTAAAATTGTCACCCGCATCGTTGAGCACAAGGACTTTGAATATTTATCAGTAGAGCTGCTTAATGAGGAGGACGGTACAACCGAAGTTCTCATGAGGCTGAACATGTATGACGCCAAGAAAATGGATAACGCCTGCGAGGTATTTCTCCAGCACACCGTGGCTAAGAACTTCGGCAACTTTAGTGGGGATCTTTCCCCTACCGAACGCGCTGACCTGTTCCACGACGACGACGTCTAATACATAGCGAACCTGCCTCCGAAAGGCAGGTTTTTCTTATCAAGGAGGCCATAAAGGTGCGCCACATACGAGTAATAGGAATAGGTGCAGGTAATCCGCAGCACATCACCCTCGAAGCCATCAGTGCGCTTCAGGGTGCCGATGCCGTGCTCGCCCTCGACAAAGGCGAAATCAAGGCCGACCTGCTCCAACTCCGACAACTCATCGTGGACACCCACGCCCCCAAGGTGCCCATCGTCACTGTTGACGACCCTCCCCGTGACCGCTACCCCCGCAACTACTCTTCCGAGGTCCGTCGCTGGCACCAAGCCCGCGCCCAGCTGCTTAACGACGCCCTGGTGAACGCCGTTTCTGAGGATGGCACCGCCGCATTCCTTGTCTGGGGGGATCCCTCCCTTTACGACTCCACGCTTCGCATCATCGACCACATGCGTGAAACCTGCGGACTCGAATGCGACGTGAGTGTTGTGCCCGGCGTTACTGCCGTCCAAGTACTGACCGCAGCGCACGGCATTACCATCAACCGTATTGGCGAAGCCATCCATATCACCACTGGGCGAAACCTGCACGCCACCAGCGAAAAAGACCGGCGTAACTGCGTGGTCATGCTCGACGGCGGCACCGCTTGGCAGGACGCCTATACTGAGCACACCTACATCTGGTGGGGAGCCTACCTAGGCACACCCCAGCAAGAACTCCGTCACGGATACGTCAAAGATGTGGGTGACGAGATTGCCGAGCTGAAAGCCTCTCTGCGTGAGGAACACGGGTGGATTATGGATACGTATTTGCTGCGAGAGGTTGATTGAGTGGTGGGGGATTGATTGGTGAATATCTGGACGGTTGCTACTAATAACGGGTAATAAGTTTGCTTTTCATTATTCCCCAATCAAAAAAGGAATCGTCTATATCACCACTGGGATAGACGGATATATATCCGGGGCGATGGGGGAGTCCCATGTCGCCCTCATTATCTTCATAGAAGACCATTAACGCCCAGCCGTTGTATATCTCTTTCTGGAAGGGGTTGCAGTCTTCTCCTTCGCATTCGGAGTTGAAAGTGTTTTCATAATGCTGGATGATATTGTTTGGGATTTTTGAATCCCTTGCGATCATTAGTTCTCCGGCGGAGCGTAGTTCTGTGCCATAACATATCGAACTCAGTTCTTCGGGTGACACTGAGGGCGATATCTCAATAATTGCCCAGTAGTTTCGTTCCGTGGGTTGGAGGGCTTCGGCAAGTATGGGTATGAGGTCAGCGTCTAGTTCTGGTGTTATATCCTTCCACCAATGCACCGTAACGTGATCATTGTTTAACCAGCCATCAATTTTATCCTTGGTGCAGCGATCTGCAAAAAGAAAAAATTGTGTTCCTGGGTGTTTATTTACATACGTGACAAAACGATCAAAAGGAACCGTTGTGGGCTCATTCATGGCGTCCACTTCATAGAAATAGTATATGAAGTTACCATCTGATTCTTGTGAGGGCATGGTGTTTCCTTATTCTAACAGGGCGGAATAGGGGATTCCATTGTAGCCGATAATCGCGTAATGTAGTTCCTAATCGCGTGTTGATACTAGATGCTAGCAAGTATCCAAAAGGATTCTTTCCTGCGCTTGATCTGCAGCTTTGTCAATGGTTTTGGCATTGTGGGCGCGGGCCCACAGTCTCATTAACTCACCCACCGACAGTCGGTTCTTCGTGGCCTCCATCTCGGCTTGAGCCACTTTTAATACGTCTTGCTGTCCCATTGATGAACAACCGCCAAATTGATCGCCAATGGAAGTATCCAGCCAGATAAGCTCCCACTGTTCAAGATCCACAATAAGCGGAATCGCTGAGATGGAACGAACAGTAACATGCGCAGCGGTTTCCACGGTGCGGGGTTCAAACACTTGACCAGCCATGCTGTGGGTCCTGGTCATTACTCCGGCGACGGTGTCAATATCGGCGAATAACTCTCCGTTGTAACCTTTGTTATACGAAACTATAGACATAATCGCGTAACGGGCCGATGGGAATTTCTGTATAAAGTCCGGCTTTTTGCCAATCCATGACAGCATGTGATTGTGCTTGTGGCGCAGCGTGATATCAATAAACTCGCACATGCCATCCTGTGTCGAGGCATTGGTAATATCCCCTGAATGTGTGACAAAACCGTGCATAGGATTACGGATAATATTGGTGTAATCCAGAGAGCCAATAATACGTTGGAAGTGGGTGTCGGTGAATACCACACCGAGACAGATATCGTGTCCGAACCCATGAACAAACATACGGATGATGTCGGTGGTATCTTTATCCGGCAACGGAAGGCGTTCACCACGGCTGATGTGTCTTAGCTTTGGGTAGATATCGTTGCCGAACCAGGGGACAAACATGCGGATAACATCAGTGATGTCCCTATCCTGCGCTGGAAGATGCTGACCACAACTGGCATGTCTTAGCCCTGACGAAGCATCACGCCTAACCAATTCTACTGGGGCATCACCAACTACTGGTACTGGCGCTATAGGCGGCGGGGCGGTGGCAAGGCGCGCGACCATGCCGTCCAGCAACGCTGCTGTGACATTGCCCAATAATTTTGCATCAACTTTCGTTATTACTCGTTCACGCAGCTTGTTACTGCGACCGCCCACCCGGGTAACCACCACACGCGAATCACGGTTTTGTAGGCCGTTATACGCCGAAATTAAAGTAGTCAACGAAACGTTGGACAGTACTTTGCGGGCTGTATTTTCGATAGCACGTGCTTTCTTCTCCCAGTCTTTTGTGCGCGATGACGTAGCCAGACGCATTAGGTGGTCCAAGCGGCGAACAAAGTTACCCGGGGTATGTTCTAGTAATCTGACCGCTTCAACCACGTCATTGGTCTCCAAGGCTGTTTCAATGCGGGAGTTTAAGGTGCGATAGTTGCTGTTTCCATGGATAACGTCAAGTTGGTGTTGCGCGGCCTGGTGGCCAGTGACATCAAAGGGGTGGATGCGCCGCATCAACCGCCGCCAGAGGTGACGACGGTGTGCCAGCAGGTCGAGGTTGAAGTCGTTGCTAAATCGTGCCAGTGCGGTGATGATGGCCACGCGGTGTCGCCTGGGTATGGGAGTGATGTTGACGGGGTGCTCGGCGCTGCAGAGCAGGTCGCGGGCGCGTTCGGAGTCATCCACGAACACAGTGAGCACGGTGCGCAGTACATCGTCAACATTGCGTGCGGAATCCAATCCTGCGCTCAGGGTGGCGTCCTGGTTGCCGCCGGTGGCGTACCACACGTCCCACAGCGCGGTCGCGAAGTTCTCACCGTTGCGGAAGGTGGCTGCCTGGAATAACGCAGCAGTGTCCGTGTCCAGGTATTCAGCGAGATCGTGCACAAACTCACGGTCTGCTTCTGACAAAGCCCTAGCCTTTTCCCATTCGTTGACCAGCATGAGCGTGTCAGGTGTGACTAGTGCGAGCACTCGCGGTGAGGCGGTCTTCAGCTTTGAATGTTCGTCCGGTCGCCACTGCCTCAGTGTGAGGTAATGAGTGATGGCGTTGAAGAACACTGCACCATCGGATATGTTCATGACCTGCTCGGGGAAGCCTGGGTACATGGGCACCCATGTACGGTCCGCACCAATAAGTTGTGCCGCCGTAGCTATAAGTTGTTTGAGTTCCTCCACGGGAAGTTGTTGAAGCTGTTCAGGGTTGGCGATAAATCCGAGGTTGAGTAGTTCGATTGCTGCGGTGGTGGCGACGATACGATTAGACGGAGAAGCGGCCGTGGGTCGAGCAACAAACAGTCCACGGCGCATAAACGCAGCGGTAGTCATGATAAACCTTTGCAGGTAGGGAAGGTGCGAAGACAATTTATCCCCCAACTATCATGGCGCGTTGGGGGATAAGTGAGGAAAGAATGCCCGTGAATCTATTCCGAGGATAGTGTAAAAGTAACGAACAGATATGCCTCACGCAGATTTCAGTGAAGCATATGTGAAGCCTGAAATCAAGCCTTACATATCCAGCAGGTTATCTGCTATTCAGCAGTGAGGGTGTAAATTCTCAAAAAGCTACTAGCATCTCGTATCTTGTGGTGGGGGTTATTCGTGTCATCCCCACACTCCTTTATCCTGCAAGCTCGTCAAGTTTGCGCATGACAGCGCGAGCGCGGGGGTTGGTGGCGTGGCTGCCGTCGGGGTATTTGACGGTGGGGACGATGCGGTTGCCGTCGTTGACGGATTTGACCCACTCGCCTGCGGCTTCGTCTTCGTCAACGTCAATGTTGACGTAGGTGACTCCAGCGGCATCAAGGTCGCTGGTCAGGCGTTGGCAGAAGGGGCACCAGGTGGTGGTGTAGAGGGTGAGTTCATTCATTGTTTAAGTCCTTACATAGGTGATGTATTTGTACCGTAGTGGCGTCTTGTTGCCGCCGACGCCACTAGAGTCAACACCATCGTCACTGCGAATAATCCCACGTTCGGAGGTGAGCCAGTCGGTTTCTGATTCGATGGTGAATTCGCCTGTGATGTCAGGTGCGAAAACAGCACGGTTACCGAGGTGAGGGGCCAGGTGGGCGTCGATAAGTGTCATGGTGATGGCATCAACCAGAGGGAGTGTGCTGGCGTAGACTTGGCCACCGCCGATGATCCAGCCGTCTTGTGGGGGCTCTGTGGTCACGGTGGCGCCGGTGGACCAGTCGCCAGGCGGGCGGGTGGATAGGATGATATTGTCACGGCCGGGCAGGGGGCGGCGGGGAAGTGATTCCCACGTGGCGCGGCCCATGATGATGGGGTGGTCGAGCGTGGTGTTTTTGAAGTGTGCGAGGTCTTCGGGCAGGTACCAAGGCATGTCGTAGCCGTCGCCGATGACGCGGTCGTGGGTTTGAGCCCAGATGGCGCGGAGCATTAGACGGCGACCTGTGCGCGGATGACGGGGTGTGGATCGTAGCCTGTGAAAGTGATGTCCTCGAAGGTGTACTCAAACATGCTGTTGGCTTTTCTGAGTTCTAGTTGCGGGTAGGGGCGAGGTTCACGGCTGAGCTGAAGTTCGACCTGCTCGCGATGGTTGTCGTAGATGTGGCAGTCGCCGCCCGTCCAAATGAATTCGCCGACTTTTAACCCTGCTTGCTGCGCAAACATGTGCGTGAGTAGCGAGTAGGAGGCGATGTTGAACGGTACCCCAAGGAACATGTCAGCGCTGCGCTGGTAGAGCTGGCAGGACAGCGTCCCGTCCGCTACGTACAGCTGGAAAAGTAGGTGGCAGGGCGGCAGCGCCATGTTGTCGATCTCGGATACATTCCAGGCGGAGACGATGTTGCGGCGCGAGTCGGGGTTGTTTTTCAGCATGTCCAGCGCTCCCGCGATTTGGTCAATGTGCCCGCCGTTGGGGGTAGGCCAGCTGCGCCATTGCACACCGTAAACGGGGCCGAGTTCGCCGTCGGGGGAGGCCCATTCGTCCCAAATGGTGATGCCGTGTTCGTGGAGGAAGGAGATGTTTGAATCGCCGCGCAGGAACCATAACAGCTCCCCCACAACGGACTTGACGTGCACTTTTTTGGTGGTGATCAGCGGGAAGGAGTGCCGAAGATCAAAGCGGATTTGCTGCCCGAACAGGCTGGTTGTGCCGGTGCCGGTGCGGTCGTCTTTGTGGGTTCCGTGTTCAAGGATGGTGCGGAGGAGGTCTTCGTAGGGTGTGGCCACGCCAGTCATGGACAATAGTGTACAGATGCCTGTTCGGGTTCTGTGGAAGGACATCGGAGGTTATTGTCATGGCAACAAATTATGGTTTGTGCATCGTGATCGCCTCGCTGAGCATCGTTACAGTGATGGTGCGCAGTTGTGCGTGGTGCCGCAATTGGAGGAACCGGCAGCCGCGAAGGCTGGGGATGCTGAGGAGGTTGGGAAGCAGATCTACTTTTATTGCGATGAATATCAGCTTTTGTGGGATTCCCTTGACACTGTTGGGCGTATTGAGTGCGCTTTGCCGGACCGCCGCCGCATTACTATCCGGCACGCGACACTGCCGGAAATCTGTGCCGCTGGCCTGTGTGGGTTTATTGATGCGGTGGTGGAGGTTGATGGAGTGCGCACGACGGCGCGTATTCGGCTGCGCTAGGTTTGGGGTTGGGGCTGGGCTACCTCGTTTGGGGCGAATTTTTCATAGAAAACACTTTCCCATTAAGAGTTCACTAATTATTGACTAAACCCTCTTAAGTGCTCACCTGATCAATGATTAGCTGGAAATATGGTCGGACCAAAATTATATTATTCCCGCATGTGTGCTGCCCTGGTCAGTGTTGTTGGTGTGCTTGTTGCGCTGCTTGTAGTGCCGCAGGCTGTTGCTGAGAACTCCTCGGATTCCCCATCAACATCGGTGACTATCGACGCCTCGGGTTCCATGCTCGCCCCGGATGCTGGTGGGCAAACCCGCATGGATGCCGCGAAACAAGCAACCGAAGGCTTACTCAATGACCTCCCCAAAGAACAACGGTTATCCCTGTTAACCTATGGCACCCAGACCGGCAGTGGTGATGAGGAAAAAGCCGCAGGCTGTCAAGATGTCACCACCCTGGTGCCTATGGGTGGTAATCGTGCGGAGATGGTCTCCAAGGTCAAAGGCTTAAACCCCAGGGGGTATACCCCGATTGGGAAATCCCTACAACAGGCGGAGAAAGAACTGCCCGGCCAGGGTGCGCGGCAGATTGTGCTGGTCTCTGATGGTATTGATACTTGTGCTCCGCCCCCAGTATGTGAGGTAGCGAAGCAGATTCGTCAGCGTGGGGTGGATATTGTCATCAATGTGATTGGACTCAATGTGGATGAGCAGGCTCGTAGTGAGTTGCAGTGTGTGGCCAAAGAGGGTGGAGGATCGTATGCGGATGCGAAGGATGCGGCGTCGTTAAAAGAGCAGTTGGTGTTGAAGTCCACCCGCAACCTACAAGGGTATAAGTCTGGTGGTGAGCAGGCCCATGGGGCACCGACTGCTGCTGAGGCGCGTTTGATTGAAGTAGGCGGGATGAAAGAAGGGAAACCCGATCCGAAACATTACCAGGACGTACTTCCAGCAACGACGTCTAAACCTGCAAGTAGCTTGCATTGGAAGGTAAATCTGGGCAAAGGAGAGCGGTTGGGCATTGGATATATTGTCCCACCACCACCAACCACAGGAAACAGCCTTGGAAGCTACATCACCGTTAAAGCAAACATTAAAGGCCCTAACGATAGTACATGTGTGGATAAAGACAAGAGTGCTAGTAATGCCAACGAGTTTTATCGATCCTTAGGAGGGGCTACTATTTCCCATGCAATAGGTGAGAATTCTTCATGTCAGCCAGGTGACTATAACATTTCACTGGAACGTACCGGAAGCCTGGAGGGGCAGCATGATCTTCCGATCGAGCTGATGTTGTGGAAAGTGCCGGAAGCCGCTGATACGACAACCACTTCGGCACCACCCAAGGATAAACCGCAGCCAACAAACCTTGAGGTGGGTAACTCAGCTGGGAAATTGCCTACTGCATTGGGTCCGTCTGACGCTCCGACGGTAAAGCCTGGGACCTACGATGCGGAGATTGTTCCTGGTGAAATGCTCTGGTTCAAGGTTCCAGTGGAAGAAGGCCAGCGTTTGCAGATGGCCTTTGATGTACCCCCGATCGATCTGGAGGACCCCAATGATATTTACGGTCGTCTTGGGCGAAAAATTTCCTGGAGCGTGATGGGACCGACGCTTTATCCGGTAGTTACCAAAGACGCCAAGAAGGATAGCATCGATAATAACGACTACAGTGTGGATGTCTATCGTGATGCGACGGCGACCGCCTCAACCACCACTCTGCCGATTCGCTGGGACAATATTAACAACAGCGACTCGGATGTTTATAGCGGGTTCGTTTCTGGGGAACAATACGTCGCACTGAGGTATAGCACTATTTTCCGCAAGGCAGATCAAAATACGCAATCAATTCCTATTAAGTTCCGCGTCGCGGTGGCTGCCACAGGTGAGGCGGAAAAGGCCCCAACCTTGAGCTATAACGGCGAGCAGCAATCCGCAACTGCATCGGCGGCCACGGATAGCTCCTCAACCTCCGCCAATGCTGATGGTGGGAACTCTACGGGCGGAATCCGACGCACTGCAACGACGCTGGCGGTAGGCGGTGGTGCTGTTGGGCTTGTCGCACTTCTTGTGATTGGCGTGGTGATCATCACGCGCAAGCGGCGATAGTTCCTGCGCAAGGGGTGTGTCAAGTTTGTATACGCTCAGGTTGGAAGTGGGATGTTTCCAGGCCTGACGGTATACAAACTTTACATCGCAGGTACTCGGGGCGGGGTTGTGTGGAATGTGCTTATCTTCAAGCTGGAAAAACACCGATTTTTCTGCTTAACCATAAGCAGATTTTGCACAACCACTAGAACCCAAGAAGCCTGTAAGATACGTCCATCCCCAGGTACAAAAACACCCCATTTTCGTACCCAGTGATAGACCTATTTAACATCCCGCACCCCGAGCACAGTTGTGGTCTATCAAGCCGCCGCGAAACCCCTGTTCATCCGGCACTTTCACAGACCGCAACCACGCCGCCAGGCCGAAGCCAACCCCAAGCAACAACCCCAGCAACCACAACCCCTAGTAACTCCCGTTCTCTTCCAGGAATCCCGCAGCTGCCTCTAGCATGTCGTCAGCGAGTTCGGGTCGGCAGATGAGGATGTCAGGCAGGTAGGTGTCTTTGTTGTTGTAAGTGAGGGGAGATCCGTCGAGGCGGGAGCAGTGCAGCCCGGCGGCGGTGCAGACTCCCACAGGGGCGGCACTGTCCCATTCGTATTGTCCACCTGCGTGGACGTAGGCGTCGGCATCGCCGAGGAGAACGTGCATGGCTTTAGCGCCGGCGGATCCCATTTTGGTGGTCTCAAAGCCGAACTTGTCGGCGATGTGGTGCGCGACGGCGGGCGCACGGTTGTGGGACACAACGATGTTGCGGGAGAGTGGCCCGAGGACGGCTTTGACGTCATCGGAGTGGAAGACTACGCCGAGGTCGGGCAGGCCGACGGCGGCGGTAATGGGGAGGCCGTTTTCAACGAGGGCGATGTGCACGGCCCAGTCTTGCCGCCCGGTGGCGAATTCTTTGGTGCCGTCAAGGGGGTCGATAATCCAGACGCGGTTTTTACCGAGGCGCGCGGGGTTGTCTGCGGCTTCTTCGGAAAGGAATCCGTCGTCGGGTCGGTCTTGTTCGAGGACGCGTGCGATCCAGCTTTGGGCGAGGTCGTCACCAGCCTCACCGAGGTTGCGGCCGCGGAGGAGGCCAACGTTTCGAACACCTTTGAGGATTTCGCCGGTGCCTTGCGCGAGGCGTCGGGTGAGGATGGAGTCGTCAAAGTGAACAGTCATAACTTAAATCCTAGTTGTTTGGTTGTATGGAGGTATGGCTGACAGTGTGCTTGCTCGTTTTTGCCCTCCAGTGGCCGAGTGGTTTCGGGGTGTTTTCGCCGCCCCGACTCCAGTTCAGCAGGAGGCGTGGGAGGCTATTTCTGCTGGTGAGCACGCATTGGTGGTCGCTCCGACTGGTTCGGGTAAGACGCTGGCGGCGTTTTTGTGGGCATTGAATTCTCTGGTGTCGGCACCGGGGCAGTTATCGCTTATCGACGCCCCTCCTACCGCGGTGTCGTCACGCAAGGGCACTGGTGTGCGGGTTCTGTATGTGTCGCCCTTGAAGGCGTTGGGCGTGGATGTGGAGAATAACCTGCGTGCGCCGCTGTTGGGTATCGGGCGCACAGGGGAGCGTTTAGGGCAGCCAGTGCCGGAGGTGCGAGTTGGTGTGCGATCGGGGGATACGACGAGCGCTGAGCGCAGCAGGCAGGTGCGCCAGCCGCCGGATATTTTGATCACCACTCCGGAGAGCCTGTATTTGATGTTGACGTCCAAGGCGGGGGACATTCTGGCGGATGTGGATACGGTGATAATCGATGAGATCCACGCCATTGCGGGCACGAAGCGCGGTGCTCACCTGGCGCTGAGTCTGGAACGACTGGAACGCATCACTACAACTCCGCCGCAGCGTATCGGCCTGTCGGCAACTGTCCGCCCGTTGGAGCGGGTGGCGGAGTTTTTGGGCGGCAACCGCGAGGTACGGATCATTAATCCGCCCGCAGAGAAGAAGTGGGCCTTGGATGTGCGGGTGCCAGTGGAGGACATGTCGGATCTGCCCACCCCAGAGATTGGCTCAACCATCGGGGAGGCGGTGATCGATGATCCTTTGGGGCTTTCCGGCCCGAGCCCCCTGGAGGAGTCGGCGCTGCCAACACAAAAGTCTATTTGGCCGTTCGTTGAGCAGGACGTGTACGCGCAGATCATGGCAGCACATTCGACGCTGCTGTTTGTCAATGCCCGCCGCACGGCGGAGCGTCTGACCAGCAGGTTGAATGAGTTGTGGGCGGCGGAGCATGACCCGGAGTCATTGTCGCCGCAGCGGCGTCGAGACCCGGCGCAGATGATGTCCTCAGCGGACGTGGCGGGGAAGGCCCCGGCTGTGATCGCGCGGGCGCACCACGGGTCGGTGAGCAAGGACGAGCGCGCACTCACGGAACAGATGCTGAAGTCGGGGGAGTTGAAATGCGTGGTGGCCACCTCCTCGCTGGAGCTGGGCATTGACATGGGCGCGGTGGACCTGGTGATACAGGTGGAATCTCCGCCATCAGTGGCCAGCGCCCTGCAACGTGTGGGGCGTGCTGGTCACACGGTGGGCGCGGTGTCAACAGGTGTGCTGCATCCGAAAAACCGCAGTGACCTGTTGCAAACCGCCGTAACGGTGGAGCGCATGCTGGAGGGGAAGATTGAGGAACTGAAAGTACCCTCCAACCCCCTCGATGTGCTGGTGCAGCAGACCATCGCCGCCACCGTCACGGCCGATATTCACGTGGACACCTGGTACGAGACGGTCCGTCGCGCCTACCCGTATAAAACCCTGGACCGCGACGTCTTCGATGCTGTCATTGACCTAGCCAGCGGCGTGTACCCCTCAACGGATTTTGCTGAACTCAAACCCCGTATCGTATTCGACCGCATCACCGGCATGCTTTCCGCGCGTCCAGGTGCGCAGCGGGTGGCGGTGACCAGCGGCGGAACCATTCCTGATCGTGGCATGTTCGGCGTGTTCCTCATCGGTTCGGAGGACACGAAAGCCCCACGCCGTGTTGGTGAGTTGGACGAGGAGATGGTGCACGAATCCCGTGTGGGCGACATCTTCACGCTGGGAGCCACGAGCTGGCGGGTGGAAGACATCACCCGCGACCAGGTGCTGGTCTCACCCGCGCCGGGGCATACGGGCCGTCTGCCCTTCTGGAACGGGGACGGGTTGGGCCGCCCCGCCGAACTGGGCAAAGCCGTGGGTAGGTTTCGCCGCGAACTAGCTGCCGACCCGGCGCGAGTGGCGGCTTTCAGTGATAATGCGCGCGCCAACCTGGTGAATTATGTGCAGCAACAACAGGAGGCCACCGGGGTGGTCCCGGACGAGAAGACCCTGGTGCTGGAGCGTTTCAAGGATGAGCTGGGAGATTGGCGCGTGGTGCTGCATTCCCCCTATGGGCGGGGTGTGAATGCCGCGTGGGCGCTGGCCATTGGTGCGCGTATCGCGGAGCAGACGGGGATTGACGCGCAGCCTGTCGCTGGTGACGATGGTATTGTGTTGCGCCTCCCCGAGGGGGAATCCCCTCCGGGCACCGAGCTGGTGATGTTCGACTCAGGGGATATTGAGCAGATCGTGGCGGAGCAGGTGGGTAATTCGGCCTTGTTTGCGTCCCGGTTCCGGGAGTGCGCCGCCCGTGCGTTGCTGTTGCCGCGTCGGAATCCGGGTAAGCGCGCGCCGCTCTGGCAACAGCGTCAACGCGCGGCGCAGCTGTTGGATATTGCCCGGAAGTACCCCTCGTTTCCCGTCATTTTGGAGACGGTGCGGGAATGTCTTCAGGACGTGTATGACCTTCCAGCCTTGAAGGATCTGTGTCGAGACCTGCAGGAACGCCGTGTTCAGGTGGCTGAGGTGACGGTGGAGCAGCCCAGCCCTTTTTCCTCTTCGTTGCTGTTTAATTACACAGGCGCGTTCCTGTATGAGGGCGACAGTCCCCTCGCGGAGAAGCGCGCCGCCGCCTTGGCTCTGGACCCGGCACTGTTGGCCAAGCTGCTAGGCACGGTGGAGCTCCGGGAACTGCTCGACCCGGACGTGATCGAACAAACGCACTCCGAGCTGCAGCGAACCCTTCCCGGTCGCCAGGCCCGCACTGCTGAAGAGCTTGCGGACGTACTGCGGGTTATCGGTCCGATTCCCTACGATGACCTGCCCGCGCACTGTGCCTTCGACGAGCCCTTCGCCGCCCTGCACACCCTTGGTAATCGCGTGATGCAGGTACGTATTGCCGGGCGGGAGCACGCCGCCATCAGCACGGATGCTCCGCTGCTTCGCGACGCCCTGGGAATCCCCGTCCCGCCTGGGGTTTCGGCACCCACGCATTTCGTGGATGACGCTCTGGAACAGCTAATTCATCGCTTCGCCAAAACCCGTGGGCCGTTCATCGTCAGCGACGTGGCAGAGGCTTTTGGCCTTGGCGTAGGCACCGCGCACACCATCGTCCGGGAGGCGGCACGCGCCGGGATTGTGGTGGAGGGGAGGTATCGGCAGGGCGTCGATACGCAGGAGTATTGCGCAAAGGATGTGTTGCGGACCATTCGTCTGCGGAGTTTGGCGCGAGCGCGGGAGCAGGCCGAGCCGGTGAGCCAACACACGTACGCGCGGTTCCTGCAGCAGTGGCACGGTATTGCGGAGGTAGGGCAGCGCCCCGAACTGCAGGGTGCCGACGGCGTGTTTGCTGTGGTGGAGCAGCTGGCGGGTGTGCGGCTGCCTGCCAGTGCGTGGGAATCCTGGATTTTTCCGACGCGGGTGGCGGGCTACCAGCCCACCATGCTGGACGAACTCACCACCAGCGGCGAGGTCAGCATCGTTGGTGCGGGCAAAGCCGGGGCGCGCGATCCCTGGATCATGCTGCTGCCCAGCGACTATGCCGCCGAACTCGCGCCAATTGTGGACGTCACACTCACACCCACCCAGCAAGCGGTGGTGGATCTGCTGGCGCGCGGCGGCGGATTCTACTTTCCCGAACTGCTCAGCGACGTTGGCGGCGGGCTCGTCGTGCCGGGTACGATGCAGGCCACCGAACTACAGGACACGCTGTGGGAACTCGTGGAGATGGGTATGGTCACCCCGGATGGCCTCGGGCCGATTCGCGCACGTCTTGCCGCAGGTACGTCAGGAAAGTCCGCGCACCGCGCGAAACGACGCCCCGTGCGCGGCAGACTTCGCCGGGGACGCACCAGCTTCGGCCCCGCGCGCAGCAATCCCACGCCGCCCGACATGCTGGGGCGCTGGTCGCTGGCTGTCGCCCCCGCCACCGACGCCACCCACCGCTCCATCGCCCATGGCGAGGCATGGCTGGAACGCTACGGCGTGGTCATTCGCGGCAGCGTGGTTGCCGAAGACACCATCGGCGGGTTCGCCCTCGCCTACAAGGTTCTCGCCGGGTTTGAGGAATCTGGCAAAGCCACCCGCGGCTACCTTATCGATGCTCTGGGAGCCGCGCAGTTCTCCACGCCCGCCGTGGTGGACCGCCTGCGCGGTATCGAACGCGCCTCTGCGCCATGTGGCGTGGTGGTTCTCGCCGCCGCTGACCCCGCCAATCCCTACGGTGCCAGCTTGCCGTGGCCCGATGATGGTGCTCGTCTTACTCGTGGTGCTGGGGCACTGGTCGTGCTTAACGACGCCCAGCCCATCGCCCACCTCACGCGCGGCGGGCGCACCCTCACCCTCCTTGACGAGGACTGCGTGGGGCTTGTCGTGCACGCTTTGGGCGATGCGGTTGCGCGGGGTATGACCAGCAGAATCACGGTAGAAAAAGTCAACGGCGACCCTGTTTTGGAGTCTGCCCTGCTTGCCGAATTCCGCGCCGCTGGAGCGCACATCACCCCACGCGGCGTGAGCATCGGGGGAGCCGGGAGTGCTGGTTCGCGTGGCGGTGCTGGCGCCAGTGGCATCGGGGGTCGGTCGCTGGGGGAGGCATTGGCTGAGCTGGGGGATTAGGGGTGTGGCGTAGTGTTTGCTCATCAAACTGTCGTGTTCAGGCCCCAAAAACGACAGTTTGATGAGCAAACACTACGGGGGAATATTGAACCCCCACCCCTATGGCACAATAACTACCATGCCTGAAGGCGATTCAGTATTTCAGTTGGCGTCTAGGATGCAGTTCCTGGTGGGGCGGGAAGTGCTGCATACGGACCTCCGGGTAGCCTCGGTGGCTACCACCACGTTCACGGGGGAGACCGTCGAGCGCATCTGGCCGTACGGCAAGCATTTGTTTATGCAGCTGGGGGAGCGGGTTCTGCATACGCACCTGAAAATGGAGGGCACGTGGTCGTTCCATCTCAAGGGTGATAGATGGAAGAAGCCTGGCTATAAGGCTCGTGTGGTGTTGGCGGTGGACGGTACTCCGCACCCGCGTCCGATTGAGGCGGTCGGGTTTGAGCTGGGGTTTGTGCGTGTGTTTTCGCTGCGTAATTACCCAGATCGGATCGCCCATTTGGGGCCGGATGTGCTGGGGGAGAACTGGAACCCGGAGGAAGCGACAAAGCGGATTCTCGCCAGGCCAGAGCGCCCGATTGGCACGGCATTGTTGGATCAGCGGAATCTGGCGGGAGTGGGAAATGAGTATCGCGCGGAGGTGTGTTTCATCGCGGGCGTGCACCCTGCCACGCCGGTCACTCACACGGATGTGTCAAAGATCGTGGATATCGTGCGTCGAGTGATGTGGGCGAACCGTAATTCACCCATTCGCGTGACCACGGGGGTGCGACGCGCCGGGGAGAACGGCTACGTGTTTGGCCGGAATAACAGACCGTGCCGTCGATGCGGGACGCTGATTGTGAAGGGTGAGTTGGGCGGCGTCGATAAGGGTGGCGACGAGGGGGAGTTGGAGCGCATCATCTGGTGGTGTCCGGCGTGCCAGCCCCGGGTTTTGTGATGTAGCTACACTGGAGGGGTATGCGAACGCTATTGAATATTATCTGGGTGATCACCGGCGGGATTTGGCTGTCGTTGGGGTATTTTTTCTTCGGGCTGCTGGCATGCGTGCTGGTGGTGACCATCCCGGCAGGCGTGGCATCGTTCCGCATGGCTAACTACGCGCTGTGGCCGTTTGGGCGCACGGTGGTGGAGAAGCCGGGCGCGGGCGCGATGAGCGGCCTCAGTAACGTGATGTGGTTCTTTGTGGCGGGCTTGTGGCTGGCTGCGGGGCATATTGCTACGGCAGCGGCGCAGGCCGTCACCATCATTGGCATTCCGCTGGCCATTGCGAACGTGAAGATGATCCCGGTAACGTGCTTCCCGTTCGGCAAGGAGATTGTCAGCTCACGTTAGACGGACTGCCCCCTGGACGCCACCTAAAGCCGTCCGGGTAGCGTGTCGAAAAGCTGGGCCACGGGGTTAAAGATGCGTGCGGGTGCCTTGTGGTCCTGGATTTCCTGGAGGATGAGTTCGGGAGCGCCTTTCCAGATGGTGGTTACTTCTTCCAGCACCCAGTCGGCCTCAAGCCCGGCATCGGTGGCAAACTGTTTCCAGTCGCTCATGGTGACGGTGCGGAAGTTAAAATTCGTGCCAATAGACAGTGCAAGTTCTTGACTGTAGCTGGGGTACGGTGCCACGGAAATGAGGTCGTATGCGGGGGCTAGCCGAACCTCGCCGCCCGGTTTGATCAGCAGCGAATGGTTCTTTCCGTGCGCGTCACCGTTGCCGATCGTCACGTTGAACGCTGCCTGCCGCACCAGCGCCTGCACATCCTCCTCGGCGTTGCTGGAATGCTCACGCAGGAACCGCACATAGTCGCTTAACGACGGCCCGCCCGCCTTTTGGTATTTCTTCTCAGGGCTCAGGCCCCATGCCTGAATGATGTCTTCTTGATGGATACGGAGAGTTCCTTCCGGCAGCATGGTGCGGTCAAATCGTGCCGTCACGTACGCGCGCTCACTGCCGACGCCCACCAACCCGGCCGTCGCCGTATTGATTCCGATGGTGCGTGCCGCCGTCATGATCGCAGCTTCAAGGCGATCAATGTCCCGAAACTGCATCGATGCAGGTTTAAAAATATGAGTAGACGGGGTGGTCCCATCAGGCAAGAACCATTGCTTGTCGTGGTAGGCCAGCGCAATCTTCTCGTGCGCCCCCGAGAGGGTAGCGCGGGGAATCACACGATGTGAGGGGAGTGCACCGCCGAATTCCCGAACCGATGCAATGAGGGTTTCCACGTCGCGGTCGCTGAGCGGATGGGAAAAATCATCAAAACCAGGGATGTTACCTGTGCGAACAAATTGTGCTGCGCCGGCAATGTCCTCGCCCATATGGCCAAGAATCTCAAAAGCATCATTGGTGTTGAAGATGTTATAGCGCCGACCCCAATCAGACAGGAGCTTCTTATTCTCCGGTAGCAAACCCTGTAAAATGTATTCTATATTATTGGTGGTATGCGGATCTGCTTGTAAAGGCAAACTTAAAGAAAAAGGATAAGCATCTGGGTTGGCAAGCCATTCATCTGAATATTGAAGTAGGCATTCGCCATTAGCGTCGCGAGAGACGTAAGCAGCAAACTGTCCAGAAAGGTACAAGTCAAGGCTCTTTACTTTACCCACTGTCTGCTCCCTCGCTTTGATTGCCCTGCGTTGCGCGCATGTTGTTTTTCCCAACCGTTTTTCCGACCATGGACAGTTTACACAACGAACATGTCCCCCAAACCGCGTGGCCGCGTGCTAGCTGTAGCTATATTGCTATATAAATTTCTTTGTTGGCCTGAACTGCTGAAATGCTGCATTCTGAAAAGGTAGCAGACTCGCGTAAAAATGGGGTGCTGGATTGATCTACCCCCGAGATGGAAAGTGTTGTGGCTTGGGGCGCTGGGTGGTGTGTGAAATGTGTATACCGTTAGGTCCGAAAATGCGTTTTTTGTTGCCTGGACGTATACATACTTGGATGTAAACGGTGTAAAAATGCTAAGCCCCGCACAGTGTGCTTATGCTCAAGCACGAAAACACCCCCTTTTGCGGCCTGGGGATAAGCACACTTTTCATGCTTGCCATGATCTATCAAACTGCACGTTCGACCAGTGAAAAGCGGGAGTTTGGTAGATCATTGGCAGCCACCCCTGCGCCATGATCTATCAAACTCCCAGAAACCCCAAAAGAACCAAACCTACCGGTTGGCGCGGTACCACTCGATCAAAGAATCGGTGGACGGGTCACCTGATTCAGGCGCTGCTGCGCCAGTCACGGCGGGGAGCAGGTCGTTGGCTTGCTTTTTGCCGAGTTCCACGCCCCACTGGTCAAAGGAGTTGATGTCCCACACCACGCCTTGCACGAAGGTAATGTGCTCGTAGAGCGCGATGAGTGCGCCCAGCACAAACGGGGTGAGTTCTTGGGCGAGGATGGTGGTGGAGGGGCGGTTGCCGGGCATGACTTTGTGGTTGATCAGGTCCACAGGTACGCCTTCGTCGGAGATTTCTACCGCGTTTTTGCCAAATGCGAGAACTTTGGTTTGTGCGAAGAAGTTGCTCATGAGCAGGTCGTGCATGCTGCCTGTGCCGTCGGCGGTTGCCAGATCGGTTTTAGGTCGGGCAAACCCGATGAAGTCAGCAGGGATGAGCCTGGTTCCTTGGTGCATGAGCTGGAAGAAGGCGTGTTGCCCGTTGGTCCCCGGTTCGCCCCAGTAGATTTCGCCAGTGTCGCAAGTGACGGCGGTTCCGTCGTGGCGGACGGATTTGCCGTTGGATTCCATGGTGAGCTGCTGCAGATAGGCGGGGAAGCGCGCGAGGTCCTGGGAATAAGGCAGCACAGCGTGGGTTTGTGCGTCGAAGAAGTCGGTGTACCAGATTCCCAGTAGACCCATGAGTGCGGGCACGTTTTTTTCAAGCGGGGTGGTGCGGAAGTGCTCGTCCATGGCGTGGAAGCCGTCGAGGAAGCGCATAAAGTCCAGGGGGCCGATCACTGCCATGAGCGAGAGCCCGATGGCCGAATCGACGGAGTAGCGGCCGCCCACCCAGTTCCAAAAGCCGAACATGTTGTTGGTGTCTATGCCAAATTCGGCGACTTTCTCGGCGTTGGTGGAGACGGCGACAAAGTGCTTGGCCACGGCGGCCTGGTCGCCATCGAAGGCATCAAGAAGCCAGCGCCGTGCAGCAGTGGCGTTGGCCAGGGTTTCCTGGGTGGTGAAGGTCTTGGATGCCACCACAAACAACGTGGAGCCAGGGTCTAGGCCGTCAAGTTTGCTCACCAAGTCTGCTGGGTCAACGTTGGAGACGAAGCGGGCGGTAATTCCGGCGGTGGCGTATTCCCGCAGGGCAAGCGTCGCCATCGCGGGGCCGAGATCGGAGCCGCCGATACCAATGTTGACGATTGTTTTGATGGTGTGCCCGGTGTGTCCCAGCCAGTCGCCGGAGCGCAGGGCATGAGCAAAATCACGCATCCGCCCAAGCACGTCGTGCACGTCAGCAGCGACGTCTTGGCTGTCCACTACTAGGTCTTCCTCCACGGGTAGTCGCAGCGCGGTGTGTAGTACGGCACGATCCTCGGTGTTGTTGAGGTGGGCGCCGGTGAACATGGCTTCCGTTTTTTCTTTGAGCCCAGCGGCGTTGGCAAGGTCAATGAGCAGCGCCAGGGTTTCATCGTTCACGCGGTTTTTAGAGAGGTCAACATGCAAACCCGCAGCGTTGAAGGTGAGTGTGGAGGCGCGGGAGGGGTCAGCGTCGAAAAGCTCGCGCAGTGTTACTTCCCGTAGCGAATTGTGATGGTTTTCCAACGCTTTCCACTGGGTGGTGGAGGTGATGTCGGATGCCATGTTTTCTCCTTAAGAAACTATCTATGAAATGGGTATTAGCCTCTTCCACGTTAGTCAATCTCACACACGCGCGCCTGGGGAGTACGTCACTTAATTTGATACCTAAGACACATAGCAGACACACACCGACCCCATAATCACAATAGTTAGTTTTGCTGGCATAGTGGTAGCCATGACAGAGCTGAACACCCAAGAACAAACCCAAGCGCACGACACCCAAGAACACACAACCCATTCGCACGGTATGCATGCCGCGCCCTCGCAGACTGCGGGTACGCAGAGTGTGCAGGAGCGCATCGATTATTTGATGAGCTACACCCCAACGGGGCTCTTTATGAACGGCGACTACACCGACGCCTCTGATGGCGGCACGTTTGCGGTGTATAACCCGTCAACGGGTGCGGAGTTAGCCCAGGTAGCGTCGGCCACGGCGGAGGATGCGCGCCGGGCGTTAGACACGGCCGTCGATAAGCAGGCGGAGTGGGCAGCGATGTCCACGCGGGAGCGTTCGGAGATTCTGTACCGCACGTACGAGCTATTGCTCGATGTTACGTCGGAGTTGTCGCTGCTTCAGAGTTTAGAGTTGGGTCGCGCGCTACCGGATTGCCAGGCTGAGGTGGCGTACGCCGCCGAGTTTTTCCGTTGGTTTGCGGAGGAGGCGGTTCGGGTTCGCGGTGATTTCCGTCCCAGCCCCACCGATAACGCGCGCTTCTTGGTGACTCAGCAACCGGTGGGTCCGGTGCTTGCAGTGACACCGTGGAATTTCCCACTGGCGATGGGCGCTCGCAAGCTTGCCCCAGCGTTGGCGGCGGGCTGCACGGCGATTGTGAAACCGGCATCGAAAACCCCGCTGACCATGCTGTATCTTGCGGTGGTTCTCCGGGAATCGGGCCTGCCGGACGGAGTGCTCAGCGTGCTGCCCACCGCCAATGCTTCGGTGATTTCGGACCTGCTGGACGATCCGCGCCTGCGCAAGCTCACCTTCACCGGCTCGACGGAGGTGGGGCAGCAGCTCGCTGCGAAGGCCGCCCAGCACACCACGCGCGTCAGCCTGGAGCTCGGCGGTAACGCGCCGTACATTGTGCTTGACGATGCCGCGGTGGACCTCGCCGCACGTGAGGTTGCGGTGGCGAAGATGCGCGGCGCGGGACAGGTGTGTATCGCGGCGAACCGCTTCCTGGTGCACGAGTCCCTGGTGGATGAGTTCGTGCCCGCTGTGGTGGAGCAGATGAAAAGTTTCACCATGGGGCCGGGTTACGAGGACGGCGTGACGTTGGGTGCGCTGTCGGGGCCGGATCAGGTGGATTCGGTGGCGGAACTCGTCGACGATGCGATTGTCGCAGGCGCGACCCTATGCCTGGGCGGGATTCGTGAGGAAGGGGAGGGGTCGTTTTACCCCGCCACAGTGCTCACGGAGGTTCCAGCTGAGTCCAGGATTGCCAAGGAGGAGATTTTCGGCCCAGTAGTGGCGATTCAGACCTTTAGCACCGATGCGGAGGCGATTCGCCTGGCTAACGACACTCACTTTGGTCTGGCGGCCTACGTGTTCAGTGAATCCTTGGAGCGCGCGCTGAACGTGGCGGAGTCTCTGGAGGTGGGCATGGTGTCCATTAACAAGGGGGCGCTGTCCGATCCGGCAGCCCCGTTTGGCGGTGTGAAGGAGTCGGGTGTCGGCCGCGAGGGCGGTTTCGAGGGGATTAGCGAATTCCTGGAAACCAAGCTGATTTCCATTCCGCCCCGCTAGCCCAAGCTGCGCGACCCCAAGCCCGGCTAGCCCAAGCGTCCGCGTCCTAAACGCAGGAGAATGTTTGCCAGGGCGGGGCCTTCTTCGCCGAGTTCTTCGCGGAACTGGTTGATAATGGCCAGCTCTCGCGTGTAGACAAGCCGGGTGCCGCCTGAGCCCATGCGTGTCTTTCCGATGGCTTTGGAGATGTCGCTGCGGCGTTTCACAGCATCCAGGATTTCGCGGTCCAGCCGGTTGATTTCTTCCCGGTACCGCTGGATTTCCGCATCAGACAGGGGGTCATCGGTGCCGGACGGCATGCGGATCTCAAAGTTTTCGGGCATGGTCCATATTCTGCCATGATGTCTGACGCAGCCTGTAGGTTAGTAATCACTATGGAAAATTCGCGTGATCTCACTGCGGGGTTGAATCCGCAACAGAAAGAAGCTGTGGAGCATACCGGTGTGCCGTTGCTGATCGTGGCAGGTGCCGGCTCTGGGAAAACAGCGGTATTGACCCGCCGGATCGCGTATTTGCTGCAGCACCGTGGGGTGCATCCGGGCCAGATTTTGGCGATCACATTTACGAATAAAGCCGCTGCGGAAATGCGGGAGCGCGTCATGGATGTGGTGGGTCCGGTTGCAGAACGCATGTGGGTGTCCACTTTCCACTCGACGTGTGTAAGGATCCTGCGTCAGCATGCGAGCATGATCCCCGGCTTGAACACTAATTTTTCCATCTATGATTCGGACGATTCTCGGCGACTGCTCGCGCAGATTGCCGAGGATATGCAGCTGGATCTGAAAAAGTTCACTGCGCGTTCCTTGGCCACGGCTATTTCCAATTTGAAGAATGAGTTGGTCTCGCCGCAGGATGCTGCCACCGAGGCGGAGAAAACCCGCAACGAGTTCGAGGTGGTGGTGGCCAAGGTCTACGCCGATTATCAGGCGCAGTTGCGCCGCGCCAACGCCGTGGATTTTGACGACCTCATCGGCGAAGTGGTGGGTATCTTCCAGCGGCACCCTGAGGTGGCAGAGCATTATCGACGCCGCTTCCGCCACGTGCTCATTGACGAGTACCAGGATACCAACCACGCCCAGTACATGCTGGTGTCAACGCTGGTGGGTAAGCCCACGGACGATCCTTATGCGGCGCCCCCGAGCGAATTGTGCGTGGTGGGTGACGCAGACCAGTCCATTTACGCTTTCCGTGGTGCGACGATCCGCAACATTGAGGAGTTCGAGCGGGACTACCCACAGGCGCGCACGATTCTTCTGGAGCAGAATTACCGTTCGACACAGAACATTCTTTCCGCTGCGAACGCGGTGATTGCCCAGAACGAGAGACGTCGGGATAAACGGCTATGGACTGCCCTAGGGGACGGGGAGAAGCTGGTCGGCTATGTGGCGGATAACGAGCAGGATGAGGCGCGTTTTATTGCCCAGGAAATTGACAACCTTGCCGATGACGGGGCGTCGTTTAGCGACATTGCAGTGATGTACCGCACGAATAATTCCTCCCGGGCGCTGGAAGATGTGTTCATTCGTACGGGCATTCCGTACAAAGTTGTGGGCGGCACCCGCTTCTACGAGCGCAAGGAAATCCGCGACATTGTGGCCTACCTGCGTGTACTGGATAACCCAGACGACAGTGTGTCGCTGCGGCGCATCATTAACACCCCGCGCCGCGGTATCGGGGACCGCGCGCAAGCCTTCATTGCCCTGCACGCCGACACCAATGGCATGAGCTTCGGTTCTGCGCTTATCGACGCCGCGAACGGCAAGGTCAGCATGCTAGGCACCCGCGCCAAAAACGCCGTGGCAAAGTTCGTGGACATGATGGACGGCCTGCGTTTTATCGCGCAGACCTCCATCAATGAAGACACAAACCTGCCGGACCTGGGGGCGATCGTGTCGTCGATTTTGGACGTGACTGGGTACCGCAGCGAACTGGAGGTATCCAACGACCCGCAAGATGGCACGCGCCTGGATAACCTCAACGAGCTGGTCTCCGTCGCTAGGGAATTCACCTCCGATGTGGCCACCATGCTGGCCTACGCGGACGATGAGCAGCAGCAGGATACGGGGGAGCCGGAACCCGGGAGCCTTCAGGCGTTTCTGGAACGCGTATCTCTGGTCGCGGACGCGGATCAGCTTCCCGACAACGATCAGGGTGTGGTGACCCTCATGACCTTGCACACGGCGAAAGGGTTGGAGTTTCCCATCGTGTTCCTCACTGGATGGGAGGACGGTCAGTTCCCGCATCTGCGTGCGCTGGGAAACCCGCGTGAGCTCGCCGAGGAGCGCCGTTTAGCATATGTGGGTATAACGCGTGCCCAACGGCGTTTGTACGTCTCTAGAGCGCTGATGAGGGCTTCCTGGGGCAATCCTGTGACCAACCCGCCGTCGCGCTTCCTCCAAGAGATACCCGGCGATCTGGTGGACTGGCGTCGAGAGGAACCACAAGCCCAGTCCTGGAATGAGTGGGACGACTGGGGTGAGAGCTCCTACCAAGCCTCATCAAGGCCGTGGCAGCCACCCGCCGCCCCCAGCCTCCAGCGTGGCGGGGGACGCAACAAGGAGCTGAAACTTGCGGTGGGGGACCGCGTGAACCATGAAAAATACGGTCTGGGTACCGTGCTTGAGGTCAACGGCACTGGCGTGCGCGCGACTGTGGTTATTGATTTTGGCTCGTCTGGGACGGTCCGGTTGATGCTTATTGGTGGTCTTCCAATGGAGAAGCTGTGAGCTGTTCCATGAATCCTGTGCTGGTCAGGGCGTCGTAAAACACATCCCTCAGGGGGCGGACACTGCCGTCGAGATACCACTGTTCCAGGCTGCCGAAGTAGACACCGAACACCAGTGACCGTGCGAGTACGCGCGCCTTGAGAGGGGAATGCCCACGTTGTTGTAGGTCAGGGATAAGTTGTTCGGCGTAGTCATCAAGTTCGGCGTTGATGGCTACGCGGACAGATGGTTCCTGCAGGATGTAGGTCATTCCCGAAAAATTCGAGGTGGCGGCAATCCGATCAATGGATCCGATGAGGTCATCGAGATCAATGAGCTTCAGCATGCTTCCGCCCTGATTGCGCAGCGGATCTGTGGTGATGAGCCCTTCCTTGGTGCCGAACCAGCGGTAAAACGTTGCTTCGGAAATCTTCGCGGCTTTGGCGATCTGCGCGATGGTGGTGTTTTGGTATCCCTGCTGTTCAAACAGCTCGAACGCAATGGTGGTGACGTGGTGCACTGCCTCAATGTGTCGTTGTTCGCGCAGGCTTAGTGTTAGGGGCGGCTCATCCACGCAGTCCAGTATAACAAACATCACACGCAATGAGAGTTACTTTCATATTGACAGTAACTCTCATTCGGGGTGACGATGGGTAGTGATGTACCCCATGCCCTAAGGAGGTAACTGGAATGACTCTCTATGTGATCACCGAATCATTCTTCGGTAACACTCGACGTATCGGTGAAGTGATTGCCACCGAACTTGATGTTGTCCTTTACAGTGCCGCGAGTGCGCCAACGGATTTTGCCGATGGCGATGCCGTCATTGTTGGCGCACCCACCCACAATGGCCGCCTACCCACGCCCGCGACTCGTGAGAAAGCGCTGGCCATGGAAGGTGCGCGGATGTATGACAACTGCGCTGGACTTTTGGAATGGCTGGAAGAAGTTCGTGGCAACGGTAGCAGTGTCCGCGCGGCGGCCTTTGACACCGTTGTGCCTGGTGGTGCGTGGTTTGGTTCTGCTGCGAAGCGATCAGTAAAGAAGCTCAAGCGTATCGGCTTTCAGGTGGATACTCCCGCTGAGCATTTTCTTGTTGCCGGCACTCCGCCGGTTTTGCGGGATGGCGAATTGGTCCACGCCCGTGACTGGGCAGCGCGTCTTGCTGAGCGGTGGCAGGTTGGGTAATGCACGCTGCCCTGAAGTTCTCAAGGGAATGACGCCGTTTGTGGTCAGTCTAGCTCCTTGCGAGAACGCCAAAAACCCAGTCCCTGTAACCGAGATGGGACTGGGTGTTTTTGGAAGTTAACAGCTTCTAGCTGACAGCAGGAGAACTGCTTAAACGGAGATGCCTCGCTCTGCGAGCCACGGAACCGGGTCAACGGGGCCTCCGCCACCAGGGTGGACCTCGAAGTGTAAGTGGGAACCTGTGGAGAAGCCACGGCTGCCCATTCCGGCGATCTTCTGGCCTGCGGTCACGTGCTCGCCGACGGATACGTCAAGGGTTTCCATGTGGCCGTAGACGGTGATAGTGCCATCGTCATGGCGGACGCGGATCCATTGCCCGTAGCCGGAGGCTGGGCCGGAGTCGATGACGGTTCCGTCCATGACTGCGTTGATTGGGGTGCCAATGTCGTTGGCGATGTCAATGCCGTTGTGCATTGTGCCCCAGCGGGGGCCGAAGGGGGAGGTGAAGGTGCCTTGCGTTGGTGCGGCGACCTGTGGGGCGCGGGCTGCTTCGTCGGCTGCGACGCGCTCTTCGTTGTAGTGGATAGCTTTGGTGAGCTGTTCGCTGAGGTTAGATACCGGCTTGAACTCAGAGATTGAGAGGATCTGGGGTGCGGCATCCAATGGAAGGGACGAGGATGAAGCGTCGCTTGCCAGCTCGATGGAATGATTCTCGGTGGTGTTCGCCTGTGCATGTGCCGCTGCAGCTCCACCTGCTCCTGCGGTGGAGACTGCTCCGGTTGCCATTGCGAGCAGTGCTACGCGGCTCTTGGCTGCGGGCGATACAGTCTGCTTGCGGTGGGCGCCGCCGGTTTTCCGCTTAGCGTTCTGTTGCATGAAGCCTACTTCCTCGTTGTTCCTAAACTCGATGATTCTCGGTTGTAACCATCTTGTTACCTAACGAGGATTTACGATAACGGTTTGTTACATTTCCAGCAACCTGTTTCGCTGCGTTTCCTAATATTTTTCTGGTCTTTCGACGAAGTTGGGGCCAGTGTTACTGATGGGGGTGGTGGTTTTAGCCCTCTTTACCCCCGCTGGAACCCTCTCGTATCGAACAATTTTGAAGGGGGCTTCGACGCGCCTCACCGATGCGGTGGGCTTGGCGTGGCAGAGTGTGGGGGGTGAGTAAAAAGTCGAGTCCACAAGCACGTTCGGTGCGTCGTCCGCGTTCGCGTGGGCGCATAGATTCGGGTGTGCGAAGTGTCCCTCAGGCACGTCGGGGGCGGCAATCGGGGCGTGAAAAAGAGACGGATCGGGTGAGTCTGAAAGGGCGGATTACCTATTTCCTACCTTTCACCGTGGTACCTAATGTGATTATCGTCTCAGTCCTGTTGATGCTGGCCATAGCAGGTTTGATGTTTACGAACACGACATTAGTGGCACTTCCGGCGACAATTGCCCAGCTCTGGCTGCTGTTTAACGCCTCTCCATTATCGGGTGACGGGCAGGTGGTCGCTGCCGTACCGATTCTTCCTGCGCTTATCCTCGTCGCCGTGCTGAGCAACCGCGTGTTCAAGGCGGTCAAGGATAAGGTTAGTTTGGCCGACTTGAATGTACTGGTGGGGCTGGCGCTGGGCTTTCCGCTTACTCTGACGCTTATCTCCTGGGCCATGCTTCTCGACGCCGCGTCCGTCTTCCCGGTTGATGCGCCGCCGCTGTTGGCTGCCTTAGGGCGCACACTGCTGGTGCACGTTTTGGTGCTGGTGATTGGTATGGGGAGCAGGTTGTGGCGTGCGTTGTGTCGTCGTTTCGGCCTGCCGCAGTGGATTGTGGACGCGAATTTCACGGCGTTGAAGTTCCTGGGCTCAGTGAGCGTGGCCGGGCTGCTGTTGTCTGTGATCATGATGGCCGCCCACACCAGTTCGCTAGGGCAACTGTTTTCCAACTTCCACGGCGTGGGCACGGCGGGTTTGGTGCTGCTGTCGCTTCTGTACCTCCCAAACGTCATGGTCGGGTCGAGTTCCGTGCTGTTGGGCGGCGAGTACCACTTTGGGGACGCCTGGGTCTCGTTGTTTGGCTCCCACACAGTTCCCTTTCCGACGCTGCCTTGGTTTGTGGTGATTCCTCAGACTGTGTACCCCTTTGCCGGTGCGTTGCTGATCATTCCGGTGGTGCTGGCTGTGTGGGCGGTGCGTGGCCGCCTAGATCGCACGGATCAGCCCTTTGCCGAGATGATCGTCTCCGGCTTGTTCACCGGGCTATACACACTGATTGCATGCCTGCTCATTACGGGACGCATGGGTGTCTATAGCCAGACCGGCCCCATGACATGGTTGACGGCGGTGCTGGCGGTGGCGTGGCTGTCTGGGGTGGGGCTCTTGGTCTCTGGGGTTCAGAACATGATGGGTCGTCGTGCGGCAGCGATGCCGTTGCCGCCTGAGCCGGATTACCCGAATGATCCAGAAGATCTGGACTACCCGGATGATGAGGAAGAGGCAGATAAAGAAACGACAGAGAACCCTGCAGAAGAAACAGAAGAAGAAGTGGACGACTCTGACGACCTCCATGAGATAGATGAGGACGTTGACGAGTACGCAGACGAAGACCCTGAAAGTGATCCCGAAAGCAACTCCGAGATCCAAGAGTCGGAATCCACTCAGGAATTCACTCAAAGGGATTAAGATCATCGGCGTGACCTCTCAACACACACCCATGCGAGTGGTGATTCTGGCCAGTGGAACCGGCACCCTCGCCCAGGCAATCATTGACGCGGCGGATAAGCACTACACGGTTGTTGGTGTTGTCGCTGATCAGCCGTGCCAGGCCATCGCACGCGCGGAGGCCGCAGGAATCAGCCACGCTGTCGTGGAATTGGGGGAGGATCGGCAGGAATGGAACCGTAGGCTTGCGGCGGCCGTCGATACGCATCGCCCCGATCTGGTGGTATCAGCGGGTTTTATGCGGATCCTTGGGCCGGAATTTCTGGGTGTGTTTGGTGGGAAGGTCATTAATACGCATCCGGCGTTACTGCCGTCGTTTCCGGGGGCACATGCCGTGCGGGACGCGCTGGCGCACGGAGTGAAAGTCACGGGAACGACCGTGCACTACGTAGATGAGGGCGTGGACACCGGACCCATCATTGCGCAGGAAGCCGTTGTCATCCAGCCTGACGACACGGAAGATACTCTCCACGAACGCATCAAGCAGGTGGAGCGGGCACTCATCGTGAGTGTGTTAAAAAATGAAAGGTTTGCATCCGTATGAGCACCGACCAGAGTGATCGCAAGAACATCAAACGCGCCCTCATCAGCGTCTACGACAAAACAGGACTCGACGACCTCGCCCGCGCCCTAGATGCCGCTGGGGTGGAGATCGTCTCCACTGGCTCCACCGCAGCAACCATCGCGGGCCTGGGCATCAACGTCACGCCCGTGGAAACGCTCACCGGATTCCCCGAATGCCTGGAAGGCCGCGTGAAAACCCTCCACCCGCGTGTGCATGCCGGAATCCTCGCAGACACCCGCAAACACGACCACCTGGATCAGCTCGCAAACCTCGAGATCGAGCCCTTCCAATTGGTGGTGGTGAACCTGTATCCCTTCACTGAGACCGTCGCCTCCGGTGCCGACTTCGACGCCTGTGTGGAACAAATCGACATTGGCGGTCCCTCCATGGTGCGCGCCGCCGCCAAAAACCACCCCTCCGTCGCCGTGGTCGTGGCGCCCGCGCGCTACGGCGAGGTTATCGACGCCCTCGCCGCTGGTGGCTTCACCCGCGCCGAACGAACAGCACTGGCTGTCGACGCCTTCCGCCACACCGCCGCCTACGACGTCGCCGTGGCCACCTGGTTGGGCAAGAACGCTGAGGCGGGCACCGGAAAATTCCCAGCCTGGATTGGTGCCACCTACGAGCTGTCCACACCGCTTCGCTACGGAGAAAATCCGCACCAAGCTGCGGCGTTGTATCGTGACGACGCCGCTCCTGTTGGGCTTGCTCAGGCCACCCAGCTGCACGGCAAGGAAATGAGCTACAACAACTACACCGACTCGGATGCCGCGTGGCGTGCCGCCTGGGACCACGAGCGTCCCTGCGTGGCCATCATTAAACACGCCAACCCCTGCGGCATTGCCGTGTCCGACCAGTCCATCGCCGCAGCACACCAGCGCGCACATGCCTGCGACCCCGTGTCCGCCTTCGGTGGTGTTATCGCCGCCAACCGCGAAGTCACCGTGGAGATGGCCACCAACGTCGCCGAGATTTTCACCGAAGTGATCATCGCGCCCAGCTACGAAGACGGCGCAGTGGACATCCTGGCCCAGAAGAAAAACATCCGCATCCTCCAGGCACCGGCCCCTGAGCGCGCCGGGGTGGAGCGTCGGGAAATCTCTGGTGGCCTGCTGGTGCAGCAGCGCGATCTGATTGATGCCGAGGGTGATAACCCCGCCAACTGGACTCTTGTTGCTGGTGACGCTGCATCCAATGAGGTGCTGGCAGAACTGGAATTCGCGTGGCGAGCGGTTCGTGCCGTCAAATCCAATGCGATTCTGCTGGCCCGTGACGGTGCTACCGTTGGTGTGGGAATGGGGCAGGTCAACCGGGTAGATGCTGCAAAACTCGCTGTTAAACGCGCCAACACTTTGGGTGACGAGGAACGTGCGCCTGGTTCCGTGGCGGCTTCGGACGCATTCTTCCCCTTCGCCGACGGGTTCGAGGTGCTGGCCGATGCCGGTGTGACTGCGGTGGTCCAGCCAGGCGGCTCCATCCGCGACGCCGAGGTTATTGATGCCGCGAACAAAGCCGGGGTGACCATGTACCTGACCGGTGCGCGGCATTTCGCCCACTAACTGCTCCTATACAAATGGTTGATAGACGCGTCGGAGCTTTTCCAGGGATAATGTGGATGAGATGGAAGGAGAGCCATGCATCGCTCACGGCCTGATGACTTGATTGTTGGACCCGCTATTTTGTTCGCACCCGCAAATCGCCCCGACATTTTCCCGAAGGCGGCGGCGATCGCGGACATGGTGATCCTTGACCTAGAGGACGGCGCGGGCGATGCGGAGCGCGACGTGGCACGCAACAACATTGCCCAGGCATCGCTGGACCCATCGCGCGTGATTGTCCGGGTGTGCGGCCCCGATGATCCAGGATTTAAGGAAGACGTGGAGATGGTACGCTCCACCCCGTATTCCCTGGTGATGGTGCCCAAGGTATACACGGACATTCCGAAGGAACTGGAAGGTCTGCACGTCATAGCCATGATAGAAACACCCCAAGCGGTGGTGGGCATACAGGGCATTGCTGAACACCCGGACGTGGTGGGGTTGTTCTGGGGTGCGGAAGACCTGACCGTTCTTCTGGGGGGTACGCATTCCCGGTTCATGCCTGACGAGGGCGCACCCGATAACCGTCCAGGCCCGTACCGAGACACCATGCGCCTGACGCGCGCTCTGATGCATATTCACGCTGCTGCTGCTGGAAAATTTACCATTGACGCAGTGCATGCCGATTTCCACGACCAACAGGGCATGTTCGAAGAGGCTGTCGACGCCGCCCGCTCAGGCTTCGCCGGAAGCGCCTGCATTCACCCGAAACAGGTGGAGACAGTGCGGCGGGCGTATCGCCCCGAACCCGCTCAGGTGGAATGGGCTCTGCGAGTGGTGGATGAGTCCCAGCATTACCCCGGCGCGTTCAAGCTGGACGGGGAGATGGTGGACGCCCCGCTGATCGCCCAGGCGCACCGTGTGCTGGCACGGGCGCATGGCGCGGGCTAGCTAGCGGTAAAAGGGGGTATCCACGCCAAAGGCATCGATAACGGCGATGATTTCGGAGTCGAGAAGCCCTTGGCCGTGTCCGCCTTCCATGGCGTTGCGGATTTCGTACATGGCACCGGTTTCGGCGTATTCGGTTTTGTCCACGGCGTCAAGGGGGGAGACGTCGGAACGCACCATGATGCCGTGTTTGGACCAGATGGTCATGCGGTGGTCGCGTAGTCCTCGCACGTTGTTCTCCATGAGGGTATCGGACCCAGGAACCATGAAGTCTAGGACTTCCACACCGTCGGGAAGTTGGACGATGGTTTCTGGTTCCCACCTGAACAGGGCTTTGTTGAAGTCGGTGTTGTTGCGCAGTGCTGCGTTGTGGGAAAGTTGTACCAAGTAGGGTGGCTGTGCGTGAATTACAGCGTGAATGGCAATGCCGCGGCGTCCAATCTGGTCCGCATGGACCGCGAGGTGCGAGTTGAATTCGCTGGTGGGGCGGGCAAAGGTGCGGTCGTGGTGGTAGCGCCATGTTGCAGTGGTGCCGTCGGGGTCGATGATGAAGGCTGAGACGGTGAGCGTTGGCTGCTGAGCGACATCACGGAGCCTGCACCCGGACCCTGTGACCAGGACGGTGTATCCTGCGAGTTCCGGTACGGCCAGCGGTAAGGGGGCGCCGAGTTCGGCATTGGGGAAGAGCTCGTCGAGTCCATCAACATCTCGGAGTGCAACGGAAAGGTTGCCTGCGCCTGCCTCGACGGCGTGCATGGCGTCAAGGCGTTGCCCGGCTGCGCCCATGTCGGCGAGCACGTCGGTGATGGTGGGGTTCATAGGGGGTCTCTCCTTGTTAGTGGGAAATGGTGGCGTCGAGGCGGTCCCACAGCGCCAACTGTTCGCTTCGTGGGTAGTACATGGTGGTGGTGACGGAGGCGCGGATGATCTTCCGCACAGCCTCACGATCGGCGCCGAGGGGCGTGGTGGCTGCGGCCTGAACAACCAGGTTGCCCAGAGCGGTTCCTTCGGTGGGCCCTGCGACCACGGGAATGCCCGTGGCATCGGCGGTGAGCTGGCACAGCAGCGTGTTATTGATGCCGCCTCCCACCATGTGCACCGTGTTGAGGGGCGTGCCAGTCAGTGCCTCGGTGGTGTGCAGGGCGCGTCGATAGGCGAGTGCCAGGGAATCAATGATGCAGCGCGTCACCTCCGCCTGGGTATGTGGTTGGGGCTGGCCTTGTTCGGCGGCTATCGCGCGGATGCGGGCGGGCATGTCGCCGGGAGCAAACAGGCGATGATCGTTGATGGGGATGACGTAATGACCAGCAGGAATGGACGCCGCTTGCGCACACAGGGTGGGAATGTCTGCGTCGTTCCAGTGGCGCGCGCATTCGTTGAGCACCCACAGACCCATGATGTTTTTCAGGAAACGAACAGTGCGCCCGTACCCCAGTTCGTTGGTCATGTTCGCTGCGCAGGCTGCGTCGCTGGTGAGGGGTTGGGTGCGCTCCACACCCACCAACGACCACGTGCCGCAGGAAATGAAATAGGGGTTGGGTGCATCAGTGGGTACCGCGACCACGGCGGATGCGGTGTCGTGCGAGGCCACCGTCACCATCTGCGCGTCGCCCCGCTGGCCCACCACGGTTCCCGGTTCCACCAGCGGCGCGAACAGCTCGGCTGGCCGCCGCCCCGTTTGCTTCTCGACGACCGCCCCTACCGCATCGTCCCAATCCCTGGTGACGGGATCCAGGAGTGCGGTGGTGGAGGCGTTGGTGATGTCGGTATGTGGTTCGCCACCCAGCCAGAAGGTGAGCAGGTCCGGCATGAGGAGAGCCTGTTCGGCATGTTGGAGAGACGTGCTTCCAGCAGCTGCGATGAGCTGGAAAACGGTGTTGAACTGCTGAAATTGGATGCCCGTCCGGCGGTAGTGCTCGTCCCGGGCTAGGTCCGCATAGAACTGCTCTGGCGCCGTGTCGGTGCGGGGGCAGCGGTAGCAAGACGGATTGGCCAACAGTTCGCCATTGCGCCCAAGGAGGGCGTAGTCCACCCCCCACGTGTCCACGCCGATACTGGTCGGAGTGAGACTGGTCAGGGCGTCGATACGCGCGAGTCCCTGATCAATGGACTCCCACAGGTCAAGGATGTCCCAGTACAGGTAGTCGCCGCGCCGGGTGGGCAGAGCAATTGGGCGGTTACGGAAGCGGGCGATCTCCGTCATGGTGATCGTGCCGCCGCTGAGGGTACCCGCGATGATGCGGCCGGATGAGGCGCCCAAGTCGATCGCGAGGTGGAGGGTGGACATGGAGGTTAAGCCCCCCAACCTGCTTGTTCGCCTCCTGCGCGGGCCGCCCGAATGGTGTCAAGATAGCCGGATTCCGCAAAAGCGGCCATGGGGTCTGCGGCGAGTCCCTTGCTTTCCCGCAGTTCGGCGAGCGCATCGCGTACGTCGGTGTTGTAGGCGTCCATGAGTACGGCATTGGCGGCGAGCACATCGCCGGAGTGCTGGGCGTCGGTAAGGGCGGAGTGGTCGACTAGCAGAGCTTTTGCGGTGGCTTCCTGGATATTCATCACCGAGCGGATTTGGCCGGGGATTTTTTCTTCCAGGTTGTGGCATTGGTCCAGCATGAAGTTCACACCGGAGTTTTTGTCCAGCGCTCCCACGGCGACGATTTCGTGCATGATGCGGAAAAGCTGGAAAGGATCGGCGGCACCGACCATGAGGTCGTCGTCCGCGTAGAAGCGGGAGTTGAAGTCAAAGGCACCGAGCCGTTCGACGCGCAGGAGCTGGGCAACAATGAACTCGATGTTGGTGCCTGGGGCGTGGTGTCCGGTGTCCAGAACCACCATGGCGTTGGACCCAAGTGCCTGGCAGTGCACCAGCGCGGTACCCCAGTCGGGAATATCGGTGTGGTAAAACGCGGGCTCGAAGAACTTGTATTCCAGGATGATGCGTTGGCCCTCGCTGAGGTCGGCATAGATCTGTTGGAGGGAGTCGGCGAGGCGGTCTTGGCGGGCGCGGATGGAATCCTGCCCGGGGTAGTTGGTACCGTCTGCCAGCCAGATTTTCAGGTCGGTAGACCCCGTCTGGTTCATGATGTCAATGCACTCGCGGTGGTGGTTGATGGCCTTGGTGCGGATGCTCTGGTCGCTGTGGCAGAGGGAGCCGAGCTTGTAGTCGTCGTCCTGGAAGACGTTGGAGTTGATCGCCCCGATGGTTACGCCGTGGTCGGTGGCGTATGCGGCTAGGTCGGCGAAATCATCCACGCGGTCCCATGGGATATGGAGGGAGACGCGGGGTGTGATGCCGGTGTATGCGTTTACCTGAGCGGCGTCTTCCAGTTTTTCGTAGGGGGTGCGTGGCACGCCGCCGGTGGTGAACACTTTAAACCGTGTGCCGGAGTTTCCGAACGCCCAGGAGGGGAGTTCGATGGTTTGTTCCTCAAGGAGGCGACGGGCTTCGGGCGTGTAGTCGTTGAGAGTGGTCATGGTGAAAGATCCTTACTGGTGTGCTGGGTTACTGGGTCGCAGTGGTATTGGTGACTTTGGTGCCATAGCGTTCGATTTCGATCTGTTCCAGGCTCTTACCTTGGGTGCGCGGGGCGAAGATGGTGCCGATGAGTGTGGCGGCAACGAGGAAGCCGATGAGAATCAGACCGTCAATGAGCAGGCCGTTGGGCTTCATCAGGATGACTGGGAAGATGAGGGAAATCGCGCCACTGGCCATGCGCACAATGAAGAAGACGATGCCCTGCGCGCCAGAGCGGTATGGGGTGGCGAACAGTTCAGGTGACCACACGGAGTAGAAGGCTTGGGCCGAGGGACCTGCGGATAAGCCCCAGATGATGGCGTAACCGAAGGCCACCCAAGCTGCATCGGAGGGGCCGAAGACCAGCAGGATCCACGCGGCGATGGCCAGCAGGCCGCCAGCGAAGTAGTGCCAGCGGTAGGACACGCGGTCCACCAAGTACATGAAAATCACGGTGCTGATGATCACAAAAGCCCAGGAGAGCATGGCGAACAGGTCGGACCGCGTGGTGTCGTAGCCCATGGAGTTGAGGATGGTGGGCAGGAAAATACCGTTTTGGCTGGCCGCCTGGTTCCAGAAGGTATAGATGGCGGCCAGGAAGATGAGCGCTGTGATGTTGACTTTCCGGCTAAATAGTGCGCGGAAGGAGGCGAACATTGATGGCGGTTTGGCTTGGGCTCCGCCTTTGGATTCCTCCCAGGATTCTGATTCCTGAAGGCCACGCCGAATCCACCAGGTGACCAGCGCGATGACGACGAGGTGCGCGAAGACAATGCGGCTGCCCAGCAGGCCCAGTGGTGCTAGCGCGGCGGCCAGTCCGAATCCGATGAAGGGGCCAAAAGACCAGGCCAGTTGGGTGGCGCCGATGTGTCGGCCGCGTTGCTCAGTGGGAGCGAACTCCGCAATGTAGGTCCAGCCTGCAGGTACTGAGGCACCTACTGCCAGGCCAATAATCACGAATCCGATGAACAGCATGGGCAGGTTCATAGCAAAGGTGACGATGATACCGCCGAGCGCGTATACCAGCAGGTCGTAGGTGTAGATGAATTTTCGCCCGTACTTGTCGCACAGCGGTCCGCCGATCAGAGCGCCGATGGCGGCCCCGAAAGCGTTGGAGCTGAAGGCGGCGAGGATGCCGGCAATGGAGCCGTCGTCGTTGGGGAAGTAGGCGGCACCCCAGAAGGCGAGGGAGGTGGCGATAGCGATGATCGAGCCGGAATCGATGTAGTTAGACATGGACACCGCCGCGGTGGCTTTCCACCCGGTGATTGGTGCGGGTTGAGACATGATGGTGGTCCTTATTTCACGGGAATTAGGGAAGATAGAAGTACTGCTGAAGGAGGGTCGGGGTTCCGCCGTCTGGCTGGACGAAGTAGCGTTGCATCTCTGCTTGCCAGCGGGTGTTGACGTCTGTGTCGGCCATGGCTTCCATGGCGGCTGCAGTGTCGTCGGATTCGAAGTATCCGACGACCAGGCCGGTGTCGGGGTTGAGGAAGAGGGAGTAGTGCCGCCAGCCTGCTGCGGTAAGGGCGTCGCGCATCTCCTCCCAGACCCGTTGATGCACGTCCACATATTCTTCGAGGACTTCTGGACGGACGTGGAGGAGGAAGCAGGCGCGGCCTGGATCTTTGGCACTGGTGGTGTTCAGGAGGGTGGTGAGGGGGTTGGCGGGGGATTGATCAGGCATGGTGGTGGGGTCCTGTTGCTGGTGTCGGGGGTGTCTGGTGCGGCTATCACGGGTTGCTACAGCGCAGAATGTTGAAACGTTTCATTTTCAGGTTTCGCAAATCTGTGGCGTTGTTGTGATGGCGCGGTTAAGCTGGGGAAATGGTGAAGAAAGTTCTACGTTTCGTTGTTTGAAACGTTTCATTCTTAACCATAAAGAAGGGGTAGCTGATGTGTCAATAGTCGCTGTGTTTGCTACATTGTGGCACTGCCCACAGCCACCCCCGGTAGTGCACGCCCGCATCGGGGTGAAAAAAGGTAGCTGAGGTAGACTTTTCCCACGTATCTTCCATCACCTACCTTCCACACATGCCACACCAGGCAGAGGGAAGGAGGACACAGCAAAGGGGAATGTCCGCAGTGACCATGAGCGGTGAACAACCCCGGCCTTCAGTGCGCGATGTCGCCAAAGCGGCGGGGGTATCCGTCGGCACGGTGTCCCACGTGCTGAACCACCCCGAACGCGTCAGTGAGGAAACTCGCCAGCGGGTTCATGACGCCGTGACCTCCCTCGGTTTCGTGCGTTCGGCATCGGCTCGTCAACTGCGCCAAGGCACCTCCACCACCGTGGGTGTGATCATCCTGGATTTCACCAACCCGTTTTTCATGGAGGCGGCGCAGGGGATTGACCAGCGCCTCCAGCGCGATGGCTGCATCATGACCATCGCCTCCTCCAATGGCGAACCGCGCAGGCAGCTGGAACTGCTCAGAATCTACGAATCCATGCAGGCCAGGGGGATTATCCTCACGCCTTGCGGCACGCAATCACCTGCAGTGGTGGAGGAACTTGATCGGGTGATCCATAAGCTCAAGGTTCCGGTGGTGCTGTTCGACCACCCTGCCATTATCACTGGCATTCCCACCGTTGATGTGGATGATGTCACCGGACAATCGCACGCCATTAATCACCTGCTAGAGCTGGGGCATCGCCGCATTGGTTTTATTAACGGACCGTTTTCGGTGCGTCAGGCGGTGGATCGCTGGGACGGCGCGTGCCATGCCGTGCGTGCGTACGGCCTTGATCCTGAGGATGTGCTCACACTCCAGACAGCCTCTGCGTTTACAGCTGCAGGCGGTGCGGAAGCGGCTCAGGTGTTGTTGGACACGTCCAGCGACACTAACGACTCACCTGTCACCGCCTTTGCCTGCGCAAATGATGTTCTCGCCATTGGGGCGATGCGGGTGCTACGCGCTAGGAACATTCCCATCCCCCAAGGAATGGCCATCACCGGCTACGACGATATTCAAGTCGCGGCGGAACTCATTACCCCCCTGACCTCTGTACGTCAGCCCATGCGCGAGATGGGGTGGCACGCCGCCGACAACCTACTGGCTGCGGCGCAGAATCCCGACACCCCGTACACAGAACTGTTTCAACCAGAACTGTCCATCCGGGAATCCACGGCCGGTCACTGCTAAAGCAACTCAGGTCATTTAGCTGGACAGAAGCTCTCGTGTGCGTTCGATGCGGTCATCCGGCAGGGGAGCGCCAATGACGGTGAGGGCGGCGTCGGCAAGCATGATGGCGGTTTCCGGTAATGCTCCGTCGGCGGGGTAGGGGGCTGTGCCGGTGTTGTCTCGCATGTCCGTGACGGTTTGGGCGATGTGGAAGGGCAGATCCAGTCGAGGGTCGTCAGCACCCACGATTTCCGCAGCGAGCGTGCGGTAGGTATTTTTCAGCTCGTGGCGCTGGGCATGGAATTCTGCGAATTCTTCTGAGGCTACGATGGGAAGCTGATACAGGCGCCCGACGTTCCAGCGTGTGGATAGCAGCAGGTGGGTTTCCGCCGCCACCAACGCCCACAGGCGTTGCGCGGGACTCGCATCGGAAGCACCCAGCTCGGCCGCGAGCGCCATGGACGGCTCCACCGTGGATTTCAGCAGGGTGAGAAAGATTTCCGTCTTGGACGGGAAGTGGTAGTACAGCGACGCCTGGCGAATGCCCACCGCGTCGGCAATTTGGTGCGTGGAGGTCGTGGCAAAACCGCGTGTGGTAAAAAGCTCCGCAGAGGCATCCAGAATCTCCTCGCGAGCGGTGTTTCCCCGCCGACGAGGGCTGTTTTTGCGTGGGCGACCAACGGCACCTGCCATACTGTCACGTTCCTTCTGTACTCAGGCTGTAGCCATCTGATTTTACACTCTGTGATGCGCTGCAATCGATTGCATCACCAGTGACACATCCCGGCAGCACGCCCCAAACAACGCCCGCTGCACCTGCGTTAACTGGTCCAGTGTCGTTCCGTTGCCATCGAGATGCTCTGCCCACCGCTCCAGGCGTAAGGCAATGCCTGCCCGCCACGCTGCCGACAGGTAATCCGCCTCCTGCTGCGTGACGACGCCCCCGTGCACGCCCGCCGCGATCCGGTCCAACGTTTCCGTTGCCGAGGATCCCGCCGCGATCGCTGCCCAGCGGGCCAGTCTAGCCAATGGGCTAAGAAGATCACGGCGAATATCAATGGGCACGTCCTTGCGAGGGAGCCCAGCCTGAGTTTGCACCGCCGGGGGCCGGTGCTCCACCGCATTGCGAAGCAACGCCGGTGGGGCCATGCGTGAGGCTAAAACCTTCTCTGCCATCCACGTGCCGGCATCGGTGTACACTCCCAATGCTTCACCATCCCCATGCTCCAGAGCATGATCGATGCGATGTTCCCAATCCTCGCGAGTGGTGGGCAGCAGTGTTGCAGGCAGGGGCGCTAGCACAAATCCCGTTTCGGTCAGAACCTTTTCCAGATTCTGGTTGTACTGGTACGGCACGCTTTTCGGGAGGATACTGAGCCATTCCACGGGGGAGGTGGGCATTCCCTCGCCGCGACCGAATGGGCCGGTCACAATCTGGATGCGGCCGTCGGTAAGTTCCGTGGCGGCGGGGCTGTGCAGGGCGTCGGTAAGCAGGCGCGAAAACCAGTGTGCCACCTCAACGGCGTTGGTGTCGTGTGCGAGGGCATTACGGGTCAAGTCGTGGGATTCGGTGAGGACACCACGAAGCGTTGCCTGGTCGGTGCACAGTGGGGCTTGTTCAGCTAGTTCAATGAGGGAGGCATGCAACACTGGAGAACTCCAAGAAGAGAGGTTTATGTAGATACCATAATGGCCCGCATCTGTGCTCACAAAGAAGGAGCATTGATGCGGGCCAAAAGGACTTTATGCCGTGTCACGAATGCCAGCGGCTAAAGTGCGCTGTCATCGCAGGTCCCAAGGTTGTTGGCCAACCATGGGATAGCGTGTTGTGTCCCCAGTCGGTTTAGCGGCTGGTGAACGGCAGGAGAGCCATTTCACGTGCGTTCTTCACAGCGGTAGCAACCTGACGCTGCTGCTGCGGGGTCAAACCAGTGACGCGGCGAGAACGGATCTTGTGGCGATCAGAGATGAACAGACGAAGGGTGTTGATGTCCTTGTAGTCCACCTTCTCAATGCCAGCGGCTTTGAGCGGGTTTTTCTTCGGGCGGCGGGACTGCTCCATCCGCGCCTTTTTAACGTTACTGCGCTTCATTACAACTCCCTTTTACCAGCTGGACTTACGAACACCCGGAAGCTCACCGCGGTGAGCCATTTCGCGGACGCGGACACGGGACAGGCCGAACTTGCGGAGGTAACCGCGAGGACGACCGTCAGCGGCATCGCGGTTGCGGACGCGACACGGGGAGGCGTCACGCGGCTGGCGATTCAGCTCGAACTGGGCATCCAAACGCTCCTCATCAGGAGTGTTCGGGTTTTTGATGATGGCCTTGAGCTCCTGGCGACGCGCCGCGTAACGAGCGACGATTTCCTTGCGCTTTTCGTTCTTGGCGATCTTAGACTTCTTAGCCATAAATTATCGCTCCTCGCGGAATTCAACGTGCTTACGAACAACCGGATCGTACTTCTTCAAGGTGATGCGATCGGGGTTGTTGCGCTTGTTCTTACGGGTGACGTAGGTGTAGCCGGTGCCAGCCGTAGACTTCAGCTTGATGATAGGACGAATATCGTTACGTGCCATATGTGTTAAACCTTCTCTCCACGGGCGCGGATCTTGGCGACCACAGCTTCGATGCCGTCACGGTCAATAACCTTCAGACCCTTGGTGGACACAGTCAACGTGATGGTACGGCCCTCAGAGGGCAGGTAGAAACGACGACGCTGCACGTTGGGGTTCCAACGGCGGTTGGTGCGTCGGTGCGAGTGCGAGACAGACTTGCCGAAACCCGGCTTGCGTCCCGTTACCTGGCAAATAGCCGACATGGACTTAAACTTTCTCCTAGCCGCCCACGTTCAACGTTAAGCCGCAGCCGCACCAAAGAAACCTCATTGTAGGGACCTTCGGGGCGCGGCTTTGCCAGCTGAGACGGGGCGTAAACGAATACTTCGACAACAGCAAGGGAAAACCATACCCTGATGTGGGCTGATTTCCTAATCTTGGGAAAAATTTTTTGCTAAGCCGCAGGTCGCGGTGGGGGTGGGGAGGGTACAGAAAGAAGGCGTGGTTGGGTTTTGCGTTCTTGCCTATCTAGAGACTAGTATTGAGCGGTCGAATTGTTCCCGCCTCTGTGCAGTGGTTTCTTGCTGTTGGGATATGGGATTTCGGTTTCGGCGGTCTACGTTGTAGGATTCAACGACGCGTACGTTAAGCCTCTTGGATGAGGTCACTTGGCGTGTCGTGGATAACGGGATTTCCCACCCGGTAGCGTCCAGGCGCGCCGAGAAGCACATGTACTTGATCTAAGGGATGAGAATGAAGAAGGATATTCACCCTGACTACCACCCGGTGGTCTTCCAGGATGCGGGTACGGGTCACCAGTTCCTAACCCGCTCCACCGCGACCAGCAACCGCACTGTTCAGTGGGAAGATGGCAACGAGTACCCACTGATTGTTGTGGATGTTACCAGCGAGTCGCACCCGTTCTGGACCGGCGCTCAGCGTCTCATGGACACTGCTGGCCGTGTTGAGAAGTTCCAACGCCGTTACGGTGGCCTCGCCCGCCGCGCTAAGAAGTCCTAAGGAGGGAAAGAACAATGGCAGTACCAAAGCGCCGTATGTCCCGCGCAAATACTCGCGCCCGCCGTTCCCAGTGGAAGGCGAACAACGCCGCCCTCCAAAACGTTACTATTGACGGCCACACCTACCGCATCCCGCGTCGCCTCGTGCGCGCAGCTCGCATGGGTCTTGTGGAAGTCGAGCAGTTCTAATACACGACACGGTTACCTCATATTTCGGGGGTCACAGTGTTTTTGTTGCCGTCTCCTCAAATTTTTGGGGAGACGGTTTTTGCTGGTCACGGGGAGATTAAGGGAAAACACTGGAACTTTTAGGGGGGTTAACACAGCAAACTCACAGCAGGACAAGGCACAATGGTGGTTATGAAAATTCTTGTTGTTGATGATGAACAAGCTGTACGAGAATCTTTGCGCAGGTCACTCACCTTCAATGGCTATGATGTGGTTTTAGCTGAAGATGGGGCTTCAGCCTTGGATCAGATCGGCAAAGAGCAACCCGACCTCGTGATCTTGGATGTCATGATGCCACGCATGGATGGCTTGGAGGTGTGCCGTACGCTCCGCAGCAGTGGCGATGATCGTCCCATCCTTGTTCTGACGGCCCGTGACGGCGTGTCTGATCGTGTGGCCGGGCTTGATGCAGGTGCAGACGATTACCTGCCCAAGCCTTTTGCTTTGGAGGAGCTACTCGCACGTGTTCGTTCTTTGTTCCGTCGCGCGGCGGCGGAAGCCATCGGCAACGCCTCTACCTCGGACTTGGTGTTTGAGGATCTGCACCTGAACCCAGACACTCGCGATGTCACGCGCGGTGAGCGCACCATCAGCCTTACTCGCACCGAGTTTGCGTTGCTGGAGTTGTTGATGGCCAATCCTCGTCGGGTCCTCAGTCGCAGTGCGATTCTGGAAGATGTCTGGGGATATGATTTCCCCACATCTGGCAACGCCCTCGAAGTTTATATTGGTTACCTGCGACGCAAGACTGAGGCGGGCGGTGAGCCTCGTTTAATCCATACCGTTCGTGGTGTTGGTTATGTTTTGCGTGAGACCGCACCGTGATGCTTCGTAAACCCGCAAGCCCTGTAGATGACATCTACGGGGCTGAACCTGTTACTGAGCCCGAACAAACTAAACCCCAAGGTTGGGACCGTAAAGCATCGTTGCGATGGCAATTATCCATGGTGACGGCATCCATGGTGGCTATTGCTGTGGCCATGATGACCATTGTGGCTTACTGGACGGTGTCCACATCGCTGACGAACGCAGTGGACCAGGAGTTACAGGAAAAAGCTTCCGCATTTCTGCAGAACAGTTTCGACCCAAGCTTTTTGCTGAGCCCCACGGCTGAGATTCAGGCATTTAAGTCTTACAACCCCGACGTGCGTGTGGCATACTTCTCGCCGGGCGCAGCTCGGGGGATAGGCGATAATCTGCCCATTACGAATGATGAGGCTGCTGTGCTGCGCGGGGAGTTGGACATGTCGACCAACAACAGCGGCGATGAGCGTGTTTTGGCGCTGCGCAATGAAGTTGGTGCCACGTTGATTCTCGCGCGGGACCTCAAAAGCACCCACCAGCTGATCAGTTCTCTGGGTACGGTGCTGCTGATTATTGGCGCGTTGGGCGTGCTCATTGCCATTGCAACAGGCACTGTGGTGGCCACCACAGGATTGCGCCCAGTGATGCGCCTGCAGCAGGCAGCCGAGTATGTGACGCAGACGGACGATCTGCGTCCCATTGCCGTGGTGGGTAATGACGAATTGGCTCAGCTCACCCGGAGTTTTAATGACATGCTGGAGGCGTTGGAAGCCTCCAGAGTGAGACAGACACAGCTGGTCGCTGATGCTGGGCATGAGCTGAAAACTCCATTGACGTCGCTGCGCACCAATGTCGAATTGTTGATGATGGTCTCTCAATCCAAGTCGGCCATTCCGCCAGAAGAGCTGGAGTCGCTGTCTCGCGACGTGATCGCGCAGATCGAGGAGCTGTCCACCTTGATCGGTGATCTGGTCGACCTTGCCCGCGAGGACGGACCACAGCAGATTGTTGAGTGTGTGGACTTGGTGGAATGCCTGGAGACGTCTCTGGAACGCGTGCAACGCCGTCGCCCCGACGTGAAGTTCACCTTAAACACGCAGCCGTGGTTCCTCTATGGTGATCCCTTTGCCTTGGGGCGCGCCACCCTCAACCTCATGGATAATGCCGCTAAGTGGTCCCCGCAGGATGGCGAGGTGCGCATCACCATGACGTCTGAGAAGGAGGGTGTCATGGAACTGACCTTTGCCGACTCCGGCCCGGGTATCCCAGCGGAAGACCGTGAGAAAGTCTTTGAGCGTTTCTATCGCTCCATCAAGGCGCGCTCAATGCCTGGTTCGGGCCTGGGATTGGCGATTGTGCAGCAGGTGATTAATCGTCACGCTGGCACGATTGTTGCGGAGGAATCCGATGATGGCGGTGCGCTCATGCGCGTAACCCTGCCTGGTAATCCGTTCCCGCCAGGTGCACCAGAAGCGGACTTCAATGTGAGTCTGCAGCCCGAGCTGTTTGACAAGCATAGGACCAAGAAGAAGCCACTGCCACGGGCACTTCCTAAGGTGAAGGACCGCCCCGATAATCGGCATAAAGGGCCTGTTCAGGGCATCAAAATGGACGATTTTAGTCAGCTGTGGGCATCGCGCCAGCGCCGCTACACTGATGAATGACGCGCAGTGAGTTTTTCTTACATAGGTTTCCTTCACAGCTGACGTGAAGGAAACCTGGGCAGCATGTACCGGAAAGCATGCCACCTCCGCCCAAGAAACCGCCTGGTCAGGGAATCAACTGGCGGTTGCATTGCCAGGGATGCATTGCCAGGGAACTGCCAGTCTTTCACAATAAGCTGGCAGTGGCCTCACAGCTAAGACACAGCGAACAAGGTAACAATGTAGGTATGAATAACAACGACGATCGTAAATTTGAACACATTTCCGACCCCTATCGACGCCTCGATCCGCAACAACCCCCGCATGATAACCAGTACGCACAACCCCCGGTCCAGGGGCCGACGCCTGGCCCGCAGCAGCCACCTGCGGGTTATTCTCAGGCACCCAACCAGGGTTTTGACCAGGCGCAGCAGCCTGTGAATCATCAAACCTCGGAAATGCCTGGTATGGGAGCGCAGACCAGTGCCGCTTCCACTGCTGGGCCTACCGCGCCTGGCCCCACCGCTGCCGGTTCTGCTGCTGGTCCCACGGCCCCTGAAGCCACCGCTGCCGGAGCTGGTGTGGGTGCTGCGGTAGGTGCGGCGTCGATAAGCGGTCCGCAGGGGACGGCCGTGGCGGAGGCCCCGAAGGAGAAGCGGACAGTGAGTTTAGGCACGGCGCTGGCGTTGATGCTGGTAGGTGCGCTTGGCGCGGGCGCGATTACTGGCGTTGCGGTGGGGCAACCGTGGAAGAACAGCAGCGGCTCGGTGGTGAATGCGCTGAGTGAACCGGCGGTGCACCGCACGGCCACCGACAAGGAAGGCTCAGTTGAGCAGGTCGCGGAGAACGTACTGCCGGCTGTGGTGTCTATTCGCGTTTCCAACGGTTATTCCGTGGAGGAGGGGTCCGGCTCGATTATTTCCGACGATGGCAACATTTTGACCAATAACCACGTGGTCAGCAGCGCCCAACAGGGCGGCGAGATTACGGTGCTGCTTAACGACGGCAAAGAATACAAGGCCGATTTTGTTGCTGGTGACGGTTCCACCGACATTGCGGTTATTAAGCTGCGGAATGCATCGAACCTGCCCGTTATGAGTTTCGGCAACTCCGATGAATTGCAGGTGGGCCAGCAGGTGGTAGCCATTGGCTCGCCGCTGGGGTTGAGTGCCACTGTGACCAGCGGTATCATTTCTGCCCTCAACCGTCCCGTGCGCGCCTCTGGGGGCGAGGGCGGTGAATCGTCGCTTATCGACGCCGTGCAAACCGATGCCGCCATCAACCCCGGCAACTCCGGTGGGCCGCTGGTGGACATGCAGGGACGGCTCATTGGCATGAACTCGGTGATCGCCACCAACTCGGGTGACTCCGGGCAGTCGGGTTCCATCGGCCTGGGCTTTGCCATCCCCGTCAACCAAGCGCGCCGCATCGCGCAGCAGCTGATGGATGAAGGTAAAGTGACGCAGCCGATGATCGGTATTCGGCTTTCCAACAACAATCGTGAGCGCGGTGCGCTCGTGGGTGATGTGGAACCAGACGGGCCGGCACAAAAGGCAGGCATCACCCAGGGTGATCTGATCGTCGGGGTGAATGATCGTGTGATTGACAGCGCAGATGCACTAATTACCGCGATTCGCGCCCGAGATTTCGGAGAAACTGTCACACTTAAGGTAACCCGACCCGATTCAGGCGATGTGCGTGACGTCAAGGTCACTCTCACCGAAAAGAAGTAATTGAAAGGACTGACACCAATGTCCCGCCTTGAGAACGACCTTGAGTTCCTTGAGGAGCCAAACGCCGAAGATCTTCGCGCTGTCGAGGAACTAGGCGACCGCCCCGCTCAGCGCCGAGCGTTGGTCGTTCTGGTGGCAGACCATGCGCTGAGCAGTGGGGAGGACACAGATCGCTTGGTCACGGAGCTGCTGCAAGAAGATGGTTTTGCGGTAGACGCAGTGGTGCGTGTGCAGTCGAAACGTTCGTTGATTTGCCAGGCCATTGAAACCGCCGTCATCGGGGGCGCGGACCTTGTGATCACCGTCGGCGGGACAGGCGTTGGTCCGCGCGACAAAACCCCAGATGCCACGCGTGCCGTATTGGATAAGATCCTTCCTGGCATTTCTCAGGCGTTGCGTGCGTCTGCGCTGGCATGTGGCGCGATTGATGCGTGCACGTCGCGCGGCGTCGCTGGGGTCTCGGGGTCGACTGTGCTGGTGAACCTGGCCCCCTCGCGGGCTGCGATTCGCGACGGCATGGCTACGCTGGGTCCACTGGTCCACCATGTTATTGACCAGCTGCAGGACTGGTCTGTTGATAAATGAGTAGTGCATGAGTTCGGCGCGTAGCGGCGGTGTTCCTGGCCGTCGCGGTCGCCGCAGGGTAGAGCGTCCCTCTACCGCGCCGTTTGTTGACCGCTCGTGGGATCAACCTGGTGCTGAGGATCTGTTTTCGCTGGGGGAGCGTTCACCAGATGAACGACGCGAGCGGGATGCGGTGGTGGAAGTACACAATGCGGACATGCAGGATGCAGATAGCGTGGAGTTGAACGAAGAGTTTTGGATATCTGAGAAGCCACCGCACTGGGGTTGAGAGCTGTGCATATAAAAAATTAACTCGATTCTTGACGCCTAAAATTAAAAGGCTCTAAGAATCGAGTTAATTTCTTTTTATTACGCTGCAGCATTTAGACTGCAGCGCTTCGTATGTAGACGGGCGAAATGCGCTTCCGGCCTACACGTTTTAACGCTGGGAACGCTGGGCTTTCAGCAAGTCGCGAATTTCAACAAGCAGTTCTGCTTCGCTGGAGAGGATGACGCTATCTTCCTCATCGGTAGTACCAGCACGAGCTGCGGAGAGTTCCTTGAACTTGTTCATGGGGAGCACGAAGATGAAGTACACAACACCTGCGGTGATCAGGAAGTTCAGGGCAGCGGTGATGATCTTGCCGAAGTCGATGAAAGTAGCTTCCTTGCCTGCGCGGAGGTAGAAGCCGAGACCGTCGGCGTTTGCGCCGCCGACCGATGCAATCAGCGGGTTAATCAGGTTGTCCGCAAATGAGGTGACGATGGCGGTGAACGCAGCACCGATGACGACGGCGACGGCCAGGTCAATCACGTTGCCGCGCAGGATGAAATCTTTAAAGCCCTTAAGCATGAATACTCCTTAGTGTTATGCATTCCCAATGGCGTACAAATACCCCGGCAGGAAAATACTGGGTGGTTCCCAATGAATTTCATGTCGGTGTGTTCTAGTTGGGATTGGTCGAAACAGTGACCTATTTCTCCGCATGGACAAACGTAGGCCCGTTTTGATCACAGCACACTTTAGTCAAAATTGGAACAAAAAGTTATTCCATTCCGTTCGCCTTTGCCCGCTCGCCTGTTAGCACAACTGCCAATGGCGAGGTTAATGATGCGGCGGCAACGCGTTTTGCCGGAGTTTCGGGTAGTGCGATGAGTATGGTTCCGGGTTCGCGTGACGAGCTTGCAGCAAATCCGCCACTTTTTTGTTGAAGTGTGCTCAAAACTACACGTCCACCAGCGGCAATCGTGATCGGTTCGGGCATGTTATCGTCATGAGTTACCACGGTCACGGTGTCGCCGTGGTTGAGTAAATGAGCGAGTGTTGGATCGGCCAGTTTAATGGGTACCAAAGTTGGAGGGCCGAGATTTTTCTGTGCTGAATCAGCCTCCTGATTGGTTACAGGTGTGTCCAGATTCACAAGATAGCTAGCGAGTTCGGAGCCGACGAATCGGAGATGTGACGGGATTTCATTGGGGCTAATGGCTGCAACAGCTACGTGTCCCACCACATCGTCGGTGGAGTCAAAAGTCCCTTCGGGGAGGAGGTTCTGTGGCACGCGGCGTAACGCAACATCCTCTGCTGTCACGGTGCTGCCGGCGTCAATGGTGCGCACCGCAACAACAACCTGCGGATCTTTCTTGAGTGCGCTGTGGAGGGCTAGGGCTGCGGCCACCAGGATGAGAAGGATGGCAATGGCTCGTCGAATGAGGCGGGTTCGGTGCCAGCCGGGTGCATGGAGGACCGTGGTGATCTTCATGCCTCCTTGGACTGTGAAGTCCATCGACAGGTTCCCTCTACTGGTTTGTCCAGATGATCCCCTGCGGGCATATGATCACGTCAACCGGCATATCGTGCGGTTCTGCCGGAACATCGTCACGAACTTCATTGTTATAGAGCAGTGTGGACACAACCGGGCGGTGTGAGGTTGTATGCAGTGGCGCGAGTGCGCGGTCGTAGTATCCGCCGCCTCTGCCTAGGCGCTGCCCAGTAGGGGAGCAGGCTACAGCCGGGGCGATGATGAGGGCGCAGCCTTCCAATGTGAAAGTTGGATCGGGGTAACTGCTGGGTTCGGATATTCCGTAACGTCCAGTGCGGAGTGGCTGGGTGCCATCGTGCCGTGACCAGGTCATCTGCCCAGCTGGGCCTGCGCATGGGAGATAGAGCTCGGAGGTGTAATCCATGAGAGCGGCAAGGAGTGTGTCGCCGCCGGGTTCGCTGCCGTGTGGAACGTAGGCGGCAACGCGGGAACTGTCCGCCGTCCTGACGGATGTTTCACAGGGGGAAGTATCGGAGGTGATTTTGGGTGTGATTTGGGAAACTTTGTTAGTGCCTAGAAAGCGGTCACTGTCGCTGTGTAGGGTGGCCAGGAGGGTGCGCAGATGGGTGATGATCGCGGCGTCGTCACGCAGTCGGTGGGGGTGGTTGGCGCGCTGATTGAGCAGGTAGTGCCGTAGTTGCGCTTTTTTATCGGTGCTGTGGGGAGTATGGGGCATTGCGCGTTTTTCGGTGAGTATCAAATCTGAAATATATAAAATTTTCGTAAAAATAAGCTGTGATTGAATGGCGTTAGAGGCATGGGTAACGCCGCAGCAAGGTAATCTAGCTGTATGACCGACCCTATCAGTGAGTACAAATTCGCGGTGAAGACCGTGGTGGTTCCGGCGGCCGGCTTGGGAACCCGTTTCTTACCTGCAACAAAAACGGTTCCCAAGGAACTACTTCCGGTTGTGGATACCCCCGGCATCGAACTCATCGCTCAGGAAGCCTCTCGCTTGGGGGCCTCTCGCTTGGCCGTTATTACCGCGCCGAATAAAGAAGGCGTGCTGGCGCATTTTAAGCATAATGAGCGCCTTGAAAGCACCCTGGCTGAGCGGGGCAAGGAGGAGCAACTCGCTAAGGTTCAGCGGGCAGCAGAATTGATCCAAGCCGTCTCGGTTCTGCAGGAGCTGCCGCTTGGTTTGGGGCACGCCGTGGGCCTTGCGGAGCAGGTGCTGGACGATGACGAAGATGTGGTGGCCGTGATGCTGCCCGACGATATTGTGTTGCCCATGGGCGTTATGGAGAAAATGGCGCAAGTTCGCTCTGAGCTGGGCGGTTCCGTGCTCTGTGCCTTTAATGTGTCCCGTGACGAGGTGAGCAATTACGGCGTGTTCGACATTGAGGAATCCGATCAGCCGAACGTCAAACGTGTTCGGGGCATGGTGGAAAAACCGGATGTGGAGGATGCGCCCTCAACGTTTGTGGCTACGGGCCGCTACTTGCTTGATCGTGCAATTTTCGACGCCCTCCGCCGTATCACCCCTGGTAAGGGTGGAGAGTTGCAGCTCACTGATGCTATTGAGCTACTCATTGAAGAAGGTCACCCCGTGCATATTGTGGTGCACGAAGGTAAGCGACATGATTTAGGCAACCCGGGTGGGTATATTCGTGCTTGTTTGGATTTTGGCTTGCAGGACCCAACGTATGGCCCGGGTTTGCGGCGTTATATGGAAAGATTGCTAGCTAATCAGGATTAAGCACTTCGGGAAGGAACCTCGCGTATGCGGTCCGTGGATCAACAGCTAGCTTTGGTGACGCAGGCGGCCGTGTCACCTGAACCAGTACGGATCGCTATTGCGGACGCGATGGGCCTCATGTGCGCCGAAGAGGTGCAAGCTGCCAAGGCCCTCCCCGGTTTCGCACAGGCCGCCATTGATGGTTACGCAGTGCGCGCCGTTGATGTTGGTGGCGAGCGGAGCCTACATCACCAACAGCGTCGTCGTGCGGAGGGCGATGGTGATGCTGCGCGCAGCAACGGGGACACCCAGGAACGAAGTAGTAGGCAGCATGCTGCCGCTCCACAAAAGTCCCTACCCGTGGTTGGGGAGGTTCCAGCAGGTTCTCAGCAACCTCTCCGTTTGCAGCCGAAACAGGCCGTCCGCGTGCACACAGGCGCACCACTTCCCACGCTTGCCGACGCCGTGCTTCCCCTAGAGTGGAGCGACCGTGGGCAAAAGCGAGTCATGCCGACTCGACCGGTTCGCAGCGGAGCGTTTGTGCGCCGCGCTGGGGATGATATTCAACCTGGCGATGTCGCCGTAACCCCCGGTTCGGTGCTTGGACCAGCACACATTGGGTTGTTGGCTGCCGTTGGCCGGTCGAAAGTGCTGGTGTATCCACGACCGCGTATGTCGGTGCTGTCTGTGGGGTCCGAGTTGGTGGATATTGACCGCGAACCGGGCCTGGGGCAAGTGTTTGATGTGAATTCCTATGCACTGGCGGCTGCTGGTAGGGAAGCAGGCGCTGATGTGCATCGCGTTGGCATTGCGGCTGGTGAGCCCCGTCGTATCCGGGAAATCATTGAGGGGCAGATGCTGCGCAGCGAGATCATCGTGGTCTCTGGTGCGGTCGGCGGTTCGGGTAACGAGAATATTCGTAAGGTGTTGGCCGACTTGGGTGAGATTGATACCACCCGCGTGGCCATGCACCCAGGCTCTGTGCAAGGGTTCGGATTGCTGGGTGATGAACGTATCCCGGTGTTTTTGCTGCCCAGTAACCCCGTCTCGTCGCTGGTTATTTTTGAGATTTTCATCCGCCCGGTCATTCGATTGGCGCTGGGGAAGCGGCATGCCGCGCGGCGCGTCGTTCGTGCACGCGCGCTGAATCCGTTGGAATCCCGCCCAGGTCGTCGCGGGTATATTCGCGCACGCTTGATGCGGGATGCGGAAACTCAGGATTACCTGGTGGAGGGGCTTGGCGGTGCGAGTGGTGCGCCTGCCCATTTGCTGGCGGGTTTGGGGGATGCGAACGCGATGATTCGTATCCCCGAGGACGTGACGCATATCCGCCCAGGCGATGTTGTTGAAGTTATCTTCCTGTCCCAAACCGCCTAGTGCTTATGCTTGATCTTTTTGGTTTTGGCCGGAGGGGTCGGAGGGGGAATGGTGCCCCGCCGCCGATGATGCCCCGGCACGCTATCCATCCAGGGTGGCCGGAATCCACGCAGTCGGTGACTGTGAATCGTTCCGACGGCGCGGGAGATATGGTGCTGCGTTTGCGTCCGCTGGTTCGTGGGGATTTCCAAGATTGGCAGGATATGCGTATTGCGGACCAGCATATTCTCCAGCCGGTGGAACCAACCGTGATGGGGGATTGGGAGGACGCACATTCCAAGCGGCAGTGGTGGCAGCAACTGTTGCAGCTACGCAGTGCCGCTGATGCGGGGACCGTGGTGCCGTTGGCCATTGAGGTGAATGGGCGTTTTGCGGGGCAATTGACGTTGGGAGCGATTCAGCACGGCGTGGGTTCGGATTGTTGGGTGGGCTACTGGGTGCATAGTGCATTGTCCGGCCAGGGTGTGGCCACGGCAGCGGTGGCGTTGGGTGTGGATCATGCGTTGCAGCGCGTGGGCGTGCACCGCGTGGTGGCAACGTACCTACCGTCGAACACGGCGTCGGGACGCGTACTGGAGAAAAACGGTTTTCGTCAGGAGGGCTACCTGCATCGAAACTTGCACATTGATGGCCGCTGGCAGGACCATTACCTTGTAGCTTTATGTGATGATGATTACTCCCTCAGTTGTATAGAACGTCTGCGGCATAAAGGCCAGGTCGTGTAGCACTTTTGGTAGTTTCAAAATTTACTTAAGCTGTCTGATTTTGCGGCGTGCCTCCCCGCATGGCGTTGGCGCACCACTAACGTACGTGAAGAACGTGTTATTTTTGTGACTGTTGTGAAGAATGGTTGATCGCGAAAGGTGAAGTGGCCTCGTGTCTGGAGCTCTCATTATTGGCCTCATTGTTGTCGTGTGGCTGTTTGTCCTCGCTCCCTTAGTTCTGCGGGGATACCGCCCGATTCGTCGCACTAATGATGCCTTTGAGGAAACCCGCGTGGTTGTTGCTGGTGGGGACACTCCCACGCCGCCACGTAAGCGCCCCCGCTTCAGTGCTCAGGACGTTCGTGCGACCGACGAGGCTGATGCCAGCGTTTCCGCGCAAGGCCGCGTCGAGGATGTGGATCGAAGCGACGACACTGTTGAGCTAGAGGGCCTGCCGGTTGCCGATGGGCTTATCGACGACCCGCAACCGCTGTTCGTCAGCGAAAAGCTCACTGAGGTGCTGGCCGCAGCACAGGAAACTGTGAATGCGAATCGCCGCGCAGAGGATACTCACACAGAGGATGCTGTGGTTGCCTACACTGAGCCGAATCCTGCGGCAGCGGTGGAACTGCATGAGGTGAGCGAGCATGAGGAAGTAGAGGACGCGGACGTTGATGTGGAGCGTCCGTATGGTGATGTGGATGCGGTGCGCAGCGATGAGGCGCTGGAAGTGGTTTACGATCCGAACGCCGAGCCGTTGTTCATTGAAGACATTGATAGCCCGCCTTCAACCGACACGTTCGCTGTTGTGGCCGATGCGTACGACGAGATTGATGCCTTCGAGCTGGCCGACGAAAGCGAACCGTACTACTACGACGATGCCTACATGTCTCCGGCTGATTTCCTGGACCCCGACGCGGACTATGAATTTGCCGATGATGCCTTCGATGATGATTCCACTCTTGCGGCCGAGCTGAGCGAGGAAATTGCGGCGGATGAGGACCTCACTGATGAGGATCTTGCCTTTGCTGCGCGTCGTCGCGGGCGTGGTGGTTACGACCCCGAGGTTGATGCCGCTGTGGCCATGAGCCGTTATCAACGTCGCCAGCGTACCTTGGCCACGCTCGTTGGTGTGGTGCTGATCAGCGTGGTGGTTGGCTTTGTGTTCGGTGGTTGGTTCTGGACCAGTTTGGTGATCTCGGCGACGCTGACCGTGCTGTATCTGTACGCGCTGCGCCGGCATGTGCGTGCGGAAAACGCACTGCGTACCCAGCGTATCCGTCATATGCGGCGCGCTCGGCTTGGTGTGCGCAATGCAGTCGATGAGAAATTGGGCATCCCGGAGCGGCTACGTCGGCCCGGCGCGATCGTCATTGAGTTGGATGATGAAAGCCCCGACTTTGTCAATCTTGATACCTTTCACAGCAACTTTGGACACGAGGAGCCTGAGGTGTGGGAGGACGAGTATGTGGATACCCGCCGCGTCGGCTAGGCAGGTCTGGTTCGGTGCGTCGATTCGGTGACGTGACACCCCTGACAGTCGTCCCCAGGTGGGCGTGGAAGGTTTCCGTGCCCACTGCCTGACGGGTAGTCTATCGGCTATGGATAAACCAGTTGTTAGGGATGCCGCACTGCTCATTTTCCGTGCCACCTTGGGTCTCATTTTTGTGGCCCATGGGTGGCAAAAACTGTTTATGGACGGTCCGGTTGAAACAGCTGGGAAGCTCAGTGCCGCAGGGATTCCACAGGCGAAGTTGTCAGCCTACATTGTGGGTGGGGGAGAGTTGCTGGGTGGGGCGCTGCTGGTAGTAGGGTTGCTCACCACGCTGGCGGCTGGTGCGTTGGCGTTGTTGATGCTGGCGGCGCTGTATTTTGTGCATCTCAATTCGGGATTGTTTATCGCCGATGGCGGTTTTGAATACGTGTTGGTGCTGATTGTGTCGCTATTGATGATTGTTGTTTTTGGTTCGGGGCGAGCAAGTATTGACGGTGTCTTATCCCGATGATTGACTGCGCTCGGGTGCAGGCTGCGCTGTCGGCGCGCCTTGATGGCGAGGACACGGGGGTTCCCGACGACGTGGTGGACGCGCACCTTTCCGGCTGCGTGGAGTGTCAAGCGTTTTTTGAACAGGCTGCTCGGCTGAACCGGCAGCTGCGCCTGACTGAGGTGCCCGTTGGGGACGCGGTTCCAGACCTATCAGAGGTGATTCTCGCTGGTGTGGAGCCTGTGCGTCGCCGTCGCGCTGCGTCCCGCGTCCTGGGGCTCGCGCTGTCGCGCGTTGTGTTGGTCCTCGTGGGACTGGGCTTGGTGGTGTGGGCATATCGCCTGGTAACGCTGTCCACGGTGGGACCGGGGGTGGGGGTGTCCGATGTGGACACATCGGCAGCTTCGGGGCTACTTGTTGATGCCGCGGCCATCCGCCTAGCGCTTGCCTGTGGGTTGTTTTTCGCGGCCTGGCGCCCCCATATTTCTGCGGCGCTCATGCCTGTCTACGGCGCGTTTGCGGCGTTTAGCTGTGGTTTTTCCACCCGCGACCTGGTGTTGGGTCAGATGACGGCACAGGGACTGGCTGGGTTGGCATTGTTGGTGGCCTCCGCAGCCGCGTTGCTGTGTGCGTGGCTGAACAGCAGCGGCTTTGGTGGATTTGGTCGAGTGTGGCGGTCGATTACGGCCCAGCCTTACTAGTCCAGCCGTGCCAGCGCGTTTAGCGCCAGCTGCGTAGCCACATGAGCTCAAAGTAGGTGCTGTCGGGGATCTCCATGCCGTAGAGGACAGGGGAGAAGTAGAGGAACATGGTGGCCACTAGCGCCAGGTAGGCGATCACCCACAGCGCGCCGGTGCGGGTTGTGGCACCGAATAATCGTTGCGCCAGTCCCGTGACTCGGTTGGCGCGCAGCTGGTTGAGGGGTTGTCCGGTGCTGCCCAGTTGCCCCAGTGTGAGGGCGATGAGGACGATGGTGAAGGGCACCAACGGCACAGCGTAGAAGAAGTACATTTGCCGGTCGAAGGTGGCAAGCCATGGCAGGAACCCAGCCGCCCAGGCGACGAGTGGGATGAGGACGTACATAGCGCGACGCACCACCAGGCACCAGAGCGCCCACAAGACCACGGGGACTGTTAGCCACCAGATCGCCGGGGTACCAAAGAGATAAATCATGCTGCGGCAGGAGCCGTCGCTGAGAAAACAGTGCTCATTGGAACTGGAATAGTAGAGCACGGGACGGGCCGCCACCAGCCATGACCAGGGTTTGGAATCCCAGGGATGGCTGTGTCCGTTCGAGGAGGTAAGGGAGGAGTGAAACTCCAGCACGGTCTGGTGGTAGTGCAACCACCCCGCCAGGGCGTCCGGAAGCAGCATGAGGGGCGAATTGGGGTCAATGTCGCCGTTGCTAGCGCTGTGCCGGTAGATGCTGGTCTCGTGGGCAAACCATGCCCGCCAACTCCAGACATACAGCAACACAGGCACGATGACCAGGGAAGCAAAAGCCGGAAATGCGTCATATGCAAGGCTGCCCAGTATGGGGCGGCGAATGCGGTAGCGGTGGCGTAACCACATGTCCAACCCGACGCTGAGCAGACCGAAGAAGACAATGTAGTACAGACCGGACCATTTCACCGACAGGGACGACCCGAGCATAATCCCGCAGATAAACCGCCACCAGCGGAAACCAAACCGTGGCCCAAGCTCGCCTACGCTGCACAGGCCGCTCACGTAGGCGCGGTGCAGGCGCAGATTCATCTGCTCATGGTCGCGGGCAAGCGCGTAGGCCGCCGCAACGATGAAAAACGCCTGGAAAATGTCGAGCATGCCGAAGCGTGAGGCGGTGAGCAGCACGCCGTCGAAAAGCGCGAGAGTACCGGCGAAGGCTGCAACGGCGGTGGAGTGGCTGATGCGGCGCGCGAGTCCCATGATGCTTAGCACGGTCGCCGTGCCGAACAGTGCAGTGATGATCCGCCAGCCCAGCGGCGAGTAACCAAACACGAATTCGCCCAGCGCGAGGAGCTGTTTTCCCAGCGGTGGGTGCACAACCAAGCCGAACCCAGGGTTGGATTCGATGCCGCCGATCATGGGGTTGGTGGTGGAACGCACCATGTCCCACGCTTGCGGAACATAGTGTTTTTCGTCGAACACGGGGGTTCCGCCACTGGTGGCAAAAGTAATCAAGACAAACCGCGACACCAGCGTCGCAATGGCAATAATGCTGAACACCCAGGTGTCTGTGCGGGTCCATCGCAGGATGTGCGGTTCACGCGCCGCAATCACTGGATCAATGGCCCCGTTATCGGGGCTGTGCTGCGCGGCTTGGTGCGTGGCGTCGTGCGTTAGCTGGAGCGTACGCTGCTGTGGGGGTTCGGTCACTGCACCCATCTTAGTGGGAGTGTGCGAATCGGGGTAGTGTTACCTGGGTAAATACTGGGTGACTATGGGGCAGGTATGCGAGACTATGACTATGAATATCCCGGTTGAGCCGCTGCCCCGCGGCATTATCATTGCGGCTACTCCATTGGGGAATGTGGGGGATGCGTCGCCCCGACTCGCTCAGGCGCTCGCACAGGCGGACGTGATCGCGGCGGAAGATACTCGCCGTACCCGTTCGTTGGCCGCAGCTTTGGGTGTGGAGATTACTGGCCGAGTGGTGTCCAACTTTGACCACAACGAACAAGATCGCGTCACACAGCTGCTTGATGCCGCGCGGACAGGAACGGTTGTGGTGGTTACCGATGCCGGCATGCCCAGCGTATCCGACCCAGGGTTTGCGCTTATCGACGCCGCGCACACCGCCGGCCTTCCGGTCACATGCTTCCCCGGCCCCTCCGCAGTTCCTACGGCCCTTGCTCTCTCGGGGTTGCCGGTGGGCAGATTTTGCTTTGACGGCTTTGCCCCGCGCAAATCGGGGGCGCGCCGGGCGTGGTTGGAGGAGCTTCGTGGCGAGAAACGTGCTGTGTGCTTTTTTGAGTCACCACACCGCATTTCGGACATGCTGTCCGAGGCGGCCGAGGTGCTGGGGGAGGATCGTCGCGCTGCGGTGTGTCGGGAATTGACAAAAACGTTTGAAGAAGTACGTCGCGGTGGGTTGGGGGAGCTTGCCAATTGGGCGCGCGATGGTGTTCGCGGTGAGGTGAGTGTGGTGATTGAAGGTGCGACACAGGCGGCTGCAGATGTGAACCTGCTGGTTCCCGCCGTGGAAGATCTTGTGGCGGCGGGGGAGCGACTGAAAACAGCCTGTGCGGAGGTAGCGGCTCGGCACGGAGTGTCTAAGAAAGAGCTATATGATGCGGTTTTGGCACACCGCTCCTAAATCTTAATGAAATTGTTACATTTTGCCCACGAAATCTATTCTGTACTGGGGATAAATGACATCACAAATTGGTAACATGTAGTGAAAATGGCCTGTGAAAAGCATGTTGGGCTTGAAAAGTATGTAACAAACTAACCATCGTTAAGATATGACAAACCCCGATCCTACATATGTTGACCCAGCGGTGGAGACTCCCATCAGTGCGACTGAAGAACTCGCAGCAATGCTGGATCACAAGCAGCACATTGCGCCGGAACTGGTCGAAGAGCCAATTGAGCTGGAGGGGGAGTCAGATTCAGCAACGTTGAACTGGGGGGTTATCGCGCCAGCAGCACTCATCATCGTCGCAGTGGTGGTGTGGGGCTTGTTCTTCCCGGCATCGTTTTCCACTTTCGCGGCCACCGCACTGACCAAGGTGGTGGATAACCTGGGGTGGGCCTTCGTGTTCTTTGGCACGATCTTTGTGTTCTACATCATCGCGATTGCCTGCAGTAAGTTCGGCAACATCCGACTTGGGCGAGATGATGAAGCGCCTGAGTTTTCTAACTTTTCCTGGTTCGCCATGATGTTTGCCGCAGGTATGGGTATTGGTTTGATGTTCTACGGAACCACCGAACCTCTGACCTTCTACCGCAACGGTGTGCCCGGGCACGAAACACATGACATTGGAAATGCGTTTGCCAGTACCCTGTTCCACTGGACGCTGCACCCCTGGGCGATTTACGCGATCGTTGGCCTAGCCATTGCGTACAACACCTTCCGTATTGGTAAAAAACAGCTTTTGAGCTCTGCGTTTATTCCACTGATTGGTGAACGTCGGGCAGAAGGCTGGCTGGGACGGCTCATTGATCTGCTGGCTATCGTGGCCACAGTGTTCGGCACCGCGGCGTCGCTAGGCATTGGTGCGCTGCAGATTGGTGCTGGCCTGGACCGTACCGGCCTGATCACCTCGCCCAGCATGAAAGTGCTGGTGGGCATCGTGCTCGTGTTGACCTTGGCGTTCATTTTCTCCGCCATGTCCGGCGTGGGCAAAGGAATCCAGTACATCTCTAACGCCAACATGGTGCTGGCGGCAATCCTGGCGATCTTCGTGTTTGTCTTTGGCCCAACGGTGAGTATTTTGAACATGCTCCCCATGTCCGTGGGCAGCTACTTCAACTCATTCTTTGAAATGGCATCCCGTACGGCCGATCTGGATAGCGGTGATACCGCAACATGGTTGAGCAGCTGGACCATCTTCTACTGGGCATGGTGGATTTCCTGGAGTCCCTTCGTTGGCATGTTCGTTGCCCGCATTTCCCGTGGCCGCTCCATCCGCGAATTTGTTGTTGGCGTGATGATCATCCCCGCAGCAGTCACCGTGGTGTGGTTTAGTATCTTCGGCGGCACTGCCATCCACTTCGAGCAGGAAAACCGCTCAGTGTGGGGTGAGGGCGATGCGAAACGCCAGCTCTTCGACCTACTGTATTCCCTACCTGGCGGCACCATTGCAGCCATTGTTGCCATGATCCTGCTGGCCACGTTCTTTATCACCTCCGCAGACTCCGCAGCCACTGTGATGGGGTCCATGAGCCAGCAAGGCGTGCTCGTTGCTAACAAGTGGGTCACCGCAGCTTGGGGTGTGCTTACCGCAGCCATCGGATTGACCCTGCTGGTCTCCGGCGGTAACGACGCCCTGTCTAACCTCCAAAACGTGACCATCATTGCGGCCAGCCCATTCCTGGTGGTGATCATCGGACTGATGGTGTCCCTCTACCGAGGACTCAGTGACGACCCGCTCTACCTCGACCACAAGGAACAGCAAAAGTTCGCTATGAGGCTGGCACGCGAACGTCGTGTCCACTCCGAAATGCGGGCTGAACTGCAAGCTGAACAGCGCCGTCGCGCCCGCAAGGCGGCGCGCGTCAATCGACGTCCCATCCGTTTCCGCGCACCCAAAACCGACTAGTTATTAGCTAGTTCCTGTGTGGCTTGACACCATAAATTAAAGTGAAACCCATGACAAAGTCTGTGCTCACTGCTGTTGCCTGGCCCTACGCCAACGGTCCCCGTCACATTGGACATGTGGCGGGGTTCGGCGTGCCCTCCGATGTTTTCGCCCGTTACCAGCGAATGACCGGCGCGAATGTCCTGATGGTGTCCGGCACGGACGAGCATGGGACCCCGCTGCTGGTGCAGGCCGAAAAAGAAGGCGTGACCGTGCAAGAACTGGCGGACCGCTACAACCGCCAGATCGTGCACGACCTCGCAGGGCTTGGCCTGTCCTACGATTTGTTCACTCGAACCACCACCCGCAACCACTACGCGGTGGTGCAGGAATTGTTCCGTGGTCTGTACGACAACGGCTACATGGTCAAAGAAACAACCATGGGCGCTATCTCGCCATCCACGGGTCGCACCCTGCCGGACCGCTACATTGAAGGCACCTGTCCCATTTGTGGTGCCGACGGCGCGCGCGGCGATCAGTGCGACAACTGCGGCAACCAGTTGGATCCCGCCGACCTGATCAACCCCGTGTCTAAAATCAACGGCGAAACACCGCAGTTTGTGGAAACCGAGCACTTCCTGTTGGATCTTCCGGCGCTGGCCGACGCCCTGTCCGCCTGGTTGAAAGAGCGGCAAGATTGGCGCCCCAACGTTCTGAAGTTCTCGCTGAACCTTCTTGAGGACATTCGTCCGCGCGCCATGACCCGCGACATTGACTGGGGTGTGCCCATTCCCATTGAGGGCTGGCAGGACAACAATGCCAAGAAACTCTACGTGTGGTTCGATGCTGTTGTGGGCTACCTATCCGCATCTATTGAATGGGCCTATCGCATCGGAGAACCAGAGGCGTGGCGCACGTTCTGGACCAACCCTGATGCTGTCTCGTACTACTTCATGGGTAAAGACAACATCACCTTCCACTCTCAGATTTGGCCCGCTGAACTGCTGGGCTACCGTGGTGAAGGCTCCCGCGGGGGTACGGTCGGGCAGCTCGGTTCGCTGGAGTTGCCTACCGAAGTTGTCTCGTCTGAGTATCTGACCATGTCCGGGTCCAAGTTCTCCTCCTCCAAGGGGGTGGTCATCTACGTCAAGGACTTCCTGGAGGAATTTGGTGCCGATCCCTTGCGTTACTTCATCGCTGTCGCGGGACCGGAAAACAACGACACTGACTTTACCTGGGACGAGTTTGTCCGTCGCATTAACAACGAGCTGGCCAATGGTTGGGGCAACCTGGTCAACCGCACTGTCTCCATGGCGCATAAAAACTTTGGTGAGGTTCCCACCCCTGGCGAGCTTAGCGATGCTGACCAGGCCATCCTTGACCTTGCGTCCCGCACGTTCGATGAGGCTGGCGATGCCCTCAACCACTCTCGATTCAAGCAGGGCATTACCAAAATCATGCACGTAGTGGGCGAAGCCAACGCTTACATCGCGGAGCAAGAACCGTGGAAACTAGCCAAGGATGAAACCCAACGCGAGCGCCTAGCCACAGTGCTGTGGACAGCGCTTCAGGTGGTCAGCGACTGCAACACCATGCTCACCCCCTTCCTTCCACATACGGCGCAGGCTGTTCACGAGACCCTGGGGCGTGACGGCGTGTGGGCCGCACTGCCTGAAGTTGTGGAGGTCACGGATGATCAGCCGGTCGAACCGGTGGGCGCGGGTCTGCCCGAAAAGGGACGCAGCTACCCCGTGATCATGGGCAACTACCGTGACCAGCAGGCGGTGTGGACGCGTATCGACGTTGTGCCAGGCACCGCCCTCAGCAAACCGCGGCCACTCATCGCAAAACTGGACCCAGAACTGGCAGAAACCGGGCCGTCCTGGGCGCCGGTGAACTCCTAGTGTATCCAGGAACAGTGGGGGTCGGGGAAACAAAAAGTGGACTCTAGGAAGGGTTAACCTAGAGTCCACTAAACGGGGAAGCTGTGGTGGGGTGCCCTTAGCGGATCACGCCCTGGAACTTCAGGAAGTTGATGATGGGGAAGACCACAAGGCCGAGGAAGGAACCAACCAGGCCAGTGGCGGTGACAGCACGCAGAGTCTTAGCCCACTTCGGGAGGTTGGCATCTTTCTCATCGGAGCTCATCTGAACGCCGGTGGCGGGCTTCTCGGACTCGTACTTCTTCTGAAGTTCTGCGCTCGGCTTGCCGTCTTCGCCTATGTACTTGTCGCTGGAGCCAATGGCTTTCGCATCTTTACCTTTACCACCTTCGGAGCTTGAGCCCTGCTGTGCGGCGACATCCGTGGGGAGGCCTTGTTCTGCAGCCTGAGCAGCTGCGACGCCGCCCAGGGTCAGGGCGAGCGCGGTTGCGGCGGCAACGGCGGACTTGCGGATGTTCTTCATGGGGAGACCTTTCAGACGGAATACAGAGAGAAGTAGTCCTATAGGACTTTTCATGAGACTGCCGAGCGCCGACAAACTCGATCACACAGGTTAGTATCATGAAATATTAAGTTTTAGATACTGAGTAGGTGCAAACCGTTTGGTTTGCAAAAGCGCAGTTAAAGACCTTTTTAGGTCTGAAACCTAACCTATCATAGGGGTGGTATTCAAACCTAGAAAGTTTGAGCAGCGTCTGTTTTGCGCGCCTCTCACTATCTGGAACCTACAATACATTAATATAAAACTCAGCTAAAGTTAACAACTAAAACGTGTGCTATTTGTCAATCTCTGTGACTAATGTGACCATTGGGACAAAATCCCCACCCCTGATAGGGGTATGTTGTAGCATGTGTGCGGCTTTGGTGGTGGTGGAAAGTTGGGAAAGGGTGCGGACAAAGATCATCCCAGGTGTAGCAACCATGCTCAGTAGGCTCCTGTGTGTGTGACGACGGCACCGACTGTGCGGGCAATGGTTTTCATGTCGAGCAGCATTGACCAATTGTGGACGTAGTAGAGGTCCAGGCGCTTGGCTTCATTGGCCGACAGATGTGATCTGCCACTGACTTGCCATAGTCCGGTGATGCCTGGACGTATGGTGAGCCGGAGATGCATGTCCGCATCGTATTCATCAACTTCACGTTGTACCTGTGGGCGTGGTCCCACAATGCTCATTGTTCCATTGAGTGAATTAATGAATTGCGGTAGTTCGTCGATACTGTATGTACGAATAAAGCGTCCGATTGGGGTGAGGCGCGGATCATCTTTCATTTTGAAAAGCAGAGCATTGCCACCCTGCTGTCGAATAAGTTCGTGTACCTTAGTATCGGCGTCAACAACCATGCTTCGGAATTTCCATAGGGTATAGGGGATTCCATCGCGACCGATGCGTTCACTGAGGTAGAAGACGGGTCCGCCATCGTAAAGCTTGATGGCAAGAGCGGTAACAAGCAGGATCGGCGAGGTCAAGATAAGCATGGCAAGGGACAAAAGAATGTCAAATACTCGCTTAGTAGTTCCGTTTGCGTCACTATATTTTTGCTGATCTGATAATGTCACGCGCACCATCCTTAGAGGCGTTTGAATTATGCCGGAATTCTATTCTGTGATGGTGTGTTTCTACAATTTATTTCAACTTGGGCTTTGTTGCTGTTCTTCGCGCATGGATGGCAACAGGTGCTGTGGCTACGGGGCGCGATGCACCTGTGTCCTGACAGGATGGACATCACGCCCTCGCTACACTGAGGACTTATGTCAAGAAAGAAACCACGTCCGATTCCGGTTCCGGCGCGCACTATTCCTGGGCTCATTGATGCCCACACGCACCTTGCGTCGTGTAAGGATGACGCCGCAGCGTTAGTTGATCGCGCGTGTGCGGCGGGCGTCGATAAGCTGTGCACGGTGGGGGATGGTCTTGCGGAAGCGGAGGCTGCGTTGGCAGCTGCGCATGCTTTTCCCCAGGTATATGCGGCGTGTGCGATTCATCCGACTCGGGTGGGTGAATTGGATCAGGCTGCCCAGGCGCGGTTGGTGGAGATGATTGCGGATCCGCGGTGTGTGGCGGTCGGGGAGACCGGTCTGGACACGTACTGGATTGGCAAATCGGAGACGTGTGCGCCTCTGGACATGCAGGAGGAGGCTCTGCGGTGGCACATTGACCGTGCGGTGGAGGCGGATAAGGCGCTGATGATCCATAATCGCGAGGCAGACGCGGACTTGTTGCGTGTGTTGGCGGATGCCCCAGCGCCGCGCGCCACCATACTGCATTGTTTTTCGTCCCCGCTGGATGTTGCTCGGGAGGCTCTGGACCGCGGTTACGTGCTGTCTTTTGCAGGCAACGTCACGTTTAAACGGAACGAGGAGCTGCGGGAGGCGGCGCGGCTAGCCCCAACGGGGCAGGTGCTGATTGAAACTGATGCTCCCTATATGACTCCTGAGCCGTTCCGTGGGTCGCGGAATGAACCGTCGCTGATCGGTCACACCGCCCTGTGTGTGGCAGAGGCGCGTGGGTTGAGCCCAGAAGAGTTGGCTGAGGAAATTTCGGCCACGTTTGATCGCGTGTATGGGCAGGCGTGATTAGCGTAGTCCGAGCATGTCAAGGGTGCCACGGATGGTGGCGCGCATGGACCAGTTGAAAAAATCGTCTGGACTCCACTGTTCCGTCATGCGTGCCCCAGAAGTGATCGTGGGGACGTTGCCGGGGAGTTCGCTGTGGTGTGCCAGCGCGTTGTCGCGATGACTGAGCGGAGCAAGGTGTGCAAGGGCAACCGCGTGTTCTGCCACCACTGATAGGGCGATGCTGGCCTGATGGGGGAGCCATCCGTATGTAGTTGCGTATCCGGTTTGGGTTTTTTCGATGGCGCTCAAGGCTGTGGTGTGCTCAGGGGTGAGTTGGGTGAGGAAAGTGCCGATGCCGGGATTATCCTGCACAAAGCGACGCAACGCTTGGGCCATGTCCGTCAGAGAATCCTCGGGATCGGCGTGGTGGGGTTCGGGGAGGGATTCACGGGCAATGATGTGCTGCGCAACAAGGTTTCGTGCCGTCTCCAGGTTGTGGACATGCCTATAGATGGACATCTCGCTCACGTTCAAGTATTCCGCTAGCCCGCGGATGGTGAGTTTATCCAATGTGATAGTGCGGCCTGCTTCTCCGATCTGCTCAAGGGTGATGCTGGGCGGCCTGCCGTGAGTTTTTCTGGGCATTCCTTAATTCTGACACAAGACAGCAGGTAAAGATTTTTGTTAGACTATATAACAAAAATAGTCTTTGGTTGTGCGAGAAAGGTAAAGATCGTGAGCGAGCATCAACTGACGCAATCGGAACTTGCGGAAATGAGCGACGTGCTTACCCATCCCGACCACACTCGTGGCTTGGAGGAAGGGGAGCTGGTGGTCACTGCCCTGGAGGTGCTGAATTCCACATTCATTCGCATCCGTGGCCGGCTTGAAGGGTTCCGCAATCCCGATGCCTGGCGACGTCCCAATACCACCCTCCGCATGGAGGTGCCCGTGGGTAACGATGTTATTGAAGGCATCGCGACATCGTCACGTGTGTACACCATCGCAGAGGTCTTTGGCGACTATGACGTGGCTATCGACGCCGTCGCGCACGGCACCACCTCGCCGATGATGCGTTGGTTGGCATCCGTGAATCCTGGCGACCGCATCGTGGTCAAAGGCCCGCGCCCGCATCAGCTGCTGAATCCTGCGTCGGTCAACTACATGCTTGCCGACGCCTCGGCACTGCCCGCCGTGCGCAATATTCTGCTGCATCAACACGAGGTTAAGGAGAAGCCAACACTGGTGATTGCGGCACCGCAGGCTGATGCGGAAGCCTATGTGGCTGATTGTGTGGACCGGGCAACCATCATTCACCTTGGGGAGACCGGGGACCTTGCTGCTGCGTGTGCAGAGTTGGGTATCGGGGCGTCGGCAACCGTGTGGGCTGCGGGGGAGCGTGACCTGATGCGTGCTATCAGGCGCTACTGTAAAGAGGATCTTGGGCTGGAGCGGTCCGCGCTGAGGATTTTTGGGTATTGGAAAGAGGGCACCTCCCACACTCTGCTTGATGTGGCGCGGATGCGGGCCGCCAAGAGGCGTGTCGAATCTGGGCTGGGGCTAGACGGGGTTGATGATTTTGATTTAGAGATATAGCTAACATGCTCGGGGGCCTCGCGGGGGTATGAGGCCTAAGCGTAATAGGCTTGTTGTGACTTATGAGACTTATGTGACCTGCTATGTGGTCGATATTAAGCATGCTGTTAAGTGTTTCTGAACAAAATAACTGCATGTCAACCGTGGTAAGCTCGAATCGCCTAGACAAAGGGGTAATGTTACCGTATCGTTATGGTCATTGATGTTTACACGGCCTTGAAATGGAGTTGACTTTCTCAGTGACTACTCACAAAAAGTCTCAGATTGACCGCCTCAATGGCTCCACCTCTGTGCCCCTCCGTATGGCTACAGGGAGCATGCTGGCCACCCTTCTTGTTGGTGGCGGCCTCGCGGTAGTAAACAAAAAAGACGTCACCATTGACGTCAACGGTCAGCAGATGGATCTGGTGACCATGTCCAATTCAGTCGAGGGGGCGCTGAAACAAGCAGGCATTAAAATTGGACCCGACGACCTTATTGTTCCTTCCCCCAGCGAACGCCTTACCCGCACCGAGTCAATTAAGGTTCGGTCTGCGAAGTCCGTGGCGGTCGTGGTGGATGGCCAGGAAAAAACCATCAAATCCACTGCGCTAACAGTTGACGAGCTCGTCTCCGAAATCGGCTCCGAAATCGGTGGGGTGAACGAGGGTGACCTGCTGTCCAAGGGGCGCGACACCGTTATTCCTGCCGACGGCATGAAGCTGGACATTACCCGTCCGAAGGTCGTCTCCATCAACGACGGTGGCGACGTTACCTACACGCAGATGGCCGCCTCCAATGTGGGTGACCTGCTTCGGCGGAGGAATATCAACCTCAATCCAGAGGATGTGGTGACTCCCTCCATTACTTCTCCTGTTAAAGCCGGCATGGACGTGCGTATTGACCGCGTCCGCACCGATCAGGTCCGCGAGACCGTGCCGTTCGAGGCGCCCGCAAACTACAAGGACGATGCAACCGCCTTCGAGGGTGACGAGGTTGTTGAAGAGGCGGGGACGCCCGGCAGCAAGGAAGTTAAGCGTTCCATCCGTGTTGTCAACGGCAAAGAGGAAAGCAACACCGTCATCTCCGAGAAGGAAGTCACTCCGGCTAAGCCCGCCACTATCAAGCGTGGTACTAAGGCAAAGGCCAGCGCGCCTTCAGTAGCCAATGGCTCGGTGTGGGACTCCCTCGCGCAATGTGAAGCGGGCGGCAACTGGGCAATCAACACCGGTAACGGCTTCTCCGGTGGCCTGCAATTCACCCCGTCCACATGGCTTGCCTACGGCGGTGGCCAATACGCTCCCCAGGCGCACCTGGCTACTCGCGAACAGCAAATCGCAGTGGCTAGTAAAGTCCAAGCTGGTCAGGGTTGGGGTGCATGGCCAGCATGTACCGCAAAGTTGGGGCTGCGCTAATCACGTTGCTAGTTAGTTTGGTATTTCACCCCTGTCGCACTGTGGTGTGGTGGGGGTGAACCTGTCTCCCCGTTAAGGGGTGGCGGGATCTACCCTATGTAGAAAAAGTTATACCTTTCGGAGTGTGAGCATGGTTTCTGGCATATATAGCTGTTAGGCTACGTGCTATGCCGTACCGATCTTTGCGCACCAAAAATACTGTTAGCTCGCGAGTTCTTTCATTGCAGGTGGCCACGACGGCGTTGGTCATGGCCGGGATTGTAGTCGGTTCCACCACCGCCGCTGGTGCGGAGCCTTCAACAACCAGGCCAACAACTACGTCTACGTCGGCAAGTGCATCAGCAACCACACCTACCAGTGCAGCTGCTGAGCCATCCGCCAGCCAAGCATCTACCAGCCATGACCGCCTTGTTCCCGTCACGGAGAAGGGCTATCGTCTCGATTCGCAGGAAATGTCGCGCCTGTATGGCCCGGGAGTGTTCACGCAAACTGCGTTGAGCAACACGGTGGTCGGCGCAGATAAGTCCAAGTTCACAATCGTGTCCAATCGCTTCCGCGCCACAGAAAGCGGGGAGCTTTCGTTTTTGAGGTTCTATTGGCCTACCGGATCGGGATATGCCAGCGGTACCGGCGGAAACATTAAGATCACAGTGGTGCCGGACGATGGATCCTCCGAGCACAGGCCCGATCTGAAAGCGGAACCGCTAGCGGTGACGCATTACCAACCGAAACTGGTGGACGGAAAGAAGCAGACGAAACAGGAGTTGTTGTCGGAGATTCCGATAGAGCAGAGCAAACACGCGCTCACGAGCGGTCAGCTATATCACGTGGTGCTGGAGAATGTGGATCCGAAGCCGCAGGATAACTTTATTAGCAGCAATAATTCCATAACTGTCAAGGAGGACGGTAAGCCCGCGCGCTGGCTCAACTCCACGGATTGGTCCACCCTGATGGGTTCTCGGCCCTCTCACGACAACACAGCGGACTATCACTGGGATGACCTGACGCGTGACGGCTCAGGGGAGAAGTTGCTGTCGCCCATCATGGAAGTGGGCCTCACCACCGGCAAGAGCATCGGAATGTTCGACATGGAGTCGGGGAGCGTCTACCCGAACAGGATCTACGCTGCCAGCCAGAATAAGCCAGTGCGCGAGCATTTTACGCCGAGTACGCAGAAGCGGGTGAGTGGTTTTTCGGTGGCGTCCGCGGCGTCGACAAGCGGGGCGCTGGGATGGAGTATTAAACAGGGAGATCGGGTGTTGGCGTCGGGCCAGATTGAGCAGCCAGAGGCGAATTTCACCACCCACAAGCTGACCAACGTTCTCGGTTCGTTTACATGGTACGACGTGGCGCTTCCGCAGGATGTGGTGCTGGAGGCAGGGCAGAGCTACGACCTGGAATTCCGGCCGGTGAGCAACAGCGTCTGGCAGTTTGGCGACCACAGCAATGGCAGCAACTATGGTGTGAAATGGCCCGCCGCGTTCACGGAATCGCAGGCCCAGCACCTGCAGGATGGGACGTGGATCAACACGAATCACTGGGACCACACCAAACCCGGAGGTGGTACGAACTGGCCGGTGGTGCTGCATGTGGCACCGTAACCTGGGTGCGGTAACTTTATAGACACTATGGTCAACCACACTTCAGCGCTGCTCGGGCCGGCGGAGATTAGGCAGCTGGCGGATAAGCTCGATATTCGGCCGACAAAGAAGCTGGGTCAGAACTTTGTTCATGATCCCAACACGGTCCGTCGAATCGTTGCCGCCGCAGAGGTAACCGCCCAGGATCATGTGCTGGAGGTTGGCCCGGGTTTGGGGTCGCTGACCCTTGCGTTGATCGATACGGTGCAGGACGTCACGGCCGTGGAGATCGACCCGCGCCTTGCCGCGGAGCTTCCCGCCACGCTTGCCTGGCGTGCCCCCGAGCACGCCCACAAGTTGCGGTTGATTGTGAAGGATGCGTTGCAGGTAACCCGTCAGGACGTCGACGATGTTGGCGCACCAATGCCCACAGCACTGGTGGCCAACCTGCCCTACAACGTTTCAGTGCCGGTGCTGCTGCACCTGCTTGAAGAGTTCCCCAGCATCACCCGTGTGCTGGTGATGGTGCAGGCAGAGGTGGCCGACCGCCTTGCCGCCGCGCCCGGCTCGAAAGTCTACGGCGTGCCCAGCGTCAAGGCATCGTTCTACGGCCAGGTTCGTCGCGCCGGGGCGGTGGGTAAGAACGTATTCTGGCCCGCACCAAAAATCGAATCCGGGCTGGTACGCATCGACCGTTTCCGGCCCTCACCGTGGCCAGGCGGCGTGAAGGACTCCACGTTCACGCTTATCGACGCCGCGTTTGCCCAGCGCCGCAAAACCTTGCGGGCGGCACTTGCGGGCGTGTTCGGGGCGTCGTCACGCGCTGAGGAGGCGCTGGTGCGTGCGGGGATTGATCCAACCCTGCGTGGGGAGAAACTGGGCGTTGATGATTTTGTGCGGCTGGCGGGCTTCATGCGGCACGAGGCCGTGGCGCATGGAAAGGTGAACCTGCACCTGGGCGTGAGGGATGCGCGACCGGACGGGTATCACGAGCTGACCACAGTGTTTCAGTCGCTGGCGCTGGCTGACCGCGTGAGTGTGAGCGTTCGTGAGGGGACTGCGGGGGTGGTGTCGCTCTCAATATCCGGTGCCGACGCGGACAAAGTTCCCACCGATAGCAGCAACCTGGTGTGGAAGGCCGCTGAGCTTGCGGGGGTGTCCCAGGCGCTGGATGTGCACATTGATAAGGGCATTCCCGTGGCCGGTGGCATGGCGGGCGGGTCCGCCGATTCCGCCGCCATGTTGCGTATCATGGCGGCGCTGAACGGGCTGGACGATGCGCAGCTGGAGAAGATCGCGGCGCAGCTGGGTTCCGATGTGCCCTTCACCCTGCACGGCGGCACGATGCTGGGAACAGGACGCGGTGAGAAGCTGGAGCCACTGCCCACCTCTGGGGAGTACCACTGGGTACTGGCGGTGAGTTCGGAGGGACTTTCCACGCCAAAGGTGTTCGCCACGCTGGATGAACTTCGGGAAACCAACCCCGAGTTGCCACGTGCTGGGGCGGTTGATGCGCTGGCGAGCGCCTTGCTCACTGGTGACCCGGAACAGGTCGCCCCGCATCTGGCCAACGATTTGCAGGCGGCGGCCGTGGCACTGCGGCCCGGTTTGCAGGATATTCTAAACGCCGGAATCCATGCCGGGGCGCTGAATGGCATCGTGTCCGGTTCCGGCCCTACCTGCGCGTTTTTGTGTAGGGATGCGACACATGCGGAGCAGGTTGCGGCTAGGCTTCGCGCAGAAAAAGTTGCCGATGCCATCTACACCACTTACGGCCCCGTCGCCGGGGCGCATCTGATCACCAACGAAAGCTAAGCAGTACTGTGGCTAATCTTGTCAGCGTAGAAAACGTCTCTAAGTCCTTTGGTTTGAAAACCCTGCTTGATGGGGTGAGTCTGGGCGTGCAGACCGGCGACCGCATCGGTGTGGTCGGGTTGAACGGCGGCGGCAAATCCACCCTGCTGAAGGTGCTCACTGGGCGGGAGCAGCCCGATGAGGGACGCGTCTCCCAGATGAACGACATCAGGGTGGCGATGGTCACGCAGGAAGCCAATCTGAATCCAGAGGACACGGTGGCCGACGTGGTGCTGAAGCCTTTGGGGGTGGAGACGTTCGAGTGGGCGTCGAAAAGCAGCGTGCGTGACGTGCTGGACGGCCTGGGCATCACCGAACTCGGGTTGGATAGCAAAGTAGGGCAGCTGTCCGGTGGGGAGCGGCGGCGCACCAACCTCGCGGCGGCGTTGGTGCAGGAATTGGACCTGCTGGTGTTGGACGAACCGACCAACCACCTTGACGTGGAGGGGGTACAGTGGCTGGCCGACTATCTGCTGAAAACCAAGGCGGCGCTGGTGGTGGTCACCCACGACCGCTGGTTCCTGGATACCGTGGCCACCCGCACGTGGGAGGTGCACGACGGCAGGGTAGACACCTACGAGGGTGGCTACAACGACTGGGTGTACGCGCGGGCCGAACGTGCGCGGCAGGCCGACGCGGTGGAGCAGCGGCGTCGCAACCTGGCGCGCAAAGAACTCGCGTGGCTGCGGCGCGGTGCTCCCGCCCGCACCTCGAAACCGCGCTACCGCATCGAAGCCGCCGAAGCACTCATTGCCGACGTCCCTGCGCCCCGCGACACCGTGGAACTCATGGCCTTTTCCAAACAGCGCCAGGGGAAAGTGGTTATTGAGCTGGAGGATGCCTATATTGCCACGCCCGACGGTCGCGACCTCGTGCGCGACCTGACTTGGCGGCTTGCCCCCGGCGAACGCATCGGCCTCGTAGGCGTCAACGGTTCCGGCAAAACCACACTTCTGCGCGTGCTGGCAGGGGAGTACGCTCTCGGCACGGGCCGCCGCATCGAAGGGAAAACCGTGCGGCTCGGGTGGTTGCGCCAGGAACTCGACGACCTGGACCCGGCCATGCGGCTTCTCGACGCCGTGGAATCCGTCGCCTCCTACGTACAGTTCGGAAAGAAGGAACTCAGCGCCTCCCAGCTGGCGGAACGCCTCGGATTTTCCGCGAAACGCCAGCGTACACCCGTCGGCGACCTTTCCGGTGGCGAGCGTCGACGTCTACAACTCACCCGGGTGCTGATGGCCGAACCCAATGTGCTGCTGCTCGACGAACCGACCAACGACCTAGACATTGACACTCTGCAAGAACTGGAATCCCTCCTGGATTCCTGGCCTGGAACACTGGTGGTCATTTCCCACGACCGCTACCTCATCGAGCGCATCTGCGACTCCACCTGGGCTTTATTCGGGGACGGTTACTTGACCAACCTTCCCGGCGGCATTGATGAATATCTGCGCAGGCGGCGGGACATGGCTGGTTCTGGTGTCACTGCTGGTGGTAGCGCTACGGTAGCTGAAAAGAAGCGCGATGCGGCCGCCGACCACAAAACCCGCAAGGCCATGACGTCGCTGGAACGCAAAATCACTAAACTCCAGGAACGCGAGCAGGGCATCACCGCGAAAATGGCCGAGGTGGCCACTGACATGGATGCCCTCAACGAACTGAATACCGAACTAGCCGGTGTTCGCGACGAGATAGAAACCCTGGAAATGGAATGGATGGAGCTGGGGGAGCAGCTGGAGGGATAAGTGGGGCGGAAGTCGGGGCGTCGTTAATCGGGCCTGGTGTGTTGCCACGACCCCGCTATACTGGCGGCATGATTTTGATCAACGTGAAGTTCAAGGTCCGTCCAGAGTATGTTGAGACGTTCCGCGACGAAGCCGCCGAATTTACCAACGCCACCCGCGCCGAGCCGGGTTGTCTGTTCTACGAGTGGTACCGCTCCACCGACCGTCCAGACGAATACGTGCTGGTAGAGGGCTTCCAGGATGACGCGGCGGAGGTGCACGTGAACTCCGAGCATTTCAAGAAAGCCACCGAGTTGTTCCCGACCTTGCTGGTGGAAACCCCGACCATTATCAATACGCTCATTCCCGGTAAGACGGAGTGGGACGAAATGGCGGAGTTTAAGGTCAACTAACGCGGCAGCTCAGGGGTGTCATCGGGGGCGCGGAAGGGCAGCCCCCGCCACACCCGATGTCCTACCTGGGTAGTACGCTAACCCTATGGGAAACAGTGACCTAAAACGCAGTTCCAAAAGTTCCACAAAGCCGCCGAAGCTTGAGAAACAAGCTTACGAGGAAGAGCTGAAACGCCTCCAGGCAGAACTGGTGGACATGCAACAGTGGGTAGTGGAAACCGGGGCGCGCATCGTGGTCATCATGGAAGGCCGTGATGCTGCGGGCAAAGGCTCCGCCATTAAACGCATCACACAGTACTTGAACCCCCGAACCTGCCGCATTGAGGCCCTGCCCGCGCCCAGTTCCCGGGAACAGGGGCAGTGGTACTTTCAGCGGTACGTGGAAAAACTGCCCACGGCCGGGGAGATCGTTATTTTTGACCGCTCGTGGTACAACCGCGCCGGGGTGGAACGCGTCATGGGTTTCTGCACGTCGCAGGAGTATCGGCGATTTTTGCACCAGGCCCCGATTTTTGAACGGCTTCTCACCGAAGACGGCATTATGCTGCGGAAATACTGGTTCTCCGTGTCAGATGAAGAGCAAGTTCGCAGGTTTACCTCGCGCCGGGAGGATCCGCTGCGGCGGTGGAAACTGTCGCCCATGGATTTGCAGTCGATTACTCGCTGGGAGGACTACTCTCGGGCGAAGGATGAGATGTTTATCCACACGGATATTCCGTCGGCGCCGTGGTACATCGTGGAGTCGGAGGACAAGAAGCGCTCCCGCATTAATGTGATCAATCACCTACTGTCCACGATTCCGTACGAGAAGATTAACCGCCCCCTGCCGGAGATCCCAGAGCGTCCGGTGTCTACTCAGGACTACGAACGCCCACCTCGGTCGGATTTCCGCTATGTTCCAGACGTGGCGGAGCATCTGGAGAGGCGACGTGTGGAAAACGCGGGCGTCGAGAAGCGCGAGGGCAAACGGGGTAAGAAGGGGCACAAGAAACGCAAAAAGTAACGCATATCTATAGCGGACTAAAAAGTGTTGTGCGACACTATGAGTATGAGTGTGTGTCCAGTCAATGTTTCCGTCCGCAATAGCACAGGGCTGCTTGAGCTGAACCGCCCCAAAGCCCTGAACTCCCTCAACCCCCGAATGGTGGACCTGATTACGGACGCCCTGGAGAAATGGGCGGACGACCCGGACGTGCACCGCGTGATCATCTATTCCAGCTCGCCGAAAGCGTTCTGCGCCGGTGGCGATGTCAGGCTGGTTCGTGAGGAAATCACCGGCGGTTCCTACAAGGCCGGCGACAAGTTCTTCCTCGACGAATACGAGATGAACAACGCGCTGGCCAACTTCCCGAAACCCGTGGTCGCACTCATCGACGGGGTTGCCATGGGCGGCGGCTTGGGTATATCCGCGCACGGCTCGCACCGCGTGATCACAGAAAACGCACTCGCCGCCATGCCGGAAATGGTTATCGGCTTCAGCCCCGACGTCGGCATGACCTGGATGATGGCGCGCATGGTCGGCGAACCCGGCCGCCCCATACCCGCGCTTGCGAGTTTTGCGCTACTCACCGGCTGGCGATTCAGCCCCGCCGACATGCTCTGGAGCGGCCTGGCCACGGACTACGTACCCTCCAAAGACCTCGGCGAATTCATGGACACTGTCATCGCCGAATCGCTTGACGACGCCCTCGAACGCTTCAGCACCCAACCTACCGGGGACTCCGAACTGGCGGTATGGCTCCCCGAGATCGAAGAGTGCTTCGGGCACCCCACCTGGCCGGACATTTCCGCAGCATTGTCGGAGTGCGCTAACGCGGAATTTGTGGAGCTGGTGCACGGTTTGATGCGCGACGCCAACCCAAGTTCCGTGGTTGCTACCGTCGAACTTTTCAACGCCAACCTTGAGGTTTCGTCCTTGCGCGTGGCTCTGGAAAACGAAAACGCCATTGGCTCGGAGCTTCGGCGGGAACCCAATTTCCCGGAAGGCGTGCGCGCCGTGCTCGTCGACAAAACCCGCGATGCCGAGTTCACCCCATCTGATTACAAGGACGTAGACGTGCGCACGTACCGTACGATTTTGTCCTAAGTGTTAGGTTTCGGGGGTTCGGGCTTTCGGGGGATTTTTGTGGAGAAGACAAGTGGGCTGGTTTTTTCCAGGGGGGGGCTTTCAGCTGCGGAGTGGCAACAGCTCAGTAGAAAACGTCGATTGGGGGAGTATCTGAAACTAGCCCCTGGGGCATATGTGTCTGCAGAAGTGTTTGCCGAGGCGCCACCCTGGGAGCGGCACCGCCTGGGCGCGTTGGCGGTCGGTGCGAGTGGGACGCACATTCTGGCGGGAATCTCAGCGGCTGCTCTTTGGGGGATGTGGGCGTACATAGTCGATGATGCTCTGGTGGAGTACTACGTGATTCAAGGATGAGTGAGACCTCAGGAAATGGGCATGCGCTTTCGGGGAAGATTGCCTCAGGGACACCGAATCACTGGACAGCGAGCGACGGTGACCAGCATTCCGCGCACCGTCGTTGACCTTGCTCGTTTCCACGGGTTCGAAGCATGTTTTATGGCAATGACGTGGGCTTTTCTCAATAACCGCTGCACGCCGGAGGGCATTAGGTCCGCGCTGATGCCACCGCCACTCCCGCGCCTCGCCGTTGCACGCGCAGCCACACGCCGAAGCCCCAGAGAACAAAGAATGCATAGACGATGTACAGCACAGCTGAGGGGTAAAAGCCTCCGGCGAGGAGAAGTGGCACCCCGACAATGTCCACGCCGATCCAAATGAGCCAGAATTCCGTCCAGCCGCGCGCCATGCCGTATGTCGCCAGGATGGAGCCGGTGAAAATCCAGGCGTCGGCCCAGGGACCCCACGAGCCCAGCGCAGTGAACACCCCAGCGAACACCAGGGTGCCCACAATCAAAAAGGTAACCATGCCGACACGTTCGCGGGGGCGTGCCCAGCGGGGCTGCACAGCGACGGAGTCTTCGGCGGGGGTGCTGACAATGGATCGCGACGGGTCTGTGTCTTGGCATTCGCGCAGGCCACGGCGTCGTGCGGCCGACCATTGATACCAGCCGTAGGCGCTGACAATCATGAACATGACTTGCCGCCCAGCCTGGCCGTAGAGATCCAGGTTTTGGGGCGTGTTAAACACTCCACCCAGGAAGACGGTGATTAGCAGCAGGTTTCCCACAATCCCGATGGGCCACGCCCAGACCACGCGTTTCATGCCGCCGTAGGCGCTGGCCAGGCCGAAGACGTTGCCGATGATTTCACGCCAGAGGATGGGCGCACCACCGATCACGAGAGTGGCGTCGAGTAGCTGCGTTGCTGAATTCACTGGTCTATCATACAGGCAGCTCAGTGCGCAGCAGGTGATGATCCCCGTCAAAAGTCACATGTATAGGTGCTTCGGGGGCGTGCACAATGGCGTGTTCTTCCAGCTGGTCGAAGGAGGAATTCACTCCACGCAGCCGCGCGTAAGAGCGCACCGCCTGGCGGGCATCCAGCTCGGCGGGTAGGGGTGTCTGAAGGGTGGCGTGGAGGGCGTCGGTCGTTGCCGTGGGGAGCCGCAGCTCGGGGTGGTCGAAAAGCAAAACGCCAGTGGTCCCGTCGCCCAGAGGAACAGCTGTGTGGATCCAGCGCTGCAGAGACGGTTTGACGGCGGTGAGTACACCCCAGGATTCGGCAAGCGAGACGGGAAGCTGCGGGTAAAGGAAAGCGGGAATGCCCAGATGCGCGCCGGTTTCACGGAGCTTCAGGCTGGCCTGCTGCAGGTGCGGGGGCAGGTTGCTCGCCCACGCCCAGGTCCAGGTGTCGTCGCGTACTGTTGCCAGCACCATGGCGTGCATGGTCAGCGCGGGCCTGCCCACCTCAAACTGGGAGAACAAGGTGAGCAGACTGGTCACCGGGTCGAACTGGGCGGTGGGGGTGGCGGGTGAGTTGGGGTACAGGGCGTCGAAAAGCAGTTGCTGCTCAACGTTGAAGTAGAAGGCATCGGCGCGGAAGTCGTCGAGGCTGAAATCCCCGGAAATGCACTTAATCAGGTTGTCTTCTAGGGTGAGGTCGGTGCCGTCGCTGAAGCTAATGGTGGTGTCAGTTTCGTAAATTCCTAGACCGGTGGCGGCGGCGTAAGCGCGTAGTGCACGGCGGATGTCCATGGTGGGCAGTAGGTAGGGGATGCCGTGGGTGAGGGCGCGCCGGGAGTTGGGGGTGGGTGGTGGCGTGTCGAGAACCAGAACGGGGGTTTCGCCGTTGCGTTGCGGTGCGTAGAGGGCAGGGCGGTTGCCGTGCAGTGTGCGGGCTGCGGCGAACAGCGAGGGGGAGTAGGGGACATCGCCCTCGAACTCAGGAATGTTGAAGCTGGTGTGGGCTTGATGAGCGCGTGGCGACGTCCAGTGCAGCATGCCCTGCGCAGAGTTCAGCACTGCAACCTGCTCGGCGTTGGCGGTAAAGATCGAGCCGAATGTGGGCTTGAAGTGCACAACGAAGCTGTCACCAGCACTTTCCACATCGACGTGGGCGATGCTGCCGAGGTTGCTGTTGAAATCGGAGTCGTATTCTGCTTGGGCGAAAATACCGTCTGCAACGACGTCGGTGATAGTTTGTGGGCTGAGATAATCTACCATTGAGACTCCTAAATAAAATTGTTCTCTGAGTATCAATCTTAGAACTTATACTGCACCATTCCTACATTGGTGGTCATAATACAAGAGAGACTGGACTGCATATGGGCGTAAAAAACGCATCTAGCTGTATGAAGATGGCGGCATCGCTGATTGCTATCGCCTGTGTATTGCTTGGGATTACCCCTGCAAATTCCCAAGAAAAAACTTACGACTATGGCATGGATCCGACCATTGTGAAGAACCCCGCAGACAATGATCTCCCCCGCGCGCAAGGGCCTTTTCATAAAATTCCTAAGCTCGGATCCCTGCTGACCCGAGGTGGATCCAGTGACAACACCACTTTTGAGCTCTACAGCTCCCAAGAGCCGCAAGAGACCAACCCCATGTTTCCTGCTGGCCGCAGTCACCTGCCTACAGCCAGCATCAATATGAATCCAGAAGTGCTGGCCAGGCTGCGAGAATGGGCAAAAGTAGACGGCACAAAAATCCGGCAGATCAACGCCTACTCCCCGTCAATGGGGCGCACCATTCCGCTAGTGTGGATACCCGCCAAAGACACCTCGCAACCTAGGCCCGTGCTCTATGCACTCGGTGGTGGCGACGGTGGCCAAGGCGAGAACAACTGGATCACCCGCACCGACATGGTGGACTACATGCGGGAGCGCAATGTCCACGTCATTATGCCCATGCTTGGTGCGTATAGCCTGTACTCCGACTGGGAAACAGAACTGCCCGCCCAGGGCGGAAAACAAATGTGGGAGACCTTTCTCACCCACGAGCTGCCAGAGCCACTAGAAAAGGCAATTGGTGCCAACGGGAAACGCAGCCTCATCGGTATGTCCATGTCCGGGGCGACCGCACTTATTTACGCCACCCACCAGCCAGGATTGTACGACTCGGTGGGTTCCCTCTCTGGTTGCGGGCTGACAAACTCCTGGGTGGGGCGCCGCACCGTAGCCGCCACCATCTACAACGCTCCCGCCGAGCCGGACGATCCGTGGGGGCCGATGAACTCTCCGCAGTCTCGGTACAACGATGTGTACATCAACGCCGAAAAACTGGCGGACCAACCCAACCTGTACGTTTTCTCTGCCTCCGGGACGTATGGCATCAACGACATGAGTGGTCCCAACGCACCGAAGGAATGGGAGAAGAAAGATCGCCGAACCGCGGGCTTCCAGATCGAAGCGGCCGCAAATTACTGCAACCATCTGCTTAAATCGCGGACAGACAGCCTGGGGATTCGCGACAATATTTCCTGGGATTTCCGACTCACCGGAACGCACTCCTGGGGATACTGGCAGGATGCGCTGCACCGCTTCTGGCCCATCATGGCCCGTGGATTTGGGCTTGACGGCGGCAGTGTCCCAGATATGGACATCGATGGGGAAATCGTGGACGGGTCGTCGGCATTAACCACCAACGACCTGCTGTCTTCTGACTCAGTGTTATCCTCCGAAGACTAAAAACACTAAGAGGACGGTGTCCCGTTGATGCCGTGGTCCAGAATGTCGAACACGGCATGCAGTACTTCCTTGTCGGGGGCAATATCACCAATTTTTAGGGCAAGCCCTCCAGAAAGGAACGACAAGATGGTGATGATGTGGGCGTCAATGCAGTCCAGCTCGCCGCCGTACCGTTCGTAGAGAGCGTTGCCCAGTTGCAGGAACAAGCCCTGTGCCCGCTCATTTAGGTCCCGCCCCAACGAGGCCGACGTGTGATCAAGCAAGTACATGACGTTTTTCGCCGAATAGGGGTCATCATCGGCGAGGCTTACTTGCGCGAAGATGATGCGCTTGAGCAGGTCAATTGGTGCTTCGTCTGCGGGGGCGTCGGTGATTTCCTGCAGCCAGCGGTTCACCAACGTTTCAAAGAAAAAGAAAAACGCATCGTCCCGGCGCGAAAAATAGTTATGGAAAGTGCGGGGGGAGACCCCGGCCTGTTCTGAAATCCTAGCGACGGTGGCGTGTTCGTCCCCTTCTTCGGATAGGAGCGCCACCGCCGCTGCGGCTATGCGTTCGCGGGTTTGTTGCTTTTTCCTCTCCCGGAGACCACACATTAGTGCACAGGTGCCTTTCTGGTGAGCGATTCGCCTTCAATGTCTACATGAGGAATCATACGGTCTAGCCACCGGGGAAGTCTCCAGGCGCGGTCGTCAAGGAGGAACATCGTTGCGGGGATAATGGTCATGCGAACGATGAAGGCGTCGAAAAATACCGCGACGGCTAGGGCGAAGCCCATGACCACAATGAATTTTTCGTCAATGAGCATGAAGGCGGCGAACACGCTGATCATGATGAGCGCTGCGGCCGTGACCACGCGCGCGCCGTGCTTGAAGCCGTTGGCCACGGCGTTGCCTGCGGTTTTGCCGTGTACGTAGCCTTCTCTCATACGACTGACCAGAAAAACTTGGTAGTCCATGGCCAGGCCGAAGACGATGCCGACCAGCATGATGGGGAGGAAACTGATGAGCGGCTGCGGGTCGCTGACCAGTCCAGCGAAACCCTGCTGCCAGATGAGCACGGTAAGTCCGAAAGTTGCCGCCACGGTGAGTGCAAATCCGAGGGTGGCAATCAGCGGCACCCAGATAGAACGGAAGACCAGCATGAGCAGAACGAATGCGAGGCTGAGTACGACGGCGAGGTAGGGGAGCAGGGCGTCGTTAAGCCGCTGGGAGATGTCCTCGAACATGGGGCCAACACCGGTGATCTTGTAGTTGTCGGCGTTGTTGCGCAGGTCGTGCAGCAGGTCGCTGGTGCGTTCATCGGTGGCACCGTACTCGGGGGTGATCAGGACCTGTGCGGTGTCCTGGGCGTCGTTAAGTGCAATGATCTGTGCGTTGCTTACGCCGTCGGTTCCCTGCAGCTTTTCGACGGCCGCGCCAAAGCTCTGCATGCGCTGATCCTCCGGCGTGGAAGTGGCGTCGACCACGGCGATCATGGGGCTGTTGCGGCCTGGGCCGAAAGCGTCTTCGGTCATTTCGTAGGCGACGCGGCGGGGGGAGCCGGGTTCGGTGACACCGTCGGTGGGCATGGATAGGCGCAGGTTCATGGCGGGAATGGCCAGCAGGATCAGGACGAGTGCACCAGCGCCAAGGAAGACGAGTGGCCGGGAGCGGACCTGACGGATCCAGCGTAGACCCATAGTGGGCTTTTCTTGCTCAGGATCTGGTGCCGTGACAAACGGTGCGGTGACAGAGAAGACGCGGGTTCCCACCAGGCCGAGGATGGCGGGCAGCAGGGTGATGGCCACGAGGACGGCGACGGCGACGGTCGCGGCAGCGGCCAGGGCCATGGCCGACAGGAAGGAAATGTTCACAATGGTGAGCGCCGCCAGCGCGATGAGCACGGTCAACCCAGCGAACACCACGGCGGAACCGGCTTTGCCTACCGCCAAGCCCGCGAGGTGAGCGCGGTCTTCTCTGCTGATCTCGCGAAGGCGGGTGCTGAGCTGCTTAGGCGTAAGGTCATGCCCGTTGATGTGGTCGATGAGTTCGCTGCGGAAACGAGAGAGGATAAATAATGCGTAGTCGATGCCCACGGCCAGACCAATCATGGAGGCCAGGGTCGGGGTCATGCTGTTGATGGAGTCGGTGAAGCCGGTGGCGGCGGTGACGCCCATCAAGCCGAATGCCACGCCCACGACGGCTGTGAGCAGCGGAAGACCGGCTGCGACGAGGGAACCGAATGTGATAATCAGTACTACCGCAGCGACGGTGATGCCGATGAGTTCACTCTGCATTCCCAGGGATTCGCTGTCTTGGAAGGCGTTGCCGGAGTAGGCGGTGGTGAGGTTACCGCTGTCATTGGAAATGATGGTGGTAATGGCATTGCGCTGTTCAGAGGTGACATCCGCTGCTTTCTCTGCGTCGAAGGTGATGTCAATGGTGCCTGTGCGCCTGTCCTCGCTGAGCGGGGAGATGGCTTTCAGGTCCGCGTCGATTTGTTCCTGTGGGATGCCCTGCGCAGCTTTCTGCTCTGTGAGCTGCTGCTTCATGCCCATGGCGGCCATGACAGGATTGACTAGCTCGTCGGTGTCTTTCAACTTTCCGGAATCTTTGAGGCTGGTCACCAGCTTGTCCACATCGGCACTGACATCGGAGTCTTCCAGAGTTTTCCCTTCTGGTGCCTGCACGATCACCTTCGCGGTGGGGGCGGTGAGGGCATCGTCGGATGTGTTGAAGCGTTCTTTGATTTTGTCTTGGGCTTCAATGGATTCCAGGCCGGGGATAGTGAAGTTATTGGACAGCGGTTGTGACAGGTTTGCCGCTGCGGCTGCCATGCCTGCGATGAGTAGGAGCCACACCACCAGTGTTTTCCAGCGGTTCAGGTAAGTCAGTCTACCGAGTCTGTAGAGCATCTGCGCCATAAAAGATCACCTCGTAACGGGGGGGGGTTGGGTGTTGAAGACAGTTAAACAACCCCGAATGCTACACGGTGAATGCAAAAATGCACAACTAACGCAATAATTTGGTGGGTCGATTGGTGGGGGCGCTTTTTAGGTGTGAAAATGCAGCGCAAGCCGCGTGCGGTCAGGTACCTGGGTCTTGCGCAGCAGTGCCGAAATGTGATTCTTCACTGTGCCTTCCGCGAGGTGAAGTTCCGCTGCTATCTCCCTGTTGGATAGTCCCTGGCCCACCAGCTCCGCCACGGTTTTCTCGGTGGGGGTCAGCCCCGCGAATCGGCTAGGAAGAGCGAGCAAGTGCGCTACCCGTGGGTCCACATAGGGGTGGCCGTCGTAGGCGGCGGTGATTGCCTCCGCAAGCGTGGTGGGGGAGACGTCTTTGAGTAAAAAGCCAGCGGCCCCGGCCTTGATGGAACGCCGGACAATCGTGGCATCGTCGAACGTGGTCAGAATGATCACCGGTAGCGACGGCCACAACGTGCGGCACTGTTCCACCAGCTCGGGGCCATCCATGCCAGGCATCACGGCATCCGCGAGCACCACATCAACCTCGCTGTTGTGCAGGCTAACCAGGGTTTCTGCGGCCGACGCACAGGTGGTCACCACCTGGATTTCAGGAGACTGCGCAAGCAGAAGTTTCAGGCCGCGACGAAGAAGCTGCTGGTCGTCGACAATAAGCACACGAATCATGGGGTCACACACTTTCCGTCAGTGGCAGGGATACGCCCAGAAAAAAGCCCTCGGTAGTGGGTTCGGCGTGAAGCGTTCCGCCCACTTGCTCGGCGCGTTCCCGCAGCGACCGCAGGCCGTAGCCCTCATCCTTAGACTCCGCTGGAATTGAGCGCTGCAGTGAGGTAGAAAAGTCCTCCACCGTGAGAGTGGCTGCATCATCTGTGCATTTCAAAGTGAACTGCAGCGCATCCGGGTGCCCGTGTCGCAGGGCGTTGGACAGGCCCTCCCTGGCAGTGACCTGGAAAATCTCACCGGCAGTAGCCCCCAAATGATGCTTCGCCTGCGGGCCTTGAATGTAAAACTCCAGGCCAGTGCTGGCAAATGCCTGCGATAGTGACTCCAAGACGGTGACTAATTGCATGCTGTCCTCGGGGACCGGCGCTGGTGGTGGATCCAGCGCGCGCACCCATCGACGCAGATCCCTCAGCGCTTGCGTAGCTACCGTGTGAGCGTGATCAACCTCCATCCAGGCATCCTGCTCTTTTGTGGATTTCAGGGCCTTCGCCACATCAAACGACATGGTGATCGCCACAAGCTGCTGCCCAATGCCGTCATGAAGCATGCGCGCCGCCTCACTTCGCTCATTATCGACGGCCGCCGCTACCGCAAGTTTCCGCTCACGCTCGCCGCTTTCTTCAAAAGAGGTTAGAAGCCAGGCCAATAGTAAAAAGAGTACCGACAGGACGAACATTGCGAATGCATGCCAGAACAACTCTATTGCTGACGCATGTCTAAAAATGTGGGGAATGGGGGCTGTTACAACGCATGCAGCAACAATGATCAAACAGATGCGCATACTAAAAGAGCGAAGCACAATCCATAGTGCGACGGCCATAGTGCCTGATGCAATGGTGTTATCTCCGACGAAGGACAAGATGAGGTTAATGCTTGCTGTGGCGGTGGCAAGTAACTTATTACGTGGATTCTTTGACCAATAATAAAGGAGAAGTGCATCGATGGCTACTAATATTATAGCGACGACAATTCTTATTTGCGCATAAAAATATATAAGCGGAGAATATCTATCTGGAAAGCATAGTGGTTCGATGCATATCAGAATAGAAGATATTAAAGAAAAGGAAACAAGATACAACCCCGGTGACCGATAATTTAGCGTCATAAAATAATCTTAACAGCGACGACATGTGTGTACCCATGACGTGGGTCACGAGTTTTGATGACTCACGGCACTATCGACCCGGGTTGTACTGTGAGACGCTGAGAGCATGGCAACCTCACATCACGTATCTCATCAGTCTTTGAGGCTACCTAGTATCATTTTAAGGCCTATTCTTGCTGTTGTGATCCTCGTGGTAGCTGATCTTTCCTCAACGCTGCCTCTATTAATTCCCTGGGTTAAGGCTGCCCGAAGGCAGGCTGTTGGCCACGGAAACGCAAGTATAGCGCTGTTTTGCGTTGTAACGCTGATCTGCGTCACGTTAACCACATTAGTTGCGTGCGCGTCTGTATGGTTTTTATGTCGTTATCTAGACAAGACGCCATTTTCCATTGTGGACTTACGCCTTAACAGTCGTGGGGTGTTGTGGTTCTTCTCTATGATTGCTGTGGCGTGTATTATTTTTGTCATTACTATGAGGATTGTATATCTTGCTGGAGTAAAAGGAATTTCCGAAGACTCATCAGGTGATACATGGTGGGCAAATATAATTCTCGCCTTTGGGCTTGGATTCCTTTTGCAAGCTATCCCCGAGGAAATAATATTTCGTGGCTGGTTAATTCCTTCCCTGGGAAACACTAAACTCGCTGTTGCGCTCAGTGTGGTGACGTTCGGGGTCATACATATCGTCTCGCAAGGTGGTCAGCAAAATCTTGTCGAACGTTTCATCTATCTCAGCATGCCTCTAGGATTTGCGTTTGCCGCTGCCATAGTGCGACTTGCTTCTCATTCCGTCTGGGCAGCGATAGGTGTTCATGGTGGTCTTCATATATCTGGCACTATCATGTTCTTCCTACCGAATGAATCATCGCCGTTGCAGTGGACACTCTTGGGCGTTTTGTGGGCGCTTGTGGGGACTATTGTTAACTGGCGGTATAAGGTGATTCGTAATCTGGAGGTGAAAGAATCGTTGGCGAGTCAGAATCCGTGACTATAGTCATGGATTCTCATGACTATCAGCACTGTAGTGTCCTCTTAAGATGCGAGATACTTTCGTTATGAGCGCTTCTATGAAAAAATCACGAACTGTCCTTCGGATTATAGTAGCACTTGTTATTGATATTGGAGCTACTATCATTGCAGTGTTAGTCACCCTTATACCTGGATTGCGTGATACTGTCAATGATCAATCAGGTTCGCATCTATTATTAGCTTGTGTAGCGGCGCTGTTTATTTGTGGAACCGCAACATTATCAGTGTATGGTGGCGTTCGTGTGGCTGCCCATTATCTAGATAAAAGACCGCAGTCAATGCTGGGATTAAAGCCAACTGCAAAAGGATGTATCTGGTTTCTATCCATGATTATTGTAGCTACGCTAGTTCTTGCAGTGTCTACCATTATTCTAAAACTGTGTGGTGTTCATGGAACGCCAGTTCAGGAGCGTAGTGAAACGTGGTGGGTGGCTATAATGTTCTCATTTGCTAGTGGATTTCTGATGCAAGGAATTCCTGAGGAGATTGTGTGGCGTGGTTGGTTTATACCATCCTTGGGTAATACAAAAATAGCCGTTGCCCTGAGTGTAGTGGTATTTGCATTATTGCATCTTCTGTCGAATGGCGGGCAGGAGAACGTTGCTGAACGCTTTATTTACCTGCTTCCCTCTATTGGTTTTGCGTTTGCTGCTGCTATGGCACGCCTTGCCTCTGGATCGACATGGGCGGCGATTGGCGTGCATGGTGGCTACCATTTATCCAGTTTGCTTCTCTTCTTTATGTCAATTGAAGAATCACCACAGAAATGGGTTTTGGTAGGGTCTTTATGGTTGCTCATCGGCGTTACTATTAATTGGCGATACAAAGTTCTTGAAAAACTGGCATGACAGGACTTCTTCCTATGAGATCATTGTGGTGGTATGTGGCATCGCACGCGGTAATGGTTATTGCCATTGCTGTCGCGTTGTACCACTATCCTCAACTTCCAGATCCTCTGCCGCTTCACTGGGGTCAGGACGGCACTGTTGATAATGCAGCGCCAAAAACTATCCCTACTGTTCTTTTTCTTGTTGGCCTAGGGCCTGCCATTGTGATCGCGGCAGGAGCCGGTTTTGCTGGATACTCTCAGTTCTTCGCGTACAACAGCAGAGAAAAAGATGCAGTGTTGCGTCAGCGGACGATTCTGATTAATAGAACAACTCAGTTAACATTAGGATTCTTCACTTTGAGTGTCACCACTGTAATATCTTTCCTGGTTACACGCGCTCTTGTGTGGACTGTTGAGACGTGGGAGCTTTATCTTTGTCTTTCCTTTATTATAGCGGTGCTGGTGTGGGCCGTATCGGCTGATATACGCGCACGTCGTCACGCAGATATCATCTACCCACCCAGTAACTACAAACCGAGAGCATTAAAGGGAGGAATGTTCTATTGGGACGAGAAGGATTCTCGAACTTTTATCGAACTCGATGCCAACACCATGGCGCTGAACTTGGCTAAGCCTAGCGCCTGGGCGGTTATGGCGATGCTTCTTATACCTGTCTTTGTTATTGGTTGCGTTGTCGCCTTTGCTTAATCAGCCACCAGGGCTTCCAGGAAGAATTCGGGGTGCTCTTTTTGAATGAACTGCAAACGCCATTTATCGCCAAATAGGGCGATGAGTTCGCCGTCGGTGCGGGTGAAGATCTCCACGCCACGTTGTTTTGCTAATTCTGGTGCGGTTTCCGCATTGGTGCGGCGTGCCACGGAATAGGGGACCGGCTCGGCGATTGTTTCTACGTTGTATTCGTTATCCATGCGGGCCTGCATTACTTCAAACTGCATGGGGCCAACGGCAGCCATGACGGGCGCGGCGTCGCCACGCGCATCGTTTTTGAGCACCTGAACCACGCCTTCCGAATCCAGCTGTTCCAGCGCTTTACGGAACTGCTTGTATTTACCCAGGCTTTTTGCGCGCAAGGTGCGAAAATGCTCGGGCGCGAATTGCGGCATCGGCGGGAATTGAACCTTTTTTCCGGTGTAAATTGTATCGCCGGGGGTGAGCGAACCTGCGTTTACCAAACCAACAATGTCGCCCGGGTAGGCAGTTTCTACCGTTGATCTTGTGCGGCCAAACACCGTGAGCGCGTATTTCGTAGAAAACGATCGCCCCGACTGTGCATGCGTCACCTGCATTCCGCGCTCAAATTCGCCCGACACCACCCGCATAAACGCAAGCGAATCGCGGTGTTTTTTATCCATCCCCGCCTGTACCTTAAACACCACACCCGAAAACTCGTCACCCGGTTCACGACCATTGTCCATGGCGCTTTGCGACGCCGCGACTGCCGCCTGATCGCCCGAACGCGCGCCTGGTGCGGGTGCCAGTTCGCACAAAGTGTCCAAAATTTGATGTACGCCAAAGTTCAACATTGCAGAGGCGAAAATCATGGGGGAGGTGGTGCAGTCAAGAAACAGTTCTTGGTCGTGCACCGCGCCGTCGGCGGCCAGCAGTTCTGTCTCCTCGGTGGCGGTTTCCCAGGCATCGGCTTCCTTATCAAGCGCCTGTTCAGGTGTGAAATGCTCCTCGGGCGCGATGGTAGAACCACCGGCGGTGCGAATGAAGTGAATGTACTCTTGCGGTTCGCCCTCATCACTCAGCTTGGCAAGACCCCGGAAATCACCAGCCTCGCCGACCGGCCAATATAGGGGAGTGGGCTGCAGCCCAATCTCCGTGACAATCTCGTCCACCAGCTCTAAAGGTGACTTTCCGGGGCGATCCCACTTGTTCACCACAGTGACAATCGGCAATCCACGTGCCTTACATACGCGGAACAGCTTGAGGGTTTGTGGCTCCAAGCCTTTCGCGCCGTCGATAAGCATGACTGCAGCATCCACGGCAGTGAGCACGCGGTAGGTGTCCTCTGAAAAATCTGCGTGACCAGGAGTATCCACCAGGTTAATCATGTACGGTTCGCCTTGATGGCCTTCCGGGGCATACTCAAACTGCAGCGCTGATGAGGCGATGGAAATGCCGCGGTCCTTCTCCATCTCCATCCAGTCTGACACAGTAGCCTTACGACCAGCTTTACCGTGCACGGCGCCAGCTTCCGCGATCACATGCGCGTGTAGCGCAAGCGCCTCCGTCAACGTGGATTTACCAGCGTCAGGGTGGGCAATCACAGCGAACGTACGCCGGCGGGCGGCCTCGGAAGAGAGCGGAGAATTCATAAGGTATAAGGATAGCGGGTCAAGCCAAAAAACTTAACTTACTGCTGGCAAAGCAACGGCATTGTTGCCATCATGGCAAAGCTGGTACGTGGCACCGCTAACCGAAATGTCCACCATAGGGGCGGAAAACTTTAATTTGCTCGCCGAGTATTCTTGCCGGTTCTATATCTCCCGTTTGAAGATAAATATCGACTGACTGTAAAGCTGCTGTTGTGAGTTCTCGCCATTGCTTCGGGGAAAGCGGCATATTATTGATGGAGGCATCAGCATACAGTCATTGCATGGACCTCAAGATATCTTGATGTAGGGGAGAGATATAGTTAATGTCTATATAGAATATGGCAAGTTTTTCATCTACGGGGCCACCTAGTTCACGTTCGATCTTGGCGAGTGATTTCTTTATATTCCACTCCGGACACTTATCCATGCGAGATATTGTGTAAAGCGCGTAGATAAAGGTAAGTGGTGTGTATATTATGAAAAATGCTTCGGAAGCGATAATAAGTGTACCGTATTTCATTGTGGGGCTTGAGTTAATGATCGTAAATGCTGCAAACCACAGTATGAGACTAATTATCGTCTTTGTGAAGTAGCCTTTGTTGCTTTGCTTCTCTATTTTAAACGGATTGCTGCCTTGAGAAATCCTATCAAGGAAATCTATTCTGTCCCTGCATATCCAGGCGGAGGGGCTATGGAGAAGTTGTTCAATGGATTCTGAAGTAATAAGAGGGCTTGTTCGTGAGAATGATTTCCCCAAGTGGCCAAATAGTGTATCCATTACCTTGTTATGCACCGCTGTGGATATGGGCTGGTGATGTGCATATTTTAGATAGCTCGGGTGATCTAGTGTTTTTTCGTTATTATCCTCATCTTGAATAGTAGAGTCTAAAATGTGAGTATTTTCAGTAATGTTAGTGCAGACATTTAGCTCACTGTAGATCGGGTGTATGTCGTCAATGGAATCATTGTTTTTCTGTTGCCATGTTGTTGTCAACTCGATTTTATATAGTTCCAGTAATGGGTAGCAGTGTGCGCTAAAAAAGTAAGGGCTATTCCATGGATATCCGGTAAAAAATTCTAGTTCATTGCCGCGAAGGGTTGGTGGCCGTTGAAGTATATGTCCCGCAATAATTAGCTGGACGCCTCCAAAGGGATTACTATTCCGCTTAGTTCTCTTGAGGGCAGTGTTGATCATGTCAAAATGATCAGCTCTTACCATAGAAATTTCGTCTATAATGAGAACGTCTAATGATTCTAGAACCTCTGTATATTCTTGATTGGGCGTCTGGTGGTATGGTCCCGTGGTATTGGCGGGTTCGCTTTGTGAAAAACCGAATACTTCACCGATTGTTATACCACCAACTTTTGATGCTGCATCTTCGGTGGGTGCTATAATGAGGCAGTTTCTTCCGCGGGAATACTCGTTGATGAATGTGCAAAGTAGGGTCGATTTTCCCGTTCCCGTGTGTCCTGTAATTAAGAGATTTCGCCCTCTTTGCATTTCCAAAAGTGTTGAGGAGAATTCTTTTGTCATATTGACATTCATTACCCGATCCTTTGATTGTGTTTATTGATTTTGGGTTAAAAATGGCACCTCGATGCCAATCATGTTTGGCGTCGTCAAGTGTTGTAGTGCCTTGGATGCTGTTTGGTGCGTAAAGGTTTCCTGAACAGCAAAAATGTGATCCATGATACTTTGTGGCCGCGTTTGGATGCTGTTCATGGCTTTTCTGCTCAGTCAGGAACCTGATATCTGCTAGGTCATAGAGGGTATTTGGCAATCGTTAAAGCCCGTACCGCTTCCAGAAGAAGCAAGTACGGGCTTACCCAAGCGTTGCACGCTGCCTACTCCACCTTGACTTTCCCCATCGCCCCGCGTTCGGCGTCGATGAATTGGTGGTTGACCATGGTGTAGGTTCCTGCTTCGGGGAAGCGCGCCTCGATAAATCCGCCTTGTGCGGCAAGCAGATCCAGCGCCTGTGAGCCGCCTTGGTTTTCGGAATCTCGGAGTAGGTAGGCACCTTCCTTGTACGAGGTGTGGAATTGCGTTCCTACAATATGGAATGCCTCGGACAAGTTTGGTCCAGCGTTGAGCAGCCAGAATCGTGTCGATTCGCCCGCTTTTACCTGTATCGGATTATCCACATATTGGTTTTCAATGCCGTTGAACACCACAGCATCCGGAACCCCAGCTGCTAGTTTTTCGGAGTCAACGGGAGTATCGGAAGTGCCTTCTAGCCCATAGACCTCGGACTGCACAAGTAAGTACTCGTGGTCAACGGGAGCCAGGTCAGGGGGGTCAATAACCACGGCACCGAACATTCCAGACGCAATGTGCATGCTTACTGGCGCGGTTCCGCAGTGGTAGAGCCAGATGCCTGCGTGCTCGGCGGTAAAGCGATACACAAGTTCTTCACCTGGGGCAATGGACCGCATTGGTTCGTCCGGCGAGACCATCCCGGCATGGAAATCAAGGGAGTGGCTGATAGTGCCGCTGTTTTTCAGTGTCACTTCAAACACGTCACCAACTTTGCCCCGCAACGTTGGCCCCATAGGGCGTCCATTGAACGTCCACCAGCCCCGTTCCACTCCACGTACTGGTCCGCTGATTTCCTGCACATCCAGTGTCACGTGGTGAATATCCGTGTCTTCTCGGGGCGCTAGTTCGGGATTGCGCCAGTTGGCTTGCTCCAGCGGCGCAGCATTCTGACTATTCTGCGCAGAATGCTGCTGGTGTTGCCCGCCATGTCCACCATGCCCATTGTGATTCCCAGAGCCGCTATGCCCGCCACTTCCAGCCTGATCAGGCACAATGGTGAGCGTCATGCCCTGTTGACGGTGCCCGGCGATGGTGCACCATCCTTCCATTTCCTTACCGATCACACCTGCATCAATGGTGGCCTGCTCGCCTGAACCGAGTCGCCCGGTTTCGGCACCGCTGGCAACTTTTAGGTCGTGAATTTGATTGTCGTTATTCACCAGCGTGATTTCTAGGCGATTACCAGCAGGAACGCGAATGACGTTCGGCTCGAACGACATTCCTTTCGCGGACACTGTCACCCGCGTTGTTTCACCTGTCGCGGCAACGGTGTTCGAAGACCCACCAGAATTTCCGCCATCGCCAGAACCGAAACCGCCACCTAGCGTGCCAGCCACCAGCGCCAGCACAGCTAGTGCGGCGGTGACCTGGCTGTAGGCTGGAGCGGAGCGGGCTTTCGGGGCGTCGACACGCTTCATTAGTACGGCGCGCTGAGCGCGGACGGACATAGCTACCAGGGGGATAAACGCGGCCAAACTTGCCAGGGCCAGCACGGATACGACGCTCGTGACTCGCTCGGAAGGGGAGAGAAGCCACAGCGCTAGCCCCACGTTCAGCAGTGTGGAGCGGAAGAGTCCAGCGCGGTCGAGGGTTTGCAGGCCAGCTCTGCTCGCCCCAGGACCGCCGCCGATCGTGGAAGGCAACAGGAAGCTCATGACACCGATGAGTAGCTGCGCCGCAAATCCCACCAGCAAGGATAGGGTGGGCAGGTTCACGTGTGCGACGTGCGTATCCGCCTCAATGGCCTGAATAGCCAGATACAACAGCGAACCGATCAGCCACAATGGTGCGGCCGCGACGGACACGCTGGCAAAAGTCACACGGTCTCGCGGCTCCTGCAGTACGGTGCGGACGTTGTTTGCCCAGGGGAAGGCGGCAATAATCCAGCCGCCGCAATAGATCAGCAAGCCCGCGCCCGCGATCTGCCCCAACCCCAGAAGTGATCCAATCACGATGGTCAACAGGCCAACCATAGTCAACGACAACACCTGGCCCATGCGGTCTGTGCCTGCGCGCGTGCGCCAGATGGTGGGGAACAGTAGGGTCAGCGACCCCACCGCAGCAAAACCCAAAAAACCAAGAATATTAATGGCCAGGTGCGCCAGTTTCAGGCGGTCATACCAGGGCATACCGACGCCCGCCGCAAGCAGCGCCCCAGCTGTCGCACCGAAAGGCATGCAACAGGCGCTAGCAACGTACGCCACCACCACAGACGCGTAACGCTGCTGCTCATTGTGCTGCCGATACTGTCTGGCCAGAGCAATTGCATGCCACGCAAGAATTAGACCAACAATAGCCGCACCCACGGTGGTGACCTGCCAGAAAGTAGTCAGTTGGCCCACTACAGTCACCACAATGCCTAGGTTCAGGGCGTATATTCGGCGCAACTGCCACGGGCGTGCCTCGTCGGGGGCAGGAGCGTGTAGGAACTTTTCCGTAAAGTGCTGTGACCACACCACAATCGAATTCGTGACCGCGCCGAGGGTAAACAAATGAATGAGTACCCAGCGTGAATTGGGAAGAAACTGGTGGACCAATCCGGCGACGACAATGGCTCCTAGCCACAGTGAGACCGGACGTCCGGCCTTACGATGCCAAGAACGGCGATCCCATTTTCCTTTAGCACTCATTCCTCTGAGCGTAGTCGCTATGATGACTCCCGATGAATACGGATGTGACGGGGGGCTATCCGAGATGTCCACAGTCAAACACGTCTTTGATGTGTTTGGTGGTGAGCACCTGCTGTGGCGTGTTTTGGGTGACTATGCGCCGATGATTGGGGACCGGAATATAAGCCGTTTCCTACTTTGATATCCACGCAATGGCCTTGGGGGTCGCCGCAGGAAAGAGGGTGGTAGTGCGCGTATATCATGGTGGCACCCGACAGCAAAATGCCACCGAATGCGAAAACCATCCGGTGCCGTATTGCAGGTTTTGATAGTGCGACCTCATTGCCGAGAATGTTGTTCGCCAACCATTCCGTCCCATCTTGTTGGCAGGTCTTCGGGCTTCGTTGGGTTGTTGAGTGTGGTGGGGTGTGTGGTGCTGTTCATCGCACTGGGCCCACCGTGAAACCACTCCGCACGACATCCTGTATGACACCAACCCACCACCACAACCGCTAGCAAAAACCTGTGTTGTGCTGGGGGTTTGCCAAACCCCCACACGGTGGGTAACTTATATCAGGTCCCCGACGCAAAACCCCAGCACACACGCGTGTGTTCCCCCGGGGGGTTGGTGGATGCTTATTTTTTTGTTGTGTGAGAACTCAATAGCGTACCAAGTACTACACACACCCACACACTACTAGTGTTGTTGTGTGGGTGTCGCACACCCCGACCCTGGTGGTGGGGGTGTGTTGCTCTTGTCAAGAGATACACGCTTGAAACACTATCTTTTATTTTGTTTTTGTTTTGTTTTGTGCACAACACGCATTTTTGTGCAGTATGCGCATGGTGTGTTGTGG